>Ga0209488_10002236_pt1 | contig 16046 bp, 14 predicted proteins | sample Rivendell_Oct201_8_FD_188349 | JGI IMG/M metagenome (GOLD analysis project Ga0209488, IMG submission 188349) | Vadose zone soil microbial communities from the Eel River Critical Zone Observatory, Northern California, USA -... | ecosystem: Environmental > Terrestrial > Soil > Vadose zone >... | reverse complement strand
TCGTCGACATAGCGGTTTGCCGCGCTGACGACGCGCCAGATCGTCTCCAGCGCCAAGTGGAACGCCTGGTCGGCGATCTGCGGCTGTACCCGATCCAGCAGCCCGCGCGCCTCGCCGAGCAGTTGCTCGTCGGCGGCATCAAACTCACCCGGTTCCGGCACCGCCGCGTCGCAATTGCGGTTGATCATCGCCAGGACGCGCTGCGCCAGATTGCCGTAGTCGTTGGCCAGATCGCCATTGAGTCGGCCGACCATCGCGCGATGCGAAAAGTCGCCGTCGCTGCCGAACGGCAGTTCGCGCAACAGGAAATAGCGCACGGGATCGAGCCCGTATTTATCGACCAGCTCCTTCGGCGGGATGAAATTGCCGAGCGATTTCGACATCTTCTGGCCCTCGACGGTCCACCAGCCATGCGCGAAGACGCGGCGCGGCGGCTCGAGCCCGGCGGCCATCAGAAAGGCCGGCCAATAAACCGTGTGAAAGCGCAGGATGTCCTTGCCGACCATGTGCAGATCGGCCGGCCAGAACGCGGCGAACTCGCCGTCTTTGTCCGGATAGCCGAGCGCCGTGATGTAATTGATCAGCGCGTCGAGCCAGACGTAGACGACGTGTTTCGGGTTGCCCGGCACCGGGATGCCCCAGCTGAAGCTGGTGCGCGAGATCGACAGATCGTTGAGCCCTGATTTGACAAAGCTGATCACCTCGTTGCGCCGCGCGCGCGGCGCAACCGCGTCGGGATTGGCGTCGTAATACGCCAGCAGCCGATCCTGCCAGGCCGACAGCCGGAAAAAATAATTCTCCTCCTCCAGCCATTCGACATCGGCGCCGGTCGGCGCTTTTCCATCGACCAGCTCGCTCTCGGTGTAGAAGGCTTCGTCGCGCACCGAATACCAGCCGGCGAAGCGGCCGAGATAGATCTCGCCGCGGCGCTCCAGCTCCTGCCACAGCGCCTCGACGCCGCGCACATGGCGCGGCTCGGTCGTGCGAATGAAATCGTCGTTGCTGATGTTGAGCAGCCGGGTCATCTCCTGCCAGGCGGGCGAGATGCGGTCGCAGAACTCCTGCGGCGGGATGCCGGCGGCACGCGCCGATTGCTCGACCTTCTGGCCGTGCTCGTCGCTGCCGGTCAGAAATTTGACCCTGTGCCCATCGAGCCGCATGAACCGCGCCAGCACATCGCAGGCCACCGTCGTGTAGGCGTGCCCGAGATGCGGCAGATCGTTGACGTAATAGATCGGCGTGGTCAGGAAATACGGCTGGTCGGCGGTCATCATCCTCTCCAAGGCGCTGATATGGGACGTGACCGGGCTGCGGTCCAGCAGCCTCGCGGCGTCGGGGTTCTACCCCGCCGCGCGCTCGATCGCAAAGAACGCGCCGAGGATGGTCTGCTTGCGGTCGAGGTTCAGCGCGTCGGTGCGGGCGAAACTGTCCTCGATCTCCCCGCGCAACGCCGCCCATCGCGCCGCCGGCGCGCGGCTGCCGAGCCGGCGCAGCAGCAATCCGCCCTCGTCAGGCAGGGTGCCGGCCTCTGCCTCGCCTTGCGTCGCGGCAATGGCGAGGCGGGCCAGCATTTGCCCGACCAGGCCTTCGACGACGCGATAGGCCTCTTCCGCCTCCGGGCGCACCAGCCGATCGGCAAAGGCATGCAGAGCCGCCGGGTCGATCCCCCTCTCCCGCGCGAGCAATGCCAGCACGGCGCGATACAGCTCGACTCCGCCGGCCGCCGCAAGGTCGAGCGCACGGCCGATGCTGCCTTCGGCGAGCGCCGTAACCGCGGCGGCCGCAGCCGGCTCGAAATCCGGCCGATGGCGGGCGAGCAGTTCGGCTACGATCGTCCCCGGCAACGGCGCGAGTGGAAAGCGGCGGCAGCGCGAGCGGATCGTCGGCAACAGCCGCCCCGGGCTGTGCGCCACCAGCAGCAGCAGCGCGCGCCGCGGCGGCTCTTCGAGGATCTTCAACAGCGCATTCGCCGCGTTGCGGTTCATCTCGTCGGCGCCGTCGACAATCACGACGCGCCAGCCGCCCTCGGCCGGGGTCAGCCGCAGAAACGCGCCGATCTCGCGCGTATCGTCGACGACGATTTCGCTGCGCAGCCGGCGCCGGCGCGGATCGTAGGCGCGCTCGACGGTCAGCAGATCGGCATGGCCGCCCGAGGCGACCCGGCGAAACACCCCGCTATCCGGCGGGATCGCCAGGCCGGCGGCAGAGGTCTCGTCACCGAACAGCGCGGGTCCCGCCCCCTCCCCGGTCGATTGGGCCAGCACAAAGCGGGCCAGGCGAAACGCGAGCGTCGCCTTGCCGATGCCGCGCGGTCCGCTGAGCAGCAAGGCATGCGGCATGCGCCCGCTGTCGAACAGGCGCCGCAGTTCCGCCTCCGCATGCTGATGCCCGAGAAGCTCCGGGTTGGTCCGCGGCGGCGGTGCGATGGGCTCGGCCGGCGCGGCCGCGTCTCGGCTGCGGCTCATGCGCTCAGCGTGACGCCGAGCCGCTCCACAACTGCACCCAGCACGGCTCGGTGAACAGTTCCAACGTCGCCGCTCGCATCGATGACGACGCAGCGCTGCGGGTCGGCGGCGGCGATCTGGTGGAAGCCTTGGCGCAGCCGCTCGTGAAACGCCTGGTCGAGCCGCTCGAAGCGATCGGTATTGCCGGAGCGCCGCGCGGCCCGCGTGAGGCCTTCCGCGACGGGCAAATCGAGGATCAGCGTCAGGTCCGGCGCGAAATCGCCCAGTGCGAAACTATGCAGCGCCTGCAATTCGGCGAGCGGCAACCCGCGCCCGTAGCCCTGATAGGCGATCGTCGAATCGGCAAACCGGTCGCACACGACCCAGGTGCCGCGATCGAGCGCCGGCATGATCAGCCGCGTCACATGCTCGCGCCGCGCCGCGTAAAACAATAGCGTTTCGGCGATGGCATCCCAGCGCTCGTCGGCGCCTTCGAGCAGCAGGCGGCGGATCGCTTCCGCCCCCTCCGAACCACCCGGCTCACGAGTGCGCTGCGCCGCGATGTCGGCACGGGTCAGCGCCGCAACCAGCAGATCTACCTGCGTGGATTTGCCGGCCCCCTCCCCGCCTTCGATCGTGATGAAGCGGCCGCGCGCCGCCGGGTGCGAGGAAATGCTCAGTGCAACCGGCTCCAGATCAGATGCGCCGCCGCCATCGCGACGCGGCCGACCGGCCCCATGCGGTCGACATTCGCCCCGGCGATCAGGGGCGCCTCGGCCGGCGCCATGTCAGAGGTGGTGACCACGACCTTGCCGACTGGCTCGCCCTTTTTGATGGGGGCCGGCACGGGCTTGTCATAGGCAACGGTCACCTTCATGTCCTTGCGCGATTTGCGCGGCAATGTGACGACCAGATCCTTCTCGACCGTGATCGGCACTTTCGCCTCGGCGCCGAGCCACACCTCGGCATCGTCCACTTTATCGCCGGCCGCGAACAATTGGTAATTGTTGAACTCGCGGAACGCCCAGTCGATGAGCCGCTCGCTTTCTTGCGCGCGCGCCTTCATCGAGGGCAGGCCGCTCAGCACGACAATGACGCGCCGTTTGTCGCGCACGGCCGAGCCGAGCAGGCTGTAGCCGGCCTCTTCGGTATGGCCCGTCTTCAATCCATCGGCGCCGAGGTCCTTGTACAGCAGCGGGTTGCGGTTGCCCTGATTGATGTCCACCTCGCGATTGTTAGCCGCAACTGTATGAAACCTGAATTCCTTCTCGCTGTAGTAGTGGTAATCCTCAGGGAAATCCTTGATTGTCCGGAGAGCTAAAGTCGCCAAATCACGCGCGGTCATGTAGTGATCGGGATCCGGCAACCCGTCGACATTGGCGAAATGGCTGCCTTTCAGCCCGATCTCCTTCGCCTTCTGGTTCATCTGCTCGACAAACGCGCTGGTGCTGCCGGCCAAACCTTCCGCCAGGACGATGCAGGCGTCATTGCCGGATTGCACGATCATGCCGCGCAACAGATCGTCGATTTTGACGCGTGACCCGATCTGCACGAACATCTTCGAGCCCTGCGTGCGCCACGCGTTCTCGCTGACCGGCAATTCATCCTCGAGCTTGGCGCGGCCCTGCTTCAGATAATCGAAGACCAGATAGGCCGTCATGACCTTGCTCATCGACGCCGGCGGGATGCGCTCCTCGGAGGCTTTGTCGAGCAGCACCGCCCCGGTATCGGCTTCGAGGACGAGCGCGTGCTTTGCCTGGGTGTCGATCCCGCCGACAATCGACGGCACCGGCGCGGTCAACGCGTTTTCCTTGGGCTGCATCAGCTTTCCGGCAGCGGTCGGTTTTGCCTTCGCCGCCAAAGCAGGCGAGGCGGCCGGGACTGCGATAAACGCCGCCACCGCCAGAACGGCGGCCACCTGGTGAAACCATCGAGATGTCATGGAAGGCTCCCGCAGCCGAATTGTTACTCGGAGACGATGCGCGCGGTCGGATAACCGCTGCCGACAACCTTGCTCAACAGCCGGTCCGCCTCCGCCCCGTTCGTCACCGGCCCAAGACGAACGCGGTAGAGCGCGGCCCCGTTCACCTCGGCCGGCACGACCTGGACATTGCCGAGCGCGGCGATCCGAGCACGGACGCGCTGCGCATTCTCCGGCATCGCAAACGCGCCGGCCTGCACGAAGATCCGGCCGGATGTCGATACCGGAATCGCGGCCGGCATCGGGCTGGCGGCGACAGCGGGATGCAGCGTATCGGCATGCGCCTGCGCGATCAGCGACGGCCACTGACGCCGCGGTGCCGCGGCCGGTTCCGGCGGCGGTGGCGACGCAGCTGCCATCATGACCGGCATCGGTTCGGGTGGAGGAGATTCGCGCCGCGGTGGCCCTGCGATCACCGGCCGCGGCGCGGCGGCGATCGGCGCTGCCATGACCGGCGAGCTGCGCGGGACCGCGGCGAGCTGGACGCGGCCGGCTTGGCCGCGCATCGCCGCTTCGGCGACCTCGATGCTCTCATCCTTCAGAATGCGCACGCGCACCGGCGTCGTGCCGGCCATTTCGAAACCGAGCAGCTGCGCCGCCCGCCGCGACAGGTCGATGATCCGCGAATCGACATAGGGTCCGCGATCGTTGACCCGCAGCCGCAGCGTGCGCCCGTTCCGCAGATTGCTGACCTCGACAACGCTCGGCAGCGGCAAGGTCTTATGCGCCGCCGACAGCTCGTTCAGATTGAAAATCTCGCCATTCGCCGTCGCCTTCCCGTCGAAAGCCTCGCCATACCAGGAGGCAAGACCCGTCTCGTCGTAGCCGTAATCGACCCGCGGGCGGTACCATTTGCCGTTGATCTGATACGCCGAGCCGACCTTGTAGGAAGGCTGGCCGCGGTGATAGCCGGCGCCGTGATGATGCTCGCCGAATTCTGGGCCGGACGAACTGCAGGCGACCAGAACAAAGCCCAGCGCCACCAGCAAGGCGAGATCCGCTGACCGGCCATGACGGCGCGCCGTTCCCCCCTGGGCGCTCATTGCGATATTCCCGGTGCCTAGCCTCTATCGATGCCGTCGGCGATCATGCCGACCGAGGCGGCGAACGAGACCGATTTGTTCCACTTCATCGTCGCGCGGAAATTATCGAAGATCAGCAGGGCCCGCCCGCCCGGCCCATCCGGCTGCAGCAGCGACGCTTCCGCCGCCTCGCGGCCGGTCAACGGCGCGCCGATCGAACGGACGCCGAGGCGGCTCCATTCCGCGATCGGCCGGCGATTGTCGAGCCCGACGAGGCGGGTGTCGAAATTGCCCGGCACCGTCACCTCGCGCCCCCAGCTCTCATTTCCATGCCAGCCTAACCGGGCCAGGTAATTGGCAATCGAGCCCAGCACATCGGCGCGGGCGTTCCAGATGTCGCGTCGTCCGTCGCCGTCGAAATCCACCGCATAGCTCAGGAAGGTCGACGGCATGAACTGGCATTGGCCCATCGCGCCGGCCCAGGAGCCGAGCATGTTGTCGGGGCGGATATGCCCCTGATCGAGGATTTTCAGCGCGACGATCAGCTCGCCGCGGAACAGCGCGCCGCGCCGGCCCTCGTAAGCCAGCGTCGCGAGCGAGGCCGGTACCGAATAGCTGCCCTGCGTCTTGCCGAAATCGCTTTCGATGCCCCACAACGCGACGATGAAGCGCGGCTGGACATTGAAACGCTGCTGCACCCGTTGCAGCAGCGGCAAGTTCTCCGCCAGGTGGCGCCGTGCGTCGTCGAGACGCTGCTGCGTCACGACCTTGTTCATGAATTCGGCGAAGGTCAGCTTGTGATCGGGCTGGTGCTGGTCCAGCTCGATGACGCGCGGCAGGAATTGTATGTAACGGAAAGCGAGATCGACCGTACCCGACCGGATGCCCTGCGCGAGCGCATCGCGCCGCAACCCGGCGAGAAAACCGTTGAAATCACCTTCCGCTGCTATCGCCCTTCCGCCCCCCAGCGGCATGGCCAATAGCGGAGCCGCGAGCACCGCCCGCCGGCTCATGCGGAAAGGCATCATTGACATGCCCCCGCTCCTGCTCTTCCCCCAATCTTGATTACCACGAAGAAGGTTAATTTTTCAATTATTCACAACGACAAAAGGCGCGGCAGCCACAAGGATATCGCGGGGACGTAGGTGACCAGCATCAGAACCAGGAACATCACGCCGTAAAACGGCCAGATCTGCCGCATCACGTCTTCCATGCGGACGCGTCCGACGGCGCAGCCGACGAACAGCGTCGCGCCGACCGGCGGGTGACAGAGGCCGATGCCGAGGTTCATCAGCATGATCATCCCGAAATGCACCGGGTCGACGCCGAACTTCATGACCACCGGCAGCAGAATCGGGGTCGTGATCAGGATCGACGGCGCCATGTCCACGAGGCATCCGAGCACCAGCAGCAAGGCGTTGATCAGCAGCAGGATCACGTACTTGTTGGCGGACAATGTCAGGAAGAAGGCGGTGATCTTCGCCGGCATCTGCATCAGCGCCATCATGTAGCCGACGGCCGCGGCGCAGGCGATCAGCATCATCACCATCGCGACCGTGCGCAGCGTGCGGTAGACCAAGAGCGGCAGGTCGCGCCAGCGGTAGTCGCGATAGACGAACATCGTCACGAAGAAGGCGTAGACGCAGGCGACCGCGCCGGCCTCGATCGCGGTGAACACGCCGCCGAGGATGCCGCCGAGGATGATCACCAGCGTGATCAGCCCCCACAGCGCCTCGAACGTGATCTTCAGCGCGTCCCGGAGCGGCACCGCTTCGCCGGTCGGATGGCCGTGGCGGTAGGCCAAGAAGACGCAGAGCACCATCAACAAGACGCCCAGCAACAGCCCTGGCACGACGCCGGCCATGAACAGGCTGGCGATCGAGATCGTGCCGCCGGTCGCCAGCGAGTAGATCACCGCGTTGTGGCTCGGCGGCACCAAGAGCCCTTGCACCGAGGCGGAGATCGTCACATTGGTCGAGAAGACGCGCGGATAGCCGGATTTCTCCATCTGCGGGATCATCACCGAGCCGATCGCCGAGACGTCCGCCACCGACGACCCGGAGATGCCGCTCATGAAGGTCGTCGCCATGATGTTGACGAGCGACAGCCCGCCGCGCAGGCGCAACAGGCCGACGATCACATTGGCAAAGGCGACCAGCCGGCGCGCCATGCCGCCCTCGGCCATGATCGCGCCCGCCAGCACGAAGAACGGGATCGTCAGCATCGCGAATTTGCTGACCCCGCTCGAGATCTGCAGCATCACCGCCTCGATCGGGATGCCGATCCACCAGGCGCCGGCCAGCGCGGCCAAAGCCAGCGCATAGGCGATCGGCACGCCGAGCGCGATCCCGAGCAGCAGCCCGCCAATGACGATCAGCACATCCATGGCGTCAATCCGGCGCCGCGGCGCGCCAATCGGTTTGCGGCGGCGGCCCGATCAGCAGGCGCTCGGCGATGAACAACAACGTGATGGCGCCGCCGATCGGGATCGGCAGATAGGTAACCCCGACGGACAGGAACGGAAACTCGGCGATGGTCTGCTGCCAGGTCGCCGCGACGAGGCGGGCGCCCCAGATCACCATGAACAGGCTGATCAGCGCCATCAGCCCTTCGCCCACCAGGTCGATGACGCGCCGCCCCAGCGGCGGGAACAGGTCGCGAGCGACCGTGACCCGCATGTGCACGCCGGAGCGGTAGCACGCCGCGGCGCCAAAAAACGTCAGGACGATGCTCAACAGGATCGCCATCGGCTCCGGCCAGGACGAGGCGCTGTCGAGGACATAACGGGTATAGACGCCCCACGGCACGACCAGCGAGATCAAGACCAGCGCCGACCCGGCGATGATCGCGCACAGCCGATACAGCCCATCCATCGCCCGCCGCAGCGGATGCGCTTGCGCTGCACCCTCAACCGGCGTCCTTCGAGACGCCCGCTCCGCGGGCTCCTCAGGATGAGGATGGGCTGTTGATGGCATCAAGAATGCTCCTCATCCTGAGGAGGCGTGCGTCAGCACGCCGTCTCGAAGGACGCACGGTATTACTCCAGCGCTTCCGGTGAAGCTTATGCGAGGTCAGCTGACCGCCTGGATCTGCTTGATCAGCTCGGCGAATTTGCTGCCGTACTTGTCCCAGACCGGCTTAACCGCATCGCGGAACGGCGTCTTGTCGGCGATCGGGATGATCTCGATGCCGGCCGTCGTCATCCGGTCCAGCGCCTCGCCCTCGGTCTTGTTCCACAGCGTCCGGGCATCGGCCTGCGTCTCGCGCGACAGTTTCTTGATCAGCGCCTGGTCGTCGGCCGATAGCTGGTCCCAGGCGGCCTTCGAATAGACCAGCATCTCCGGCACGATCAGGTGCTGGGTCAGCGTGTAGTACTTCGCGACCTGGTAATGATTGTCGAAAACGAAGCTCGGCGGGTTGTTTTCGGCGCCGTCGATGACGCCGGTCTGCAGGGCGCTGAACACCTGGTCGTAGCCCATCGCGACGCCATTGGCGCCGAGCGCATTCGCCATGTCGACGAACATCGGATTGCCGATGACCCGGATCTTCAGCCCCTTCAGATCGGCGATGCTCTTGATCGGCCGCTTGGTGTCGTAGAAGCTGCGCGCCCCGGCATCCATCCAGCACAATCCGACGAGCTTGGCCGCCGGATTATTGCTGACCTTGTCGAGCAGCTGCTGCCCGATCGGCCCGTCGACGACCTTGTTCATATGCGCGGTGTCACGGAACAGGAACGGCAGGTTCAGCACGTTGAGGTCGTCGACGACGGGCCCGAGCGTCCCGACGCTGACCCGGGCGAACTGGATCGCGCCGACCTGCGCCTGCTCGATCATCTCCTTCTCGCCGCCCAGCTGCATCGAGGCGTACATCTGGATCGAGAGCCGTCCGTTGGTCGCCTGTTCGAGCTTCTTGCCCATGTTCTCGACCGCCTGCACGGTCGGGTAGCCTTCGGGGTGCACATCCGAGGCTTTCAGGACGCTCTTCTGCTGCGCAAGTGTGTGGCGTCCCGCCGCCGCGCCGCTGACCGCGAGCGCGCCGGCCAGGGTCAACAGATCGCGTCTTCTCATGGCTTTCTCCCCCTCGACACGCGCCGGCACATTCCGCGCTGCGGTTGACCGGCCTTACCTCGAATGCTAGTGGATTTATATGATAACCCTATAACCTGTCGAGCCCCAAACTTGCCAAAGCCCAGCGATGCCGGTCCGGTGCTGCGGCCGGTCATTCCGCCGCGCAACCTGACGCGCGAAATCGCCGAGCGGATCGCCGATCATATCGCCAGCGCCAAGCTGCTGCCTGGGGCCAGGCTGCCGACCGAGCAGGAGATGGTCGCCGCGATGGGCGTCAGCCGTACCGTGGTGCGGGAGGCGGTCGCGGCACTGCGCGCCGATGGCCTCGTCGTGACGCGTCAGGGGGCGGGGGCTTTCGTGGCGCCGGACGCCGAGCGCCGCCCGTTCCGGCTGGCGCTCGATGGTCTGCCGTCGATTGCCGAAGTCCTCGAAATCATGGAGTTGCGCGCCAGCGTCGAAGTCGAGGCGGCCGGCCTCGCCGCGGGCCGCGGCACCGCGATGGCACGCCGGCGGGTCGGTCAGGCGCTCGGCGCGATCAATGCCGCGCTGGACCGCGGCGAGAGCGCGATCGACGAGGATTTCGCGTTTCATCGCGCCATCGCCGCGGCGACCGGCAACCCGCAATTTCCGCATTTTCTAGAATATCTCGGCCGCTTCATCATTCCGCGTCAGAGCATCCGCGTCGCGGCCCACCGGCCGGAAGGCCAGCGCCCCTATCTCGAGGCCGTGCAGTGCGAGCATGTCACGATTTTCAGCGCGATCTCGGCGGGCGACGCGGCGGCGGCGCGCGAGGCGATGCGGCAGCACCTCGGCAACAGCCAGGCGCGCTATCGGCGGCTGGCCGCCGAGGCGGCCGGCAAACGCTCGACCGCGACAACCCGAGGCGCGATTTCGCGCAGCAGGTGAATTGCCACCGGCGCCATTCGCCCGATTAAATCCCGGTTAACCAAATTGCCCCGGATTGGTCACAACTGTGCCGGAACGATCCCGGATAATTTCCCGCGCATGAGATACCAGGGCTCACCGCCGAACTCGATCTTCCCGCTCCTCGCCCGATGGCGCTCGTCATTGCCGCAGCACCGATCGCCGGCATTGGCAGACGCGCTGCGGGTCGAAGCCCAGCGATGCTTTCGCCTCGCGCGCGGCATCGCGAGTTTCGAGCTGGCCGACGAGCTGGAAGCGATCGGGCACGCCTTCAAAAGCGAAGCCGAGCAGCTGGAATCCCGCCCAACGGCTTCCGCGAGCGAGCCCTTCCAGGACGAACTCGCCGCCGCCGAATAGGCAGCCCCGGCCAGCGGCTGGGGTGGTGTCCACTTAAACCAATCATTCCCCTGACCCCGTGACCGGCCTTGTCCCGGTCACCCACATCTTGAAGCGGTTCAAATCGCAGCAGGGAAGACGTGGGTGCCCGGCACAAGGCCGGGCACGAGTATTCAGGCAAATCGCGGCGCGACCGGCAGGCGGATATGAATGACGAGGCCTTGCGGGATGCGGTTTTCCGCCTCGATCGCGCCGCGCATCGCCTCGACGTTGCGCCGCGCGATCGAGAGCCCGATACCAAAGGATCCCGGGCCCGCATCGCCTTGCGCGCCCTTCCTCCGAGCTGAAAAGTAGCGCTCGAAGATCTGGTCGAGCTGGGTCGGCGCCACCCCCGGCCCTTCATCGACGACCTCGATGTGGGCGATGTCGCGCTCCTGCCGCAGCCGGACCAGGATCTCGCTGCCGGCCGGCGCGAACGAGGCGGCATTGTCGATCAAATTCTCGATGATCGTCTCGATGATCGATTCACTGCCGAGCACATAGACGCCGGACGACAGCTCGCCGCGCAAATGTATGTCGCGGCCCGGCAGCAGCACGGCCCGGCTCTCGATCAGCTTGCCGAGCAGCCGCTGCAGATCGACCGGCCGGCGCGGCTCGGCGACCAGATCGGCGGTCGCCTCATCGAGCCGGCGCGCCGAGGCGACCAGCCCGTCGAGCCGGTCGAGCGAATGATCGACCCGTTCGATGGCGCGCAGCACCCGCTGGTTATCCGTCCCCACCGCGCGGCGCAGCGGCTCCAATGACTGGCGGATCACCGCGATCGGGGTCTTGAAGGCGTGTGCGTTGTCCTCCGCGGCACGCCGGATCGCCGCCGCCGAGCCGTGCAATGCTTCGACCATGCGGTCGAACTCGGCGGCGACTTCGGCGAGCTCCGGGATTTCGTTGCGGGCCGCGAAGCTGCCGGTCGTGCGGCCCTGCTCGCGGATCTGCCGCGCGAGCCGGGCGAAGCGGCGCAGCCCGCCGCCGATGCCGAGCAATGTCGAGAAGGTGATCACGACCATCGCGAGATAGATCGCCGCCGCGATCTTGATGGTCGGCGTCGCCCAATAGGGCTGGCCGAGATGGGCGCCGGGAAACGCGTCGGCGGAGAACGAGGCCACCACCGCCCAGCAGCCGGTCGCGGTCAACAACGGGGTCACCGCGGTGACGATCTCCGCCCCGCCGGTCGGCCGGTCGTACAACAGCGAAAACGGCATCTCGCCGCGGCAGCTCTGGGCAAGCCGATCGAGAACGCCTTGTGCGGCCAACAGTTGGCGCTCGGTTTCGAGATTGTTGCCGGCGACCGCCGGCCATGACGCGACGTAATAGAACCCGTCGCCATCGGCGCCCTTTGGCGCCAGCAGCAGCTTGATCGTCGTCACCTTGCCGGCAAACCGCTCGAGCTGGCTGCCAAGCTGCGGCAATTCCGCGATCGCGGCGTTGTCGAGCAGCGGCAGCAGCGATTGGCTGATCACCCGCCCCTGGTCGCGCACGCTTTGCAGCAGCAAATCCTGGCTGTCCTGGTAGGCCTTGCGGAACTCGGCGTAGAGAAAGACCGGGACCAGCGCGAAGATGACCGCGAGCAGGCTCGTCTTCGCCCGTAGCGACCGCAATCGCCAGACGAAGCCGAGCTTATTCCTGAGATAGCCAGCGGTAACCGAAACCAGCATAGTTCTCGATCTGGGTAAAATCCGGGTCCACCTCCCGGAAACTCTTGCGAATGCGCTTGATCAGCGTGCGCACATTGGCGCGAAACCCCTCCTCGCCAAGGCCGGCGATGAAATCCTTGCCGTGCACGAGGTCGTAGATCTCCCGATACCCGACATCCTCGCCGGCGCGCGTCGCGAGGAGCTCGATAATCCGGAACTCGGTCAGGCTCAGATCGACCATGACGCCATGCCAAAAGGCGCGGTGGCTGTCGCAGCGCAGTTCGAGGGCGGCATGACGCAGCACCGCGGGCACAGCCGGATCGGCGCTGCGCAACGGCCGCCTTCCCTCCGCGATCAGTTCCAGCCGCTTCAACAGGATCGGCAAGCGCCGGGATTTGTCGATGAAATCGACGGCGCCGCCCTCGAGCGCGGCTTGCTCGTAGATATCGTCCGACAGCGCGGTCAGGAAAATGACCGGAATACCGATCCCGGCGCGGCGCAATCGGCGCAGCACATCGATCCCGGTAAGCTCGGGCATCCGCCAATCCAGCAGCAGGACGTCCGCCTCGCCTCCCTCCTGCAGATAGGTCAGGGTGTCATGGCCATTGGCGAAGCTGGTGACGTCATAACCCTCGTCGGCGAGGTTCAAGCCGAGCGACTCGCGGAACAGCTCGTCATCATCAGTCAGCACGACGTGCGGCACTTATGAATGCTCCGGTTTGCGGTTTTCCTCGATGATCGATCGAAGGCACGCCTGGCGTTGCTCCGGGCTGGCCGCCTCACCCTTGAAATCGTAATGCAAGGTCCGCATCTGGCCGGACCGCATCTCCATGTAGAATGAGAGATCGAGCTCGCACCGCCCGCTCTTGTAATGCCACACGGTGGCGGGCGACTGGTTGTTGGTGGTCTGCGCCGCCGGTCCGAGCAGCGCCTTGGTACGCTGCGGATCGAGACCGATAAGGTCGGTAGAGGGCGGGACGGCCAGGGCCGTCTGCTCGGGCTGCGGTTCTGCCGGCGCCTCTGGCGGCGTGGTCTCCTCGGCCGCGGCGGTCGCCGGCTTGTCCTTCGGCTGGGCAAACGGCCGGGGATGCGCCGGCTTGCGCGGCACCGAGCGGATGTACTGCCCGAAGGGACCCGGCGCCGGCGCCGGCTTTTCGGCGGCGCAGCCCGCCACCAGCCCGGCCACGCCAATGGCTGCCGCGCGCAGGCACAACCGGGCGCCGCAGCTTCCCGAACGCGTCAATGATTTCATGTGATCTCGCACGGCGCCCCCAACCCGCCGCCGGTATCGTTAAGCCGAGATTAACACGGCAGAGGCCGGAGTGCCTACCTCGCCGCCTAATCGTCGGCCGCGGCCGGAGCGGCGGCGGCGGGCGCCAGCGGTGCGCGGCCGGTTTCCCGCAACAGCAGCAGGAGCGGCAGGGCTGCCAGGGCGATGATCATCATCAGCTTGAAATCATTGACATAGCCGACCATCGCCGCCTGCCGCGTCACCTCGGCGTTGAGGGCCGCCACCCCGCTCGGCGTGGTCAGGCTGAACGGGGCATGCAGAAACGGCGCCTGCGCCATCGGGTTGTCGGGCCGCAGCCCCTCGACCAGCCGGGAATGGACGATCTGGGTGTTCTCGGCCAGCGTCGCGACCAGGATGCTGATGCCGATGCTGCCGCCCAGATTGCGCATCAGGCTGCGGATCGCGGTGCCCTGGGTCAGGATGTGGCGCGGCAGGGTCGACAGCGCGATGATGTTGAGCGGCACGAAGGTGCAGCCCAGACCGAAGCCCTGGATTATTCCGGAAAAAATGACCGGCTCCGGGCCCATAGTGAGCGAGAACCGGCTCATCTGCCACATCGACACCGCGGTCAGCAGAAACCCGAACAGGATGATCAGCCGGTTGTCGACCCGGTTGATCATCCGCGCGACGACGAACATCGCGACCATCGTGCCGAGGCCGCGCGGCGCGGTCACCAGACCGGTGGTCAGCGCCGGGTAGTTCATCAGTTGCTGCAGCATCGTCGGCAACAGCGCCAGCGTGCCGGTCATGATCATGCCGACCGCGAACATCAGCAGGGTGCCGGCGATGAAATTCGGGCTCTTCAGCAGATCCCGGTTCAGGAACGAGCGCTCGCCTGTCGTCGCGGTATGGACGGCGAACAGGTAAAAACCGAGCCCGGCGATCGTCGCCTCGACCCAGATCTCGCCGGAATGGAACCAGTCCTTCAGTTCGCCGCGGTCGAGCATCAGCTGCAAGGCGCCGACCCCGAGGCTCAGTGACGCGAAGCCGAGGAAATCGAAGGGTTCGCGGTGCACATTCCGGCCGGCGCGAATGAACACCAGGATGCCCAGGGTGCACAGCACTCCGACCGGCAGGTTGATGTAGAAGATCCATCGCCAATTATAGTCCTGGGTCAGCCAGCCGCCGAGCAGCGGGCCCATGATCGGCCCCAGGATCGTGCCGGCGCCGAACACGGCCATCGCATGACCGTGGCGGTGCGGCGGGTTGATCTGCAGCAATGTCGCCTGCGACAGCGGGATCAGCCCGGCTCCGGCGATGCCCTGCAATGCGCGAAAGATGACCAGCTCGTTGAGGCTCGCCGCCGCGCCGCACAAGGCCGAGGCGATCGTGAAGCCGGTCACCGAGGCGAGAAAAATGTATTTGATGCCGAAGCGCCCGGCGAGCCAGCCGGTCAGCGGCATCATGATCGCCGCGCAGACGATGTAGGAGGTCAAGGCCCAGGCGATCTGGTCCTGCGATGCCGACAGGCTGCCTTGAACGTGCGGCAATGCCACGTTGAGGATCGTGTTGTCGATCCCCTGCATGATGTTCGCCAGCATGATCGAGAGCGTGATCATGCCCCGGTTGGGCACCGGCGTGTACGAGCTCTCGCCTCTCACCGAAGCCCCTCACCCACCTGGCGCCGCACTTGATGCCCCTCTCCCGCACTGCGGGAGAGGGAGGGACCCATCGCATGAGCGATGGGAGGGTGAGGGTGGTTCAGCGCCCGGTCCTCAGGCCGCCTGCACCTGTTCGACGGTCGGCGCATCGCCGGCCACGGTGGTGCGGCGCATGTCGCGGATCTCGCTATCGTCGAAGCGGCGGACCCGGTGCATCGTCTGGCGGTTGTCCCAGATCACCAGATCGTATTGCCGCCATTGGTGGACATGGACGAATTGCGGCTGGGTGGCGTGCTCGGTGAGGTCGCGCAACAGGGCGCGCGCCTCGGGCATGGGCCAGCCGACGATCGTCCCGGCATGCGAGGCGAGATACAGCGATTTCCTCCCGGTCACCGGATGGGTGCGGACGAGCCGCTGGCGCACCGGCCGGAACATGGCCCGCTCCTCCGCCGTCGCTTCGAAACCCAGCAGGCCGCGCGAATACAATAGCGAGTGCTCGCAGACGAGGTCCTCGATCAGCGCCTTTGTCTCCTCGTCGAGCGCGTCATAGGCCGCGCGCATATCGGCGAATTCGGTGTTGCCGCCCTTCTTGGCGACGACGCGGCCCGACAGCAGCGAGTATTTCGCCGGGATCGCGCGGAACGAGCTGTCCGAATGCCACAGCTGGTTGCCCAGGTTGAACAGCCGGCGCC
>Ga0209488_10002234_pt1 | contig 16056 bp, 13 predicted proteins | sample Rivendell_Oct201_8_FD_188349 | JGI IMG/M metagenome (GOLD analysis project Ga0209488, IMG submission 188349) | Vadose zone soil microbial communities from the Eel River Critical Zone Observatory, Northern California, USA -... | ecosystem: Environmental > Terrestrial > Soil > Vadose zone >... | reverse complement strand
CACGCCGGTGGCGCTGGAAAAGGGATTACGGTTTGCCATCCGCGAAGGCGGACGCACCGTCGGCGCCGGCACCGTTGCCGAGATTATCGCGTAGGAAATTATGAGAGACATCATCACGTTGCAGTGTAATGACTGCAAAGAACGCAACTATTCGATGACGAAGAACAAGAAGAAGAATACCGAACGACTGGAGACGAAAAAGTTCTGTCGCCGGTGCCGGAATCACACGGTTCATCGAGAGACCAAGTAACGTCTGATATACTTTTTGAAAGGCACTCAGGAATTGCAGGCCAGTAGCTCCAATTGGTAGAGCGGCGGTCTCCAAAACCGCATGCTGGGGGTTCGAGTCCCTCCTGGCCTGCCACACTAAATCATGAATCCGGTAGAAAAGACTAAAGAGTTATCTCAATCGAGCAAGCAGTTCTATCTGGACGTGCGCGGGGAAATGAAGAAGGTTTCCTGGCCTTCCCGGGATGAAGTTTTTGGCACCACAGTGATTGTGGTTGCTTCGGTGTTCTTTTTCGGAATCTACCTGGGAGTGGTCGATGCGCTCCTGTCGAAGGGATTTCAAATGGTGTTGGCGTATTTCGGTGGAACTGGAGGCTAGTAAAGTTGTGACAAAGCTCTGGTACATCATTCACACCTATTCAGGTTTCGAGCGCAAGGTCGCCGAAAGCCTGAAGAGCCGGATCAATGCTTTCGGGCTGGAAAGCGAGATCCACGACGTGCTTATCCCGACTGAGGAAGTTGTGGAAGTGCGAGGCGGCAAGCGCGTGGTGTCGCAAAAAATGTTTTATCCCGGATATGTCCTGGTGGAAATGGACGCCGACGAGAAGGGAAAGCCCAGCGATCAGGCCTGGCACGTGGTGAAAGGCACGCCGCGGGTTACCGGATTTGTGGGTTCCGGTCAGAACCCTACCCCTCTCAGCGAAGAGGAAGTGCAGCAGATTGTCTATAAGGTCGCGACGGCGGCCAGCAGTCCGAAGCCGAAGCTCTCCTTTGAAAAAGGCGAATCCGTTCGGATCATCGACGGACCGTTTACCAACTTTAATGGGGTCGTGGACGAAGTGAACCATGACCGCAACACGCTGAAGGTAATGGTTACGATCTTCGGGCGCTCGACTCCGGTGGAACTCGACTTCCTGCAGGTGGAAAAGACTTAGAGTAGGCGAATTATGGCAAAAAAAGTTATCGGTGCAGTTAAATTGCAGATTCCCGCAGGTAAGGCCACTCCGGCACCGCCCGTTGGTCCCGCGCTTGGTCAGCACGGCGTCAATATCATGGACTTCTGCAAGGCCTTCAACGCGAAGACTTCCGCGAAAGATCAGGAAGGCCTCATCATTCCGGTGGTAGTAACGATCTATTCCGATCGTTCGTATAGTTTTATTACGAAGACTCCTCCGGCCTCGATCCTGCTGAAGCGGGCAGCGAACATTGCCAAAGGCTCGGGAGTGCCAAACAAGAACAAGGTGGGCACCGTAACGCGAAAACAAGTTGAAGATATTGCGAAGCTGAAAATGCCCGATCTGAACGCCGCCAGCCTGGAGGCCGCGGTTCGGACCGTTCGGGGTACAGCTGTGAGCATGGGAATTGAGGTACGGGAGTAATTATGGCTACCGCAGGAAAGAAATACGAAGCGGCGAAAAAGCAGGTCGAACCGCGGCCCTATACCGTGAAAGATGCAATGGGGTTACTCAAAAAGGTTCACTTCGCAAAGTTCAACGAAACCGTTGAAGTCCATATGCGACTCGGCGTCGATCCCAAGCATGCCGATCAGATGGTACGTGGAACGGTGGTCCTGCCCCACGGTCTTGGGAAATCCAAGAAGGTGTGCGTGATCGCCTCGGGCGACAAGATCCGCGAAGCGGAAGCCGCGGGCGCCGATATTGTCGGCGGCGACGATATCGTGGAGAAGATTGCCGGCGGCTGGGTCGATTTCGATGCCTGCATCTCGACTCCGGATATGATGCGATCGGTCGGCAAGCTCGGAAAGGTTTTGGGCCCAAGGGGCCTGATGCCCAATCCGAAGACCGGGTCGGTTACCTTCGATGTCGCAAAAGCAATCCAGGAAGTGAAGGCCGGTAAGGTCGAATTCCGCGTGGACAAGACCGGCATCATTCACGCGCCGGTTGGAAAGATTGAATTTTCTGGAGAACAGCTGAGCGAAAATGCGCAGATGCTGATCGATACCGTTATCAAGGTGCGTCCGGCAGCGGTCAAGGGCCGCTATGTGAAACGCATCACCGTGGCTTCTACCATGAGCCCGGGCATCGATCTCGATCTGGTAGCGCTGGACGCAAAGTAAAGAGGACCCATGAAACCCAAGAACAAGAAGAAGGAAGAACTGGACGCGCTCAAGAAGGATCTGGCGGAAGCCACGAACCTGATCGTCGCTCAGTTCAAAGGGATCACCGTCGCCCAGGATACCGATCTGCGCGAAAAAATTCGGGCGACCAACAGCAAGTATCGCGTGGTCAAGAACACGCTCGCGAGAATTGCGGCAAAGGGTACGCCGTCTGAAGGACTGACGAAGTCCCTTAATGGATCCACATCCATTGCCTACAACAATACGGATCCGGTTGCGCTGGCCAAGGCTCTGACGACTTATGCCAAGGCAAACCCGGTGTTTGTTTTCAAGGCAGGGATGGTGGAAGGACGGGTCGTCAATATTGCCGACCTCGGTGCCATTGCCTCATTGCCATCGAAGGAAGAGCTGATCGTGAAAGTCCTTTTCCTGCTCAATTCGCCCGCGCAGGGTCTCGCGACGGCAGTAAATGGAGTGGCAAGGAATCTGGCTGTAGTCGTCCAGCAGGCAGTCGAACAGAAGAAGTTTCAGGAGTAAACCTCAGGCCGGTCGCCTCTGGCAGGCCGGCGAACGAATTCATTCTAGGAGAAACCAATGTCGGAAAAAGTACAAAGCATTATTGAGTCCATCAAGGGGTTGTCGCTGCTTGAAGCTTCGGAACTCGTCAAAGGGCTGGAGGTCACGTTCGGCGTCAGTGCCGCTGCAGCGACAGTCGCTGCGGCAGCTCCTGCTGCCGGCGGTGGCGCTGCGGCAGCGCCTGCTGAGGCCCAGACGGAGTTCACCGTTGTTCTCACCGCTGCCGGTGGAAACAAGATCGGCGTTATCAAAGCGGTTCGGGAAATCACCAGTCTCGGTCTGAAGGAAGCGAAGGATCTCGTTGAAGCCGCACCAAAGGCAATCAAGGAAGGCGTTACCAAAGACGAAGCAGAGAGCATTAAGAAGAAATTTGTCGAAGCTGGCGCCACTGTCGAAGTGAAGTAGTTCAGTTCGGGATTCCCGGCGCTGACTCGTGGGCGAAGTTCGTCCACGGGCCGGCCTATTGTTGTCTCTTCTTTCGGAGTGGGGAAACGGCGGTGAAGGCACGGGAGTTCGGGCACTTGTTGGGGTTTCGGGGGAAACCTCAGGCTTACGGATTCGAGGTTCGCGCTTTCGATCTGTCCAGGGATGGGCGAGTCGAATACGCACAGTGGCTGCATCCGGGCGAATCGCAAAAGGCGATTGCGCAGGAGACAGTCGACGAACTTCGAAAGTTTTTGAAACCGGGGGACTTTGCTATTGATATCGGGGCACACAGTGGCGATACGGCGGTTCCCATCGGACTTGCCGTCGGAAACACCGGATGTGTTCTGGCGCTGGAGCCGAATAAATTCGTTTTTCCGGTTCTTGAGAAGAATTCCCAGCTCAATCCAGGAAAGACAAGGATCGTGCCGATGATGTTTGCCGCGACACCGGAGGATGGTGAGTTTGATTTTGAGTATTCGGATTCCGGTTTTTGCAATGGCGGCAGGCATGAAGGTATCAGCAAATGGCGGCACGCTCACGCGTTCAAGCTGCGGGTCGCCGGTAAGAATCTGGAGTCTTATCTGAGAAACCAGTGTTCTGAGCTATTGACGAAGCTCAAGTACATCAAAGTGGATGCCGAAGGTTACGACGTCACGATACTCAAGACTCTCTCCAATGTGATCGCGGAGCGCAGACCCTATATCAAGGCTGAGGTTTACAAACATACGAATCCATCACAACGCGAAGAGCTTTATCGATTCTTTGCCGGGCATCGCTATGCCATTCATCGAATCGAAGGCGAGAACTGTTATGCCGGAGAGGTTCTCGGCGAGAACGATCTGATGAAGTGGCGTCATTTTGATATTTTTTGCACACCTGAGGGAAGACAGGTCTCTTAACTTTAACGTGTTTGGCCCCGCCTTTGCCGGGCTAGGAGTAGTTCACGAAACATGGCGGAAACTAAATCCATTGCCGCGCGCGAGCGAACGAATTTTTCGAAAATCAAGACTGCGATTCAGATCCCCAATCTGATTGAAGTCCAGAAAAACTCCTATGAGCGATTCCTGCAGATGAACATGCTGCCGGAGGAGCGCGAGGACGCCGGACTGCAGGCGGTCTTTAACTCGGTCTTTCCGATCTCGGATTTTCGAGGGGTCTCGACCCTCGAGTTCATCAGCTACTCCATCGGTAACTGGGAATGCAAGTGCGCGAACCTGAAGGGACTGCACCATCTGCGGTCCACCTGCAAGAACTGCGGCGCCACCATTGCCACGAACCCGTTTTCGTCGGAGACCACGGTGCTGTGCGGCAAGTGCGGAACGTCGAACAAGAATCAGGTGACGTTCTGCAACAAGTGCGGCGATCCGGTTCAGCTGAATCTGAAGTACGACGTTGCAGAATGCCAGGAACGGGGCATGACCTATGCCGCCCCGCTGAAGGTCATTATCCGGTTGACGATATTCGACAAGGATCCCGATACCGGAGCCAAGACCATTCGCGATATCAAGGAGCAGGAAGTCTACTTTGGTGAGATTCCGCTGATGACCGAGAACGGCACGTTCATCATCAACGGCACCGAGCGCGTCATCGTCAGCCAGCTGCACCGCAGTCCCGGCGTCTTTTTTGAGTCGACTCCGAGCAAGAATTACTTTCTTGGCAAAATCATTCCGTATCGCGGCTCCTGGGTGGAGTTCGAATACGAAACCGCCAAGAACATCCTTTACGTTCGCATTGACCGGAAACGCAAATTCCTGGCCACCATTTTCCTGCGCGCGCTCGGGCTGAAGAGTGATGAGGAGATCATCCGGGCGTTCTACAAGACAGACCGGATTTCGATCGAAGGCAAGAAACTGTTCTGGAATGTCTCCGACAATATTGCCGGCCTGAAAGTATCGAAGGACATCCTGCACCCGAAAACAAAGGAAGTCCTCCTGCACGCCGGAAAGAAGATCACGAAATCGGTTTTTGATCACATCAAGCAGGCCAAAGTGGAGCGGTTTGAAGTCGCCGCCGAAGATATCGAAGGCGCTTATGCTGTTGCCGACCTCGTGGACACGAAGACCGGTGAAGTTATCGTGGAGACGAATAACGAATTGTCGCAGGCGACCATCCATACCGTCATCGATTCCGGGGTTCCCGAGCTGTCGGTCTTTTTCCCCGAACGCGACGATATGGGCGTGGTGCTGAGCCTGACCCTGCGCAAGGACACCATCAAGACTTCGCAGGAAGCTTTGATCGAAATCTATCGGAAGTTGCGTCCCGGCGATCCACCGACTCTGGAAACCGCCGATGCCCTGTTCAAGGGAATGTTCTTCGATGCGCGAAAGTATGACTTCTCGAAAGTTGGCCGTCTGAAATTCAACATCAAGCTGGATCTGGCGACGCCCCTCGAGCATCGCATCCTGACTCAGGGAGACTTTTACGGCGTCATCGGGTACCTGCTGAAGCTTCGCAAAAATATCGGTCAGGTCGACGACATCGACCACCTTGGCAACCGCCGCGTCCGTGCCGTCGGAGAATTGCTGGAGAACCAGTTCCGTATCGGTCTGGTCCGCATGGAACGTGCGATCAAGGAAAAGATGTCGGTGTACCAGGAAATGGTCACGGCAATGCCGCACGATCTGATCAACGCGAAGCCGGTTATTGCGGCCGTTCGCGAGTTCTTCGGATCGTCGCAGCTGTCGCAGTTCATGGATCAAACCAATCCGCTTTCGGAAATCACGCACAAACGCCGGCTTTCCGCACTTGGGCCGGGCGGCTTGTCTCGTGAGCGTGCCGGATTCGAGGTGCGCGACGTCCACCCGACGCACTATGGACGCATCTGCCCGATTGAAACGCCGGAAGGCCCGAACATCGGATTGATTTCTTCGCTGAGTTGTTATGCCAGGATCAACGAATTCGGGTTCATCGAGAGTCCTTATCGCAAGGTGAAAAATGGACGCGTCATTGATTACGTCACCGTGATTGCGTCCGGCGATTCCAAGTTCAAAGTCGGAGAGCATGTTGAACTCGAGCATGTGGATTCCGAAAACGAATCGCTGAAGGGAAAGCGGAAGAAACGCGCGGATTACATTCCGTATTCGTTCTATCTGTCGGCGTGGGAGGAAGACAAATACCTGGTGGCCCAGGCCAACGTCGAACTCGACAAAAACGGCCGCATGATTCACGAACTGGTGAACGTCCGGCAGGCCGGAAACTTCGTTCTCAAGCACCGCGATGAGGTCGACTACGTCGACGTGTCGCCCAAGCAGCTGGTTTCGGTCGCTGCCTCGCTGATTCCGTTTCTCGAGAACGACGACGCCAATCGCGCACTCATGGGTTCGAACATGCAGCGTCAGGCTGTGCCGTTGCTTCGAACCGCGGCACCGTTGGTGGGAACCGGCATGGAAGAAATCACCGCCCGCGATTCCGGCGCTGTGGCCGTATGCCGACGAAATGGAATTGTGGACTCGGTGGATTCCGAACGCATCATCGTCCGCGTGGAATCCGCCGAAGATGGTCACTTCTCGCGCGAAGTCGGCGCCGACATCTACACGCTCACAAAATTCAGACGCTCGAATCAGAACACCTGCATCAATCAGAAACCGATCGTTCGCAAGGGCGACCGTGTCGTCAAAGGACAGGTCCTCGCGGACGGTCCCTGCACTGACCGTGGCGAGCTCGCTCTGGGCCGGAATGTTCTGGTGTCGTTCATGCCCTGGCGCGGCTACAACTTTGAAGACGCCATTCTGGTTTCCGAACGGCTCGTCAAAGACGACTACTACACCTCGATTCACATCGAGGAATTTGAGATTGAAGCGCGAGATACGAAGTTGGGCCCCGAAGAAATTACGCGGGACATCCCGAATGTGAGCGAATCGTTCCTCAGAGACCTTGACGAAGCCGGAATCATTCGCATCGGCGCCAACGTCAAGCCCGGCGATGTTCTCGTCGGTAAGGTCACACCGAAGGGCGAAACGCAGCTCACTCCGGAAGAAAAACTTCTCCGCGCGATCTTCGGTGAAAAGGCCGGCGACGTTCGCGATGCTTCCTTGATTTGCCCGCCGGGAATCGAAGGCATTGTCGTGGACGTGAAGATCTTCTCCCGCAAGGGCGCTGAGAAGGACGAGCGTGCCAAGCTGATCGAAGGGATGGAGATTTCGCGGCTCGAAGCCAATCTTCGCGATGAGATCCGCATTCTGACCGACGAACGCAACAAGCGCCTCGTGGGTTTGTTGTCCGGAAAGGTCACATCGAACGAACTGGTCAATGAGCGGAGCGGCCGCAAGATCGTTCCCAAAAAGACCGAAATGACTCCGGAAGTCATCGAGCACCTGTCGCTTCGTGAACTGCTGAAATTGAAATACACCGATGGCTCGAATTCCAACGACCAGGTTCAGGAAATCGAAGAGATGACCACCCGTCAGATCGACGTTCTTCGAAAGATTCACGAAGAGCGCATTGCGAAACTGCGGCGCGGCGATGAATTGCCTCCGGGCGTGATCAAGCTTGTAAAGGTCTATGTCGCGATGAAGCGCAAGCTCTCGGTCGGTGACAAGATGGCCGGCCGGCATGGGAACAAGGGAGTCATTGCCAGAATTCTTCCCGAAGAAGACATGCCGTATCTGCCCGATGGCACGCCGGTGGAGATTGTGCTGAATCCGCTGGGAGTCCCGTCGCGAATGAACGTCGGTCAGATTCTGGAAACCCATCTCGGGTGGGCGGCGCACGCGCTGGGAATGTATTTCGCAACGCCGGTGTTCGACGGTGCCATGGAAACTGAAATCAAGGACATGCTCTTAAAGGCCAATCTTCCCAAGACCGGCAAGACGCGCCTTTACGATGGAATGACCGGCATACCATTCGAGCAGGAAGTGACCGTCGGTTACATCTACATGTTGAAGTTGTCCCACCTTGTCGACGACAAGATCCACGCTCGCTCGATCGGGCCGTATTCATTGATCACCCAGCAGCCCCTGGGCGGAAAGGCTCAGTTCGGCGGACAGCGGTTTGGAGAAATGGAAGTATGGGCACTGGAAGCCTACGGCGCCGCGCACATTCTGCAGGAATTGCTGACGGCCAAGTCCGACGACGTTTACGGCCGGACGAAAATCTATGAAGCGATCGTGAAGGGCGAAGCCGCCATGGAGCCGGGCGTTCCGGAGTCCTTCAACGTGCTCATTCGCGAATTGCAAAGCCTGTGTCTCGACGTCGAATTAATGAAGCGCAAGCCGGCATAAATGTTTTTCTCCCATTGAGGAGGTATTACTTTGATTAGAACGAACCCTTACGATCGCGCAGCGTCCATCGCCGATTTTGACAGTATCCGGATCAGTCTGGCGTCTCCGGAAAAGATCCGTTCGTGGTCTCACGGCGAAGTCACCAAGCCGGAAACCATCAACTATCGAACCTTCAAGCCCGAGAAGGATGGATTATTCTGCGCTCGGATATTCGGACCGGTTACGGACTGGGAGTGCTTGTGCGGAAAGTACAAGCGGATGAAGCACCGCGGAGTCATCTGCGACAAGTGCGGAGTCGAAGTAACCCTGTCGAAGGTTCGCCGCGAGCGGCTTGGTCATATCGAACTGGCCAGCCCCTGTTCTCACGTCTGGTTCTTCAAGGGCTTGCCCAGCCGTATCGGACACCTGCTCGATATGTCGCTCCGCGAACTGGAGCGGGTTCTCTATTTCGAGGCCTACGTCACGATTGATCCCGGCGAAGCCCCGTTGAAAGATCGCGAACTGCTGACCGAAGAGAAGTTCCGGCAGCTTCAGCAGGAATACCCCGGCCGATTCGTCGCCATGATGGGCGCCGAGGCCATCAAGGAACTCCTCAAGCGCGTTGAGATCGACACGCTCTCCGTGGAACTTCGCATCAAAATGAAGAGCGAAACTTCACAACAGAAAAAAGTGAAGTTTGCAAAGCGCCTGAAGGTTGTAGAAGCGTTCGTCAAGTCCGGAAACAAACCCGAATGGATGATTCTGGATGTGATTCCGGTAATCCCTCCCGAACTGCGGCCCCTGGTACCTTTGGATGGCGGCCGCTTTGCCACTTCCGATTTGAACGACCTGTATCGCCGCGTGATCAATCGCAACAACCGGTTAAAGAAGCTGATGGAACTGCACGCGCCCGATGTGATTGTTCGAAACGAAAAGCGAATGCTGCAGGAAGCCGTCGATGCCCTCTTCGACAACGGACGCCGCGGCCGCATTCTGCGCGGTGCGAACAACCGCCCATTGAAGTCCCTGTCCGATACGTTGAAGGGCAAGCAGGGCCGCTTCCGTCAGAATCTGCTCGGAAAGCGGGTGGATTATTCGGGCCGCTCGGTGATCGTCGTTGGTCCCGAACTGAAGCTGCACCAGTGTGGACTGCCCAAGAAGATGGCGCTCGAACTGTTCAAGCCGTTCATCTATAACCGGCTGGAGCAGGGTGGGCATTGCACGACGGTCAAGGCCGCAAAGGAAATGGTCGAGCGTCAGGATCCCGTGGTCTGGGATATTCTGGAAGAAGTCATCAAGGATCACCCGGTTCTGCTCAACCGCGCACCCACGCTTCACCGATTGGGAATTCAGGCGTTCGAGCCGGTTCTCGTCGAAGGCAAGGCGATCAAGATTCATCCGCTCGTGTGCACTGCGTTCAACGCGGACTTCGACGGCGACCAGATGGCCGTTCACATCCCGCTGTCCCCGGAAGCTCAGATCGAAGCATCGGTTCTGATGCTGTCGACGCAGAATTTGCTTTCTCCCGCCAGCGGCCAGCCCGTCGCAGTGCCGACCCAGGACATGGTGCTGGGCGTGTACTACATGACGCGTGCCAAGCCCGGTACTCGCGGAGAAGGCCGCACCTTTGGTTCGATTGAGGACATTCTGATGGCGCTCGAACACGGTGAAGTGGAAACGCAGACACCGATCCGTCTCCGTTACACCGGCCCGCTGATCGATATGACCACCGCGTATGACGAGCAGGCTATCGTCCATGCGGAAGTCATCGATGCCAAGAACTACATGCTCAGTACGACTGTTGGCCGCACGATTCTGTACGACCATCTGCCGAAAGGCATGCCGTTCATCAACGGTTTGCTGAAGAAGAAGGGGCTCGGTCAGCTCGTCAGCTTCACCTACCTGCGCTACGGCGCGGAGATGACGGTGACGATGCTCGATCACATCAAGGCTCTGGGTTTCCTGTTCGCGATGCGCGCCGGCATCACCATCAGTATCGATGATCTGATTGTGCCTCCCGGCAAGCGCGATTTCGTGGACAACGCCCAGAACGAAGTGGTGAAGGTCGACCAGCAGTATCGCGACGGTGCCATCACCAACGGCGAACGTTACAACAAGGTCATCGCGATCTGGTCGGACGTTACCGAAAAGATTTCCGACATGATGTTCACGGAAATGGAACGCGCCGAGAAAGCCAGCCGCGGATTTAATCCGATTCTGCTGATGGCCGACTCGGGAGCTCGCGGATCGAAACAGCAGATTCGTCAGCTTGCCGGTATGCGCGGACTGATGGCCAAGCCGTCGGGTGAAATTATCGAAACCCCGATCACGGCGAACTTCCGCGAAGGTCTGAACGTGTTGCAGTACTTCATCTCGACGCACGGCGCTCGGAAAGGTCTTGCCGATACAGCGCTGAAGACCGCCGACTCGGGCTACCTCACGCGGCGTCTGGTCGACGTGGCGCAGGATGTGATCATCAGCGAAAACGACTGCGGTACGGTCGACGGCATCTTCGTCGGATCGATCGTCGAGTCGGGTGAAATCATTGAGCCCCTGCGCGACCGCATTATCGGCCGCGTTTCTCTGGAAAAGATCAAGGACTACGAAGGTCACGTGATCGTCGACATCAACGGCGAAATCACCGAAGACCTCGCCGGAAGCATTCAGTCTGCGGGAATTGAGCGCGTCAAGATTCGTTCGGTGTTGACCTGCGAATCGCGCCGCGGTACCTGCGTCCGCTGCTACGGCCGCAACCTGGCAACGGGCAAACTGGTGGAAATCGGAGAAGCGGTCGGCGTTATTGCCGCGCAGTCCATCGGCGAACCCGGCACGCAGTTGACGATGCGCACGTTCCATATCGGAGGAACGGCCAGCCGCGTAACCGAACAGACCAGTCTGGAAGCGAAAAACGGCGGAACCATCAAGTTCCTCAATCTCCAGACGGTTCGAAACCAGGAAGGTTCGCTGGTTGCGATGAATCGAAACGGCATCATTGCGGTCCTTGACGACAAAGGTCGAGAGAAGGAACGCTACACCGTGGTGTATGGCGCGAAACTTCGAGTCGAAGAAGGCGCGCAGGTCAAGCAGGGCGGGACTCTGGTGGAGTGGGATCCTTACACATTCGCGATCCTGACAGAAAACACCGGAACGATTCAGTTCAAGGATCTGCTCGAAGGCGTGACGATGCACGAGGAGCTCGACGAAGTGACTGGACTTTCCCGATGGGTCGTCGCCGACTCGCCGGATGAGAAACGCCAGCCTTCAATCCAGATTCGAGACGACAAGCACAAGGTTCTGAAGAAGTACCTGATTCCTTCACGCGCCCACTTGATGGTCGCCGACGGAGATCCGGTCCATCAGGGCGACGTGCTCGCGAAAATTCCTCGCGAAACAACCAAGACCAAGGACATCACCGGCGGATTGCCCCGAGTGGTGGAATTGTTCGAAGCCCGCAAGCCGCGCGAAACCGCCGTCATTACGGAAATCGACGGTATCGTGAAGTACGGAGACATCGCCAAGGGTCAGAGGAAGATCATGGTCGTCAACGAGAATGGTGTGGAGCGCGAATACTCACTGCCTCGCGGCGTTCACGTGAACGTTCAGGAAGGCGAGCATGTGAAAGCCGGCGAACCGCTCATGGATGGCCCGCGAAATCCGCACGACATTCTGGCCGTGTTGGGTGAAAAGGAGTTGCAGGCATACCTTGTCAACGAAATCCAGGAGGTCTATCGCCTGCAGGGCGTGAACATCAACGACAAGCACATCGAAGTGATCGTCCGGCAGATGATGCGCTGGATCAAGATCGAGGATGTGGGCGATACCGAGTTCCTGATCGACGAACAGGTCGACAAGTTCCGGTTCCAGGAAGAAAATGAACGCGTTAAGAAAAACGGCAAGCCCGCGTCGGGCCGCCCGTTGCTGCTGGGAATCACGAAGGCGTCGTTGTCGACCGAGTCGTTCATTTCCGCCGCGTCGTTCCAGGAGACTACCCGAGTCCTGACCGAAGCATCGATCAGCGGAAAGATCGACTATCTCCGCGGGCTGAAAGAAAACGTCATCATGGGGCGTCTTATCCCCGCCGGCACCGGCCTGGAGTACTACCGGAACGTGGCCTTGATGCCGGACGAGCGTGAAGTTGCCGCGGCCGAGGAAATTCCCGTCGAACGCGATGCGGATGACCTGCCCGGCGATGACCTTCGCGAAGAACGGATGACGACTTAGTTCGAGGGTTTTTAAACATTTTGGTTGAAGCCAGACACTGCCTCCCGTAGTATTGGAGGGTTTCCCTGAAAGGAATTTCCCTGCCGGGGTCGAGTGGAAGTTTGAGGAGTGGATCGTTCGTGCCTACGTTTAATCAGTTAGTTCGACAAGGTAGGAAGAAGACCAATTACAAGACGAGTAGTCCTGCGCTGCAGGAGTGTCCGCAAAAACGAGGCGTATGCACCAGAGTATATACGTCGACACCAAAGAAGCCGAATTCGGCCCTTCGCAAAGTTGCACGTGTGCGTCTGACCAATGGGATTGAGGTAACAACTTATATCCCTGGTATCGGCCACAATTTGCAGGAACACTCCATCGTCTTGATCCGTGGCGGTCGCGTAAAGGATTTGCCAGGCGTTCGTTATCACGTGATTCGTGGAACGCTGGATGCCGCCGGGGTGGCCAATCGTAAGCAAAGCCGCTCCAAGTACGGTGCAAAGCGGCCTAAGGGATAAAGGTTAAGTAAGCGCAATACCCGAGAGCTCCGGCCCAGCCGCAGCTGTGGGTAATCTGAATCTTGTTCCGGTTTTAAATTTTTCGTACGGACTCGTTCGCATTTTTATGGAACGGTCTGTGAGGTTTTGTATGCCCAGGAAAGCGCATATCGTCAAGCGCGAGATCGTGGCAGATCCCATCTACGCGAGTACGCTGATCTCAAAATTCGTGAACTGCATGATGTGGGGAGGCAAGAAGAGCACGGCCCAGCAGATTCTCTACCAGTCGATGGCCATCATCGAAAAGAAGACGGCAGATGATCCGATGAAGCTCTTCAAGAAGGCTGTGGAAAACGTGAAGCCGGTGCTGGAAGTGAAATCCCGCCGCGTCGGCGGGTCAACGTATCAGGTTCCGGTCGAGGTGACTCCGGCGCGCCGCACCTCGCTCAGCATCCGCTGGCTGCTTCTGTATTCGCGTTCGCGCGGCGAAAAGTCGATGCAGGAAAAGCTGGCAGGCGAACTGATCGACGCCGCGAACAATCGCGGCAATGCGATCAAGAAGAAAGACGACACGCATCGCATGGCCGAGGCCAACAAGGCCTTTGCCCATTATCGCTGGTAAGGAAGATTCAGGGTTTATGGCTCGTACGGTACCACTCGACAAAACGCGGAACATCGGCATCATGGCCCACATTGATGCAGGGAAAACCACGACTACCGAGCGCATCCTTTATTACACGGGCATCAACTACAAAATCGGCGAGGTCCACGAGGGCACCGCAACGATGGACTGGATGGAGCAGGAGCAGGAGCGCGGCATCACGATTACCTCGGCTGCGACAACCTGCTTCTGGCAGAACCACCGCATCAATATCATCGATACTCCCGGCCATGTGGACTTCACGGCTGAGGTGGAGCGTTCGCTCCGGGTGCTTGACGGAGCTGTTGCCGTGTTTTGCGCCGTTGGCGGAGTCGAACCGCAATCGGAAACGGTGTGGCGCCAGGCCGACAAATACAAAGTTCCGCGGGTTGCCTTCGTCAACAAAATGGACCGGCCCGGAGCCGATTTCGAGCGCTGCATGGAGATGATGCGCACGCGACTGCAGGCCAATCCCGTTGCCATTCAATATCCGATTGGAAAAGAAGACACGTTTCGCGGAGTGATCGACCTGATTGCCCAGAAGGCCGTCACCTTTACCGAAGGCACGATGGGCTCGGAATTCACGGTTGCCGATGTGCCCGAAGAGTACAAGGAAATCGTTAAGGAATATCGCGAGAAGATTGTCGAAACCGCTGCAGAGGCCGACGAACATGTGATGGAGAAGTTCGTTGGGGGCCTGCCTGTTTCAAATGAGGAATTGAAGGCTGCCGTTCGCAAGGGAACCATTGCGATGAAGATGATCCCCGTTCTGTGCGGTTCGGCCTTCAAGAACAAGGGTGTTCAGCAATTGCTGGACGTCGTTGTGGATTATCTGCCCTCGCCTGTGGACATTCCTCCAATTGAAGGTCTGACCACCGATCGGTCCGCTCCGCAAATCCGCAAAGCCGAAGACAAGGAGCCGTTTTCCGGTCTGATCTTCAAGATCATGACGGACCCATTTGTCGGACAGCTGGCATTCTTCCGGGTTTATTCCGGAAGCATGGCGGCCGGCGCGTATGTTTTCAATTCGACTAAGCAGCGGCGCGAGCGTGTTGGACGTTTGTTGAAGATGCACGCCAACAAGCGTGAAGAAATCAAGGAAGTGCTGGCGGGCGATATCGCTGCAGTAGTGGGGCTGCGCGACGTGACGACGGGCGATACGATCTGCGATGAGAACAAGCAGATCCTTCTGGAAGCGATGGACTTCCCCGAGCCGGTCATCTCGGTTGCGATCGAACCGAAAACGAAGGCGGACCAGGAAAAGATGGGCATCGCCCTGGGAAAACTTGGACAGGAAGACCCGACCTTTCACATCCACACCGATCCCGATACCAACCAGACGATTATTTCCGGAATGGGTGAACTCCATCTTGAAATCATCGTGGACCGCATGATGCGAGAGTTCAGTGTGGGCGCGAATGTCGGCAAGCCGCAGGTTGCCTACAAGGAAACGATTCGCAAGAAAGTGGAAGCCGAAGGCAAATACATCAAGCAGACCGGCGGTCACGGCCAGTACGGGCACGTCGTTCTGACGGTGGAGCCGGGTGAAGTCGGCGCAGGAATTGTGGTCGTCAATGCCATCAAGGGCGGCTCGGTTCCTCGTGAATTCATCAAGCCGCTTGAGCAAGGTATTAAGGAAGCGGCGGGAACGGGTGTTCTTGCTGGATACGAAGTGAAGGACGTGAAGGTCACGCTCATCGATGGTTCGTACCACGAAGTCGATTCGTCGGAAATGGCCTTCAAGATTGCCGGATCGATGGGTTTCAAGGCGGCATGCAGGAAAGCCAGCCCAGCGCTTCTCGAACCCATGATGAAAGTGGAAGTAGTGCTGCCGAAGGAATACGCCGGCACGATCAACGGCGATCTGAATTCGCGGCGCGGCCGCATCGAAGGAATGGAAGAGCGGCCCGGAACGCAAATTGTTAGTGCGCTGGTTCCGCTGTCATCCATGTTTGGTTATTCGACCGACCTGCGTTCGCGTACCCAGGGTCGAGCCACGTACACCATGCACTTCGATCACTACGAGGAAGTGCCGAGAAATATTGCAGAAGAAATCATTGCAAAGGCCCAGGGCCGAGACGGCGAGAAGTCCGCTTAAAGACCCTGGAGGAGAAGAAGAGGATCCATGGCGAAAGAGAAATTTGACAGATCGAAGCCGCACGTGAATGTGGGAACGATCGGACACATCGACCACGGGAAGACGACGTTGACCGCGTG
>Ga0209488_10002233_pt1 | contig 16063 bp, 14 predicted proteins | sample Rivendell_Oct201_8_FD_188349 | JGI IMG/M metagenome (GOLD analysis project Ga0209488, IMG submission 188349) | Vadose zone soil microbial communities from the Eel River Critical Zone Observatory, Northern California, USA -... | ecosystem: Environmental > Terrestrial > Soil > Vadose zone >... | reverse complement strand
GCCGAGGGCCTTCTCACGGATCGCCAGCGAGCGCTGGAAAAGCGGCTCGGCCTGCGCGTACTGGCCTTGGGCGAGGTAAAGCGCCGCCAGGTTGTCGAGGCTCGTGGCCACATCGGGATGATCCGGGCCGAGGGCCTTCTCCCGGATCGCCAGCGAGCGCTTGTAGAGCGGCTCGGCCTGCGCGTACTGGCCTTGGGCGAGGTAAAGCGTGGCGAGGTTGTTCAGGCTCATGGCCACAGAGGCATGATTGGGATCCACGGCTTGCTCGGCGACTTCGAGCGCCTTATTCGCCACCACGATGGCGCGGTAATAGAGCCCCTGGTGGTAAAGGGACATGACCTCATCGTTGAGCGTCTTCCATTCCTTCCCTTGTGCAAAGACGGGCACGCCTGTACCGAACGCAAGGAGAAGGAGAAACAATGCTGTTATGAGCTTACCGATGCGATCTCCCTTGATGAGTCGCGCGCCCCTTTAAGATCGGCTTTGGACCCTCTGCCATTCAGGTAGAAGCTCAAGGGTTAGGTGTGGGGTTCTCCAACTCCGCCTGCCAGATCCACGGTTCGTCTGCTCCGCGCTGCCGCCGGGCGAGAGCTTTCAGGGCATCGGATAGGTGCCTTTGAGAGCGCCCCGTATCTGTCCCCGGCTCGGGCTCGATCCCGCCAATGCCACGAAGTGACCGGAACGCGTCCGCTCTTATCTTCGGGTATTCGATCGGATGCCCCGGTTGAGCCTTGGGGAATCGATCGATCTCACGCTCCACGTCGGCGAGCGGTGCACGGGAGGCGAGCGCGGTAATGGTTTCTTTGCCCCCCGCGCTGGTGACCCTCCAATCCGCCTGCTTGTTAGCCCAACCCTCGGGGATGCGATGCGTCACGCCCGGCGCGAGCGGATTGACGGGGCTCATCCCGCGGATAGGGAACAGGACGTTGATTTGCCCCAATTCATCCTCACTTAGGATATAGACGAACATCGAATCGGAACCTTGGAGCGACATGAAGAGGTGGTCCCCCGGCGCGATGTGCGCCCCGGGAAGCAGGCGATCCTCACCTGTGTCGGTATGCCGATAAAGGCTCGCCGTCGCGGTGAGCGCCGCGTTCGACTGCACCGCGGGCGGGGGCGTCTTTTGCGGAACGTGCGCGGTCGTGAGGACTCTGTGACCCACATTCCACCCGATTGCAATCACGAGGCCCGCGGCCAGGAGCACCGGGGCGAGGCGGCGCCACCTCCCTCCGCGGATTTGCCCATGCAGCGTGCGCGCGAGCGCCAATTCCATCGCTCCTGCGCTGGGAAACCGATCCTCAGGATTCGGCTCGAGGGCACGTTCCACCACCTGGACGAACTCGGTCGGAAGATCCGGGCGCCGGTCGCGTAGGGGTTTCCGTTCGCCTCGCGCGTGCCGATCCGCGAGCTCGCCCAGGCTGTCGGCCTCGACGGGGAAAGCGCCGGTCACGAGCCGATACAGGAGCACTCCGAGGCCGTAGACGTCTGTCGCGGGCCCGGCGACTTGCCCGCGCAACTGCTCCGGAGCCATCGCCACGGGCGTTCCATGAATGTGCCGGGTCGTGAGCACGCCTCCTTCGCGCGGCAACTCGCCTCCGGAGCCGAAATCCATCAGGACGATGCGTCCGCCCCGCTCGCGCATGACGTTCGTGGTCTTCACGTCCCGGTGGATCAGTCCCGCAGCGTGAACGGCTGCGAGCGCGCGGCAAACATCGATGCCCGCGAGCGCTGCCTCGCGCGCGTCCCACGTGTCTTGTTCCTCGATGCAGGTCTCCAGCGTCTTCCCGCGGAGAAATTCGGTCCAGATTCCCGCGCGTCCGTCGTGAGTTTCGACACCGTAAATGACGAGCACGTTGGGATGGCGGACCCGGGCGAGCCGTCGCGCTTCTGAGAGGAACCGCTCCCCTCCTGGATCGCCGGGCGAATCCTTTCGCAGCTTGAGCGCGAGCTCGGTTTGAAGGGCCGGATCATAGGCGCGATATACCTCGCCGAAGGAGCCTTCTCCGAGCCACTCGAGAACCTCCAGTTTTCCCCAATGGAAGAGTGGCCGGCGCGCGGCCGCCCCGGTCGGAGCCGTGACCGTGGAGGACATTTCCACCACCGCCGGTCGCACCGCAGCGTCGTGGGCGATTCGAATCTGATCGAGCATCTCGAGCTCGACCACCTCAGCCTCCAGCTCTGGAGTCCTGAGCCGCTCGGAGTCCCAGTCCACGGCCGCCCCGTCAGTCACCATTTGGGCCAAGCGGAGAATCGCGTCAGAGGGCTCGGGATTCATGCTCCCTCTCGGAGGTCGCGCATCAACTCGGCGAGCCGCGCGACCGCGCGGGATACCGCCATGCGGGCCGCGTTCTCGGACGGGCTTCCGATCGCCTCGGCGATTTCAGCGTACGAGCACCCGAATTCGATTCGCATGACGACCGCCTCATGATGTTCAGGCTTCAGGCGATGGAGCGCGGTCTCGTATCGCTTGAGCGCCTCCTGTCCGATCGCTTCTTCGAGAGGAGACGGGCCGTCCGCCTTCAGGTCCTGGGGCAACTCCGTAGCTCCTGGCCTACGCTTGGCCCGACGGGCTTCGTCGAACACCCGATTAAGCAAGGTCCGACGCAGGTACGCGAGGAACGCTCCGGGCCGCTCGGCTTCGAAGCTGTCTACATGGTTCAACGCTCGAACGATGGTTTCCTGCACAAGATCATCGGTGTCGAGGACGCCGCGAGCTCCCGCTGGGAGGCGGCCGTGGGCGAACCGCTTGAGGGGTGAGAGAAACCGAGCCGCAAGCCGCTCCCTGGCGAGCCGATCCCCCTCTCGAACGCGGAGGACGAGGTCCAAGGTTGTGCCGGCGCCGAGCCGAGGCGGGGCGCTCTGGTCGGAGCGATGTTCCGATTCCACGAGGGGTCCCCTAACCTCTAAAGGTCTGGCTTTTGGTCGTCTAGTGGGGAGAACCGGAACAGTACTCCTCGGGGTATCCAGGTGCCAGAGCGGGATTCTTGCCTAGAAGCGACATTCGCCTTTCGAGCAGAAGACGACGGCCCGCCGGCCATCCATTGCGGGGGCAGAAGCTCCAGGGGAAACCGACCCCATGCGGCATTTCAGCGGCAGGTTTTGGGGCTTAAACAGGGGTCCCGCGTACCCGGCCAATTTGCACCGATGCGCCAAGCTCGCCCGTTCCTAAGGGTTTCGCGGATTTCGGCCCAAGAGGGATACGGCAGTAGTGCTCCCCACAGGCCAGAAACTGCCGCATAGATGTACCTGAGGACCCGGTTTTAGCCTCGTAGCGGTACCTTGGCGGGAGGCGTGCTGCCGTATCTGTACCTGGCGGGCCCCGAGGACAGGGTTAATTGTACCTGCCGGCGGCGCTCATCACTCCGCCCCACGGCGCGGCTGTCGGCCCCGAACGGGCGGTTTGGGCGCGTATTCGGCCCCGGCGGCAAGAGTTGCTCAGGATCCGTCGCAGTCGGCGCCCTGACGAGAAGTCAGAAACGGAAATCCGCGGCCCCCGGCCGACTCCAGTTGATTCCCCGCACAACAGAGGGAACATGGACGTCCACCGATTGGAGGGCGCCAATGTTCCCAAGATTCACCATCCCCCGAATGCTCACGAAGGACGAAGAACGCCGCCTCCTCGCCACCGTTCGCGCCCAGGGCTCGCGGCGCGACGTGGCCCTCCTCACCCTTGCCCTGGGTACCGGCCTCCGCCTCCGTGAGCTCAGGGGCCTCAACGTGGGCGACGTGCGGGTCGACGGGGAGGCCACGGCCTGGAGGGTGGTCCTGGATCCGGCGACCACCAAGGGGAAACGAGGCGGGGTGGCCTACCTGCCGGGCCAGCTGCGGCAGGAGCTTGGACGGTTCCTGAAGTGGAAGGTCCGGACCGGGGAGCCGACGGAGCCGCGGTCGCCGCTATTCGTCTCGAGGCAGAGGCGCAGGCTATCCCTTCGGCGGATTCAATTCGTATTCCGGGAATGGCAGGCTGCCGCGGGATTCGAGGCGATCTACCCCTTCCACGCCCTACGCCATACGGCCATCACGAACGTCTACCGGGCCACCAAAGACCTCTACCTGACCCAGCGCTTTGCCCGCCACTCGAGCCCGCTCACGACCACCTGCTACACCCATCCCACGGACGAGGAGTTGTACGCGGCCATCCGCGGGATCAAGACCTGAGCGGCCAAGAACAAGCTCTCGCGGAAAGACGCGTCTCGCCCCATTGCGGTAGGAGGCGATCTGCCTTTGCACGATGCGAGAGACGTACCCCGGCCGATTCACCCGCATAAGCTTCTTGTAGAGCTTCCGCCCTGCCCGATACTTTCGCCCGTGGCAGGGTGACGCCTTCGCGCCCGCTTCGGGCGAATGCCGCACGAGGGGCAGAGAAGCAGCTATCATTCGGTGCTCCCCTCGGGCGGGTCGATGCGCTCAGCGTCAGGCGGAATCTCGTCCACGGCCTTGAGGATCACGTTGCCCTGCTGGTGGTGATATGCATTGGCCTATGTCGCCCCAGGGGTCGCGTGAATGGCAAAGACTCTCTTACGTCCTCCATAGGTACGCGAGAACCAGTAAACTGCCGACCATCGCCGTGGCTCCCTCGATGGTTTCCACATTTCGGCCACCTAAGAGCCAAGTCAACATGGCCATTATCTTGGCGGCTGTTTTCACCCCTACCTCCCTTCTTCGGTTTTCCTATTGAATTTTCGGACGGGATCAACTTCTCCCGAAGATTGAGCTTACTTCCTCGACCGGCGCCCCCATCCGTCAGGGCTTGATCACGGCCCCGTCGGAGTCGTCGCTCCGAAGACATTGCCGGTGAATCGCCACGAAGCTCCAAAATCATCGCTGCGATACATGTCGCCCACCGAGGTCATGGCGGCGAACGTGTTTGCTCCCTGGAAGGCGACCGAGACCACGGGATTCGTCCCGGTCCTGGCCTGGGCGTGTGTGGCTCCGAGCTGGTAGGTAAGCGCGAGGCAGAGAATCGCTGCACTGACGTACAATAGCCGCTTCACCATCGGACACCTCCCCTACTTTCTGGTTCGTGGGCACTGGGCGGCGGCAGCTGGCGTCGCCGGTCCGCGCAGCCACGCGGAGATTACTCCCCTTGGCTCCCCCGAACACAAGAGCGAACACTAATCAGTCCCCTAGAATTCCCGCTTCCACCGCTGCGGCCACTCGACCCCTTCGTGGCGCATGGATTGCAGGAGGTGCCACATGGGCGGCGGATCGTCATTATCGTCGAGGTCCTCGAGAATAAAGGACTCGTGTGACATCCGTTCCTGGTCGCAGGCGAGCCAGTCGTAGGTGAAGGCCAGGGAGTAGTGGTTCGTGCCCGTTCGGATGTACCGGTAGGACTTGGCCCCCGTCTCCTCGTCCTCGATCAGCTTCTTCGCGTCTGAGGCGAGGTGCTCCGCGAAGGTTTCGACGAGCGGCACGCGCCGTGGCAGGACGACCTGCCCGTCCCGGATTCCCTTCTTTGCCGCGTCCAGAGCCTCCGTCCGATTCAACTGGACGATGTGCTGCTCCAAGTCCCATTTTGCCGATCCCTTCTGATTCTCATTGAAGTAGCAGAGCCACACACTCCCGGCATGCCTCTTTGCGAACTCCCGGGTCGCGTGAACCTCAGGCATGGCGTCGATCACGCAGCGCCAAACCCGAAACCGCTCCACCAGTGAGTCGAGTTCCTCGTAGCTCTGTACGGTGCCGATCCAGACGACCTCACGCCGAAGGTCTTCCCCGGAGGGCTTGAGGCGCCGGCTCACGACCACGTGGAGCTCCCGGCCGGTATCGACACCCATCGTGCACTCGCTAGTCGAGGCCCACGCCCACGGTGCAGCTGCCTATATCTGCCGGTTCGAGCTCCTTGTTTGCGGCCATCTGAAGTTCGCAAAGACGGGCATATTTCCCGCTGCGAGCGCGATGCGTGCGGTTTCCGCCTCGAGCGGCTGTCCGGCCCAGGCGGGCGCCGCGACGATCCAGGTCACAAGCGCCACGCTGACACAGGTTCGCATCATGGGAGTCATGATTCAATCCCCCCCGCTTGGGGCGATTGATCCTCCGGGATCACGTCCCTGCGCGTGACGGTCAGGAAGACCACCATCCCTAGGATCAGACCAAAGAACAGCCCGCTGGTTCCGACGGCTCCCAAGCCCAATCCCCCGTGATCGTGCGGCTGCGACAGGAAGTCGCCGAGCGATGCCCCGAGCGGGCGCGTCAGGATATAAGCCATCCAGAATGCCCAGATGGCATCCAGCTTCGAGATCCGGTGGGCGATCGCCACGACCGCAATCAGGCCGGCGAACAGCAACGCCGAAACCAGGTAACCGATGCCGAACTTTTCCGCGACCAGGTCGCCGGCTGCCGTCCCGAGGGCAAATGTGAAAAGGATCGCGAGCCAGTAGAATGCTTCTCGCCGCGTCGTCGTGATGGCGTGAATGGAAAGCGTCTTTTCCTTCGCGTACCAAATCGCAAACGTCACCGCGAGCGCGACGCCGAAGACGATCGTGGTCAATACGAGAGACACGCCCAGGTTGTCGGTCAGGTTGTCCGTGATGAGCGTCCCCACGATGCTGATGAGCACGACGGCCAACCAGTAGATCCCCGGGACGTACTTCCGCAGGCGCATCTGGAGGAAGAGCGCGATGGCCAGCAGCACCCCCATCACAATGGTCGTTCCCGTCAGGCCCAGGTGCAGGTTCTCGTTCAGGAAGTCCGCCGCAGTCTCGCCCACGGTCGTACACAGCACTTTGATAATCCAGAAGTAGGCGGTGACTTCCGGAACCTTGTTCGCCATTTTCCTCTGGACGGTCGTCTGTGGCATCCTGCACTTCCTCTCCTGACACGAGGGATGAACTGCTCTACTCGGCGGCGACTCCGCTGCTCCAGATCGCCAGTGTGATCAGCGACCACACCACCTATTCCGGAGGGAGCCGATGCTCGTGGGCGCCTTCCGCGCGGCCGTGATCGTACGAATTTGTTACGGCGAGCCTGATTTCGGGCCAGATCGAGCGCGTCGCGATGTCTGTGCTGATGACGGAGAAGCCCAGCGACTTCGCGTAGAGCGACACGCTGCCGCCGCCTTGAAAAGCGTCCGGAATGCTAGTCGGGGCCAGTGCTTCGCTCGGCCCAGACCTGCTCGTAGAGCTCGGCGCGACGGCAGGTGATAGTGTCCACGAACCATCAGAAGAAGCCCACAGCGAAACCAGAACGAGGCAACGAGGCGGACCCCGAGGACGGGGTTAAATGTACCTGGCAGCAGCGCGCGCCGCTCCCTCCCACGGTGCCGTTTTCGTCCCCACACGGGCGTTTTGGGCGCGCATTTCGTACATGCCGCCGATGTGCTCTGGATCCGACGCGGCGCCCTGACGCGCTCGGTCGCATTTCGGTTTCCGTTTTCCCCCATATGAAGCTCAGAAACCAGGAACGAAACCGGGGCCTGGGGACGTCAGGTCCATCATTCCAACCTACTCGAACCCTCGATCCATCCAAACCCTGTGTCCTGAGCTCGCGCCTACCCAGGCCAAGGAGTCGCTATGAGCCGTCTGCTTTGGAGTTTCCTGGCCGCCGCGATCGTCGTCGCCGCCGCGCCCCCGCCCTCCGCCGTGGGTGATGAGCACTCGAACGGGCACGCCAATGGATACGGCTCCGGCGACGACGAGCACGGCAACCTCGGGTGGGTCATTGTATCCGGTGAAATCATTAGCACTTCCGATATGAGCGATCTGGAGTCGCTGGAGGATTTTCGACACCGATTCGGGAGCCGCTTCCTCTACCTGCGTGACGGCGACGATCACTACGTCGTAAAGGACGAAGAAGTGATCGACCGCGCCCAGCGAGCGGCACGCTCCATCAAGCTCTACGGCAAGGAGATGGGGATGCTTGCCCGCTTCAAGATTCAGGGCACTCTCGGGTTCAGGAAAAGCGCGCGGAAGATCGCCGCCATGCAGCAGCGCCCGGCGCCACGCCGGGAGGTCGCGGAACGCAGCCCTCGCGAGGAGTCGAACGAGCGGCTCGAGCACGAGTTCGCGGAGCTAATCGAGGACATGGATGCGCTTCGGGCCGACCCGCATCAGGGCGATGTCACCGACGCAAAATCGCGCGACCTGGAACGGCGTAGCGAAGCCCTTTCGAAGCGACTCGAGAAGGCCGTGCACGAGGGCCGTGATGAAATGCGCGACGTCCTCCACGACGCGAAGGCGCGGCATTTGGCGAAGCGGGTGAACTAACGCCGGACGACCCGCCCAGCCGACCGAGCCTGTAGACGAGAAACCAGAAACGGAATCCCACCGTACTAGCCGGGCGCTGCCCAGCGCGATCGTGGGCCAACGTGGGCCGATTGGGGCGCACATTCCGCCCCACCCGGCAGAACTTTGCCTCATGTCACGTCATCGGGCTACTGAAGGCGACTCGTTCCTGATTCTGGCGCCCTATAGGGAGGGAATCGGAACCGAGAGATGCGACGCTCCGCCTTGCCTTGACTCGCCCCACAACAGAGGGAACGGTGGACGTCCACCGATGGGAGGGCGCCAATGTTCCCGAGATTCACCATTCCCCGAATGCTCACGAAGGCGGAAGAACTCCGGTTACTCGCCACCGTTCGCGCCCAGGGCACTCGACGGGACCTGGCGCTCCTCACCCTCGCCCTCGGAACCGGGCTCCGCCTCCGGGAGCTCAGGGGCCTCAACGTGGGCGACGTGCGGGTCGACGGGGGCGCTACGGCGTGGAAGGTCGTCCTGGATCCCGCGATCACGAAAGGCAAGCGTGGCGGCGTGGCCTACCTCACGGGGCAGGTTCGGCGGGAGCTCGGGGTGTTCCTGAGGTGGAAGGTTCGGGCCGGCGAGGCGACCGAGCCGCGGTCGGCGCTCTTTGTCTCGCGCCAGAAGCGCCGGCTTTCCCTTCGGCGGATTCAATTCGTATTCCGGGAATGGCAGCATGCCGCTGGATTCGAGACGATCTACCCCTTCCACGCGCTGCGCCACACGGCGATCACGAACGTCTACCGGGCCACGCGGGACCTGTACCTCACCCAACGGTTCGCCCGCCACTCGAGCCCGCTCACGACAACGATTTACACTCATCCCACCGACCAGGAGCTCTACGCAGCAATCCGCGGAATCAAGACCTAAATCGACCAAGAGGACTTTCCGTTTCAGCCTCTTGCGCCGGGACGAGGTTTCGGGTGGTCCAGCGCGCTCCACGGCCGCCTAGTCCAGAGCCACAATGGCAGGAGAATGCCCAACCAGCTCCATTGCTTTACGGCGTTCACGAGGATGAGGGTTTGGCGCAGGGCGTCCGCTTCATCAGGAGTGCCTTCGATAAAGCGACGGGGCACCGCACGACCGAAGATCCAACGTGGAACAAAGACGATCGCGCCAATGACGATGGCGTCAAACCACTGTGGTTGGCCCATGCCCTCAACCCTACTGGAGTGCTCCCAGATTCGCTAAGTGCGGGTGTGCCAGCAACTGTGCCGGTCCTTTCCCCGAGGCGCCGCCTGATCGGAGCGAATCAGTACTAGCGTTCGCCCCGCAATCTCATCAGTGCCTCCCGCTGAGCGCCTTCGGTGGCTCCCGCGGCCTCGATGACGCATTCGTGAAGTGAGCCGATCGATTCGATTTCCTCGTCCGTGAGCTCCGGGTGCCAGAAGCGGGCGAGAAACACGATTCGGACATCGTTGCCGTCATGCCACACTTCGTGCTCGAAGGAATCGTCGAATACAAACCCCTTTCCTTCGGTCCACCCTCGCGTCTCCGCCCCGACGCGGATGCTGCAGCCGTCGGAGTGGACGAGACCCATGTGAGCCGTCAGGAAGAAATTGGCGATCCCACAATGCGGCGCGATGCGTGCTCCTGGCCGGAGCGCCGAGAACTGCGCGGTCACCGGCTCGCCGAACTCGGGGCGAAACAACGCGCCAATCAGCCGTGACGTCTCGGGACATTGCGATTCCGCGGCGGGCTCGAGCAGGTCGTACACGGTCCAGTCCTTGGAAAGAGCGCCAAGCTTGAACTTCTCCGATCGGTAGTCGGCGTCCGAGCCGTGGACGTAGGGAGTGAACTCCGCGTGCCCCGCAAGGAGCGCGTCCAGCTCCCTTCGGATCGCCGGAAAGGCCCCCTCGAGGCGCGCCATCCAGGCCGGGACGGCGTCATGCCACGCCCGATCGGTGAGACCCGGGAAAAAATAGAGAACGGGCCGCTGGAGCGCGCTCACCGGCTCCTCCCGTTTTGCGCCGGTCATGACCTGAACGAACTCCTCGACGCGCGCGAGCTGATCCGATCCATATTGGTCACGTAGCTGCTCCATTTTCTCGTCGATCCGCGTCTTTAGATTTTCGAGTGTCGCCGGGTTGTTCGTCACCTCTTCACCTCCTCGCAAGGCATTCCACCGATCCGATCCGGGACTAGCCCCCGGGATTCACGCCGAAAGATGTAATTCTGGGATGTCAGGCCCTCCAGCTCGAGGGTCCATTCGCTCTTCCGGGCCAAGGCGAAGCCGAGCGGCGCAAGCTTCTCCTCTGCCCAGGAGCCCGTTGTCGATGGACCCCGAGTCACCTCGACCAGGATGGATCGCACTGTTTCGGTTTTCAGGAGGCCCACTCCCCCTTCGAGAATCGCCTCCTCGATCCCATCCACGTCGATCTTGAGAAGCGTCGGCGCCGGCAACCCGTGACGTTCGATCAGCGCATCGAGCGTGGTGCTCAGGGTCCCCTCACGAAGCACCGCCGGATCTCTCTGGAAACTGCCGGGCCTTCCCAGCGAATGAAGGGAGGAGCCGGGCTCCAAGTCATAGACGTGGAACCATTGGAAGCCCTCCACGTTGGAGAGCGGAAAACAGCACGGCGTCAGATTGGCGGCTCCATTCAAGAGCGCGTTCCGGCACAGCGCGGAGAAGTTGTGCGACTCCGGCTCGAACGCGTAGACCCGGCACGAAGGACGGAGCTTCGCCGCATAGAGGGAGTAGAGCCCGATATTCGCGCCGACGTCGAAGAAGACGTCTCCTTCCCGAAGCTCTTCCGTGAGCCATGCGATCGTCTCCGGCTCCTTGCTCGCATAGGTCTCGGCGCGGTAGTGCTCGCTCTCAGAAGCCAGGCCGAGGCGGATGGGAATCCCGCCTACCTCGCACCGCATGACGGGAGCCAGATGCCGGCGTGCCGCCCGGAACCCGCGCATTGTGCGGCAGTAGACCGATTCGAGAAGGCCCGGCAGCAGCCTGCTCATAAATCACTCCAGCTCAAGGAACACCCGGTCAGGATCCAGTTTTCCCGCATCACGAACCTGCCCTCGAGCGATCGAGGATTCGCGGACGATCCCCATTCCGCCGCCGGCAGGATGCCTGTCCACTCTCCGGCCCCGTGCAGACGGACCGTCACATCGCGGAAATCCCACCACGTCTGAGTGAGCGGATAGGAGCACTTGTAGACAGTCTCCTTGGCGCTGAAGAGAATCTTTGCGACCACCCCCGCCTCGAGTCCTGTAGCCTGGATCGCGAGCTCGAGTTCCTCGTCTGCGCAGACGGTCGTGATGAGGCTGGACTCGAGTGGATCGGCCCGCTCCACGTCGAGGCCGATACCCGCGAACTCCAGCTTCCGTGCCACCGCGGCTGCGCACAGATCGGCACAGTGGGAAATGGAGCCAACGATTCCGTCCGGCCAGGTGGGGGTACGGTCGGGCGCCGACACGAGCGGTCTCCTCTCCACGCCTAGGTTCGCCAGTGCGGTCCGCGCGCACGCGCGACCGGCCGTGAACTCCCGCCGCCGCCGGGCCAGCGCCTTCTCCACGCACACCTCCTCCTCTGGGAGAAGGGATTCCTCCCACATGGACGCCGTAGCGACCTGGATCGCGACCGATGAGGGGAACAGGGATTCGATCATGCCTGTTCGAGGACTCCGTTCTCGACGGCTCCCGCCGTCCTGGGTTCGGCAACGTTCGCTTTCTCCAGCCAGGAGCGGATCCGATCCGCCGTGAGCCTCACGTCGGGCTCGCGCACGATCGCGTAGTGATCCGTTGGCAGGACACACACCTCGATCTCTCCTTCGACCAGGGCTCGCCAGCGATCCATCGATCCCAACCCGTTCGGATCCGCCTCCGCCGCCAGGATCAGATGAGCGGAGCCGGGGTAGGCCTGGGGCTGGTATCGACGCAGGGCGCCGAGGTGGCCGCGCGCGGCGTTGGCGATCCCGCGGAGTGCCGCACCCTGAGGAGACCCGCCACCCGCCTCGGCGCACTCGGCGGCGATCCACGCGGCAATCTCGCTTTCGTCCGGCTCGGCTGCAGGTGGGACTTCCGGTGGAGCATGCGTGTCGATCAGGGCGAGGAGAGCGATCCTATGGCCCAACATCATGAGCACGCGCGCGACCTCGAGAGCGACCAGGCCGCCGAAGGACCAGCCGCCGAGACGGTAGGGACCTTCCCTTTGAACTTCCTGGATCGAGGTCGCGTACTGCGCCGCCAGATCCTCGATCGAGGGGTTCCACCCGTGTTCTCCATCCAGCCCGGGCGACTCGATGGCATGGACCGAGTGATCCGAACCCAGCCGTTGTGCGAGGTCCCGGTAGCAGAACACGGTACCTCCGACCGGATGCACGAGGAAGAACGGAGGACCCGCAGATTCCGGATCGAGGGGAGCCATTCGGCTCCGACGCGGCATCTGCCGGAGCCTGGCGGCCATCATCTCGACCGTGCCCTCGCGGAATACGCTCGCAACAGGCAGCCTTAGCCCGAACTCTTTCTCGACGCGCGCGATCAGAGTGAGCGCGAGAAGGGAATGCCCTCCCAGCTCGAAGAATCCATCCGTGATTCCCACTGCGTCCAGGCCGAGCACTTCCCGCCAAACGGCCTCGAGCCGGCGCTCGGTGTCGTCGCGAGTGCCGTCGCGATCGCCGCGCAGCCGGGGAGCTTGATCACGCATCGCGAGGAGGGCCCGCCGGTCCAGTTTTTCGGTCACGGTGCGCGGGATCCTGCCCACGAGGGCGATGCGCGCGGGGATCATGGCGGGGGGCAGCCGTTCGGCAAGATATCGCCGAAGATCCGCTCCCTTCGGCTCAGTCTCGTCGCGAGGAACGACGAAGGCCCAAAGCCGCGGTCCCGAGACACCGTCCTTCTCCGCGACTACCGCAGCCTCCGCAACATCCGGATGACGCGAGAGAACTGCTTCGATTTCCCCGGCCTCGACCCGCACGCCGCGGATCTTCACCTGCTCGTCGCGGCGGCCCAGGAACTCGAGAACGCCTCCCGGAAGCCATCGCGCGAGGTCCCCCGTGCGGTAGAGGCGGGAGGTGGGGTCTTCGGTGAACGGATCCCGAAGAAACCGCTCGGCGGTGAGATCCGGCCGGCCCAGATATCCGCGCGACACACCGGGCCCCGCCACGAAAAGCTCCCCAGCCACGCCGGGGGGTACCGGCTCGAGACGCCGGTCCAGCACGTAGACGCGCGACCCTGGAATGGGGCGGCCGATCGGGACGCGCGGCGTGGGACCCGCGTCCGAAACCTCGAACGCCGTACACCAGACCGTCGCCTCCGTAGGCCCGTACTCGTTGAACAGCCGGGCCCGAGGCATGCGATCGTGGTGCCGGGCGACCAGTCCGGGCGGGCAGGACTCGCCGGCGACGATCACGGTGCGCAGGCTCTCGAGGTCTTCCGGCCTCGACGTGGAGAGCAGGGTGTCGTAGATCGCCGGGATGCTGAGCCAATGCGTCACCTGATGCCGCGCGAGAAGCGGCGCGAGCGAAGCGGGTTCCTCAATCCAATCCGGCTCCGGCAGCACGAGAAGGCCCCCATCGCACAGGGTCCAGAAGATCCCCGCCACAGCCGAGTCGAAGGCAATCGAAGGAACGATCACGAAGGAGCGGACGCGCTCCCTGTACCACTCGCCCCGGGCGAGCGTCGAATGGAGGAGGTTCTCCTGGGTTACCGAAACTCCCTTCGGGCTCCCCGTCGACCCGCTCGTGTAGAGAATGTAGGCCAGGTTCTCCGGGCACGGATGCGCGCTCGCATCGCCGGATTCCGCTGAAGCATGCCCCGTCGCGGCGTCGCGCTCGCCGATCGGGTCCTCTTCGATGAGGATGGTTCGGGCGCGGCACCCCGCGAGACGGTGGAGATCGTCCCTGCGCGTCACCACAACCTCCGCGCCGGTGTCCCCAAGCACATAGGCGATGCGGTCCGCGGGCCACGCGGGCTCGATGGGGACGTACGCTCCGCCCGATTTCAATATTCCCAGGATTCCCACGATCATCTCGCTCGAGCGCTCGATGCAAAGGCCCACGGGGCGGTCGGCTCCAACCCCGACCGAGCGCAGGCGCGAGGCCAGGCGCTCCGAACGGGCATCGAGAGCCCGATAGGTCATCATTTCTTCCCCGAACGCCACCGCCGGAGCCTCCGGGCATTCGAGGGCTTGCGCGTGAATCAACTCGTGAATGAGACGGCCGCGTGGCCGGCCGGCACATGCTGCCCGGGCCGCCTCGGCACCGCTCCAAACCTCCACCAGGAGCTCCCGCTCCCCCGGCTCGAGCAGAGGCAGCTGGGAAATTCTCCGGGTGGGATCCGCGGTAATCCCGCGCAGAAGGTTCTCGAAGTGGCGCAGGAAACGCCGGATGGTGGGCGCGTCGAAAAGATCGGCGCTGTACTCCAGCATTCCGGCGATCCCTTCCTCGCACTCGCCCACGGAAAGCGCGAGATCGAATTTGGCCGCATCGGCTCCTACGTCGAGCGATTCCGCGCGGAGGCCCGGCAGGTCGGACGCCGAGGAGGGCATATTCTGAAGCGCGAGCATGACCTGGAAAAGCGGGTGGCGTTCGAGATCCCGGTCGGGGCGCAATTCCTCGACGACCCTCTCGAATGGGATATCCTGGTTCCGGAAGGCATCGAGCGCCTTCCGGCGCGACTGCGCCAGGAGGTCGAGAAAAGTCAGGTCTCCGGAGAGATCGCCTCGGAGCACGAGCGTGTTGACGAAGAATCCGAGAAGCGGCTCTGTATCGAGCCACTGCCGGCCCGCGATGGGCGCTCCGACGCAGATGTCGTCCTGGCCCGAATAGCGGTGGAGCAGCGCTTGGAACGCCGCGAGAAGTGTCATGAACAAAGTCGCCCCGCTCCGCCGCCCCAGCTCCCGGAGGGCAGAAGCCAGGCCGGCATCGAGCGCCACCGGCTCGCGCACCCCTCGGAACGAAGGCGCTCCATGGCGCGGACGATCGGTTGGGAGATCGAGCGTCGCCGCTCCGGCGAGCTCCTCTCTCCAGTAAGCGATCTGGCCTTCGAACCCGTCGCGATCCAGCCGTTCCCGCTGCCACACCGCGTAGTCGGCGTACTGGATCGGCAATTCGGCTAGCGGAGAGCCGCGATGCTCCCGATGGGCCCCGTAGAGGACGGCCAGCTCGTTCAGGAATATGTCCGTCGACCACCCGTCCGCCACAATGTGGTGGAACGCGATCAGGAGAACGTGATCGTTGGGGGAGAATCGCAGCAGTGTTACTCGCGTGAGAGGCCCCCGCGTCAGGTCGAACGGTCTCCGGGCTTCCTCCGCGGCGGCCTCGCGCGCGGCGCGATCCCGTTCTTCTTCTGAGCCATGGAGGGCCTCCACGACGCGGAGCGTCGGGCTCCGGGGCGGCGCGTGGATGACTTGCGCCGGCTCGCCATCGATCACGGCGAACGTGGTCCGGAGCGTTTCATGGCGCCTCACGATCTCGTCAATCGCGCGGCTCATGGCGTCTTCATCGAGATGGCCCCGGAGGCGCATCGCGGCGGGCACGTTGTACGCCGCACTCCCGGGCTCGAGCTGGTCGAGGAACCAAAGCCTCCGCTGCGCGGATGAGAGGGGGAGCGGGTGCAAGCGGGAAACAGCGCGGATGATCGGCGAGCCGGGGCGAGCCGACCTCTGTTCCTGGGCGTCGTTCACGCGGTGGGCGAGGGCCCCGATCGTCGGCGCCTCGAAGATGGCGCGCACCGGGAGCTCGATGTCGAAGATCCCGCGCGCACGCGCGGCAAGCTGCGTGGCGCGGATGGAGTCACCGCCGAGGTCGAAGAAGTTGTCGTCGCGGCCGATCCGGTCGAGTCCGAGCACCTGGCGCCATACCGCGGCCAGCGCGGACTCCACC
>Ga0209488_10002232_pt1 | contig 16064 bp, 16 predicted proteins | sample Rivendell_Oct201_8_FD_188349 | JGI IMG/M metagenome (GOLD analysis project Ga0209488, IMG submission 188349) | Vadose zone soil microbial communities from the Eel River Critical Zone Observatory, Northern California, USA -... | ecosystem: Environmental > Terrestrial > Soil > Vadose zone >... | reverse complement strand
CGGCAAGGCCTAGACCCACAAACCTGTCGCCTCGCGCAGCGCGCGCACGGCGATCGCCGGATCCGGGGCCCCAAAAATCGCTGAACCAGAAACAATTATCTCGGCTCCTGCGCTGGTGACCTCGGCAATGTTCTCGCTGTCAATACCGCCGTCAATCTCGATGCGGACTTTCAAACCGCGTTCGTCGATCATTTTTCGTAAACGCCTAACCTTATCGAGCGAGGCGGGAATAAACTCCTGGCCGCCAAAACCCGGATTGACCGACATCACTAAGACGTAATCAGCAAACTTAACCGCTTCATCCAAAGCCGACAGGGGCGTAGCCGGATTGATCGCGATGCCTGCCCGCGCTCCTGCAGATTTTATTTCCGTCAGCGTTCGGTGCGCGTGCGGGTCGGCTTCGATGTGGATTGAAACCATTTGCGCCCCGGCTTTGACGAACTGCGCCGCGTACCGGCCTGGCTCCACAATCATCAGATGCGCGTCAATGGGCAATCGGGTTGCACGTGAAATCGCTTTTACGACCGGGAGGCCAACGGTAATGTTCGGCACAAACCGTCCGTCCATGACATCCACGTGCAGCAAAGATGCTCCCGCGCGCTCGACAGTCTTGATTTGTTCGCCAAGACAGGTGAAATCCGCGGAAAGAATCGATGGAGCAATTTCGATCATGACGTTTCGAGCCGTTAAGGTGTCGGTACGGCAACGGAGGGACGGCGGTTGACGTTTCCCTTGGGCGCGGTATTCGAATTCAGGTTGCTGTGCGCCGGATTCCCCCCCGAATTAACATTCACGTTGCCATTCGTAGCGAGGTTAGCGTTGCCATTGCTGTTTCGGTTTCGGTTGGCCGGGCGGTTGGTATTCGCGTTCGAATTGTCATTGGCGTTCTTGTTGGCCGGCTTCCGTTTCGGCTTGTTATCGTTTGCGTTGGCATTGGAACTCGCGGCGTTGTTGTTCTCCGGCTTCTTTTCAGCGTTGGAGTTCTCGTTCGAATTCGCAGAAGTTGGAGTCTCGCCCTCTTTGGTCGGGCGGCTAATATCCACCGCCACCGTCTGACCAACTTTCACTATCTCTCCCGCATGGGGTAGCTGAATCAGAACTGTATCAGGCTTAGAGTCACCGGCGGGCCGCAGGGCGCGCACGCGAAAATTCAAACCCGCTGAGCTGATCGTGCTTTCGGCGGAAGTTCTGTCTTTGCCCACGATGTCGGGTACTTTGGTCTCAGAACTCCGCAGGGAAAGATAAATAGCACCCAACAGCCCCAGGGTAAAAGCGATGGCGATCCCGACTACGATGAAGATTCGTTTTAGCGCAGTAAGCGCCTGGGCTGTGAAAGACACGATGAATGCAGTCTCTTTTCGCGGAGCAAATCAAACCGGGCCAAGGTCAGGCGAAGTCTAACACCCGCGCGCAAACACCCGCAACCAATGCGGGATTAAGCCCGACGTTGAAACTCGATCATGAAAAAGCCGTCCACGTCATGACGGTGGGGCCAGGTGCGTATCGTGCCACTCGCGGTTGCCAAATCAGCCGCGCTATCCGAGGTTCGCCGATTGGCTAAGCGCAACTGATCGAATTCGCTGTGTTCTGTCAGAAAGCCCACGGCGACGGCTTCGTTTTCATCACTTTCGAGCGAGCAGGTCGAGTACAAGAGCCTCCCGCCGGGCCGCACCATTTCAGCCGCCCGGATCAGAATTAGGCCCTGCTTTTCCGCCAGATCGGCTAAATCCGTAGGCCCGAGTCGCCAGCGAATCTCGGGATTATGCCGCAGCGTCCCGGTGCCTGAACAAGGTGCATCCACCAGAACCCGATCAAACGAAGCCGGAGCAAACGGCAGCGCGATGGTCGCATCAGCGGCGACCGCCGGAAAGAAATCGGTACCCTGGATCGCGGCCAATTCGCGCAAAATGCGTACACGATGCTCGTGGATGTCGGCGGCGACGATCATCGCCCGCGGCGCGAGCGCGCCCATGTGAGTCGCCTTGCTGCCAGGCGCAGCGCAGACGTCGAGCACACGATCATTGGGTTGGATATCAAGAAAGTGGGCGACGAGTTGTGATGCTTCGTCCTGCAAGTAGATCAGACCGGCGCTGATCAGATCGCGAAAACGCGCAGGCCTTGGTCCGACCACTCGCCAGGCGTTGGGCGTAATCTTCGACGGCCGCACTTCCGCTCCCGCGGTGGTCAGCTCCTCAATTATTCGTTGCGCTGCGTCATCCTTCGCGATCGCTTTGGCCGTCAGACGAAAGGAGCCGGGCGCTGGTTCGTTATTCGCGCGCGCCAGAACACCGGCGTCTGCGAGACCTAAGGCGATAGCCCAGCGTTCAATCAACCAGGAAGGATGAGAAGTTTCAATGGCCAGTTTCTCGATGGGATCAGAAACGTTTTTCGCGGGATCGTAATTAGCTTCGCGGGCCGCCCGGCGCAGGATTGCGTTTGTGAATCCGGCCGCGGAACTCAGACCCGCCGCCCGCACAAGATTTACCGATTCATTAACCGCCGCCGCGGGTGGAATGCGAGAAAGATAACGCAGTTGGTAGAGCCCAATGCGCAGCGATAACCTGACCGGTAAATCGATTTTTTCCAGACGACGTTGCGCGAAATGCTCAAGCACGCAATCCAGCCACAACTGCCGCCGCAATACTCCCAGCACGAGTTCGTGACAAAGAGCCCGGTCGTCATCTCGCAGGCGTTCATCCAGCGTAGCAAGCAGTGAAGACGCGTATGCGCCTTCCTCTTCGACGCGTCGCAGAATATCGAATGCGGCGCGACGAGCTGGCGAGAGTGGCATTATCTGAGTGGTTGTGAATCTGGAATTAAAGTTCTTGCATCGGACACGCTTGGACGGCACATAACTGCCAGCGTCCGGCGCGCTCAGCAAAGACCTTGATGATCTTATATTGACCCGAGAGTTCGCGTCCGTGATAAAGCCAGGTGGCCGAATCGCGGGCCGTCAGAACGGCCGTACTGCCAAAAACTCGCACGCTGACCTGTTCGCGGCTGATGTGTTCGATCTTAAGATCCCCGGAAGTGACGTCGGCGATGAATTGCGTTTTGTCGTCTCCCTCCAGCGGGTAGGTGAAGAAAAAGTCATCCGCCATTATCCGGTCGAGGGTTTCAGCGTCACCGCGCATCATTGCCTTTACCCAATCATCATTGAGTTGACGAACTTGTTGCGCGACGTCGATCGTTTCATGCGGGAGTTTGTCTGACTTATCCATCTGAGAATCCTCGGTAGAGACGCGGAACACGAGGCTTCTACGTCATTTAACGGTCCAGAGTCAACCCGATCAATGCCCGATCAATGCATGGTAACGACTCATCTTCTCCTTTCCCATGTCGTTTAAGCCAACACGATATGGGATGGATCTCTGCGTGGGCTCTAACTTTTCGTGATTAACTTTGCGTGGCATGTTCATTGCCAAGGTGTCCAGCGGAGGTAGGGAAGATGAAAATTATTAGCGCACGAAATATTGGAGGGTCAATCCTGGGGCTGCTGTTGTTGTTGGGTACCATGATGGTGTCGGGCACAACGACCCAGGCTCAGTATCAATATCCGTATCCTAATCAGGATCAATATCGACGACAGCGTGAGCGCGATCGCCAGGCAGAGATCCAGCGGCAGGCTGAGATCGAGCGACAACGCCAGCAGCGCAATGGCCAGTGGGGCAACGGACAATATGACAATGGCCAGTGGAACAACGGTCAGTGGAATCGACAGGGTCGTCGTGGGCGGAACTCGGATGGCTACCCAAACTACGGTGGCTCTTACGAACTGCGTCAGACTGCACTGAACGCCGGCTACAATGAAGGCAATAAGGCGGGCCGAAATGATCGCCGCAGCGGACGGTATGACCCCACGCGCAGCAACGCCTATCGCAATGCTTTGAAGGACTACAATTCGCGCATGGGAGATCGTTACGCATACCAGCAGTATTTCCGGGCCGCCTTTGAAAATGGCTACTCGGATGGCTACAACGGTTACTAAGCCTTAGCGCGCAAGCGTAACCGAAACGACGAAGCGGGAGCGGAGACCTTTGGTTTCTGCCCCGCTTTTTTGTTGCTTGCCATCGTCGCGTCTTCAAATTGTTTTGTTTCTGGATCGCGGAATGAGCGCGCTAATAGGAGTTTATTAGCGGTACAGAAAAATACTTGTGAGGTTGAATTCGGGTATTCGTATGTCCAAAAGAATTCTGGTTATCGAAGACAATGATGAAACGCGCGAGCTACTGCGCATGGCACTGGAGAAGCGCGGTTATCAGGTGACCGTGGCTGAGGACGGAGTACGCGGTTATGACACCGCTCTTTTCCTCAAACCTGATTTGATTGTGACCGACATTCAAATGCCAGGCGCGGACGGCGTCCATGTAATTCGTCGCGTGCGCAACACTGCGTCACTGGAAAAGACACCGATTCTCGTGACCACGGCGTTCGGTACCGGTACTGCGACTTTCTCCTTACAACTAGGCGCCAATGCTTACGAGCCGAAGCCGATCAATGCGGAAAGTTTTCTCTCGACGGTCCGGCGTCTGCTGAGCGACCGGAACTCGTTGCAAGCCGCCTAGGTACTAAGTACTGCTGCAATCCAGCTTCAAGTCATTTCTGCCAGTCAGAACAAACGCGACGAATTTACTTCTAAAGAGCAGACATGTGCCCGCCAGTCTCCGCGCCGGCGCAGTGCGAGATCAGGCCCTCCTCCTCGCCTAAATCAACTTCTCCGAACTATCTTAACAACAGCGAGAGCCAGCGGATTCGGTCCAGGAATGACTTGTCAGTCCGAGGCAAGCTTTCGGGCGGGTCCAAAAAACCTGAAACCTTAGTTCGTCCCGGGTCACTAACACACCGGAACATGATGAAACGGCTGTCCCATGAGTTAACCCTGGAAGGGCAGCCCGGAGCGTTCGCGGCATCTCTGATGAATAGTTCAGCAGACTTAGTTGCGCGCGCATGCCGGGGCGAACAGGAAGCCTTTCGTCTGATCTTTGAACGGTATTCGAGACCCGTGATCAGTTTTATTTACGATCTGGTTTCCGATCGAGGACTGGCGGAAGAGTTGACCCAGGAAACTTTTGTGAGGGCCTTCCGGAATCTGGGTACGTTGCGCCAGGAAACCAAGCTCTCAACCTGGCTGTTTGGGATCGCGAAGAACGTCGCGCGGGAATCGTTACGAGCACGAATGCGAGCCAGCCGGCAGGTAGATCTGGAAGACAAGTCGGTGCTCGACTTGAGCGACCACAGTCCAGTGCCGGTCCATCAGCTTCTTAACAAAGAATTGAATGAGCTGATTCAACGCTCCCTCGCTTTGCTCGACGATGATAAGCGGCTCGTCTTTACACTGAAAGTTTTTCAGCAATGCAGTTACGAAGAGATCGCGGACATAACCGGCTTTTCGATTTCCAAATTGAAGTCGGATCTGCACCGGGCGCGATCGGAAATGCGGCGACGAATTAGTCCCTATGTGAGGTTTTAGTTATGAAGTGTGACGACTGTCAGAATCTGTTGGCAGAATACATTGACGGTGAAGCAATCGAAAGCGATGCCGAGCAAGTCAGCGCGCACCTGATCACTTGCGCCGAATGCACACACGAATTCGAGACCTTGACGGCAGAGCAGGAAGTCTTTGCCCGTTACGATCGGGAGCTCAATATCTCGCCGGCGATGTGGCACGCGATCGAGGCACGCACGACTGAGAGACGACCGCCGGATTCGACTTCGCGGTTGAGCTTGCCAGCCTGGTTAAGTGGATTGTTCGCAGCGCCACGATATGGACTTGCAGGAGCGCTGGCGGTCTTGATTGTCGGAGTGATGATTGGCGTTATGTATCTCAGAAACCAACCGCAGACTAAAACGCCAGAGCGGATAGCCGGAGGGAAGAGCCAGACGCCGACCGGGACGCCCGAGAACCTGGTCGCGGCGGTGAACCCGACGGAGCCGCCTCAAAAGCTGAAACCCGTGGAGCCAACGAAGACTGTCTCTGTGAAGGAATCGTCGAAATCTAATCGGATCACGACCGGGTCGGCTGATCAATCGGACGTATTGTTCTCAGATATTGCTTACTCGGACATTGAAAACAAAGACACCGCGGATCACATCGCGCAGGCCCAGAACCTTCTGCGCTCAATCAGGAACATTCATCCGGGAGACAATGACGAGGAAATCGATGTGACGTTCGAGAAGGCGATGTCGCGGCGGTTGCTGGACGAGAACGTAGTGCTGCGACGAGATGCCGAGACGAGCGGAAAATTTCCGGTCAAATCTTTGCTGGGAGATCTAGAGCCTTTCCTGATCGATATCGCTAATCTGCCGGACAAGACGACGCCGACCGAGTTGCGCGCTATCAAGGACCGCGTGCAAAAAACTGAAATCGTGGCGGCCCTACAGAGTTACTAAGACTCGCCCGACGATTGAAGATTGTTAACCAAGACAAGAGGCAAACCATGTTGGAGACACAGACAATGAATTCGAGATCAAATAAGCATGTATCGCAGCGACGGATGTTCTGGTTCGCGATTGCCCTGGCCGTTGCCGTTAGCGGGTTCGGTCGATCTGCCGCCGCCCAAAAACCATCTCCACGCGCTCAGAAGAGTGCTGAAGATGCCGCAAGTCGCAAACGCGACCGGCTTGGCGACGAGCAGGCAGCCCCCAAAGCCAGGCCGGAAGTTCTCGCTTATCCAAGCGAAGAAACTCTCGAGTCGGCGCTGGAAGCAGTGGCCTTCGCGGACGAACAGCTGAGCAAATACAGCCTGGCGGGCAACACTATTAACGATGTCCTGACTAACTTTCAATACACGTTTAAGTACCAGGACCCTCTTTGGAGTGACGACCTGAAGGGCCTGTTCGCGCCGAAAATCGGCGGCATAGGAATCGGCAAAGGCGTCGGATTGGGATCCGGTCTGGGCGTGATCGGCGGCAACTCACAATCGGCCGACGATGATCCCTGCGAATTCAAAATCGTGGTGCTCCAGGCGCTCATTCAGAATGACCCTCCCCGAGGAATCGCCGTGGCTACTGATTGGCTTAAACCCGGATCGTCGCAGACTGTGCGTTGCAAGGGAGCGGCGCTTACTCTTCTCGCCCGCCACGCCGGCAAGTCGGCGACCCCGGTGATTCTCAGCGTCGCCAGGAACGAAACAGATCTGAAACTGCGCACTAAAGCAATTTCGGTTTTGGGCGCGACCAATGATGACAGTGTGATCGATGCGCTGCGAGATTTTGCCCTGAATTCCACGGTGACCGATATTTCTGAAGCCGCGCTCTACGCTTTGAGTCAACACAACAGCGAGCGCGCCATGGGTGTGCTGGCCGAAATAGCTACCAGCAATCGGCCGGTGCCTTTGCGAAGAGCGGCCATCGCCAACATTTCAAGCCGGCCCGGCGAGCCGGCCGTCGACACGCTGCTGAAGATATATGACGCCGATCAGAATATTGAGATTCGCAAATCAGTGATCGGCGGATTCTCTCGCCGCAAGAGCGAACGCGCCGGCAACAAGCTGCTCGAGATCGCCAGGGGCTCCGAAAACATTGAGTTGCGCAAGTCGGCCATCAACGCCATCGCGCGCCGGAGCGGAGAGCAGGCGGTGGATATTCTGCTCGGCCTCTATGACAACGAAAAGAACGACGAGTTGAAGGACCAAATCATCGGTTCGCTGGCCGGCTCAAACGACCCACGCGTTACCCGCAAACTGATCGATATCGCCAAGAATCCACAGACCCCGATCGAACGACGTAAACGCGCCATCGGCTGGCTCAGCCGCAGTAAGGATCCCGAAGTCCTGACGTTCCTCGAGAACTTGTTGAAGCAGTAACTAAACAGAACTGTCGTTTAGAAGCGGCTATCGCCCGTGCTAGTGGGGCAGTAGCTCCACTCTAAACGATCGCGATTGGACTTTGGCCGAGCCTGATGTTTGGCCGGTCATCAACCAGATGGAAAGCGGAGCCGCGGTGGTGAATAAGCTCAAGAAAATCGTCCTTGCTTCGTCAATCGCGTTGGCGTTGGTAATCAGTGTCCCGGGACAAACGAAAGGTTTCATCCCGGTTGAAGGCGCCAGTCTCAAAGTTAAGATCGACAACGCGGTCACCCAGGGCCGTGCCGGTCCACAGGCGAGCCGGTTCTGGGTCGGCTATCAGTTCGAAGCGCGACCCGGAGTGGCCGTTGACTTTGAAGTAGTAGACAGCAATGGAGGCGTCTACTTTTCGATGGACGGGACAGCGATGACTTTCGATTCGCGTTACGAGACTCGGGAGTTGGGATTGTTTCTGCTCTTTGACATGCAACGCGATTCGTTTACCCGTGCCGAAGTGTACAACCTGCGTCGCACGCACGAATTCAGCGGTTATCCGGTCTACTGGGCCGGCCGGGCCGGCAATGAAGAGAGTTTGAATTATCTGAAGTCGTTTATCGATTCCGGCGCGCCCGAAATTAATCGGCTCGCCGATCGCGCGACATTCGCGATTGCTCTGCATGATGATGCGCGAGTCGAGTCCATGCTTACCGAATTGATCCGGCGGCCGATCACGGAACCGGTACGGTCGCGCGCGATCTACTGGCTTGGCTACACGCCGGAAAGCCAGTCAAAGAATAATCTGCTGGCCGAAATCGTGCGCAACAATCAGGAGGCGGGTGACTCGCGTCAACAGGCAATGTCGGCCCTCGGAATGAGTCGCGCGGCCGCGACCTTGCCGCTGCTGGAGAACCTTTTCGAGACCATGACCTCGCGCGAGTTAAAGCGCCGGGCGCTTGGAGGGATTGCTCGAAACGACAACCATGATGGGGCCGCCACTTATTTGATTCGAGTCGCGGAGAGCGAGAAAGAGCTCGAGTTGCGCAAGAGCGCGATAGCGAGTTTGGGCCGGATCGCCGGCGAGAAAAGTCTGGGGGCTCTGGCCAACACGCTCGATTCTGATCCGGAAACTGAAATCCAAAAGCAGGCGGTCATCGCAATTGGTCGTCGTCCAAAGGATGAAGCCATTCCGATTCTAATCCGCACGGCGCGCAGCCATCCGAAAATGCAAGTGCGCAAGATTGCCATTCAGGTGCTGGGACAAACCGGTGATGAACGGGCTGTGGGGTTCTTCAGGGAACTGCTCGCCAAGTGAAATCAATTGGCACAGATTGTCGGGCAGCGGTGTTCCTCTTTCACGGGCGAGACGCTTGAGCGAACAGCATTAATTGTAAGCTCTAATACTTTGCAGCTAATGAAACAGGGAGGTGACCAATGAGTAGTGCGGCGATTTGGAGAGGGGAAGTGCTTGCGTCAGCTCTTTCAACAGCGAAGACCGGACAGGGTGGGATTCTGCTGCGTGAGGCAACGCTCGATAATCGGCTCGACGCGCTGAAGGACGTGGCCCTTACGCTGCTGCAGGCCGTCGATTCACTGCGAACCGCCGAGCAATCACGCGATCACAAGGTAAGACTCCACGACGAAGTGCAACGCTTTGAGAGCGAGCTCATTCGTACTGCTCTGGAAAGGACCGGAGGGAATCAAGCGCGCGCAGCTCGCCTCCTGGGCGTCAAACACACGACCTTGCATGCAAAGATCAAACGCTACCAAATTCGTTCTGGTAATGGATTCGAAGCCGATAAAAATAGCGGCGAGCATGAAATAGCTGCGTGAGTCAGATCAACCAAAGAATCCGGCTGACAAGAACAATAGTACCGCGTCGATTAACACTTAGCCTTTTCGAAGCGTCTTAAATGGGGAACCAATCGGTGTTGATTTCGTTAGATTTAGATACCGAGAAGTAAAACCAACAACGTTTCCTGATCGAGGAACGCCTTTGCAAGTGCTGGACTCATGAAAAAAGCATTTCTCTTTCTCATCACATTAACGCTGAGTTCGGTCGCGGCCTTTGGTCAGCCATCGGCTGCCCCGAGCGCTACGCCCTCCAGCTCTCCAAAAGATGAGGCGCCCGCGAAACCAGCAGGCGGCGCAAAACCCGTGCTGGTGCTGCCGCCGGAAAAGGCGCAGGCGGTTAAGATGCCGAAGTTCGATAAGCCCCCCGTTATCGACGGCAAACTCGATGATGAAGTTTGGAAGCAAGCAAAGGTGCTCAAGGATTTCTATCAGGTCCAGCCGGGTGACAACATTGCACCCTCCAAGCCGACGGAAGTGCTGCTGGGTTATGATTCGAAGTTTCTTTACGTCGCGTTTCACTGCTATGACGAGCCCGACAAGGTGCGCGCCAACATACCCAAACGCGATAACATTTTTGACGATGACTACGTCGGAATTCTTTTCGACACTTTCAATGACCATCGCAAAGCTTACGAGTTTGATTTCAATCCGCTCGGCGTGCAGGCGGACGGCATCTGGACTGACGGCCAGAATGAAGACTTCAATCCTGATATCGTGATGGAATCGAAGGGCATGTTGACCTCCGACGGATGGACCGTCGAGGCAGCGATTCCGTTCAAGTCGCTTCGCTACGTCGCGGGCAAGGACAAAATGTGGGGCGCGCATTTCTGGCGGCGCATCAAGCGCTTCAACAACGAACTCGATATGTGGATGCCGCTAAACCGCGACATCTCGAGCTGGCTGGCGCAGGAGGGACATCTCTCGGGTCTGGAAGGAATTTCGGCTGAGCGCACGCTGGAGTTGATTCCCAGTCTTACCCTGTCTGAGACCGGAAAGCGACGCGCTACTTTAAGCTCCGCCCAGCGGGCCGCTGGAATGCTTGATCCTGGCAGGATGGTAAACGACCCAATCAAGTTCGATCCGGGCCTGACCGGCAAATACACGATTACGCCAAACGTCACTCTCGACTTTGCCATCAATCCGGACTTTGCCCAGGTCGAGTCTGATCAGCTGGTGGTTACGGCCAACCAGCGGTTTCCGATCTTCTTTGCCGAGAAGCGTCCCTTCTTTCTTGAGGGCATCGATATTTTTCAAACTCAGATCGCTGCGGTGCACACGCGGGCCATTATTGATCCTGATTTTGCGGTCAAGCTCACCGGCAAAGTCGATCGGAACACCTTCGGCTTGCTGCTGGCGTCAGATAACGGCCCGGGAAATTTCAGCGCGGAAGAGCGGCTGACCGCAAATCCCAGGCTGATCGGAAAGAATGCTTCCGTTGGTATTCTGCGTCTCAAGCGGGACATCGGAAAGAAAGATTCCTTCATCGGGCTGCTGGCAACCTACGATCGATTTGTGGATCGATATAACGAGTTGGGCGGCTTTGACACGCGTCTGCGAGTGAACAAACAAACGACCTTTACCGCCCAGGTGCTGGCGACACATACTCGCCGTCAGTTCTTTTTTCCGGATGAGGGTGGGACGTTTGATCGCAAGAAGAATGGATTCATCTACGCCCTGGACTACAACAAGGACGGCCGGCATTTCGGATACGATCTTTCAGCGGTAGGCCGAACTCTTTACTATCGCGCGGACGTCGGTTTTAATCGCCGCACCAATACCAATAACCTCAACGGGTTTTTCCGCTACAACTCAGAGCCAAAGCCCAAAGCGAGATTGATCTCCTGGCGCGTGTACGACAACATTTCGACCAACTTTGACTGGCAGGGGCGCTCTCAGGTTTTCAATAACGAATCACAAATTCAGTTCAGCTTCAGGCGACAGACTTATCTCGGGGTTGGTTACGACCAGGGCTACGAGCGGGTCTTCGAACGAGAGTTTGGCCCCACCCGCAAAGCGGCGGCAGCAAATTGTGCGTTGACCAATACCTGCACGTTCTGGGGAGCCGACGATGAACGATCCGCTTACAGGAAAGGCCTGTATATGTTCGCCGGGTCGACGCCGATGAAGAAAGTTGATTTCAATATGTTCATCAATGGCGTGGCCGGCAGTCTCGATTTCGATTTCGGGGCCGGTCCGCGTTTTCCGCGAGTAAGCATCCCGGCGGTTGCCGCACGTAACGCTCAAGCTGCGGGTCTCTGCAACGGACCGGTTCCTCCGCCAGTATGCAACGCTCCGCAGGATCCGGGACCCGGTGCTTTTCTGCATTTCGATGGTAGTGTGAACTACCGGCCCTTGACACCGCTGAATATCAGTCTGAGCTTCACCAAAGAAAGACTCAGACGATACGACACCGGGCTGCTCGCCTTTGACGAGAACATTGTCTCACTGCGCAGTACTTATCAATTCACCAGATTCATCTTTGCCCGCGGTCGGATCGACTTTGATTCATTAGCATCGAACGTCAAGGGCCAGTTCCTGTTTGGCTGGACGCCGAATCCGGGCACCGCCATGTACATCGGCTATAACGACGATCTGAGTCGCAACGGGTTCAATCCCTTCAGCGGCCAACTGGAACCCGGCTTCCGGCGCAATGGGCGCACCTTCTTCATCAAGATGTCATACCTCTTCCGCAAGAGCTTTGGATGATCTCTGCTTCCACGACGACCTCAATCGCAGCTTCAATCTAAATTTGTTGGATTGACCGGCAACAAAGAACTATTCTCGCTGCGCGCTCGGGCGAACAGGATGTCCGCGATCCGAATCACAACCCTTTTCGATGTCCTATCGCCTTAACGATGAAAGCTTGCGCTTCATCGCTAAACGGTTTGGGCATTGATGAGGGCCAGTTGTTTCTGTCCGCGTACATTTTGTTGAGACCACCCTGAATTTCAGCATTGCCACCGGTGAAGCCTTTGAGCAATTCCGTCCAACGAGCTGCCAACGCCTGCGCGTGTTCACTCGCCGGATCTTCGTGCGCGGCTACTGCGGTCTCGACTTCCTTAATGAGCGTCACCCAGTCGCGTTGAGCCTGCTCGATCACTGCAGACGGAATGGTCGCGGCACGTTTCGCAATTTCTTGCTGCGCTTCTTCCGAGTAGTACTTCTTGCTCCAATCCATATCATTTTGCATGTTTATCACCTCGATTATTTTTACGAATGTTCCCCAGTCGGGTTGGTTGTTGGCGGCCACCACCTTTTCCGCTCGCTGAATCGCCTTAATTGCCAAATCCAAACGATTGCGCTTTTCCTCGATGGCCTGGCGCTGTTGTTGGAGGGTGCTGGCAAGATCAAGCGACTTTCGACTGAGCACCTCCTTGATCTGTTTCAAGGACAAGCCAATGAATTTCAGCGCTACGATTTGCTCCAGGCGCGCCACGTCGCTTTCGCTGTACAGCCGGTACCCTGCGCGCGTGTGTCGACTCGGCTTCAGCAAACCGAGCCGGTCGTAGTGGTGCAGGGCGCGCACAGTTACGCCGGAAAGTTTTGCGAATTCTCGGGCCTGAAAAAGCTTTTCCTCACTCTGTCCCATCGGCGTACCCCCACAACAGACTAATGCTAAACTCTGACGTAGCGTCAGACGCAAGCGATTTCTTTGAATAATTAATTGTGCCTCGACTATCGGCATCTCGGAAGGAATCCGGGGGACGATGGACGAAGTAATCCGTGCTGGTCGTGAAAAAGCCATGGCTGCTCCTGGGCCGTAACCATACTCAGGCCACAGGCGTCTTCATGCTAGACTGTCCTTAGTTTTCCCGAATAAACCATCGAACAACCAACATGTCCCTGTTTTCGATTAGAGCCCTTAACTTGCGAACTTCCGGCCTTGCTTTAATTTCATTGTGCGCGCTGTTGCCCCTCGGCTCGCTGGCCTGTAAGAGCGATTATCCAGCTTCAGGAAAAGCCGCCAGTCCCGAGAGCAAGGGCCAGCCGCGCCAGGTCAAGACCGTCAAAGTCGCGGAAATGCCGATTGGTCAAACCGTCACGGTGAACGGAACTCTGGCGGCTTACGATCATACGACGCTGAGCATTAAAGTGCCGGGCCGGCTGCAAACGATTTCAATCGATCTCGGCAGTGTGGTCCACAAGGGACAGGCGATCGCCCAGGTAGAACAGCAGGATTACAAGCTGCGCGTGCAACAGGCGGAAGCCGCTCTGGCCCAGGCGCGCGCGCGTCTCGGTTTGTCGCCCGATGGCGCCGACGATCGGGTGACGGCCGAAGAGACCGGCACCGTGCGACAGGCGAAAGCCGTACTGGAAGACGCGAAATCGAAACGGGATCGCGCCGCTAAGCTGGTACAGCAGGGCGTAATTCCGCACGCCGAGTTTGACACGGTCGAGTCAGAGTACAAGGTTGCCTTGAGCCGCTATCAGGATTCCCTGGAAGAGATTCGGAATCGTCAGGGCCTACTGGCGCAGAGGCGTTCAGAACTGGCGCTGGCAAGACAACAACTCGCCGATACGATCGTGTACGCGCCTCTGGAAGGTGTCGTCCAGGAGAAAAAGGCGAGCGTCGGAGAGTACCTGGCCGCCGGCGCGCCCATCGTAAACATCGTCCGCATCGACCCTCTGCGATTGCAGGTCAACGTTCCTGAGCGCGAGTCGCACGGCATTCGCAACGGTCAAAGTGTGCGAGTCACCGTCGAAGGTGATGCCGAAGTCTACCTCGGCTACGTCAAACGGCTCAGTCCGACTATCAGCGAACAGAACCGTGTCCTTGCCGTCGAAGCCGACGTGCGCAACAACGGCCGTCTGCGTCCGGGAGCGTTCGTGCGCGCCGAGATCGTTACCGATCAGACCAGCACCGCGGTCACAGTTCCCAGTACCGCAATCGTTACTTTCGCCGGGATCGAGAAAGTAATGTTGATAGAAAATGGAAAGGCGACAGAAAAAGCAATCACGACTGGACGCCGGGGACCCGATTGGATTGAGATCAAGGCCGGCGTCAACGTTGGTCAAAGCGTGATCGTCGACCCGGGGAATCTGCAGTCAGGACAAGCGGTGACTGAGTTTTAGATTTTAATTGACGGGAGAAAAATCAGATGTCACAAGCCGAATCAAATCTCGCTGATGAAATCCTGAAGGCGGAGCTAACAGTATCACAGAGGCTGGATCTGATCTCTCAACTTTGGGATAGCATTTCCGATTCCCTGGAAACGTTACCCGTTCCGGAATGGCATAAGGATGAACTGGATCGTCGTTTGAAGGATGCTGAAGCGAATCCAGAAGCAGGCATTCCCTGGGAGCAGGTTAAGAAGCGACTGTTTGAAAAGCAATGAGCCTGCCGATCATTCTGCGGCCCCAGGCCGAAGCGGATTTGAAAGATGCACGCGACTGGTACGCAACACAAAGTCCCGGACTGGAAATCGCTTTCGCCGAGTCAGTCGATCATGTGCTCGAGCGTATCGCGGCGATGCCGCAAATGTACGCTGTGGCATTTCGCGATGTTCGGCGCGGGACGCTGCGTAGGTTCCCTTACTTAACTTATTATCGAGTGCTATCGGATCGAATCGAAGTGATCGCGGTGCTACATGGGAGTCGTGATCCCAAAATCTGGCAGGAACGAGTGAATTAGACCTTAAGTGCAAAAATTAGCCGAGATTTGTATTCGCCGTCCGGTCTTTGCCGCGATGATCGTCTTGTCGCTGGTCGTGGTTGGCTCGGCGAGTTATTTCAAGCTCGGCGTCGATCGCTTTCCATCTGTCGATCTACCCACCGTCAGTGTTCGCACCAACTTGCCCGGCGCTTCTCCGGAAGAGATCGAGACGCTGGTCTCGCAACCTATCGAAGAAGTCGTCAATACAGTTGATGGCATTGACAACCTGCGTTCAGTCTCGGTTCAGGGCAACTCGATCATTCTGGCGACTTTCAATCTGAATCGCGATATCGACACCGCGGCGCAGGACGTGCGCGATCGCGTCAGCACGGTCGTCCGCAATTTGCCGCCCGACGCCAAGCCGCCGGTAGTTGCCAAGTTCAATAACGACAGCACGCCGGTAGTCACCATTGCGCTTTCCGGTCAACGTTCGATTCGCGAGCTTACCGAGTACGCTGACAAAGTCGTGCGGGTTCAGTTAGAGCGCGCGGGCGGAGTCGGCGCCGTGAACGTAGTTGGCGGTCTAAATCGCGCAATAAATGTCTGGATCGACGCCGAGCGTTTGGCTGCTTACAAGATTCCGATCAGTCAGGTGCACGACGCTTTGCAGCGCCAGAACGCCGACGTTCCTGGTGGCAACGTCGAGACGGGAAAGCGGGAACTCGTTCTGCGCACGCTGGGACGTTACACCGATCCGCGCGAGATGGAAGATCTGGTGGTCGCCAATATTAATGGCTCGCCGGTCCGGATTCGCGATATCGGCCGGGTCGAAGATG
>Ga0209488_10002231_pt1 | contig 16069 bp, 23 predicted proteins | sample Rivendell_Oct201_8_FD_188349 | JGI IMG/M metagenome (GOLD analysis project Ga0209488, IMG submission 188349) | Vadose zone soil microbial communities from the Eel River Critical Zone Observatory, Northern California, USA -... | ecosystem: Environmental > Terrestrial > Soil > Vadose zone >... | reverse complement strand
CGCACCCACCATGTCTCCGGGTAGTTGTTGGTAGCCAAGACGGAGAGGTCTGTACAGGTCACGCATAAAAGACCTGTCGTCGTTGTCCCGGGTGAGCTATGGGCGCAAATTGATGTGGGAGGAACGTGAGGGTGGCCAGCATACCTCCATCTGTAATGCATTGAACAGCGGCGTCGATGAAAGGGGCAGCAGTCCCGTACGGATCAAGATCGACAACGTCGACCCTGTTGCGCTCAGGGGAATGCGAATACATCAAAATGCTAAAATGCATCAATCGTCAATCGGGGCCCTCAAGGGCGGGGGATCCAGAGGCACCGCTTACCGTGCATCGCCTTCGTTCACCCTGACCTTTCCTTGTTCGCGCCGGGTCGCCGCCTCTACATCTGCACCGCTCGCATCCGCTCCAGTGGCTGTGGCTGTGCCGCCTAACCCGTTCAGTTCCACATTCCGTGTCATCGCCGCTGTAGCTTGGGGCGATATATCATTTGCTATTACATATCTTTCAGAAAATTGACGTAAGGACATTGGTCTTTTCGGTCACTGTCAGGAATGGCAGGCCGACCTGACGAGAGGTATTTCTTTGGCGTAGCGGATGGACCGGAGGCCGGTGGCAGACAGTGCCTCCAATATGACAAACTTGTACGATCGATACTGTAAAGTGATGGTTCAGAAGAGCACAGCACCGAGCGCGCGCTGATCCGCAATACCTCCGCTTCCTTTGTAGGAGCCTGCGTGATAGGGTCCGATGTGGCATAGACAACGTCTTCAACTTTGGCATCCACATCTGGTGTTACTGAGTCACTAACGTCCGTGAGGAGTCTGACAGATGAGACAGGAGCAGAATACTCACGTTTCTTGCGCAGCCCCCTCCTCTATCTTAAGGCGTTTCCTATCGGGCCCAGGCCGTGTCTCCGTTTTCGCGAGTCTCCTCTCTCGTGCCTGTCTCCACCGCTCCTCCTTGACCCTGTTTAGTTCCTCACTCCAGACACGGATAGCGGCGACACTTAGATCTCTGTTAAACTCCTGGACAGGGTTAAGGAATGCCTCATTGTTGGATGGCAGCAATATGTGAGAGGTGTTCTCGGTGTGAAGGGTGAAACCGTCGGGAACTGTCAGCGAATTCGGCGATGAGTTAGCCATGTGGTTTATACCCCTCAGCGTTCCGGTCAGGCGAACTGTCCGAGGAAATATCCTGCACGCCAGCCTTTAGGTGCACGTAGTAGTAAAGTAAACAGAAGTGTTACGTAACACAACTACAGTTACGCCAAAACCCAAAGTACATCAATGTCTATTGTGATGTCCATTGCGCCCAATATCAAGTCAATGTCACTACGATATATTACCCGTCAAACGTGCCCGAGTTAACAGGTCCCCGATCAGATTCCGAACTCCTCCACTACGAGGTCAATCGATCCACTGTGGTCACCCCGTCGAACTCGCGAGGGATCAATCTGTGCCGCAACCGCCTTTCGGACGACCGCGTTCAGTGTCGTTGGTCCACAGCCTTCGCAAAATCACACTTCAGTCAAGTCAAGAGATAAGATTCGAAATAGATCACTCACATCCAACGATAACACGGCCATTGGCCGTGCTTACTTCGTCCTGCAAAATCAATTCAATCTTTGGCCGTCCGGGCCTCGCAAACTCGGCCATGATGCTGATGTCTCGCATCTCATCGTTGCATAGTTCAAGTTGCGGTTCCTGTATGACCTCTTGCATCATGGCCTGCATGCTAGTCGTTTGAGTGACAAGGGAGCCCGTTGACGCTTGCTTCCAATGGTGGGGTCCTTGGATGGATCCATCCAGGTATCCCGACGTATCCCAACCGGCAGGAGATGGCGTTCGTAACGGCCGAGGTCCAATAGATGGTACAGGTAGATGCGAGGATTTCGCAGCAGACTGTTGCTTTCTACGTGGGTCACCGCTTGGGGGAGCAGGTTCAGGTTGTGGAGACTGAGACAGACTTGGTTGACCGGCTCCGACAGGCAATGGTGGTAGTTCAGGAATCTGCCTTGTTCTACGAGATTCTTTCTTCTTGCGGGTAATCGCTCGTCGTAATGTACCTTCTTTCTTGAGCGCACGATTGAGAGTACTCTCGCCTCGCACTCGGTCGTCATTATCTCCATCGAAGTTGGTAAGGTCGAGCTGGTGTTCTTCGTGGCCTAGTTCTCCATTCTCGGTATAGTCGCCCCTATAGTAGCCGAGATCTACATAGTCATCCTCGGGCATTTGTGCTGCAATGATGTCTTTTTGGTCGAGCGCAACGCCCTTTACCTCGATTATGGCAGGAGCTGCAGAGAATGACGTATCAGGGGTAGCTTTCACTCGGCTACCAGCGTCGCTAGATCCCAGAGAATGGTGAACGGGAGGATTGAAGTTCGTCACAAAAAGGTCAAGCTGCAACGCCGCCGGTGGAACAAGCGATTGACACCGATATAGGACGCTTGCGCACCACTGCATATGAGCTGTGTGTGGATCATGAATCGCTGCTCTCTCGATAGAGTGAACAGGTGTTCACTCACCAAAGTCCCGTAAGATCCATACAAACCGAACTCGTTGTGTGGAGAAACTCCGTTTTCTCCCCACAGTGCCACCAAGAGACCAGCCGTCCCTCCCAGCCATGCATAGGCAAATATATTCTAGGATGGAAACAGCAAATGACGCTCCTGACCCACCACAAACAATAACGGCAGTGGAGTACATGCCCCAATCGGTTCGAGCTGGAGATCCAAACGGACCGTCAACCCAGGCCCTCAGTAGTACACCAGTCGCTGGTAGGGGTGTTCCCGGCGGAACTTCACCAGGTGGATGCCGTTGTCCGCGGGAGAGGAGTCCGACAATCAACGTCCATAATTCCTTGGTCCAACCGTTCTTGGCACGGATAAGAAACACGATGGTACGACCGTCATCCCCCAACTTCTTCGTGTCACAGACAGAGGCGCAAGTAAACGGATGGGTGTTGAACTTGGACAGGGTGGGAATACAAAGGAAAAAGTGCTGTCCTGGAGCCCAGGTAAGGTGGCCGGGGGGGATGACGCGTAACCTGATGGTGCGACCGGAGAGGATCTCTGCATGGGCATACCCGGCAGGGATTGAAAACACGGACGGCCCAGGGGGTAGGAGTGAGTGATTGGATGCCGAGACATGATGCTGATGATAAAATGGGGGTTTTGAAGACGGAGGGTACGAAGGACGGATTGAGGAATTGCCAGCAGCAGCGTTTCTAGCTTCGATATCTGGGAAAAAGGAACGCACTTCCCAGCCTTGGCCATGGACGGGGACTTTCTGGTCGGCCGGAGCTATGGGAGAGATAGCGAGGCGACTACCCAGGAAACCGTTAAGATATAGCCAGTTGGTTCCCCGCCAGGTTCTCTCTGCTAACCATAGCAGGAGGGATAGCCAACACCACCACCACAGAGGTGGGTGATGGAGCGCTGACATTATGAGAGTGCCAGGGACAAGGATGACGTGGAGAGCATAAAATTTGTCGTAATACTTCTCTCGGACAGGCCCTAATGACAGCAGAATGAGGAGCGTGAACAGAGTGAACGCCTAATGTAAATGCTGATAAGTAATACTCATAAGCACGGATACTTCGCGCACTGACCGTCCACGCAAACATGAATTTCCGGTAATGCCACGCATATATATACGCAATGTCCTCCGTGCCGGCGCGTTTATCCTTGAACAATTGCACGCTCCAAAATGTCGCATGCAAAACTACTAATGCCCAGATGAGCCGGCCAATCCAACGGTGAAGCCATATGAGCTTGTCGGCATGGAGATGTGTGAAGAAGGGCATGGCAAAGATCGCGAAAGGGGGTCGCTTTAGAGCGAAGAGGATGCAAAGTGGGAAGAGGGCGAAAGCTGTGAGACCCGCTCTGTTCCCGGAGGACCACCAGGCTTTGTGAACGGTGTACTGGGGAATGTATTCGGCGACGTCGGGCCCCGCCGCGCGACGGAACAACTTGAACTGGTGCGAGGGAGCGATGTAGTCGGGTCCGAGGAAGGTAGCCGCCAGAGACGCAATCACTATGGTAGAGAACGTGAGGAGTTGCGCGTTCGAAGGGAAAAGAAACGGTTGCTTGTGGGCCTGGCCGCTCTTCTTGGCCTTAGCCAGAGCATACTTCTTGCGCCATGTTCGACGACGGAAGGACCACTTGCTCCAATAGGCACCTACAGTCCCGGATCGCAGACCGAGAAGATGTGATACTGCGAAAACGAATGCGACCACACCTATCCCGAACCATAGAAAATAGGCGTATCTCCATGTTGTGTGGCTAAGCGCATGGATCTTGAGGTATGCCACGATCCAATCACCGCCATCGTCGAAGGCAGGCGTGGTTGGATTGGGATCGGGCACCTGTAAAGACGACTCGGAAGGGAGCGCAGACATTTTGGTTTTGGCGTGGTTGGCACCGTGGGGGGGCGCGAGGTGAGAAAAACGCAACTGAATAACCGCAGCAGCGCGTATTTATATAATCTGCTTGTAGACTCGGGAGGAGCAATTTTGCCAAGAGCCCGGCCTCAGCAGACCGTGAAGAAGAGGATCGGAAGACGCAGTACAGCCCATGACCGAGGCGAGGACCAATTCCATGGGCGGCGGGGTGAAATTCACGAGACGGGACACATTCCAGGCGTGCCTACAACAGGAGGTTGAATATTGAATTTGAGTTTGAGGCAAGGGAAGCCGAGCCAATCCTCTGGACCAAATAGGCGCCTAAGCGCGAGCGAGAAGCTTACACGCGTTTGGGGTAGCAACAAGAATTTCCCATTCGTGTCGATCTCTTCAATACGATGCATAATAGCGCCTCAAAAAGGCCCGAAACGCCACCTAATGGTGTAAGGTGGGGTATATACAGTGTCAAGAACCAAGCACGTCTGGAACAGCGCCCGGCCCAGGCACTCGATTGTCAAACTCTTTGTGGTCAAGCGTGTTGTGTGTGTGGGGACATGTGACCAATAGTAACAGGATCCTCCCATAAAATGAAATACTTCCGTCAGGGGCATCGGTCCACGGTGATACCTTGGCTGGCTTGGCTATCTACCTTCCGTCATCTCGATCACATCGTCACCATCAGTGGCAACAGCTTCCCATCCGAACCCAGGCGTCCCCGTCGACTGACCGTACAGCCGTGATAAAATAGCTTGTGAAAGGCGCACAATTAGTCGTCATCAGGAAGACAAACATTGTGATACCCACGAAATCTATTTCGCAGCGCTACGGATGTCCCACGTTGCGTGATATAGTACATGGGAACGCCGGACAAGACAAATCCTTGGCGTTGATGAGATTTGGAACAAAGCTGTGTCATTTGGACGCACCAAGGACAGCCAGTGCCTCCAGTGGCGCCGCGATGATGGGCATGTACAACAGGAATAACGCAACCTATTCGGGTCAGCTGCCAGTCCAGAAAAGGGTAAAAACACGCACAGCACAGAATATTAGGGGTGTCGTAATCCACGTTTTGTATGGTCTACATATCGAGCACTGTCACTGATGATCTTTTTTGAATGGAATGATCCGCACCTGTCCAGTGTCGGCTCTTTGATTCTCAGAATTACGACGCCGAGGACCTTTGAGCAGCTAAGCAGAAGACAACAGCGACAGCTGAGAGACGCACAGAAAGAAAATAGAACGCCCAAGATGCTACGACGGCGAAGTTGATAAGCGAACGGAAACCGCCGCCTAAAAGTATGAAGGTGATCGTGATGCATGCCTGGAGAAGCATTGCATTCAGGGGGGTCTTCCTCGTCGGGTGTAGCCGTCCAAACAAGGCAGGCAGGTACCCTTCCCTACCCGCAACGTAAATCAAACGTCCTGTTGTGAAAAAAGAGCCTAATACTCGAGTTGAGGTACTCATAACACGGGGTAAAAAAAAAATTGCACCACACCATTCAACGCCCCAAAACATGAAAAGGCAACCAGGAACGCAAAGACAGAGCCCCCAATGGGGCCAAAAAGAGCACGACCAAAGTCAAGAGCGACTGTATTGCTCTGGGCTACGGTATTCTGTAGCAGTAGCAGTTCAATGCCAGTGCAGCGAGTGAATGGAAGAGGTAGAAGTCCTACCTTATCGAGCACCACAAAATAGGAGATGTTGGCAAGTAGAAATAACAGCTACAGGCGGATCAGGTCAGATGTTATGGGCGCTGACATCTCGATAAACTCGAACCGTCACAGTGATCATACTGAAGTGTATAACACGTGGAATATTCTTTTCTGGTTCAGACATTTCACCTCCGACATAATTGGCTTGATCCCAGCCGTCAAACGCCCAAAGACCCGAATAAAGAGCAAGTGCATAGGAAGATGGGCTTGTAGATGTCCCGTCAAATAAGGGAGTTGTGAGCGAGGTACTTGCTCGACCCCTGACCAATTGAAGAAGACCAAGTAATGTAATGGATATCTAAAAATAGTTAAAGATTGTCGAGAAAGTGAGTGGGTTACCGCATACCAGGGAGAGAACCTGGAATGAAAAGAGTAAGTGTCACCAAACTCAAGATACTTTGTATTGGGGCAGCACCTTTACACTTGTAAAGACGACGGCGACCCTAGCTCCCAAGCTTCGGGTGATTACGCATACGAAGGTGATTAACGAAACAGCCGCAATCGCCGTGACCTGAATAGCCCAGTGAGGGATCTCGTCTGATGAAACTTCGCTGCGAGTCGCATGCCAAAAGAGTCTGTTGAGGTATTCTGCAAATATGAGGCTGATGACAGCGTTCGACCCTTGGAACATGATGAATTGAGTTAATGCTCCACGCAGGGGGGAGGGAACAGTACCAGGTTTTAACGCAGATATTGCTGTCCAGGCAAACAAGTAAGACACAAGCGGACCATACGAGTAAGCCAGGTATGCCTGGGCTCCTCCATTCAATGGTATCGCGGATCCCAGCTCCGCGAAGCTGCTTGCGCCCGTCCAAGCCAATAAACCAGATAATAACCATACCATTAGACTAGCACCGGTGCTCCCCGTGTTTGCGACAACCACTCCTGGTGACGAACTACGACGATTTCAGTGCCAGTGCCCATTGAGTGCACAGTTGACGTACAATATACCAGACCCGATCTACATAGATAAGTTAACAGCATCGTCGAGAGAAAAGGCGCGTTTAAAACTTGCCTGTAAGCCAACGACCAAGGCAACACCTATGAATAAAATGTCTCAAACCATCAAGGGTTTAGCACAAGTCCTGGCGCACCATTGATTAACCCAATGTTTTTATCCCCACTGGCACTACGGATATCATCCGACTCGCTCAAACTTGCACTCAACGGAAAAAGGTCTCTTTCGAGGCCAAAGCTGGTCCGCGAGAAGGATCGTCCCCGGTGTAGCGTTCTGGGTGCTGCCCCTTCGAGTAGCTCAAGGGCCGTCAACGAGTCATCGGAGTCATGGGAAGATCTTGAACGAAGTGATGACAGCTCATGTTCTGGTTCTGAGGGTAGTCGCGAGTCGCTGGGAGGTGAACTCATCAAGGCGCGGAATTTGCGGGAGTGGAGTTTCCGGCTGGCCGTTTCCTATTAGGTTTCTTCCGCTGCCAATTCATTGGTACATAATTTGATATATAAGTGGCTTAACAGACACAAATCATAGATTGCGATATCTTCCTAGCCAGACTTTTACAGAACTGCTTAGCTATCACCTTCATCTTCGTGAAGGGCTTGTGCCACAATTTTATGGATTTCAATACAACGTTCTTGGCAAAGATGAAGACCCTGAAGTTACTCTTGATTCCGTCGATGAACTGACAGAGACAATCATTGTCGCTCACCTGGAACGCCTTGGCCGGAAGTATGCGGCCAGTCTGCCGAACGCTTGTTATCGTGCCCAGAGCGGGCATGCATGCACACAACAACATCCCCGATGCCAACTGCGTCTCTTCTTCTGTAGGATCCAGCCAGACGTCCTCTCCAACGACAGCCTAATATCCGACCTTGAGGAGATTTACGAGCGAATGAGAGTTGAACTTACACCAGCGCATGACACGACCAAACCGAACATCTCAATTCCAGCTTTCGCGAGTGACGTGGACGCGGCGACCGTGGCAGCTGCGACGCAGCTCTCGATGCCGTCGCACTCGATGACAGTTATGGAGATGTCTATGACAGACTTTGGCAGCAAGTCCAGCCGCACGCCAGGGGCTAGTGCTTGTTGAACGAGAGTGGCTATGGACCTGTCCTCGGCATCCTGAAAATGATGTAACGATGGAAAGTTATTCGAGGGAGTAAAGGTCTCTTACCCGGATAGGCACTCTCCGCACCAGCGATGAGAATGGTGTGAATTTGACCTCTACACTCAATCTCCCAAATTCGTGGTATGCGGAACTCTTTGACTGTCGAGGACCGTATCTGATTGAGAAGCCCGATTCAATTCAGCGCTGCTTGTGGATCACAACCGCTAAAAACGACCCACACCGCACACGCGATTTTCGTACGCTCGGTCTCAATATATGCGGAGCCGTTGGCTTGATTTGTGAGGCCCGTCTTTAGAACTGTCTGCGTCACCTTTGTTTAGTGAGGATTGTAAGGAAATACAGCTGTATGCCTCGCACAAATTGATCGGATGTCCTCAGCCTGTCTCTTCAGGCGCGTCTGCCCTACCTTCCAGCCCTTGTATAGAACGCTCGGGTCTTCAAAGTCATCATCGAAAATAGGTTGAAAACTCTCGTTTGGACCATTGACACGTCTTCGGTCGAATCCGCTTTGCGCCATTGGCACATCAAAGTCAAGATAAAGCCAATAAGTAGTTGACGCTGCAACATCGTTTACGTAATGAAACTGTCCTTCTCTCTCACCAACAAGGCTGCAACCAAGTCAGTTGGCGACGCTCCTTCACTCAAGCGTCCAGCTGCTTTTGGAACCCTCGACGATGACACCACTGGTGATGAAGCACTCCCGTCTTCACGTAATGGCAGAACGGGAAACGGTGATTTGGTAGCACAAAACGTTCAACTCTCAAAATCAACAAAGAAGCGCATGGAGAAGGAACAACAGGCCGATGCGACAGTCTATCAGTATGACGAAGTATGGGAAACCATGCAGGATGCTAAAGCGAGACAGAAGGAAGTCAAGGACCAAGAGTCCAAGGAACGAAAAGTGAGTCACCTCTCCCCAGTACCTTAATCACTAGTTAACCTATCCTCTTAAGCCCAAGTATATCAGTGGCTTGCTGTCGTCGGCCGTGACTCGCAGGTTGGATCATTTGAGAGCGGAAGAAAAAATGATTCAAAGAGAGAGAGTAGCAGAAGGCGATGAGTTTCGCGACAAGGAGACCTTCGTGACTCAGGCATACAAGGATCAGATGGCGGAAGTGCGCAGGGCAGAAGAAGAAGAGAGAGCACGAGAAGGTGTGTACTACACGGCTACCGTCCCGACACCCCAGCTGACATATGCTAGAACTCGAGAAGAAGCGTGGCCCATCTGGGGGCATGGCACACTTTTACCGCAAACTGCTTGAGGAATCGGAGCAGAAGCACGAAGAAACCGTTGCGGCGACGCAGTCGACATCACGAACCGTCAGAGGTCCGCAAGGCGCTGCTCTCAATCTCACCATCGTCAGACCTCCCGAGTTCACTCCAAAATCGGACGCGGAGCTTGCCCGCGTTGCTCGCGAGCAGGGGAAAGACGTAGAGCTGAACGAGGACAATCAAATCGTTGACAAGCGCGAACTTCTCTCCGCCGGTCTGAACTTATCTGCGCCAAACACGAGACGAATCGGTCTCCACGCGCCGAAGAAATCAGACGCTCGTACTGCTGAAGCCCATCGTGCGGCGGGATCCGCTGCTAGCCTCAAAGAGATCAAAGAACGACGAATGCGGGAGATCTCTTCCCAGCTTGCAGAAGAGCGAGAACGGGTAGTGATGGAGAAGGAGCGGCAGGAACGCGAGACCACTGCTCGTCTGGTTGCGAGACGAAACAATGAGGCGGACATTCAGAATGCGCTAGAGCGATATCAGGAGCGAAAGCGTCGGAAGTTGGAGAAATTTTCAGAGGAGATGGAAACCTGATGGTTTTCCAGTCACTCTTTGTTGTAACCCTCATACCTTAGCGCGTCGTTTGGATGATAGATTCCAGTTGGAGTAATTTACGAAACATTACGTAAAGTTGAAGATCGAAAAAATCAATTCTCACTCGTGGTATATGATCTGGGAGTGATACCATTGCAACAAATTCGCTTTCACACGCTGTGCAAGATAACACGCTCCCCGGCCCGCGAAGGGTTGCAACTGTCACTAGCACCACATTACAGTGACCGTCAATGATATGGAAGAAGGCGGCAAGACAAAAAAAACGATCTTCGTCGGAGGTATCGGAGAGGACGTAGATGAAGTGATAATCATGGAAACATTTTCAACGTTCGGTGTGCCCAGTTAGAAATAATGTTTCCCTGCCGCCCATTTGACTGTGCTCCTTCTAGGTGATATCATCGACGTTCAACTCCCCACAAACGCAACAGGCAGACCGTATGAAAATCGTGTGTTCACTGCTGCGAAATTCATGTCTACGTTTGCTCATTGACATAGCTGCCGATCTGAAGCACCGTGGTTATGCCTTTGTCACATTTTCATCAGCAGGTGACGCGCAAGATGCTATCGACAACATGGACATGAACGAACTCCGCGGTAAAATTCTGAAGGTCAGCATTGCGAGACCCATGAAGGGAGTGACCCCAGCGACCGGAAACCGAGCCAGTGAGTCGTTTTCACGCGCATGTCGTGTCTCGTCCTGCTAAGCGGTTCTTCATGCAGTCTGGGAATCCGAAGAATGGCTGAAACAATATGCTAAACCTCTAGCCGCCGGAGGTGAGGAGGAAAACTCAGTGACAAAAATAATTCCTTGACGTATTCTTCAGGCTTGCGAGGAGGCGACAGAAACGCCCCATCTGAAGCCATACCACAGAATGACGCGGAGGAAACGAACGATGTAGTCCAGGGAGATCAGTAGTCTACAACCTTACAGTAGGTTATGTTGTACCACTAAGCTCAGCCATACAGCCTGACTGTCAGAGGGAAGGTAGCAACATGACGCGCACTCTTCTTGGTACTATGGTGGCAGACCCTTAGACTGATTCATCTCAGAATCATTGAACTGAGCCCTCGCCCTCTTAATATCTTCCTGCATGAATAACAACTCCTCCATACGTGCGAGCTTTTTGGCGTCAGCCGGTCGCGAAAGCGCCCTGCGGAAGTCCTCTATTGAGAGACGAGATTTTTTGGTGGGTGCAAGGGCTGTTTGGCACTGAGCAGACAGCGTAAGTGGCGAAATAAGTAAAAGTACCGAAGACACGTACCACATCCGCAATGTACTCCACTAATATTTCTTCCATGACATTGACGGTGTCATTTGAAGGATTTCTGTCATCTCCAAAGCCAAACATCAGGTTACGAACTAGTACAAAGGGGTTGAGTTAGGTGCCACAATCGACGAGACGGGATCGGACGCACGTTCTTTGGTAAACAATCCTTTGAGGTTGGACTGTTTTTTGTATGCGCGGGAGGACGGTCCACCTGCTACACTAGTTCCGGCATTTTCGCGGGAGTATGTGGGGTTGTACGCTGTGAAAGTAGTCCGCTGCGCGCTGGCAGGCAGAGACGCGGTTGCTGCAGTGGCAGCTGGCTGCGTGGTAGCAGGCTTTGACAGTGAGCTGGTGGGTTGGTGTTGGTAGTAACTATAAGAATAAGGCCATGCGGTGCCGTATCCCGTAACAGCAGTTCCTGGATATGTGCCGGTTGTGTAGGGGTATGCACCTGGCGTCTGGGTGTACGAGTATGTACTATAGGGATATGCTCCTGAGGCCACCGGATGCTGCCCTGTTTGAGAAGGGTAATAAGCCATGAAGATAGTGATTTTGGTATGTGTGGAGTCTGAGCCCGTTCCTAAGATGCCAATAGGGCTGTTGATATCGTCGACGCAGGAGCAAGGGGCGCATTGGACAGATCTATCACGTGGTGTTGCACCACGTGACGATGTCATGGTTCGTTTGGTATACAGTGTGATATCGGAAACGTTACAAGTCGAGACCAACCTCCTCCTCTTTCTTTCCAGTCGAAGCATCCAAGTTGCTGGCGCGATCCAACAACTCGCTCAGTTTCTGCCACTCCGCTGATACAGTGCCCCTCCGGTCCAACCATTCCACGATGTCATCTGGGTTGGAAGCATCCACTGGCGGAGGTAGGTTCTTGGCATAAGCCAGCCGGTTATACGGTCGCTTTCTGTGGGGTTGACGAACAAGGTCGACTTCCTCGGACAACGTCCTGTACAGGTGATACTGGACCATTGTCAGTGATGGACACCAGATCTTCCTGAGATATTGACCCACATTCCAGTGTGACAACCGGTGGAAGATTTGAGTTCGAGCCGCACAAAAGCGTCCAAGGCTAAAATTAGTGATATGAGAATCTTCGTCCTCTGAATCACTTTCATTGACAATAGGCTTTGGTCATGGTGAGCCTTTAGAAAAAAAGGCGAAATTTGATGACAAACTCACCTCGAACGAAAGTTTGTCGTAAGGAATGCCCTTTAACCAACCTGCCACAGTGGATTGCCTGCCACCTAGATGACATGCATCGCAGTGAGGAACTGCAAAATCTAGTTTCGTCAGGGTGAGGTCCGGGTATTGTTCTAGCGCCTTCCTGTAATCGCTTTTCCACACGGATGATACTATAGAATCTCGTGTACCTGAGATTTTTCGACGGATGACCTGGAACGGGACAGAGAAGTAGCGTTCACCTATGTATTTGCTTAGTTGTCAGTGGGCTTAGAGAGAAGTATAAAGATCGGTACTGTTTAGCACTTCCTCCATATATGCTCGACGCTTGTTCATGGGCATCATAGTAAGATGTACGAAAAGCTGAAAGACGACCTTGAAATCGTGTACCGTGTCCTGATGGCTTTGGTGACTGAAGGCCATGGGGAGCTCAGGTATTACTTCCCCGTCATCTTGGACGACAAAGTCGTCATCGTCATCGTCATCTCCATGGTTAGATCCATCTTGGCCACGGCTGTCTGGCTGAGGATCTACGATCCCATCATCTTCACTTTTCTGCTCGTCGTTTGAGTCAGAAGGCTCCACTCCAAGCTTTTTTTCTGTGACGCGCAGGGTCAACCAGTTGTTGTAATACCAGTTCATCTACTCATGCTCACTTTTCAGCTGGTCGAGTTTCGTTTGAAAAGCTGACCGTTTCCGACGATCACGAAAGCGAGATTGGATGATATCTAAGAGCGAAATCAGTTGTTGCACTGCATGGCTCGATGGAACAATTACCTGCTTCGTTGACCTCGCCGAGAAGATCGTCAGTCTCCTCTGGGCTTGAGGGTCGGACTCTGGCCAGCCGCCGACGCTTGGGAAGCGGTTCAGATTCCGTGCTCGGACTACGAGGAACAGGAGGCTTGTCCTCCTTTGAGGACGTCGCTCTTCGATTCGTGCCTATTTCTTCGCCTGAACTGCTGTGTGTGGAAGTTCCGTAGTCGGCTTGTGATTCAACTACGGCCACTGTTTTGCGTCTCCTGATTGGAGAAGATAGCTGGATGTCATCATCATCAGAGATAGCCGCTTTTTTCGGTTCGAAGTGTATTTTGTCTACGCCATTGTTCGTATCACTATGATCGGAAAGTTCAATGAGATCATGTTTGGAAGAAACACCCTTGGAAACACCAGTTGCAAGTCGGGATGGGCCAGGTTTTGTCCTAGATCCATCGTTCCGGACGCTGCTGTTCTTAGAATGACTGGGTGGTAGAAACCTGATGAGAGTCTGCTGCTTGGGTTCGCTGGAAATTGCCTTTCTGCGGGGCATATTCAAAGGTCTCCGAGTCTTGCACTCCGAGTCGCGCCCAGTCATCCGTCCAATCACGTGATCTGTTCAGCACCGGCTGTAGCTCACCTGCGAGACGAGAGAGACTCGGAACTGCCAGGCCGTCACGGCTTCTAGCCATCGCGATTTTGAACTTATTGCAGGCTATGACTTTGCCCACTGTTGGCTACTAAAGACACTCCGGAAGTCATGCCATCTCACAAGGAAAAGCTTTCGGCCCCAGTCCTTCGTCTTCAGATATCTCAGCCTGATAGTAGTTTCCTCACACCTCTGTCTCCTTCACCAGGTGATGGGCCTTCCCCTTCTTTCCGACAGAGGGCCTGCGCCCTTTCCAACGCGGCATTACCGTCTCGCCGCCCTTCTAATATCGACAGCACCATACCTCTGTTATCACCAACATTTGCAGTTGCCGCGCCTCGTCCGGGACTTTCAAAGGCGCGGGATGAGTCGCAGAAGCTACTGGCACACGTTCTCGATCAACTTCGTAACAGACCGAAATGTCCTCCATCATATCCTCCGCAATTCCAGGCAGCACCTGGACCCAAATCTATCATCCCTCGCGCCAGTGCTTCGAGGGCAATTAGCGAAACTCAATCGCAAGACCCTGAAAACGAAGAATTATCCGAACGTGCCTTCTCCCCAGACCTGGCCTTCGACTTAATGAATCGCCTAAGGGATGTTTTGATGATCTCGTTATCCCAGGGATGGCAGATATTTAGCGACAGGTAGGGGATTGGATGACGGCCTTGGTGCTATATCTGATATTGATATTTACAGTTCGTCAGTAGCTGTGTTTGGAGGTGGCGAAGAGTTGAATATTGCGGTTCCGTCCTCTCCTTTCCGTCGACGAAGGCGCACCGCAAGCTTTGACTCGAGGCACCTGTCTACCTCTAGAACCGAATCAACCGAGTTACTTTCGCAATGTATTTCTGTTCTCCAGTCAATAGTCTCGGAGGATTGTCGGTACCAGTTATCACCACCCCGTCCCTTTCGGCCACCAAATGCCCTGCAAGCGATTTCTCTGGATATTGCGCTTCTACTCGCCCATATGCACGCAAAGACTCCTACCATTACCTCTCAAGTTGGTTTTGCCCTTCTACCAGCTTTCGTGACATTCAAGACAGAGATGTACCCTCGATTACTTCTATTTTTTGAAGGTATGCTTCGAGGTATGCTCCATGAGGAAAGGCAAATGCGTGGCCTTGCGACATTCGAAGTCTCAAATGGTCAAGGTGTCTAGCATGTTCCTTGATCCTTGTGATTTTTTTCTCATCACGCTATTGTATATAGAGCATTTTTCAGAGCGTCAAGCAGATAACACTCTTCACCCTACCGTTTCGATTCAAGTAGAGCCCGACGAGGAAGCACATACGTATCCGGGGGGTCGCACCCAGAGTTGGACTTCCTACGCGGCTTACTCCCGTCGCTCCATTCCCTCTCAAAACGCATCCGGGCAATATCTGGCGTCCTACCGCTTTCTTTCTCTCGTATCGCCACTTCTAGCTGCCATTTCAGATGCAATCGATGTTGCAAATGCATCAACATTCACTGTACACCGGCTGCGCCACTTGTTAGACGTCATAATTACTTTGAGACCTGACGCTTCTCTAAACGTTCTAGAGGCTGTTGCATATCATACTCCAAAGGCTCGTTCTACTGCCCTCGGCATTTTGCATTCCTACTGGCCCCGCGCACTTGGGCATTGTTTCATAGGCAGGCCGTTCGGATCTCTTTCTGCTGTCAATACTCCACCCTCTTCCCACCACCACACCCACCAGTTCGTCCTTTGGCAGTTCACAGAGTCCTCCACTCCATCGTTGTTCGACGGGAATATATTACGAGAGTGCCGATCATGTCTCAAACGAATCGTTGGAGTTGGACTTTTTTGCCCTTTGTGCTTTTGTGCCGTGCATTTCGATTGCTACGACTACCCCGATGGCAACCTACTCACGGAGTATCCCATGGAACTGGATTCTGGCACCCAAAAGGTGGCAGTCCATCGGTTCTGTCACGTTCACCCACCGACGAGCAGCCATCAATCTCACTTACAACACCTCTCTGGTCATACCTTCAGGGCTGTCAACATGTTCACTCTGGCACTTTGTTTTATTTGTAAACAGCCCTTGTGGGGTTGCCACAGTCAAGGTCTTAAATGTGACAACTGTAGTCATTTTGTCCATGCCAAATGCACCCAGCCCTCCGCAGAAATGGACGTCGCACAATGTCTTACAACCAAGCTCACATCAGCACATAT
>Ga0209488_10002230_pt1 | contig 16075 bp, 18 predicted proteins | sample Rivendell_Oct201_8_FD_188349 | JGI IMG/M metagenome (GOLD analysis project Ga0209488, IMG submission 188349) | Vadose zone soil microbial communities from the Eel River Critical Zone Observatory, Northern California, USA -... | ecosystem: Environmental > Terrestrial > Soil > Vadose zone >... | reverse complement strand
AAGGAACAGCCTGTTCGCAAATCTTGTGAAATATAAAATACGTATTACACTTTGCCAGCCAGTTCATCTGTAATCGCTCTGCTTGTGCTCCCACTGGCACGTGTATCTCGAGACGACTCCGAGGAGCACGAGTTCCAACCTAGCACGTTGTTCATGAGGGAAAACGCAAAAAGTGATGCAGCAGGGGCAGGCCGGACTCGGACCGTGTGCTGGATGGCGACCATGATCATCTGCGCGAGCTCGTTCGTTCCGCGTAGCGAGCGCTTGTTTGGTGCTCCGGCAGCTATGAACATGAACACCTAACCTTTCGTGCCGCGCAGCGTCAGTGACAAGGACGATCAGAAAGCGAAAAGCTCACCGAACCCCATGTCGGTGATGCATATCGACGCGAGTTGCAACACGTAGATAGCCACCTGACACACCCGCTTTTGTGCCACCGATGGTGATGGCGCGCCTAGGGGTGCGCACCGTACCTCACGGTCCGGACGGTTCCGTATGACGGTTCCCGTACCCGTGCCGTTCCGGATATTTTTCAACCCACTGGACGCACCGACCGGACGCATTGAAGAATAAAAATGACAGTTTTTTGACGGCAAAGATGATTGTAGCTCAGGCTTCCTTCAAATTACGTAATTTTATCCACCTAGCAGCCTAAACAGGCTCATGAAGCAATCATGTCGCTGGATCTCGGGAACGACGGGAAGTGCCGCCGATAAAATAACGAATGTCACTTGCCCCTATCTTCAACTTGAATCAGCCCCTCATATTGGCCTCATAGTTCAATTCGTTCATGGAAGACCTCGTTATTCGCGCCCACCCCCTGGGGAAGTGGTATGTATAACGAATTGACATCATGTCTCCATTGGTCTTACACACAAGTCGGACTAGCAGTGCCAGCAACCCAGTTTGGTTGCCCAGTTTACTAATCGACAAACTCTCTGAGGATGTCCTCTTGGAGGTATTCGATTCCTATCGAAAAAAATTCAAACACGCACCCGAGTACGAGAGGCATTGGAACAGGATACATGGATGGCTTACGCTTTCCCATGTGTGCCAAAAGTGGCGCCGCATCGTACTCGCCTCGCCCTCCCGTTTGGATCTATGTATCTGCGTGATAGGGAAAAATCCAGGAAATATGAAGACGATGTTAAGCCCTCGTCTTCCACGATTGCTAATTTTTGTTGACTACCGCTGGTTGGGTACTTCTACGCCCAAAGACATAAGTCGCTTGTCAACGGCACTCAGACATCGCGATCGTCTGCGTGGAATCGTCTTCCCCTTCCAAGGGTTTGACGAACGCACCAAAAGACTTTTGAAGGAAATGAAGCGCTCATTTCCAGCCCTGGAGACCCTCGAGTTCCACAGCTACAGCTACAGCTACCGAGAAAGCGATTCCAAATTTCAATTGGGTTCCGCCCCACGTCTGCGACGTCTTAAAGTGGATTCCGTTCCGTTCAGATACCTGACGCAATTACTACCATCCTCGACGATGCTCGTCGAGCTCTCTTTGAAAATCGAGATTAGCTCACGAGTGTCGCTCCTTCCATATCTGCAAGCCATGCCTCACCTACGCTCCCTTGTGCTACAATTGATGCCACCATATCGTGAGGATGTTGACCCCGATACGAACACAGATAATATCGATATTGTTACGCTCTCAAAATTGACATGCTTCAGCTTCCGTGGTCGCGCTGCAGTCCTTGACACACTCGTGGCTGGGATGGCGGCCCCATCACTCCACGATCTCCACGTCCGATTCACCGATCGCGCGATCGCGTCCCCATTTCGTCACCTTTCCCGGTTTACCACGGAAATAGAGATACGACATCACGCATGCCAACTCCTCTTCTTGGAGGGGTTCTTCCGCCTCTCCTTGCTAACCAATTCTGAATTCATTGCTACCTCCGAGCCGCACTTCAAATTCTACTCGACGAACATAACGCAAGTCAACAAGGTTCTTGCCCCAAAGCTTGACGCTGTCGAGGACCTCCTTCTCTTCTACGGCGACGAAGAGCAGCCCTCCATTCCGTGGCAGAGTTTCCTTCGGCTGTTCCGAAATCTGAGGATACTCAGAGTGGGACATCGAATCATATTCAATGTTGCAAAATTCCTCGGATCGGTTCACTGCGAAGAGGTCCTGGATCTGCTGCCCGCACTTGAAGAAATCCAGGTGTGCTCAACATCATACCAGTCGATATCCAGCACCTCAGAGAGATACCGCGCCGAGATGGGAGCCTTCCAGCCATTCGTCGCCGCGTATCAACGGGCAGGTCGCCCTGTCAATGTAACCTCAGTCTGCCGATTTCGTGGGGCTTCTTGGCTTTCGGCACGCGGGTGGATCCTACACTTGACAAGACAACAACAGGCTCTCCCAGCGCCCCTGACAGACTGGGAAGTTGGTTGGTCGGAGCCAGACCGAATAGAATGATATACAAAATTTGTGAAATATAAAATACGTATTACAATTTGCCAGCCAGTTCATCTGTAACCGCTCTGCTTGTGCTTCCACGTGTACCTCGGTAGCTGTACAGCAACACAGAGACCGACGCAAACGAGTCCCAGGAGCACGACATATGCAAAGTTCCCACCTAGCACGTTGTTCCCAAGGGAAAACGCAAACAGCGATGCAGCACCGGCAGGCCCGACCGTGCGCTGGATCGCGACCACGGTCTGCGCGAGGCCGTTCGTTGCGCCTAGCGAGCGCTTGTTCGGTGCTGCGGCAGCTATGAACATGAACACCGAATCTTCCGTGCCACGCAGCGTCAGTGACAGGGACGGCCTTCCGGGAAAGCGCAAAACCAAAACTCACTGAACCCCATGTCGGTGATGCATATCGACGCGAGTTGCAACAGGATAAGTAGCCATACACCCGCTTTCGTGCCACCGACGAGGGCCGCATGACGCGCCGCCAGGTTCTCCATCGGAAACATGGAATAGATAATCACAAATACAGCAATACTAGCGAGGACAACACGCCCAGGGCCAAGAGTACCGACGACACGTGGGAAGAAGGCGAATTGGAGCACGCCATTCAAGCACCCATATCCAGAGAGCCAGAGACCGATAGAGGCGGGAGTGAGGTTAAGACCACCCAGATCGATAGGCATGGACCAAACAAGTGGGATAAGGGCCATCGCTGACATGTCTAGCAAGGCGATCATTGCGTAATTAGTGATCGATAACATGACTGGTCTTGTGAGCAGCATCGGGAGCGACACGGGGCCCTCGGCGTCTTTCGAGGATGTTTCACGTGACCTGGTATCGGAACGGTCTAAAGTCTTTGGGAAGGGTCAGCTTATCGCCGGTCTAGAATAGCAAGAAGCGTACCTCATTGAGATACATGTAACTTAAGAGCAAGGATAGGGATGCATATATTGCTGTTACCAAACAGGGAAGGAAGTACGGATACTCGCCCCAGAATGGATGCGAGAAGCGGTCTGGCCATCGATCTTGTGGCCGAGACAACACTCCGCCTATAAATGGCCTAAGCACCTCGAGATCAGCAACAAGATGGTGGCAGCGGGGAACACGCCCAACCCTATGATATAACCAACCGCCCGAGCCATCGGCATCAATGAAAACCCGCGTGCCACATTCGTTTCGTCCGTGAGCTCTGCTATCATACTCTTGATAACACCGACGTTCCCATTGAGTATACCGTTCAAGAGGCGACTGTGGTTCCCATTATCAAGTTGCCTCTTTACGACGGAGAACATCTTTACCTGAGTATAAGCGTTGTGAGAGAGCGCGAAAGGCCGAAGAAAATCGTCGACACAACAGTCCCCACAAGGCCCAACAGGAGGACAGGCTTGCGCCCGATATAGTCAGAGAGGCGGCTCCATTGCAGCACAGTGACCGCTTCTGCGGCATAATGCAAGGACACCTAGAAGAAACTCTCGGTAAAGAGGCAGGCATCTGAAGGTGGGGGCGTACTATCATCCCCGTGTAGTATCCAACCATTCGCTTGTTACCGGAGACGATAGAGAGATCACTGACAAGCTGAACAACACGAACATCAGTACGGAAATATGTCACCAGATTCGGGGCTTGTGGTCAGCCAACGTACCTCGCTGATATATGGACTGATCGAGTGAGATGTGATTTGCTCTGCGAGGCGCACCAAGAGCAGAAGGAACATTTGGCCCTTCGGGAGCGGCGTTGGCTTTCGCGGCGTACTGTCGTGCTGGAGAAGAGGTGTCTCTTCATCTTGAGGTCTCGTTGTTTCAGGCATCAACTGTGGGACGGGGAGAGTGCTGGTAGACAAAAGGCGGAGTGGTCCGGCATGGGTAAAACACTCGAGGAGTTTATAGAGACCTGGAGGAGACGACCCATTGTAGATGACCTGTGACCAACTGGAGATGGCGGATGACCCGGAGAGAGAGATATTTTCGCTTTTTCGGGTCAGCTGAGGGTATTAGGTGATTACGTAATGAAAACCAAACTTGTTTGAGCGAATGGCGTTTTGGTGCTGAGGCATTTTAATCAGTGTCGTCATTGCATACTGCACCCCTTCGCCCACGCGCAACACCCTTCTCAGTGCCTTCGCTGCATCTTCAAGAATAGGTACTTATGTGATGGGAAGAGTGGTTGATTTTTCGCGTGACGATGTATGTGTTAGGTGTACAGTCCTATGATCCGTGATCACAAGACCGAGGGCCGCCGGGACAATGAAAGCCATAGCACTACACATGGCGATCAAAAGGGAATAAATATATTGTCTTCGCGTCACCTCACTCGGAGCTATCCAAACTAACCCGAGTGGTTTCATAGTTCTTGTATTTTCTGCAATTTCGTGATCCCCTCAAAGTTGTGCCTGTGTCTCATGGCGTCGGATCAAGACTGTTATTTCTATAGGTCCATTCGAAGCGCACGAAACGACCAATTGGCACCGCGGAGGACAAGGGAAAGTTACACCTGGACCTCATAAAAGTTGTGCACACATTCTCAGATCTCAGCATGCGAGTCGGAGTGCGTCTCCGGAGTACAGACTAACTGTATACTCAACCGAAGCTCAAAGATGGCGACAACAAGAACTGCATTTACGAGAGGACATACAGTTGCGTTTGCACCTTATGCCGGAAATTTTTCAGAAGCGGAATAGGGTATAGGTCAGAGCGACGCCCACGATGACGATGGCGCAGAAGAAGTGCGGAACAGTATAAGTATAGCACTGGATCAGATATGATTGCATCATAGCCCGGCAGACACGGACCCATCAAAGAATCTTTACGACTAACACTCTGTCATGATGATGGCAAATCGCAGGGGGGAGTGGCAGACAGACAGTTGCGGCCAGATGTTGATTCTGTAAAGATAAGTCATCGTGGTGAAATACGACGACGTAAAACTGACATGAGGGGTCCGTGGACCAATATGCGAGGAGAGACGATCCCAACACGCTTGGACGTGGACAGGCGGGTGCGATCACTTCATCAACAACACATTTCGGAATGACGAAATCCCGATGGATGGCGCAGCTAACGCGCCCAGGTAGTAGCGCCCGGAGCACTCTATAACTAAAGAGTTGGATAAATTCCAGCCTTTTAAAACCGGACAAAATCTCCCAGAACTGTGAGATGTACATGTGGAGAGTTGATACGATTTATTTATTTTTGAATCTACTTCTATTCCGCATGTATACAACGAAGGTACAGGGCGGTCACACTATCTACCGAACAGAGACTGTGTATTTATGCTTAGGAAGGGGTGTTGTAAATATGCCTGTGAGGGCGGCGTCCAAGTGGGAAAAGGGGAAAACCACGAAGGGAAGAAGATTTATGGCGGTCAAGGGGGTGGAGTTAAAATGGCAGTATTACGTTGAAGGCCCTGCTCGGCACTTGCGCATGTCTTCCTGTGTTTTTCGGAAGCGAGCTTGTTTGGCGGGGGTCCAGCTGGGATCTGGTTGTTGTTCAAGCGGTAGGGTGTGAGTTGATACGTTGAAGCCTACGTTGAAGCCTGAGATACAAGTTGAGACTCAGCCGGGCCGGGATCGAACGGCTCTACCTGGTTGGCTCAATTGCTCTTTCCCCTCGGTACCTGTGAAAAGTTACGTGTATGGTATCACTGGCCTATCGCTCCTTTCCTTTTCGTTCCCCTGCCCCTTTACTTCTTTCCATCCAGAATTCTAGATCCAACGGAAGGGGTTGGCCGTTGACACATCAGAGGCGATGAATTACTTCCCCGTAGTCAGATAAGCCTGCCCGTACAGAATTACAGGCGTTCCACTTTAGATTTTCCCTTCCCCATCATGTTCCCTACAAAGATTAACGACAACGACAGCGACGAGACTCCCTTACTCCGTGTCCAAAGTGGCGATGCGCCTCGTAAACAGACACCCCTTCCCATATTCCAGATTTCGGTTCTTGTCCTCCCCTGGATGGCCGAGTCTATCATGGCTCACTCCATCAGCCCTTACATCAATCAGGTGCAAATAGTAGTCTGACCGTTTGCACATCCGTGTTGACTCGGAAACGTCTAGCTCGTTCGAGAACTCCCGATCGTGGGTGGTGATGTACAAAAGGTCGGGTATTACACAGGAACAATAGTACGTCTCACTCTTCAGAGGGAGCCGCCTCAAAAACTGTCCTCCTAGGTGGCCCTACACCATGCTTCAGAGGCGGCAACAGTGTTTTATTGGACTCGTCTTTCTGACCACCTTGGCCGCAAGCCCGTTCTCTTGATGTCCATCGCGGGTACGATGGTTTCGATGGTTCTCTTTGGCTTTTCCCGTTCTTTCGGCGCCGTAGTCTTCTGGTGCATCCCTGACCCTTGCTGCAGAAGTTTATCTGTTCGCTGACTTGTTGTTCATCGTAGCCGCTGCCTGCATGGTGCGATGAAAGCAGATGTCGCCATTGTGAAATGTATCATGGGAGAACTCACGGACGAGACGAATATAGCGCGGGGTTTCTCATTGTTGCTGATGACCTGGGCGGCTGGCTATGTATTTGGGTTCGTCATCTCCCTCGCAGTCTCTTGTTGGCTTGCTAATATCTCAGGTCCCTTAGTCCGATCATTGGTGGCGTCTTATCACGACCACAAGATCGCTGGCCAGGCGTCTTTTCAGATCCTTTCTGGAACAAATACCCATACACTCTGCCGTGTCTCGTTTCTGTTGTCTTCGTATGTTTATCTTTTGTGATGGTAGCGCTTTTCTTGGAAGAGGTTTGTTTATCGCTCTCTGAGGAACGTCCCGGATAACACGATACAGACAGTAAAGTTTCAGCCAATATTGACCAATTCACACGTAATAGAAGAGGGACCAGGTGACGCCCTGGATCAGCGCCTAGATGATGCGCAGAAGCCGCTGCCGTTACGCTCTGTGCTGACAAGACCGGTCCTGATCTCAATTGGTAATTATGCGGTGCTTGCCCTCCTGGAAACGGCATCTCTGTCCCTGGTCCCCCTTGTATGGTCAACGTCGGTCGAGTTTGGGGGTCTCGATTACAGCCCGGCGTCGATCGGTTTATGGATGTCGGTGTATGGGTTCATAGACGGGATTTTTCAATTTACTCTTGCCCCGCAAATTCTCGGGCGTTTTGGCGCGCGGCATGCCTTCATGATCGGCGTCACAGCTTGCGCAGTGGTCTATACCATGTTCCCATCTGAGAATCTTGTGCTACGCATGCGCCAGACCGTCGGCGGGCCAAATGTGGTGGTGTGGCTGCTGATTCTCCTGCAGCTCTTTTTCTTAAGTGTTCAAAGAATGGGATATAGTGAGTTTTGTTGACCTACCTTCGCGTACCCCGACGTTTGAGCCTGACTGCGATCGATCCTCCAGTCCCCGCGTTCATTTTCATCACTACTGCTGCACCTAGCAAGCGGTCACTGGGCACGACGAATGGCCTCGCTCAGACTGTTGTCTCCGTTCAACGAACGATGGGGCCGGCTGCGGCGGATTGGCTCTTTGCGTTCTCTATTACGAATAACGTCTTGGGCGGGAACTTTGTATATGTTGTGCTGCTCGTCCTCATGTTCGTCGGGCTGTGCACTGCTACGTGGCTTCCGAGACATAGATGGGAGCACGGCGGACAGTAGATGCACGTTTGTATGACCATAACTTAGTTGAACTCTCCTTGGCCGAGAAGCCGAGCGTGATGTGTATTGGCTCTGTGAGCCGCACCAAATAGAGGGAAGAACCGGGCCATCGGGAGTGGCGTTGACTTTGATGGCGCAATGTCATGCAGGAGATGTCTCTTCGTCTTGAGGTCTTGTATGAGAGATCAATTTTGAGACAGTAAGAGTGACAAAGGGCGGTGAGATCTAGCATTTGGAAAGCGCGTTTACCGGAGGGTGGGTAGGGCGTAATATGAACCTCGGAGGATGCAGTACACCTTGCAGCCCGCCAACGATGGAATTTTTCAGGTGAAACGGAAGAAGTTGAATCAGCGATACACCTGGAGCGTTGGATGCCAGTACTATATTCGTCATGATTAGGGTTAGAGGCGGTTCTGCTCTATTTGAAATACAAGCGATGCCAGGGAATCTAGGCGCCAGCTCTCGCATCTGCCTCGTCTGTCTCCTGCGCCTGTGAGTCGCGGTGAAGGCTGTACCACAAATACGTAGGTGCAGCGCCCGCGCCTGAACTGGTGAGAGACGGCGATGGCGATGGCGGGTCAGCACCAGCACCAGCCTTCTCCTTCTTCCGCGCCTCCTGCTTGGCTTCCACTCCAATCTCTTCCTCGCTCACAGCCGGTATAATACGGGCCGCGGCGGAGACAGGCCCGGGGTCGAGGGGCCCGGTGGCGAATCTGGTGTCGGAAAGGTGCGCCTCGCACGCGTAGAGAGAGTCAACCGCGTTGGCGGTAGCGAGACAGGTCGTCCGTCGTCGGCTCGACGAAAATGGCAAGACCCCGCAGACTCCTTTGTTCACTGACCAATCACATCACATCACTCAAAACCATCCCTCACCAGCCAATCAGAACACGTGTGAAGGACTATGGCTGTGCCACCGGACTAACTGCCTTTAAGTAACTTACTACTACAGCCTGAGGCATGTGCCAGACGTGCCTTTTCGTTGTTCACCTGCTTCCCCACACACCTGCGGGTGCTCTCAACCTCAGACGTTACATCCTCACCAATGAGTTTTCTCCTGTACGTCGAGTGAGATCGAACTATCCTTACCGTTCCTGAAGTACTAACCAAGTCTCATATAGTCGTCTTCTTCACCGAGTCCCTCCAATTCTCACTGGCTTCGTCCACTGTTTATTGCCTTGCACCTCCCGCTCGTCGACTCTAATCGATATTTCATCTGAAGATCTCGTGATAGGCGGTCATTCTGTCCACCTCCAGGAAGAGTCTGATCTAGCACGAGACCGACGTATGCCGTTTCTACACTGTGCTAAACAAACGCTGATCGCTCCAATGTAGGCCTGATGACAATCGACTTGCTCCCCGACGATGTTCTCTTGGAAATATTTGTCCATGTGAATATTAGGGATCGGGACGTTATGCAAAATCCATGGCATGTACTCGTACATGTCTGTCAGAGGTGGAGATACCTCGTGTTTGCGTCACCGTGTCACCTCAACCTACGACTCGTGTATGGTGGTCATCAACCTATATCGAAGATGCTGGACACCTGGCCAGTTCTGCCTGTGATACTAATATCAAGCCAGGAGATTCTGCCTAGCGGACTTCCCCATCCGAAGTCGGACCAACGGAGGGATAACTGGGTTGCTGCACTCGAGTCGGAGCACCACAACCGCATCTGTGAAATCTACATATCCAATATGGCCAATTTGCGCTGGGAAAGATTCGCAGCAGCGATGCGGAAGCCGTTCCCGGAGCTGACAGATCTGCATGTTTCGGTGTATGGTGATGTAGCGCCAATCTTTCCTGATTCGTTCTTGGGCGGATCTGCCCCACGCCTGCGAACACTCAAGTTGAGGAGCATTCCATTTCCATCAATTCCGAAACTACTTTTATCTGCTCCCGGCCTCGTCACACTCATCCTTTGGGACATTCCTGATTCTGGATACATTTCACCCGACGCGATGGCCACTGCCCTGACAGTCATGACCAGACTCGAAACCCTTGATCTTCGATTCCTTTCCACTCGATCTCGCCCCGACCCGGCAAGCCGACCTCCGCCTCCGCCCACACGGTTTGTCCTCCCCGCTCTCACCGAACTTATGTTCCAAGGTGTTTGTGAGTATTTGGAGAACCTTCTAGCCCGAATCGATGCACCTCTTCTCGACTACCTCCTCATCATATTCTTCATGGACCACAACTTTCGCGTCCCACAACTTCACCGGCTCATTGGCCACGCAGAGGAGCTCAAGACACTCGACCGTGCAGAGATGTTGATCTTCGGTGACTCAATTTGGCTGAACCTTTCCCCCAAAACAGGGGCTATCGATCACCGCAGGCCGTTTGAGTTACGAATCCGTTGCAGGGAGTTATGCTGGCAGCTTTCGTCTCTCGCCCAGGTCTGTAGTTCGTCCTTCCCGCTCACCTCCACTTTGGAGGAGCTCAAGATCGAGGAGTCTAGTTATCTTCCATCATCACACTGGGAAGACGACATAGAGGACACTCAATGGCTGGAACTTTTGGATCTGTTCACTGCTCTGAAGGATCTCTATCTTACGGATGAAATCGCGCAACGTGTTTGCGGTGCCCTTCAAAGGCTTTCCGGAGAAAGGGCAACTGAAGTGTTACCCGCGCTACGCAATCTTTTCGTACGGACCCTGCCATTGAAATCTGCCCAGGAAGCCATGATGCCATTCGTTGCTGCACGACAGCTCTCCGGTCACCCTATGGTCGTCGACCGTTGGTTTACATAATGGAACTCGTGGTTCGGTTCGAGGGTTGGTCCTCTCCGTTTTCTTCAAATTGGCATCTGATCTGATCTACTTTCTGCCTGCAAATATCCCTTCAGGGTTGTTTGAATCCAGTACTTTCGCTAGTAACTTATTATCAAAGATGTGTCTTTGTATGATATCTCTCAAACCAATACAATCCATGCAAACATCACGTGAGGAGACTTCTCGCGCTCGCGATTGGCCGCCGTTGTCCCCTATTTGGCCGAGTTAGCAAGTTTTTCATTGGCCGTCGTCGTCCCCGATTTGGTTTGAGTGGCCACAGTCGTCCCTGATTTGGTGTGTATACTTCGCGGGTTCTCATTAATCCACAATTATAATGATTTCCTCTCTGCCTTTACTCCTTTCTGTGACCGCCGGTGTGTAGCACGGGTAACCTCCTAGTCTATATTATAATCGTCTACAGTTTTCCCCTTCTTTCGATTGGCCCACTGGCAAGCGTTCTCATTGGCTCGCGAGGCGTTTTCTGGATTCTGATTGGTTCTCTCTGTTGGCGCACAAGGGGCGTGACTCTCCTATTTCTCGTGGTGGTCCGATGGCTGGTTGGTGCTGACACACTGATGCCGATGTGTGGCTTGCATGGGTCTCCTATTTCTTGTGGTCTGATGATGGCTGATTACTTTTGTACAGGACGTACACACGCACAGGGGCATTGTGCGATGTGGGAGGGACGAGCTATTTGGATCACTGCTGTACAAAAAAGCAACAACACTACTAAGTAATCTAAGTAAATCAAAAGCGATCAAATGGGGAAACACAACGGCAGCAGCCTGGGCCTTGCGTTGGCAACGTCCTGGGATTGTGCAAAGTGGGAGCACGGACGTGTACATGCAGGGGAGGTTGCGCTCACGACATCCAGGGGGTTGTGAAAGGGACGAACGTGTGCACAAGGGCAACGACAGATGTGAGAGGCGATGACACACAGTGGGTACCACTGTGCAAGCCGGCAGTGGTGGCTGACGAGGAAGGAAGGAGCGCCCACCTCGAGTAGCCTCGGACAGGGGCGTGCGTGTGACACACCAACAGCGGCATGGGGGCCCTGGTATGGTGAGGGCGCAAGCTAGTTCCAGTTGACGTGCAGTGAGGTTGGTAGATTGGGGTTGAAAGTCGATCTTGAGGTGAAACAGCAGTCGTAAAACTTCGCATTGCTGACTAGGGCGTATGACTAAATGCACTGATTTTGTCATCTCCTCACATTTTTCCCCGTGCGTAGCACGGGTTACTTCTAGTAAGTATCATAGTAATAAGAATGAAATATTTTCACTATTGTGAAAACGACAGCTGTCATTCGAAGGCACAGGCTGTGGGGCACTGTTCAGCGTGGGAAGTGTATAACTAATCTTTTTTCCAGAAAAACGCCAACTCCAACTGTTGGTGGCGGCAAGGGGAACGAGTGTAAACTCCGAAGCCGTCACGGAGCCGTCGTTTCGGCCCGGCTTGGCTTTAGCTCACTGCTTTTGATATCCTGATGAGGATAGGAACCATTCCTGAGGATCAAAAGTTAGGAACGAGAGATGAAGGCGGTGTGCCCTGCCTTGTCTTGTGCCTGTCACGTTGTCCCCTCAGAGATACTTTCCGAATGCTAGATGCGGGGCTTTCAATTGTCACTTCCTGAGCCAAATGTCTTTCATTCACCCTGGGCACTGCCCGTCAGGGCGATTCACTCCGGTGAGCGCTACGCAGACTCATAGCCCTTGATATAGGCTCCCAAATCGATTCCCCGTTCCTGGCTATAAATTCTCCACCGGAATTTTGTTGGAACTGAGCCCTGCGTTGTCGCTGTCACCACTACTGCGTTCCATTCCAAGTTTCCAACGACTACTAACAAAGAAATGCCATTGGGTCGTTATCAAAGACAATCTGGATCAGACACCCGTGTTCCCGTCGAGCCAGAACAACTAGCACCCTCTTGGAGAAGATCGTTCTCTCGGCCACCCTCTTCGATAGGATCGTTCTCTCGGCCACCCCCTGTGCCACCACCCTACGAGGAGCGGCCGACACCCGACGTCTCTTGTCACCCTCCCCTCTCACCCCGTTCACCTTCCCGCGCCGCCAGCCCGCCGCGCCATCAGCCCAGGAGTCCCCCTTTTTCTCGACGTACCCCTCCAGACCCAAGAGTGGTGACCGTAACATCACTAGAAGAAGGCACGGCAACTCCTATCCGGTTAGAGTTTCTACCTCAGGCTGCCCGCTCACTTTTATCCTCAACTCAACACCTGTCATCCCCTGCAGCCCGGCTTCATCGCCCTCCTCATCGTCTCAGGCTTTTACGCCCCCACAATCCTCACAGTCGCATGTCAACAACTCGTCACAGCCCCTGTTTGTACCCCCCAATCCCCAAACCTCCAGGTCCCGTTTGGTGTTTAAGTTCCGCCCATTTTTGATGCTAAAGCTGCCAAAAGCGACTCGCAATGCAACCGCTCAAATCGCGAAGCAAGCAGTGTGGAAAGTCAACGAAGACTTGAGACTGCAGAAGGAGGAAGAGGAAGCCGCGAGGCAAGCTGCCGAGCAAGCTGTGAGAGAGAGAGAAGCGGCCGACGCTCGCCGCGCTGCAGCGGAGGCAGAAGCAAGGGGGACCGTCCAACACTGCATCCACTCTTTACTCTCGCATAGTCATCCCTCTGCCGAGGACCGCAGTGCGACCCTCTGGGAGTGTTTCCAAGCCTGCGAAAACGGCGGCCTGGACTTCTCTGCCGTAATACAGGAACCACTTATCGCGGAACAAACCCCAGTGTATTGGGCGATCCTCAAGAGGAGAGCGACATCATCAGAGGTCGATAGCGCAGCCTTCGACGCCCTCATAGTCGCCCTGTTGAGGACCTGCAGGTCATTTAACGAGACTACGATGGCTTCTGTTCGCGTTGCGTGTATGTTGACATCCAATAATGCACTCCTGCAACACTTGTTTTCGCAATTTCCCGGGCTTTCTCCGCTGCCCCCGGGTGATGGTTTACTCTTAGGACCGTCTGGCAGAGGGGGGGTCATCAACGTGGAAGAGACGCGGGACGGTACGGGAGCATTTATCGCCTACATCGAGATTCCGCGATTCCGGCTGCGAGTGAGGGTGTCCAAGGTCGTCAATGTCGAATTCGTCACCAGTGGTAGGCTCATCTCTTCTCCCCAAAGAACATAGCACACCGCCTGACTTTTGTTGAAATGTAGGGCGGATTTGGGTGGCCACGTTTACCATGAGCACCGAACATCCGCCGGAAGGTCCTCCTGAAAGCAGGTGGCAGTTCTCACTCCAATTAGCCCATAACTCCCCCCCTACGTGTGTGAATGCGGATCTTCTCATTCCCGGACGGTCTAATCAATCCAATGATTCTGACAACAATGAACCCATTTTTAATGTCCCTGTTGGCTGTGGTGGGCACGGACTGCGATCAGGTCCCGAACATGAGATCAAGGTGCGACTGGACGACGGGCCCATGGGCCTTCACTGGATCAATGAGTTCGTCGATACACATTCACTCGCGCTTTCTATTGTTATTGACATCTTATCCTCTAGGTCTAGCGCTCTCACCGACGCCAATGAAACTCTCCATGCCAAACTCCATGTCCGGTTAACCCACCCTCAGGCTGTGGTCCCACCGGTCCCGCCCCTCGGCCCCAATAATTCCGACGCTGGATCTTCACCACCGGGCTGGCTGTCTTGGGCTTGGTGAACGACCACATGACTACCCTTCTCGGAAACTATCATGGCTTGGTGTTTTAGCAATTCAGTTACTGAAGCTGGGCGAGGAATTGGGCAAATGATATGGGATAATATCAAACTTTTGTTTTGATATCGCTGTAAAAAATGGGGCTTCCTTTGTTCAGATACAAATTATATCAAATGCTCCGAAATCAGATTAAACTTTCGATCTGTTTCATTCGTTTCTCGTTTATTTTTTTTGTTGATTTGATATGGTTTTATTGTCTTAAATGGGACCAAATCCTATCGAATTACACTGGAGCGAATCGTATCTAATCATCAAATCGTCCCCAAATTGAATCCCTTTTACCAATCACTGTGGAAACGAGTTTTTTTTCTGTAGTAAAACTGAACGTGGCTCCTGCATCTGCTTCGTCTTGGCGCGTGGCATAGAAGTTGCGATGAAAGCTGTACTGCACATACATAGGTGCAGCGGCTGCGCCTGAGCCAGCGAGTTACTCATGCAAATCGTCACTACTCTCAATGTCACCTCATATCGCCGATGTAAGATGCAACGCTGCTCATGCGACGCCTCCTTAAGCTTGGCTTCCCACTTCAAGTTTTCCTTGATGTGCCCGATCACTTCCTCACTCACAGTCGGTCTATTGCCGGCGGATGCGGAGACAGGATCGATGGTCTTAGTGGCGAATCCGGTGTCGGAAAGGAGCGCCTGCGCCTCGCACGTGTAGAGAAAGTCGACCGCAGTGGGGGTGGCGAGGCAGGTAGCATGCGTGACGGGCCGCTATGGCCCGTGCGGTAACTCCACAACTGCCGGTGCCGTCACGTGTAAGTTAAAGGGCGTGCCTACTCATTGTTCACCTGGCTACACCGCTGTGGGTAAATTCAACCACGATCACCCCTTCACTGACGAGTTTTGTCCTGTAAGTCGAGCGAGGTCCATTCTCATCATTCCTGAAGTACTAACCAAGTCTCATATAGTCGTCTTCATCAAGTCCCCCCGTTACCCATTGACTTCAATTCGTCCAGTCATTATTGCCTCACACCCCCGGTCGTCAACTGGTCTCGTGATAGGCGGTCATTCTATATACCTCCTGGAAGGATCTAGTCTAGCACGGGGCCGATGTATGCCGTTTGTACATTGTCCTGAACAAATGCTGACCGCTCCAATGTAGGCCTGGTGACAATCGATGTGCTCCCCGTCGAGTCCCCGACGATGCGCTCGTGGAAATATTCTTCTATGTGAATGTTGAGGGTCTGTACTTTGTGCAAAATCCATGGCATGCACTCGTGCATATGTGTCGAAGATGGAGATACGTCGTGCTTGCATCACCGCGTCGCCTCAACCTATGACTCTAGTATGGTGGACACCGGACCTATGCCGGAGGTGCTAGATGCCTGGTCAGTTCTGCCTCTAATACTGCTATCAAGCCCGGGCGGACGTCCAAAGTCGGACCAGCTGCACTCGAGTCGGAGCACTACAGTCGCATCCGTAAAACCTACATCTATGATATGACTAATTCGCGCTGGGAAATATTCGCAGCAGCGATGCAGAAGCCATTCCCGGAGCTGACACATCTAGAAGTTTTGCTGTATGGCGACGTGC
>Ga0209488_10002229_pt1 | contig 16100 bp, 21 predicted proteins | sample Rivendell_Oct201_8_FD_188349 | JGI IMG/M metagenome (GOLD analysis project Ga0209488, IMG submission 188349) | Vadose zone soil microbial communities from the Eel River Critical Zone Observatory, Northern California, USA -... | ecosystem: Environmental > Terrestrial > Soil > Vadose zone >... | reverse complement strand
GGGAGCCTATCGTACCCCGTTACGTGAGCGCTTCGGCTACGAGAAGGAACGGTGTAGGTAATGTTCGTACCGCGAGAAAACGCTATCTGCTGAGACGATGGCGAGACCCAGCCAACGAGCGGGGCGCCGTCTACGTGATTCCAGAAGCCGACCATCCCAGCTATGGCAGGCCACCGGTGCTGACAAAACCTGTGAATTTTTATTGTCCCCCATTTAGCCAGTCGTCGCAGCCTGCGGCAATGGAGTCGCGCTTACCACGCGCTTACATCGGCGTCTGAGTCCCAACACGATCCCGTGCCTAAAGAGGAGTCCGTATGAGAAGAGGAAGAAGACAGATGAGGAACCCAGGGCCACACCGCTATTTGGCGCTCCGGCGTCTCTGTTAGAGAAACTGTAGCTCGACAAAACGGTGGGTGTGCCGTATGGATGAGCGCTGTGCGGAGGTGGACGTGAGATGCTATACTCAGAAACGGGGGTACGGTGCATACAGGGAGAAGACGGTGGCCAGTGTGAACGCGTTCGAGGGCGAGTAAGCGTTGAGAGAGTTACCATTCTACGTGGGATTGTCATCGATGGAATAGCGCCATCAGAATAGTCGTACCCGCTCGGTATCATGGTTCGAAACGAAAACATTTGCGCCCCACCCTGCTACCCAGCCCCAATGATCGAGGTCTTGCAATGACGATATGCCATCTCGAAGAAACTTATATTTCAGGGTAGTGGTGTAGCGGAACCTGAGGCGCGATGAATAAGATGCGGCGTTACTAAGCGAAATTGTGTTTCATACTCTTGCACGTCGCCATTCTTTGTGTACATATCTGGCGTGACGCCCTCGTTATCACCATAAATAACCTACATGGACACCAGTTGAGAGCCAAAAGGCCAACCATGCAAAAAAAGAGTCTCACTTCCTGAGTGATGTACGGTCGACGCGTCAATCTTGACGAGATATTGGCAATGTCGTCTGGGTGAATATCTACGGACACATCGCATGACTTCGAGAGACCTCGATTCAGGAAAGTCTGGAACATACGCTTTGACGCGTCCAAACGGAGGCCATCGACTCCTAAAGAGAGGAGATCATTCGTGTACTTTGCAAGTCGCCCGCGAACGTATTCGGTATCTGTTGCCAGGCTGGCGAACGACGATGAGTAACAGAAGCGAGATATGTTGAGAGCAAATACGTACTCGGCAAGACCTAAAAGCTGGCAAGTCCACACTTCCTGAGCATTGGCATAATTTTCGATGTCGCCGCTCTTAGTGAAGGTGCAATGATGGAAATTGTGGTACTGGTAGATGCCAGGATAGTCGTAATGGGTAAACTCTGGTCGTAAGGTGATCAGAACGTCAAGACAAGCGCGGCATACATGTCACGAACTGCTTCCCCCAACGCCATCCCCGGAATCGGCTCCTGCCATGTGGTTCCATAACACATCTGAAAAGACAACGAGACCCGTTGATTTGAGTTCGGCGCAAAGACCTTTTACTTTGACTGACCAGCTATGACCCCGACGCCAGCTGTATGACACGTCTCGATCAAGCGCTCGAATTCTGTTCGATTACCGCGTTTGGACGTAAGCGAATACGAGACGGGCTGATAATCTGTCCACCACTGGGTACCAACGACGTGCTCCTGCGCAGGGCTGACTAGGGGATGGTCAAAAATGTAGGAGGGAGTCCGGGTGGTCAGACTCACGTTGAACGAACCCATAGCCGGCGGGGCCAAGAGAATCCGTACACTCCTGAGCGACGGCAGACCACGACCATTCGAACATCTGGACGATCACGGCTGCTGGTCACCGGGTTGGAGTAGGGAGGCGGTTAGTGAGCATCGTGTTGTCGAAAAAAAATGTCTACCTTTATTTTCAGGCCTGAATGATATAGGGTGCTGGAATTGCATAGAGTGCGATACCGTGGCGAGCGCCAGGATCGAGAAAAGAGACCGTGACGGCGGCGCCATGCTCTCTGACTTGCTGCTGCTGCGATGTGTTGTTTTGAGAGAAGAAAAGGAAGGCAGCCCTCACTTGCCCCTACCCTCTTTTATGAGCAGCTCCAACCAAGGTTCGTGACGTATATACTTTGTGCCTAGAGGATTTGGGGCAACCAGAACCGAGGCGCACGTGGGAAGAGCCTGTGGATGGCGTAAAGTCCGGCACGGGCAAAGTGCCGTCGCTTGGGCCGCGTATTCGTCCCTTGTTCCTTGCGTGATCAAACCGTCCAAGGAGGGGTTCAGCCAGGTTAAACATGGAACTCGGAACGTCTGCAAGACGAGAGAGAGATGGGCGTCTGACTCTGAGCCAATTTGCCTTTTAAGAAGCGACAGGTGTTCATTCAACTTTTCAAGTCCTACTGTATCTTGCAGTGCCAGTGATTCCACCCAGGCGCTTGATGGTGCCTGTAAATGTCATGGGATTGACATCGATGACCCGTGACAGCATGGGAATCACTCGTAGCCGCCGGTGGCGCGGTTATCCGCGTCGCCTGTCGCCAAAGAGTCGAGTCAACTCGAAGTTACTGTAGATCTAGAGCTCCAGTACTGGCCTCCGTCCTTCACCATCCTGGTTGCTGATTGGTCCCTAACCCTAACCAGAGTCAACTTTCTCTTGCACCCTTTTCTAAGCTATCACTTCTCCTCCCATCAATGTACATCACGCGGGCCTGCAGGGCGCTGGCGTTATTGCGACAAGGTCCTGCCGTGAGCCCTTTAAGATGCCTTTCCAGCAGTTCGGCACGCCATTTCGAATGGAGGCATTTGTCGAGTCGTCCGCCTCCAAGACCACCGAATGTTTCCTTGAGGTCACATCGGAACCTATCTGCATCTACATGTCGTCGAGCGCAGTATTCGCGATTCGATGATCATCCAAACGGCGCACGGCCCACCGCAGAGCTTCAGAGACGCGATGTCATTATATACACCTTGGGAGCAGGATTTATCGTATACTACATCTTTCAGTGCGTCATTATTTGCATCTCCCGGCATCGTCTCCTAACGTCTCCCTCCCTTGGACAAAAGCCTCGAACAAGTTCCAGAGACGGGTCGGTGGCGATTCATGGACGTGAGTCCGAAATTCGAAGCTTCCGTGAGTACCTTTCCAACGTCGGTCCACATTCCTCCTAAGACTGTGATAGCTCTGGGAAGCATCCTATACCGAGCTCTCAAACCAGTTCCGTGGAAAGCTCCTCCCGCCATCACATGCCCTCACGCAGCACGTGCACCGCGTCGTCTCGCGCATCTTGGAGACGAATGATCTCGGCACGCTTCGTGGCGATCAGCGGATGCCGAGAGTACCCACGCGGGCTGTTCTACAACCGAGCTTTGGATTCATCAACCGCGATAGAGGAGACGAAAGCCCTCCAGATTTGTGGGACCCGGATGCCACTGGGCTCAGCGCTGTGGATGGAGGTAGCATGGGGAGGAAGGAGTGGAACTTGCTCGTTGTGAACGACCAAAAAGTCGTTAACGCCATGGCTGCCCCAGGTGTGCGGGCACATTCCATGCCCCCTACGCACTCGTGATCCAATCTAATTAGGCACAATCGTTGTTTTCACGGGAATCCTCCCTGTTGCGAAGGACGAGCAAGGTCTTGCCGCAATACTCGGCCATGGCAAGTGACACGTTTTCTTGACCTTATACCATCTTGACGGTCTCCTTCCACCACGGTGTGTAGAGATAGGCCACGTTGGTAAGTTAAGAGTCGAGAGGACTGTTCACTTTGAACCCTCAATCACCCTCACCTAGTCGCGCGCCATGCTGCGGAGCGCTACTCCTACTCCAAGATCCTCATCGCCCTTGCATGGCTGGCGGACCTCATCGGCCTCCCCTCTGGCGTTGGTGGAATAATGACTACGTTACTGATGGAGCTTCCTCACTCACGAAAGCAGGAGTATGAGGGTTTGTGCATCTTTCACCTCCTGTGTCAAATACCTACGAGTTATCGTCCCTGTAGCTGACAAAATTGGCTTGAAACTGTCTGCCAAGGCATGCTTTGATCCCACCGCGGCGCCCGAGTGTGTTCATGTCTGTATATTGATCCGAATCTTGCTTACGCTGGTGTCACACAGGATGTTCAAGCGCCTCGGCGCGCTCGAGAAATCAGCTGGTGGCTTGAACGTTTCATTCCTCAATACACATCCCGCTTCCGACGAACGCGTCAAGGTAAAACTTTTCGATCCCCTCCGCATGATTACTCACTGATCTAATTTACGAAGCAACTCCAAGCTCTGCTTCCCGAAGCGTTCGCCGTGCAGGCCTCCGCATGCGGCGGGATATCGGATTACATGGGTGCATTTTTGGATACGATTGGGTTAGGGAAGTGGAGTTAGACCACCGTGAAATTAGAAACGTGTGGTGTGGGTAGCACGTGCTCAACTCGATCAACTCACTCAACCAACGACCCGCGGGTCTTCTCTCTTTTTTGCTCCCAAACAATTCTCGGGCGAATATTGCTCAAGCGCTCTAGTCCTTATGATCTTCTGAGACGACATGCCAGTTCGTGGGAATGGTTATATTGGAATCAAAAGCTTGAATGATGTATGGCCCCAACGTACACTGGATAAAATGGCATTAATTGTGTCTGATTGAATGGCGGGAACATTTCTAGGCAGGGGTCTACAGTTCGTCATGGTCGACCCTGAAGGCACTGCGTCAATGCCGATCACGGCGGCGCAAGACACTCTGACGGACTCTCATCGTTGATTTGTGATTTTGATGCCCATCAGTACGGCCCTGTCAACCGCCACCTTATCGCGGCGTGTGTTCACCTTCACAGGACACGCTCTCCAGTATACGGATCCCTAGCCGCAAGAAATACTTCAAGGTAAGTTAATGTCCCTTCGGCCGTCCCGTTTCCGATCCGAATATCAATCAATTCGAGTCACCGCGTGGCTCTGCCCCTCAGATATCGTGTAACCGTGTACGTATCGCATTGATGATAATCTCCCAGGACGCCATCAACACTAGGGGGTCACCTGTCCTGTCCTCACCTGTTTCCCATCGAGCCTTTCTTTTCACTCTTACCGTGACGGTCATTTCCCATCCTCGCCCCCCCTCCCCCGGCCATCTCAGTCGCCTTGAGATTGGCTACTCCGATTCTCCGGGTCTATCGCAGTGGAGCTCTTCCCCATATCAGCCATATACATCCGAACGCATATGTCGCCTCACATGGGTTTCCGCGGGGGTATCGCGACTAGGAACGTGAACAAGGGGAAATCATCGTCGTTCGTCGCTATTCCTATCTTTACCTACTTCCCTGAGCCAACGCTAAATATAAATCTGCCTTTCTACTTCTCCCCACAGTCCCCTTGGCTCCATGCTCGCAGCCGCCATCATCCCGCCTGTGATCTTGTCTATCGGCATCGTCGCCACGTTCACCTTCATATGGTGGCTCCGCCGAAGACGGGCTGCGAGAGAGCAGCAGCATCGAGCCGCCCAGCCTTCTTCCCCCAACGACACCATCGATAGCAAGAAGGCTCCTCCGCCGGACATCACCATCAACGTCGAAGCCAACACGGGCACCACGCCCATCACGCCCGCGCCACCAGACTCCTCCACGCCGCTCGTCCTGGACGGCGGCCTCGTGATGATCTCCCCAATGTCCACGCGCACGTCCGCCACCCCGCACCAATCCAGCTCCCGCGCGCCCTCCCAGAGCTCCCGCTTCCGCATCAGCATGCCCGGCTTCGTCGGCCGCCTCAGCGGCGGCGGCGGCGGCGCGCGGCCCTCCAGCTCAGGTAGCGGCGCCAGCCGCGGCAGCGGCAGCGGAGGAGGCAGCCTGCCCCGTCGCGGGAGGAGGCGCAGCCGCGCTGATCCAGTGTTACCACGCTTCCGGTTCAACTCTGACGACATGCTCGCGCCGCGGCGGCCCCAGCAACAGCAGCAACAGCAGCAGCAGCAGCTACGGCACGTACCGCCGCTGCCTCCGCCGCCCGCGATACTGCAGCACGCCCCGGCGCTCGCAGCCGCCATCCTCGCATCGGCGTCCATGCCCCCACCGCAGTCCCCGCCGCCCCGATCGCCCCTCCCACCCCCTCCGCCAGCTCCACCCGTACCGCCCATACCGCCCATGTTCGCAAATGCGCTAAGGACAAAGAGACGCTCGCGCGACGCGGCGAACAGAAAGACGAAGCCCAAGGTACGACCACTGCCACCGCTGCCCAATCCCAACTTGGCCTTGTCGATGTCAATGTCAATGTCGTTGTCCTCGCCGTCGTCCTCGTCGTCGAATCCCTCCTCCCCGCCGCCCCAACCGCAATCGCCGCCGCCGCCGCCGCTGCCACCGCTACCGCTGCGGCGACCACAACAGCCGGAGCCAGGGCAGGCCATGTCCCCGCCATTGTCCATGCTGTCTTTACAGCCGTCATTGCGAGGACCCACGTCCCCCCCGCCGCAGTCGGTGAGATCGCCGATCGTGCTGGAGCCCAATCGGCTTCGCGAGCCCGAGTCTCCGAGCCTCCCTACTCCGCTGGATCATCATCATCATCACCACCACCATCATCACCATCATCATCAAACACCGCCGGTATTTGGTCAAAGGCGGCAACAGAATTGGTCCGGGGACAGTGATTCCGACGTCCTGCCTCCTCCGTACACTTCTTCCCATTCTCGATCGTGAATCTAACCCTATCACTGTTCACACTTTTATTTTTGGCATTCTCCCCAAGCTTATTTTATTTTTCCTTTTTCTTTGTTAGAGTACGATAGTGGTAGTATGGTCTGATGGAATATTTCATGCCGCATGTCATGCCACACACTTATGGAGGGGAGGTATAGTCATTGGTTGATAAAGTTAACAGCAGATTGTATTGTCTTGACGATGAGTGGAGCATCCAGGTGAACCGAAACCGATTTAACGAACGTATTTCGTTGATTAATAAATATCCCGTCGATCACAGGCGGACGATCAACTTGAATCGTCAAACCTATTTTCCAAAAGTGCGGCAAAAAATGCCAATGCCGCCCGCGGCAGTATACATGTAGTATAGTGCAGCGCTAAGCCATCGATCAACTTCTGAACCCGAACGTTCGCGCAGTTCCCCGATCGTACCATTACTGTATGCCCTACTTCCCTTATGCCCGGCGTCGCTTGGCGCGCAGCGCAGGCGCAATATCGTCCATATCCACGTCCGGATCGTCATCCTCGTCCAGGCCCGAATCTAGATCACGCAGCGCTGGCGTCGCGTCGTCCTCGATGTCCCATCGCGGGCTCTCCTCGCGCACGCGTTTGGATGCTGGGAGTCCCGGTTCCGGTCCCGTTGTTGGCGGATCACGTGCCGCTTCGGGGGAAGGCGATGGCGATGGAGAGTTGAGGTCGAGCTCGATGTCCCACACCGGGTCTGGCGCGGAAGTGCGCAGCTCGCCTGTCGGCTCGCTCGCGCGTCCAACCTGGTTTAGGCCGTTGATGGACCGCCGCTGAGCTGCAGCAGTTGGGGCGGCGGATGGGGTCATGGTCGTGGTGGACGAAGAGGGGTCGGTAGGCGGTAGAGCAGAGAGGACGGACGGCGCGGATGTGGATGCGGCTGGGTTCGCAAGCGCGCTCGACGTGCCTGTGCGGAATGGACGCTCAAACGCATCTTTGAGTCGCGCGACCTTTTTCGGGCCGAAGCCTGGTAACCGCGCAAGCTGCGCCGCGTCCGCTTGCGCGATCCTGGCAAAGCTCTGTCACATCACAAAGAGCAGGGGGTATATGAATAGAAACATGAGTTGTCGGAAAGCGGATATGAAGATGGGACGCACGCCGAAGGAAGTGCGAAGGGTCTCGACGTCTGTCTTGTTCACGCGCGGGATGCTGGTGAGTGCGGTGCGGAGGAGCGCGCTGGGCGTCTTGTCGACGCGCTCGCGGATGAGCGTCGGTGCGCGGTGCTCGGACTGTTTGTAGGCGGTGAGGTACTGGCCTGCCTCGTCCGCGCTGCGGTTTTTCAGATCAGGGGTGTGAGGGCAGGTTGGTATGTGAATCCCTCACGACCAAGCTACGATGACCGTAATGTTGTTCAGCAGGCAGACCCGCGTGAGCTCTCGGATGGGGTCTTGGTGTTCTGACTGGGAGTGTGATGTGATGGGTGAGGGGAGGGAGGGGGGAGATGCGCGTTGAAGGAACGTACGATGTCGCACATGAGAAGGAGAATGCGGAGGTTGTAGGACTGGCCGAGACGCTCGATGCGCTGGTGGATGTACTCTGGGTGGAGACGATGATATCTCAAGCTGCGATCGCAGAACGCGAAAACGAAAAGCTCAATTGTCCATAGCAGGCGGTATGGCAAAGGAGAAGGAAGGACCTGAGGAAGAGGACACCCGTCGTTCTACCGACTTGATAGTCGGGTAGAATGTCAGCAAACTCCTTGGGGACGTTGCGAATGCATTCGACGATGGGATTGAGGCGTTGACACGGGTTGATGATGATTGAGTTTCCTGAGCCTGGTTGTACGACTGGTGGCTGTCGCTGTTTTCCCTTGAGGTCCGTCGTAGACAAGGGCATATTAGGAGAGGAGGTGTGGTGATCGGAGAAAGGCAAATTGAGTTTACGCTATACAATAATCTCGCTTTCGACAATATATATTATACAGGGCGCGGGGTAGATGAATAGCCCAATGTAATCCTCCACATAAAAATTACAGATGGTAGCACAACTACCAAGGAAAGAGGGTGACTATGCCATCAACGGATGGGATGAAAGTGCTTACCAGTCCATCCTATCGACCGCTAGGTACCATGCACCATGGGTTGTGATGGCGTAGGCTGAGTCTGCTGTATTAAGGGTGCACGTTCTTCATCATCCAGTCCTGATTCTGACCGGCATCTACACATTGTCTCTGTAAAACCGTGCCCTGTAGCGAGATATGCGTTCCATAAGAGTGCCACGAGAAATGTCAGTGATGATACGCACGAATGGAGGCATAGTCGATGCAAAAGGCGGTGCACACGTCTAGGCATGCTATGATAGCAATAGAGCAGCAAGCACCCAATGGATCATCAGACATTACTAGTATGACCGAGGAGGAGATGTGACTGACGTGTGATGTATGTGACTGTGACAGACAAGGTTCCCACGCTCCCATAGGAAAGAACTCTTCGCCTATCACTACAATTATTACAAACGACTACTGTAGGCGCAACTTGAGTTGCTTCTTTACGCGATATTTTAGTCACAGAACTCACACAAACCTCGCAACCCTCGGGGCCCGACTCTCGTTGTAAATGCTAAGATCGTGCAATCACCACCTTTCACTGCTAGCCTTGGCTCCAGCCGATGTTTCTATTTTTGTCCTCACCGTTAATTTTTGGTGGCTCAGGCACTTTTCGAGGGTCATGTGCGGTTGCCGAAACGCGGCGTTGCATCGCCTCAGCCATGGCTGCCTCATGGGCTCAAAAGTCAACTAGGGCCCCAATCGGGCCACTCTCCGTTTTTCTTCCCAACACACCCTCTCTCCCACCCAGAGGGACCAAAAGTTCCGTTGGGATCGGTCGTCCTCTCCTCTCTTTCATTTGGACTTCTGCCGCCGGCACCTACTCTCCCCTTGACACCTGTCCCTCCTTCGCCCTGAAATCGGCACCCGGAACGATCGACACTCGGCGTCTGTCATGTTCAATTCACGCGCGCTTAAGCTCGTCGCAACGTTCTCTCTCGTTGCGACGTCTGTCCTCGCTCAGAATCATAGCAACGAGCAGTCTGAGGCGCAGATTGCGGGTGCGCCTTGTCCTCTCGAACCGTCCTCTCTCACTCACATCCTGCCGCAGACCCAGCTCTGGAATGTACCACCTATTCATATCCACCTGTGGCAGGGAACCTGTCCCAGTTCCCTACAATATGGCAGCCTGCGACACTTCTCGCGAGCGACACGGCCGGCCAAGCTTTGTGGTCACAAATCGCTGGTAGCATTCCGAATATCGCGCCAAAGGGCCAGATCAATAACAGCGCCAATGGTACAACGTACAATGCCGCGACCGACCCGGACTGCTGTGAGTGGCATTTCTGTTCCCTGCTTCCTCGTTCGGTGGGACTGGTATCCTTGTTGTACATGGTGCCAGGGCCATGCTGCGAGCGCGCGGCCTCAACTCGCTAGCTACAAGGACCTTGCATGGCAACGTCCGCAGCCGCTTCTTCCCACGATTTGTCCCTCTCTTTGGCCAAATGGAATTCGCAGCTCACCATTTCTGTCCCTCGGACAGGGTGGACGGCGGCCCTTCATTGTACGACCCCGAAGATCGCAGGACTACAGTCAGACCTGATTACCGTACCCGAGCCTAAGACTTTGGGCTATGGGTTCGATGACGGGCCGAACTGCACGCACAACGCGTTTTATGATTTCCTTGCTAGCCAGAACCAGAAGGCGACCATGTTCTTTATCGGGAGCAGTGTTCTTAATTGGCCGCTGGAGGCGCAGCGCGCTCTTGCAGACGGTCATGAGATTTGTGCTCGTGCGTGTTGCGCCCTTATTTCTAAAGTTTATGCCAAGCTGATGTCGTTATCGTGTGACAGACACCTGGTCACATCGTTACAGTGAGCCTTCAAATTAACTCACCAAGTTTGGATGATGACGGGGTGGCATCTGATATTGACGTCTCAACACAGTGACGGCATTCTCTAGTCAAGATGCGTTTGCTGAGCTCTGGTACTCTGTAAGTGTCCTATACCCCCCACGGGTTGACGCACCTTAATGGATTCTTTTTTAGATCAAAGCGATCAAGCTCGTTTGTGGCGTCACCCCAACTTGCTGGCGTGCCCCTTATGGTGATGTTGATGTACGCATGACGTGAAATTAAATATCACGTTACTAATTCCCTTCTCTTGGCATAGGACCGCATTCGTACAATTGCACAAGCGCTGAACCTGCGAACCATCGGATGGAAGTATGACTCGAACGACTGGCGCGTCGGGCTGAACAACGTCACTGCCGCTGACGTGGATAATTCGTACCAGCTCCTCGTCAACAACGTGACAGCTGGCACGTTCGATGCCCAGGGCACCACCTTTCTCATGCACGAGCTGAACAACTTTACCATGTCGGAAGCAATCAAGCATTATCCACAGCTCAGTTCAGCGTTTTCGGTGTGATGCATTCCTTATGATCACACGTATCGCGCGACACTAACCTCTACCCCTTTTTTTTCAATTTGATTTTCGTTTCCTAGCACTTGGTCCCCATTGGTGTTGCCCTCAACAAGACACAGCCGTACAATGAAACGACCTACGCGTTACCCACTTTCGACCAGTGTACGTGTTTGATATCAGATCTCACTTCAGTTAACGTGGTTAGAAGGGGCTCACACGTATTTTTTATTTTATTTTCAGATATATCCGGTAAGACCACGGCTTCTGCTAGCGGCAACACAAGTTCTGGGACGGCCTCTAACGGGAGTTCGGACCCCAGCTCAAGCACAGGCTCAAGCTCTGGCGACAAGACATCTGCATACCCCATCACGATGTATGGCGGTGCCTGGTGGACGCTTCTGACGCCCGTGACGATGCTTCTCTTCGGACTCGGGCTATGATGAACCCTCAGATATTAAACGGACGACGAACTTGAACTCCCTTTTCTTTTTTTCTTTTTCACACACGAAAACGAGACGCTTTTGTTGAAAAGATACCGAGCTGAACTGTTGTGAAACCTTGAAATACCACCGATTTACGATGTCATCTCCCCTTTTCAGTTACAACCTCTCTCCACTGACGTACGCTTTCTTTTTGTATATACCTGCTGTACTTATTCTGAAGTGGGGGTTTCTCGATGAGCCACCAATCGTTCAATATATCCGTCGACGTTCTGAGAGACATCCCGAGGACTTTTACGTGGCATCTCGACGGACGACTACAACGAAGGCTGGTTGGGCTTTTGACGGATCATCGTGGGTCCGAGTACAAGTAACTTGACACTGTCGATCGACTTAGCGTTGGTGATGAGCTACGATTCGATCTAACGTTAGAAAGCTATCTACAGCCCCCCAGCGACGTGGCACTTTGAAAAGACAAGTTTTACGCTGTTGTCATTGTGCCCCGCGGTGACTCAGACGCGGCGGACAAGATGCGAGAAGTATGTGCAAAGCCTGTCATGGACCCAGCCTGAGACCGACTTTCTTTCTCGGATTACAGGAAGCGGACCAATCCGTCCATGATACTGTAAGTTACACCGCTGGAAAGACCTCGATACATTATTACTGAGCTGGAGAAGGGATGGCAATGCCGCGGATATGCAATCAGTACTCAGGTTGTGGCAGCTCCACGTGGGTAGGACTGATTTAATCAGTCCTGAGGCAAGCTTCTGAAACAAAGACAAGGGCGGCCCTTGTTCAGAAGCTTGCTCTGTACCCCAATAAATATTGAGTGTCTATCGATCTGACCTGAAAGTAAATGGTTAGGAAGATCGACTGTAAACTGAGTCGGCAGTTTCAGCTGTTGCCTGCCCCTTTTGGGCATGTACGTCAATACAGTAGTACGACACGGGCGCATCACTCTGCCTCAGTGACAATGCGAGCCAAGCAGAGAAGTGATAAATAATTATTGCATCTGATTCGCAAGAAAATTAGCAACTTGAAACTAGCACACATCATAAACACTGTCTTTTCACCACAAAACAGTGTATTGTGTTGAACAATATGTATGCACTTTCTCTTTACTACGGAACAACAGCGTACTGTGCTGAACAATGTGTTGAGGTTAGTTCAATTGGTCTCACTTGTCCTATTTCCATTCAGAATGGGAAATGAGTCAGCATAAAAAGGGCAATCCGCGGGCAGTACGTACACTAAATGCCCGTTCACCTGCCAGAACGATGGACCGCCCGGTCCTCTGGCGGTCATTACCGTTACTGTAAGAGAGAGAGCGGGTCAGAGTGGGTGTATACGTCAATAGACGCCAACGAACCTGTTTCGAACAGGCCCACCGTCGTAGCCCTGGCGGGCCTCAAGTGAACCTGGCACGGCGGCAACTGCCGTAAAAGTAGAAATCACCAAAGTGAGTGAGATGAGGATGTGAAGGGGTTTGGCGAACATCACTGTCGAGTACAAAAGCTCAGTGGGTTCGCTGGTCAAACCAGCCTTCTTAAATATGTTTGTTTTGTTTTGTCTGTAAATAATTCTGGGGGTGCTTTGAGGAGGTTGGGACGACCACATTCACCTCGCGGGCTATAGCCTAGTGCGAGGTAGTATTGCTATTGGAAAAAAGAATTGATGCAAATTTACGGAGATAGCACAGAAAGGAGCAGGTCTGTGAGAGAATCCGCGGAGCGACTCGGAGACGCGACGCCTGAATCAAATTAGAATGGGTATCGTCACGACTCACGAGGGCAAGGAAAAGAAATAGGAAGCGTTGTAATTTGCTACTCCGTGGTCAACTGGAGGCTTGTTTACACTCATCTTCAAGTGGCCAGTGAGATATGTGCAAGTAATAAGGATTGCCAGTGCTGACGACCTGAATCGCAAAGCGGAAAAAGTGGCGGTCGTGATAGATTCGAGAGGGTGCCAGTGCGGGAGCCCACTCTCATGCGTTCATTGTTGTGATGGTGGAAGGCGAGGAGTTGAGGTGACGTTCATTGACGTGGCACAGTAAGCTTGCGATGACCGTTCCACGTAGTTTTCGAGCGAGTCGTATGCAAGGACTATAATTCACGGCTAATCAATTCGAGGGGCGAATCAAGCGAAAGGAAGTCGCGACAGGAATTCCGAGGAGCCGCCCGTATCGGAGACTGAATCGGAAATCGTCCTACCCGTCCGGATGTGGAAGGTGCGAGCACGTGGGCTTTTTACACCTACAACCCGTCATGGCACCGCTGCCCAGCACTTTGGTGGGCTATCGCGTCTCTTCCGAAGCTATCGAACGATACCGAGCTCTAAAAAATCTACCCGAATACACCAATCGGTCCCTTCTCCAAGACCTCGAATCGAAGGTTGGCATCCCACTTGCACTTGTTCGTGTCGAGCGAGATGGTGAAGCCACGAGCGATCACTATCTGTGTTGCTTTGCCGACTACAGTGGCAGGCCATATGACTCCGAGGATTTGTTAACTATCCCTGTACCGCCTGCCTTCCACCAGCTTCCGCAACTCATCTCAGTGGAAGGCGATTTGCGGCGGCTGTTCGCGCCGAGGGCGACGATCTCGTCTTATGACCAATCGGGCAAGTCCAGAGTGAATGAGCAGGCGTTGCCTATCGGGGGTGGACACGTTTGAATGGCAACTGTGGGTACATGTATCATCCTTGCAGGCTCAAATGGCATATGGTATCTCGTCGCCCCTAGCTTGGCCATGGAAGGTACGAACGGCCTTCCACTTTCTGTCTCATTTAGACCAAGTATGTGGTTGTTTCGATGAATGGGTATCGTTCGACAGAGTCATTTTTGCTCATTACTTGCATCCGTCTTATCGTCAGTGATGTGTTGTGATGAATTTTGACTTATCTGCATTCTTCAATCAAAGTAACGATGATCGATATTTGGATGACATCTGTACAACTTACTTTTTCCTTCCTTCGTGAAGGACTTGTAATGGATCCTGCCTTGGGTCCTGCACATTCTTCAGGCTCACGAAAACCTTATGAACGGCTGGCTATTGATTGATGAGGCACAGGATGGCCACCACGATGACCCACTACTATCGGTTGAAACAAATGCCTGGCATTGACGTTGACAGAGATCTGCTGTGTCCTGAAGCATTAAATTGGTAAGGCAAGTATAAGCGTCACATTCTATCATGAGTTTCCTCACTTCCATTGTACTGCATTCGCGAACGCGTCACCGCCCCCGACAAAATAAACTCGCTTTCATATAATGTTCGATCCAATTCGTCAATTCTACACCCCATCACTGGATGTTGTACACCAAGTCTGCTAGAGTCTCGAAGGCATTATATGACTGGTCGCTGCTGATGTTGTCTTGCCAGTCCAACATGGTCGTCGGCACATGCGAGCCACTCTTCTCCATCTTGCACGCCATCCAATGTAAGCTGATCCCACCCACCCCATAGATAGCTGTATACTGCGTCAGATCAACCGATGTAGTCCGTGGGTTCTCGCATCCACTTGGCTTGGGCGCTTGAGTTCGACAATAAGCAACGGATTGCGATGCCCTCCGCGGGCTTGCCACCTATGCCCAGGATTTGATGTAGCCCTTGGAGGTCGGAAACCACGTGGTCAGGATCCCGCTGTAGAGCGCATGGAACGTGTCCTCTGTGGCGGTGGAGCCAAGGTCAGTCACAAATATGGCCCCCTCTTTAATAGTGTCGTCGTATGACATCGCGCTATTAATGATTGTGAGCCCATTTGGACCGCCAGCCTTCAACTTCCAACTCCAGCACTTACCGACAAATTCAGTGCGCACAGTACAATGGAACTGTGAAACAGAGCGAGGTGGTGTTCCCCGGAGATCTAGTCGAGTGTAAACTCAGTCGAACATGGTGGGACTTGTCTAATCATTGACACGAACCTGTAGTGTGAACTAGGAGATAGGTGAGTATAATGGAGGTGAACAATGCAAGCGGCGGGCACGTACCTCAGTCGGACGTTATCAGATGTGTTGTTTTTTAATTCCATTTATATACCGCAGCGTATAAAGATCATGATAGAGACGCGGTCACACACTATCATCATTATCGGATGCGATTGTGAGTGAGGGTACACGTGGTGCAAATGAAACCCTGACGACGTTCAATTTGAAGAGGCGTTTCTCATTGTAACAGTCCTTTATTTATTTACCGTCGCGATGACTGTTGACATGCGGCCAGAGCTTGCTATCTTATTTTTCCCTGATACTGTCCGCTCATGTGAGTCTAGCCCGGACACTGGTTGAAATGGCACAACCAACGGACGGTGTCAAGTTTGGCTACTGGCAGATACCACGAGGAGAGGGGACTTTCTTCAGGGTTCTAAGGGGAGGGGAGGCTGGTCACCTGCTAGGACGGAGATCAGGAAGCAAGTCGTTCTGGGGATTCCACGCGTCATGATCATCGGCCATAGCGTGGGTCGCTTTTCAATTGCCATACCGCCAGCGGTGCATCGCGGTTAAACGTTAAACCGTGACACATCAGGAAACCTGCCACTTACTTTTTTGCACTCGTACGAGCTCGTGCGAGCTCGTACGAGTGAAAAAGTAGATAAGTCGACGAGTAACCTAGAATCC
>Ga0209488_10002228_pt1 | contig 16103 bp, 9 predicted proteins | sample Rivendell_Oct201_8_FD_188349 | JGI IMG/M metagenome (GOLD analysis project Ga0209488, IMG submission 188349) | Vadose zone soil microbial communities from the Eel River Critical Zone Observatory, Northern California, USA -... | ecosystem: Environmental > Terrestrial > Soil > Vadose zone >... | reverse complement strand
GAGTTCGAATGCTTTCGAACCTCGCCTCAGGAAAGTAACGATCTTCACGGTCGCTACCCAGAGCGTACCCTCACGATCGACGAAGAGGCCCCTGATCACGTCAGGAGCAAAGTTCCAGTCGTGCCCGATTCGGACCCATCGTGTACCCTCGCGCAGGACTAATCCTCTTTCAGTGCTAGCCCATATTCTTCCGTCCTGATCGTGAGCGAAAGTATGAATTTGCGAATCCGGTAACTCGTCAGGTTTGGTAAACACTGTCAAAGAACCGTCTTTCAAGAAAGCTAATCCCGTTGGCGCAAAGGCGATCCATAGCCCACCATCAGGTGTGGCCAGTAGATGATAGACCCCGTGAGAGGGTAGCTCCACTCCGGGCTGCGGTTTATACTCCTCGAATCTCACGCCGTCAAAGCGGAACAGCCCTTGTGGCGAACCAATCCACAAGTAGCCATCTTCGGTTTGTGCAAGCGCGCTGATTTCGGCTGGGGCACCATCGTTCACACTCCAAGTGGTGTGGTGGAATTGCACAATACTTCGATCTCTGTCGAGTGCGAACGATGGAACGGAGCAGAAAACTATCAACAAACAGATCCAAAGATTCAGAGAGATCTGCCTGTTCAGATAGAACGCATCCCACGGGTTCACAACCGAGAAGAGCCGCGGGGAACAGAGGGCAGAAGCTCGCGAGCTTCTCGTGATTCTGGCCTTGGCAGGCGACTCAGCTAGACGTTTTTTCAAGCGGCCTCACATCTACCCTGACTAGCCTTCAAAATGCACACATCATGGGATACCGGATCTTGAGGCCCATCCGAGAGTCGGGGCGAGGGCGAAGGCGTGGCCTTCGCATCGTGCTCTTACGTTACTTGCAAAAAGCTGCGCGAGGAACATAAGGATCTGTAGCTCCCACACTGCAGTTTTCTGCAGGTCTTTGCAAGTGATCAGATTTGCAACAGACCACGCCGGAGCGCAATGGTAACCGCATGCGTCCGATCGTTGGCCTGAAGTTTGTCCATCAGGTTCTTGATATGGAAGTTGACCGTGTTCTCTGAAATGGACAGTTGATCGGCAATCTGTTTGTTGCGATTACCATCTCGAATGAGTCGGAGCACCTCCAACTCCCGGGCCGTAAGATCGTCGTCACCCAGATGCTCGGCGAGGCGGGCCGCCACCTCGGGTGGGATGTGCCGGCGGCCTGCATGAACCGATCGAATCACGTTCAGCAACTCGTCCATATGCATGCTCTTCAGTATGTAACCTGAAGCCCCAGCTCGCATCGCACGCTGGATGTCGCCATCGCCATCGGAGGTTGTCAGCATAATGATACGAGCCTGCGAGAACTCGCCTCGAATTGCGATGAGGGCGTCGGTGCCATTCGTGCCAGGGAGGCGAAGGTCCATCAGGGTAACATCAGGCCGGTGGCGACGAAATTCCGCGATCGCCTCCACTGCGTTGGCAGCGAGCGCCACCAGAAGCATATCTGGCTGGGACCCGATGACCGTGCTCAGTCCTTCACGGAAGACCGGATGATCCTCGACGCTCAGGATGCGAATCGGCTTGGCCGCAACCATCGGTATTGCCCCTGCACAATTGTAATGGCTGTCTTGCCTCCGCCCAAGCCCAACCCTTTTCTTTGGAATCAAAAGCTGCGGACCGAAGAATCGGGAAAGAGCGCTCATTTTCATTGCAGACTCTGCTGGCCGAATTGCCTAAAGAAAACTGCAGTGTAAAAACCACCGCATTTGGGGTGGCGACAGATCCTAATTGCGTTCAACCTTGTTATCACACCGAAAGAGAACGAAAACGAACGGTTTATGCAATAAGTTTTGAATATGTTCTGACTCAGAACGCGTTCGCAGCATTGACACAGCATGGGCGCCGTATTGCACAACGTCTTGGTGACCAGATAGGTGACTCGTGTTTGCTTCCAAAAAGCCGATGACCGCACACCCCTCTGTCGACCATGCGACGCACGATGATTTCTGCAGTGTATTGGAAAGAGACATGAAATCCCTATATCTGCTCGCATTCTTGCTGACGGGAAATCACAAGGAATCTGAGCAGTGTTTTGTTTCGACGGTCGAGAACAGTTTCAGAGAACGGGTCGTGTTCAAGGAATGGGTCCTGCCCTGGGTAAAACGCGGGCTGATCAAGAACGCGATCGAGATTGTTTCGCCCGGGTTCCCTCGAAACGATGCAAAGCGGGATCTCTGGAGCACAGGACAGTACGCGATACAAGGAGAATATGGAATCGACACCGTAACCAAACTAGCCGCATTTGAGCGCTTCGTTTTTGTCATGTCGATCCTGGAGCGCTATTCAAATTGGGAGTGCTCTTTGTTACTGGGATGCAGCATGAACAAAGTAGCTCAAGCGCGCATGAGGGCGTTGGGCCGACTCCCAGAACGGGTTGCACCCCTGCCGCGACGCGAGGATCCGCCATCGCGGCGGCGTCTGAAAGCCGGGGCATAACTCCAGTGGCCCTGGGGTGATTGATGCTGCACAGGCGAGGCGCGTCTAGTTCGGGTTTAAATTCCGGCCGAGAAAGAGTTCTTCTATGTCGAGAAGTGTTGCAGACGTCTTGTGGGAAATGTTAGCGAACGCCGGTGTCAAACGCTGCTATGGCATTGTCGGGGACGCTCTCAATCCCGTCATTGACGCGTTGCGGCGGAACGGAAGGATCGAGTTCATCCATGTTCGTCACGAAGAATACGGAGTTTTCGCCGCTGTCGCCGAGGCTTATCTAAGCGGTAATCCAGTAGCGGTGTGTGGAACCGCCGGCCCCGGCGTTGTCCATCTGTTCAATGGGCTAATGGATGCGCGCAAGGAGGGAGCTCCGATAATCGCCATTGCAGGCGACGTCGAGACCAGCGTTCTGGACACGTCCGCGCTCGAAGAACTCAACCCATACAAGTTCTTTGACGCAGCATCACTCTATACCGCGCGGGTGGTTAACCCTAAGCAAGCACATTCCGTCTTCAATACTGCGATTCTTACTGCTCTCCTGGAAAACGGACCCACAGTAATTTCCCTTCCGGGTGACGTCGCGTCGGCCGATGCGCCCGATGAGGCCACGCACTCGACCAGGATCACGATTCCGACCATGCCCGTTTTGCGCCCCTCCGACGGAGACCTCACTCAGCTTGTGGAGATGATCAACAATGCGAAAACCGTAGCAATCTTCGGAGGTGATGGCTGCAGATATGCCCGCGAAGAGGTGGTCCAGTTGGCGGAAATCCTGAAGGCGCCTGTCGGCTATACGATCCGAGGCAAGCAATGGCTGGAACACGACAATCCCAATGCAGTTGGAATGACGGGCTTGCTTGGTTACGGCGGGGCTTATAACGCGATTCACGAGGCCGAGCTCCTGCTCCTGCTCGGCACTGATTTTCCCTTTTCAGAATTCCTCCCTGGCGACCGTGTGAAAAAGGTTCAGATCGACAAGAACCCCAAACATATTGGCCGCCGCACGGCCCTTGATCTCGGGCTTGTCGGCGACATCAAGACCACTGTTACAGAATTGCTGAAGAGCGTCCGTGAAAAAGCTGAGCGTCACTTTCTTGACAAGCACGTTGCGGAGACGAACTCGTTTCACGATTTATTGCAGCACTATGTCGACAAAGGTCCAGGCATCAAACCCATACGTCCGGAATTCCTGGTCAAGACGCTAAGCGACATCGCGGCCGACGACGCGCTGTTTTTCGCCGACACCGGCACCGCATGCATCTGGCTGGCCAGGCATATCGCTGGCGGCAGAGATCGGAGACTTTTCGGCTCGTTTTCATGGGCGTCCATGGCAAATGCCGCGCCTAATGCGTTCGGCGCGCAGTTGGCATACCCAGGTAGGCAAACGATTGCTCTGTGCGGGGACGGCGGCTACACGATGCTCGCACTGGGCGACCTCTTGACCCAAATAGAACGAAAGACTCCGGTAGTTCAAATCATCCTCAATAACGCCTCTCTGGACTTCGTGAAGATCGAGCAGCAAGAAGGCGGAATCATTCCCTTCGGCGTCGATTTCAAGAACCCCAATTTCGCCAAGGTCGCTGAAGCCATGGGCGCAAAAGGAATCCGTATCGAAGCACCTGGCGACGTTCGGGAGGGACTAGCTGAAGCCCTATCCTACAAGGACGGACCGATTGTGGTGGACACAGTTGTCGATCCATTCGCGCTCGCGCTGCCGTCGCACACGCCGTTTCACGCGGCGAAGGGCTTCACCCTGAGTATGGCAAAACAGGTCCTCTCCGGCCACATGGATTCGGTCATTAAGACGATGGTACGCAACATTGGTCTGGTTTGAGTCCCCTGAAATTGGGGCGGAAAGGGTTATGGCAGAAGGAGTATGTCTGTGAGTAAACCAATGCTGCTATCAGCGATGATCTGCCTATTGGTTGCAGAGCTCTGCCCATTCTCCATTGCAAACGCACAAACAAAAGATGCGGCGGTACTCACGCTGGAGGAGGCACTTATACTGGTCAGGTCCAACAATCGAGAACTAAAGCAATGGGGACTCGATGTGGTCAGGCAGCAAGAGGCATTTGGCGAGACAAAGACGCACTTGTATCCCCGGCTCGATACCTCCGTGCTTGCGGCCCAGTTGCTTGCCCCGCTCGATTTCACAATCAAGACCGGACAGTTCGGCACTTTCCCAGGAACGGGGCCAATCCCGGGTTCTAACACCAACATTCACACGCCTGCGCGCCCAATCGCGATTGCCTCTATCACTGCGACCCAGCCGCTTACACAATTGATTCGCATCCATCTATCCGTTGCCGACCAGCGGCTCAAGGTCGACGCGGCAAAGCTGTCTTTCGCCGAACGAGAACAGAAGCTCACCGACGATGTTCGTCAATCGTATTATCAAGTTCTCCAGTCGCAGCTCCAATATGAATCACAGCAAACAATGGTGAAGTATTTGGAGGAACTGCTGCAACTCACCGATCGGCGCTTCCGCCAACAAGCTGCTCTCGAAGCCGACAGATTGAGTGTCAAGGCAGAAGTAGCCAAGGCGATCTATCAGTTGACCACAATCGAAGATACGCTTGCGGACCGTAAAGAGGCCCTCAATCATCTCTTAGGGCGCAGCGTGCAGACGGAGTTTTCAGTGGAGCCCGTTCCCAGCGCACTCCCTGAACAAGAGGACCTTTCTGCAGCCAGGGCCAGTGCGCTCGAACATCGTCCAGAGATAAAACTGGCGGCAAATCGTATCCGTCAGGCTGAGCTGGCGACCAGGAGCGAGAAGACGCATTACATTCCGGATGTCTCCATCCAGGCAAGCTACTTCAGTCCTGCAAATATCAATTTTCTGCCGCAAAACATAGGCTCCGTTGGCGCATTGCTTACCTGGCAGCCGTGGGACTGGGGCGAGAAGCGCCACAAAGTTCGGCAAGCTGCCCTTGCGGAGAAGCAGGCGGGACTCTCCGCCGAAGACACACGTGAACAGATTCTTCTTGAGGTGAATTCCAACTTTAGACATCTTCGCGAGGCGCGTTCGCACCTTGCCGTCGCCGAGGCGATCCGTGACGCCGAGGCGGAGAAGATGCGCAATCAAAGGGAAGCGTATTCCCAGCAATCAATCTTGCTGAGCGACTTGCTAAAACAGCAGTCTTCCCTGGCGGACGCGGAGAACCAATACCATCAGGCGGTCGTTGCCTATTGGGGTGCGCGCGCTGATTTTCAGAAAACCCTGGGAGAGGAGTAGAGCCGTGAAGCCTTTCATGATACTGGGGCACAGATCGAACAAGCTACTAGTCCTCATCTTCCTATCGGTCGCGGGAGGGTTAGGCGGATGTCATCACGAGTCACAGATACCCTCGCAGTCGCCCAGGGCTGTCCGGCTCGCGACCGTAGGAGCGCCCCAGGCAGGCGGTGAGACACTGCGTTATTCAGCCTCCATACTTCCTTACGCGCAAGTAGACCTCGCGTTTCGCACCTCTGGTTATGTGACGGGAGTGAAGCAGGTGCGAGGGTCAGACGGGCGAACTCGCAATATTGGGACAGGTGACTACGTTGAAAAGGGGACGATACTTGCGCACGTTCGCCTGGAGGACATGAAGAATCAGGTAGCGCAAGCGCAGGCCCAACTTGACCAAGCGGCGGCGCAGCACGCCCAAGCTGATCAAGATTTCGGGCGAGCGAAGGTCCTATTTTCGACACAAAGCCTCACCAAGCCCGACTATGACCAGTCGCAGCAAAAGTTCAACTCGACGCAGGCTGTCGTGGATAACGCTAAAGCCGCGCTCCGCCAGACCGAACTGACTCTCGAGGACGCCGATCTAAAGGCGCCCTTTTCCGGTTTTCTCTTGAATCGGTACATCGAAATGGGAACTCTCGTCTCTCCCTCATCGCCCGCGTTTACGATTGCCGACATCAGTTCTGCGAAAGCGACCTTCGGCGTGCCGGACTATGCCCTGAGCCGCGTGCATTTAGGACAGCAACTGGGCATTACTCTACAGGACGACGTGACTCCGTTTGTGGGACAGGTCACAAGCATTTCCCCCAGTGCGGATACACGAAACCGTGTGTTCACCATTGAAGTGACGGTGGCCAACCGCGGCGGTCGTTTGAAGCCAGGCATGATTGCCTCGCTCAGACTGGGCGAAATTTCTCGTACATCGGCCGCGTCGGTGCCGCTCAGTGCCATTGTTCCATGTCCGTCGAAATCCGGGTGCTTCGCGGTCATGGTAGCGCAAGAACGGGCCGGCAAATGGACAGCAAGCCTGCGCGAAGTGCAGTTGGGTGCGACTTATGAAAGCGCCATTGCTGTCGGGGGAGTGCAAGTTGGTGAGAAGGTGATCGCCGTCGGCGCGCAACTCTTGAAAGATGGCGACCCGATCGAAGTCATTCCCTAGAAGTGAAGACAGGTGAGACGATGGCACACAGAAGCGATCAGGATCGGATCGAGAAAACCCATAACCTGCCCAGGTTTTTCGTTGAGCACCCGCAGGTTTCCTGGGTGCTCCTGGTTGGCGTCCTCGTGTGGGGCTGGTTTGGCTACCGTTCCATGCCACAGCGGAAAGATCCTGATATTCCGGTGCGGGTTGCCGTGGCCGCCTGTTCATGGCCCGGTGCGACCGCGCAGCAAGTCGAACAATTTGTCACTTATCCGATTGAGGACGCCGTCGCTCAAAACAAGACCATCCATCCCGGAACAGCTGCTGACTATGGGGTCCGTTCGGTCTCGATTTTCGGTTACGCCTATGTGTACGTGCAGCTTGCCGAGAGTGTCTCGGACGTAAAGCGGCAATTCAGCGACATCAACCTTAAGCTGAATGCACTCAACAGCCAACTCCCCCAAGGCGCCGGCCCCATCTCGTTCCAAAGCGATTTTGGAGACACCGCTGCGCTCATGCTGACCATAGCCAGCCCAAAGGCAGATTCGCTCGAGATCAACATCCGCGCGCTGGCAATCCAGTCTGCCATCCAGACTTCGCGAGCTGAGAAGAAGACACGCAAGGATCAAGGTGCGCCGGTCACCATCGTCTACTCGTTTCCTCAGTCACTCTCCTCGAATAAGACCGTCATTGATGCCGCACAACTCTTCGAACAGCAGGCAGAACAAGCAGGAATCCTGCGGGAACCCCGCCTAATCCAGGGCAGCGGATTTATCGCCGTGGACGGTGTCTCGACCGGAGACGACACGTCGATCCACCACTTCATTCAGACTTTCTTTCAGAGACGTTTGCAGCGATCTGAATTGCATCCGGACGCTTGGGACCCCGTCGTCATCCGCAATCCCCGGGAAACTCCCGAGCAATTGGCCAAGGTCGCGGGCGACAAATACAGTTACGCCGATCTTGATGACTTTTCAGACCTGATCGCCCGCACGGTTCAAGGCGCGCCGGAAACCTCCAAGGTGGAGAGGCGAGGGGGGTTGCCGCAAATGGTCTACCTGGAATACTCGCAGGATCGGCTAGCCGCGTACGGTCTGCAACCAGCGGCGCTGGGAAATGTGCTGAGCGCCCGCAACATCATCGCTCCTGGCGGCGCATTCGAGGCCGGCCAGCGGCAGGTAATTCTCAACCCTTCCGGTCAATTCGAAAGCATAAACGCAATAGGCAATGTGGCTGTGTCCGCATCGTCGACCGGCGCTCCCGTCTACCTCCGTGACCTGGTCGAAATCAGCCGCGGATACCAGAGCCCCGCCCAATACTTGAATTACTACACATGGCAGGATCCAAGGGGACAATGGCAGCGTAGCCGTGCGGTCACCCTTGCGATCTACATGCGCGACCAGCAACAAATCGCTGCGTTCGGTCAATCCGTGGACCAAAAACTTGCGCAACTCCGCGAGATTCTTCCGCCGGACCTGATCATCGCGCATACCTCCGATCAGCCACTGCAGGTTAAGGAAAACATTCATCTATTCTTGCGTGCCTTGTACGAAGCAATCGTCCTTGTCGTCATTGTTTCTTTAATCGGCTTTTGGGAATGGCGTCTGGCACTGATTATGGCCCTGGCAATTCCGATCACGCTGGGAATGACCTTTGGCGTTTCGTACATGCTGGGAATCGACCTGCAGCAGGTGTCGGTGGCAACGCTGATCATTGCGCTTGGCCTGCTGGTAGACGTACCCGTCGTGGCGGGCGATGGCATCAAGCGCGGCCTTGCCGATGGCTTGCCTCGTCAGGTGGCGGCATGGCTTGGTCCGACCAAGCTGGCCACGGCCATCTTCTACGCAACACTGACGAATATCATCGCGTATGGTCCGTTCCTCATGCTCACGGGAAACACGGGGGCGTTTCTCAGGAGTCTCCCCATCGTGATGACAGCGTCGTTGCTATGCGCTCTGGTCGTCGCGATGACGTTCGTGCCGCTGCTGGGTTTCTACATCCTTCGGCCACCGAAAAAGAAAGAGCTTACGTTAGAGGAAAAGCGCCGCCGGGGTTTCTATGGTTTCTACAACCGGCTGGTAGGTCGGGCGATTCACCACCGGTGGTTGGTCTCGGCCGGTTCCCTTGTCTTCTTGCTGATTGGCGCCTTCTCAGCTTCGCACCTGAAGCAACAGTTCTTTCCCGAAGACGTCCAATATTGGTTTTATCTCGACATTTGGCTGCCGAATGATGTTCCCTTGACCGCAACAAACGATGCTGCGGCGGGAGCGGAACAGGTGGTACGCCAGGTTATTGCAGGCTCTGAGAAAACCGCCTCGAAGGAGGAAGCAGGGACGCATCTCCTCACCTCGATAACGAGCTTTATAGGAGGTGGTGGACCACGTTTCTGGTTCTCCATCTCTCCCGAAGCTCCGCAGACCAACTACGCGCAAGTCATTGTTCAGGTGAGAGACAAAGATGCCACCCCGAAGCTCATTGGACCTCTTCAAGAGGCGTTGAACAGACAGGTGCCGGGAACTTGGATCACGGTGCGGCAACTGCAAACAAATCCAGTCGAAACCCCTGTTGAGATACTCATTTCGGGTCAGGCGGACGTGGACCCCCGAGTCGAAATCCAGGACATACAAACTCTTCGGACCATTGCTGCACAGGCCATGGATGTTGTCCGAAAGTCGCCTGGAGTCTCGGTCTTAAGGGACGATTGGGGCCCCGATAGCCCACAGGTGAAGATTGAGATTGAACCGGACCGCGCAAACCTGGTCGGCATCTCCAACGCGGATGTGGCCAATTCGTCCGCAGCCGCGATTAGTGGAACTCCGGTCGGCGCGTTCAAAGAAGGAAACAAAAGTATCCCGATCGTTGCCCGGCTGCGCCCGCAGGATCGTGCACAACTGTCCCAGATCAAGAATCTCTACGTTTATTCCTCGCAACAGAACACGAGAGTTCCTTTGCTTTCTGTTGCAACGGTAAAGAACATTCTTGAAACGGGCCGGATTCGGCGCCGCGAGCATTTCCGCACGATTTCGATATTGTGCTTTCCCGCGCCTGGAGTCCTCGCGTCGGAAGTCCTTGGACCGATCGAATCCAAACTGAAAGACCTTCAGAAGAGGCTTCCGCCGGGATATCAATTACAGATCGCCGGCGAGAAAGCAAAGCAGGTCGATGGATTCATCAATCTCGCCGTCGTTCTCCTAATCTCTCTCGTCGGCATCTACCTGGCTTTGCTCGTGCAATTCAAGAATGCCGTCAAGCCCTTGCTTGTCTTTGCGGCCGCACCGTACGGAGCGGTGGGAGCGTTGATCGCTCTGACGATTATGGGCACGCCCTTCGGCTTCATGGCATTCCTTGGAGTCGCCAGCCTCATTGGAGTCATCGTGAGCCACGTCATCGTCCTATTCGACTTCATCGAGGAGATGCACGAAAAGGGAGAGCCTCTGGAGCGCGCGCTTCCGGACGCTGGGATTGAACGTATTCGACCTGTGATGATCACCGTGGGCGCAACCATCCTTGCTTTATTTCCTCTGGCACTCGAAGGTGGCCCGCTCTGGAAACCTCTCTGTTATGCGCAGATCGGCGGACTTGCTGTCGCTACCTTCATCACCTTACTCCTGGTTCCGGTCTTCTACTCGATTTTTGTACTCGATCTCAAGTGGATCAAGTGGGAAACGACAGGAGCGGACAGCAGCCTGAGGGCGGACGCAGATGCGGGACTTAGGAAGGAGAACAATGACCTCTCGACGCGATTTGATTAAAGCAGGAGCAATGGCAGCGATTGCAGGAGCAGTACCATCATCAGTCACTTTTGCCGACCCAGGGCCCGAACAAAACAAACGTGGCACAGGCACCTTCTGGCCAAACGGGGCTCGCATGGCGATCTCCGTCTCTATGCAGATGGAGGCCGGCGCACAGCCAACCAGCGGAGCCGAAAGCCCAATGCCGAAGATCGATCCGAAGTACCCCGATCTACCAGCGAGCAAATGGTACGAATACGGGTACAAAGAAGGTTTGCCTCGGCTTCTCGAAGTTTTTGACCGTCGCAAGATCAAGGTCACCTCCCATATGGTCGGCGCAGCAGTGGACCTGCACCCGGCGATCGCAAAAGAGATCGTTCAACGTGGGCACGAAGCATCCGGACACGGGCAGACATGGACCGCGCAATTTTCCATGACTCCTGACGAAGAGCGCATCTCATATCAGCGAAGTATCGAGAGCATTGAGCGGGCGACCGGTACGCGGCCGGTCGGCTTTAACGCTTTCTGGCTGCGCGGCACTCCGCATACCCTGGAGATTCTTCAGTCGCTCGGTTTCACCTACCACATTGACGACGTGAGCCGCGATGAACCATTCCTGATCAAGGTGAACGGAAAACCCTTCGCCGTTGTCCCATACACGCTTCACATGAACGACATCGTGGACTATGAAGGTCGACACTTCAGCACGCAGGAGTATGCCGGCGACTTGAAGGCCGAGTTCGACATGCTCTATGCCGAATCCGCCATGCGGCGTCGCATGATGTCGGTGAGCGCTCATGACCGTATTGCGGGACGTCCCTCCCGCGCAAGGGTGCTGGAAGAATTCATCGCATACGCTCAGAACCATCCAGGCGTCGCATTCATGCGTAAAGACGAGATTGCGCGCTTTGCCCTGGAGAGCCCTCTCACCGTGCGCGAAGGCATTTAGCAATAGCCTCCACACTTCATCTAAGAATTTGGAGATCAGAATCACGGAGCAGCCTTCGCTCTTTCGCCGGTGAAGTCGCATTGTAGCCGGCCCCCCGAGGCATCGGTTAAGAGCATTGGCCAAGAAACCATGGAAGGCTTGCTGTGAACTGCTCGCCATCGCTTATCCCTTTCCAGTTGCCGGTTTCCAATCCGACAGCTCAGGGAATACGGTAAGTACTGGATCAAGGTCAAAGCTGAGTGCGACAAAAACGCAACGCAAGGATTCGAAGCGGCAATTCAACTCGCGACTGCAGTATCAACTTTTTGATAACCCGCGCATTTCTCACCTGGGCAAAGCGCAGAATAGGACTTTGCCACGGCGGTGTTATTTCCCTATTCAGACTTGTTTTGTTCCCTGCTCGTTCCCTGTTCGTTCCCTGTTACGATTTAGCCGTCCGAGAAGAAAACTCCGACAATACCTAAGGAATAGAGCGTTTACGTGCCCTAGCGGGTCAAAGCCCTTGGCAATTTCCCTGTATTTTCCCTGTTACCGGGAATTACGAGCAGAGACGGGTTCGCTGGTGACTGGCACCACCGCCAGACAGTCTGCAGCTCAGAGAATTGTTCTCTGATTTGTTGCGAAACGCCCGGTTTACGGGCCTTTCTCTCGTGAATAAACCTGAAATGAGCACCGGCGACTTTCGGCCTCACGTTATGAAGGCGTGTCAACAACAGGCAGTACGTCGCAGAACCAGAAGCCATCACGTTGCACTTTCTCGCCGGTTACGATTGCGATTTCGCGGCTGAACATCGGCCCGGTATATACAAAGGAATGGAACTCTCCATTTTCTCCGCAGGGATCGACACCGGCGGGAAGATCATGGAGGAATGTCTGGTCAAACTCGCGTCCAATGAAGTTCGGAGATATTTGTTTGGGGTCCACGCAGACAAGCTTTGCGCGCAGCCCGGCGCTGATCATCTCCCGCGCCAGCGACGGTGTGGGAATGCCCCAGATCGGAAACAGCGGTTCCAGTCCAGTGTCTTTTAACTGGCGCTCACGGTAGGCTCTAACGTCGGCGAGAAAAAGGTCGCCAAACGCGATGGCGGTGATACCTTGCGCCAGCGCCTGATCGCAGACCCGCTTCATGGCCGATTCATAGTCGGCATTGGAGCAGGGCCACGGAATAGGTGCGGCGATCAGCGGCAGTCCGGCTGCTTCAGCCTGCATTTCCACCAGCGCCCGCCGCGTGCTGTGCATGGCAACACGATCAAACGCGGCATTGAACGTCGTCATCAGCCCGGCGATTTCATACCGGTTTTGTTGACGCAGTACATGCAAAGCCCACGCGCTGTCTTTGCCGCTGCTCCAGGCCAGCAGAATTTTCTTTTTCATGCAGACATAAACTAACACGAGACGCGGGAGCTACGAAAAAACCAAAAATCTTACTGCGGCAATTCTGAAATCTTGAATCTCGCGGAACGGGCGAAGGGGAAAGAACATCGATCACCGGCTACTACTCTCCGGAGCGCTCAGGCTTGTACGACGTATTTGTGGAATCAAGTGGCGAGGATGGAGGTTTTTACCGTCTCTACGTCGACGACCACTCATCTTTGACAACTGGACCATCAACACGGCCCTCATGAACTCGATCAGTCTTCAGTTTGAAGATGTGGATTCGAAACAATGGCGAGCCAATCCCGGGCAGTTCGAAGTGCTGGTGGGCAGTTCACTCCGGGGCCGGCTTACATTTGCAGACCTAGGAACCGCCACAGCCGGTCCGTTACCTAAAGAAGTACTGAAGTAAAAAACGCGGCCTCAAATTGCTGAAGCCTTATCTCAGGAGTGGGACTTCATAGATTGGATTGTTGTTGATTGAGCGGTCCGCCAAGCGCCTTATATAAGGATATGACCGCCACATACACATCTCTTTCGGCTTCAGCCACGCCATCTTCGGCCTGCAACTGTGTGCGCTCAGCATCCAGCAATGAAAGGAAGTCGATGACTCCTTCCCGGTAGCGCAGTCGAGCGATATCGGCAGCGCGCTTGCTCTCGCGGGCCTGGTCGTTGAGCTTGACCAGGCGTGCCTGCTGGGCGCGGTAATTCGCCAGCGAATTTTCCGTTTCTTCCAGTGCCCGGAGTACGGTTTCTTCATAGAAGGCCAGCGATTCTTCGGTGGAGGCTTTTGAACCGCGCACTCTCGCACGCGCTCGGCCCAGGTCGAACGCGGACCAGGAAATGCCGGGTGAAACGGACCACGCCGCGGACTCTGGCATAAGGAAAAGGCTGCCGCGTCCCGCAAGAAAACCCAGGAACCCGGAAACGCTGACCTTGGGGAACAGACCGGCGATTGCCACACCTTGCAGTTCGGTTGCCTCGGCCAGCCGGCGCTCGGCGGCGCGCACATCGGGCCGGCGGCGCAACAGTTCTCCGGGATCGCCAATGGGCAGCGCCCGGGCAATCGCCGGATAAGTGCGGGGTGAAAGATCTGCTTTCAGCTCTCCGGGCCGCACACCTGTAAGAACTGACACCCGGTACGTTGCCCGGGATGCTTCGTATTGAAGAGAAGGAATTGTCGCCTCAGTGGCGGCTACTCGAGCGGCGGCGCTGGCAACGTCCTGTTCTTCACCTACGCCCGCATCCCGGCGCAACTGTGTGAGGCGCAGCGTCTCGCGCTGGTTTCCCAGGCTGCGCTCGGCGACGGCCAGCCGCCACTGCGCGCCCCGCAGCTCAAAATAATTCCGAGCGAGTTCAGCTACCGTGCTGATCTGGACGTCACGCAAGTCAGCGGCAAATGCCTGAGTGTCTGCTCTACCTGCCGCCACGTTGTGACTGACTCGGCCGAAGACATCCAGTTCCCAGAATGCGTCAAAGCCCGTTCGGAACGTATTGACGGTGAGGCGCTGGTCGGAAAAACCGGGAATCTGCTGTTTGCTGTATTCGTAGGAAACGTCAGCCGGGACTATGGGGTAGCGATCCAGCTTTCTTTCGTCGTAGATGGCGCGGGACTGGCCGAGGCGGGCGCGAGCGATCCGAATGGTAGTGTTCGCTGCCAGCGTCTGCTCCACCAGGGAGTCGAGCACCGGATCATCGAATTGCTTCCACCATTGGGCATTGATCGGCGCATTGCTCACCAGCTCCGGATCAGCGGAGTGATAGGTAATCGCAGGAGGTTGCGGCGCCTTGTAATGTGGCCCAACAGCACATCCCGTGATGGCCAAAAGCAATGCAATGCCGAATGATTTTGTGAAATGAATTGTCATGTTATGCCTCCCGGGAAACTGCCGGGGTAAGGTTTGTAGTCGCTAATGACTTCCGGCTCTGCCGTGCTTCGACGAATTTCTGAATGACCACGTAAAAAACTGGAGTCAGGACCAGTCCGAATGCGGTCACTCCGAGCATGCCGAAGAAAACTGCGATGCCGATGGCTTGCCGCATCTCCGAGCCCGCGCCCGATGACAGCACCAGAGGAACCACGCCCATGGTGAACGCGAGCGAGGTCATAAGAATGGGCCGCAGGCGGAGGCGGCAGGCTTCCAGTACGGCGTCCACCGGGCCTAAGCCTTCCAGTTGCCGTTCCCGCGCAAACTCCACGATCAGAATTGCGTTCTTACAGGCAAGCCCCACGAGAACAATCAGGCTGATTTGGGTGAACACGTTGTTGTCACCGTGCGTGAGCCACACGCCGGCGATGGCGGAAAACAGAGTCATGGGAACGATCAGGATGACAACCAGCGGCAGAGACCAGCTCTCATATTGCGCCGCCAGCACCAGGTATACGAGGAACACGGAGAGCGGAAAGATATAAATCATCGTGTTGCCGGCGAGAATCTTCTGGTACGTAAGCTCCGTCCACTCAAACTTCATGCCGTTGGGCAACTGATCATTCAAGAGCGTGGCCATGGCTGCTTCGCCCTGGCCCGAACTGTATCCCGGTGCTGGCGCGCCGTTGATTTCAGCGGCCGGGAAGCCGTTGTAATGCATGACCCGATCCGGTCCATAACTTGGCTGAACCTTCACGACCGAACCAAGGGGAATCATTTCCCCACCGGCATTTCTGGTTTTCAAGCGAACAATGTCTTCCGGATGCAGCCGGTACGGCGACTCTGCCTGCACGTTGACCTGGTATGTGCGGCCAAACCGGTTGAAATCGTTCACGTAAAGCGAGCCCAGGTAGACCTGCATGGTGTCGAAAATATCGCTGAGAGGGATGCCGTAGGTCTTGGCCTTCTCTCGGTCCACATGCGAATCAATCTGCGGAACGTTGATATCGAAACTGGAGAACAGGCCTGCAAGAGCCGGCGTTTGATTTCCTTTTCCCAAAACCGCCTTGGTCTCGCTGTAAAGTGCCGGCAAACCTGCGCCGTTGCGGTCCTCTATATAGAGCTTGAATCCAGCGACAGTACCGACGCCCTGAACCGGAGGCGGAGGAAAAATGGCGATGAATGCTTCCTGAATCGCGGCAAATTGCTGATTGAGGCTGGCGGTAAGTGCATTGGCTGAGAGGTCAGCGGATTTGCGCTCCTCAAAAGGCTTGAGCGTTACAAAGACGATGCCCGAGTTGGGGCTGTTGGTAAAACCGTTGATCGATAAACCGGGAAACGCAACCGCGCTCTG
>Ga0209488_10002226_pt1 | contig 16112 bp, 18 predicted proteins | sample Rivendell_Oct201_8_FD_188349 | JGI IMG/M metagenome (GOLD analysis project Ga0209488, IMG submission 188349) | Vadose zone soil microbial communities from the Eel River Critical Zone Observatory, Northern California, USA -... | ecosystem: Environmental > Terrestrial > Soil > Vadose zone >... | reverse complement strand
AAAACGCCGCCCGCCGAAATAAAACTCGCACTTCGGCGTGCAAAGGAGATTAAATGACAATCCCATTCGAAAAGCTCAAGGTTCGTCTGCTCGCCAATCCGAAGGTTAAGGCTGAATACGACGCGCTCGCCCCCGAGTTCGCGATTTCCGCGGAACTCGTGAGAGCTCGCTTGCGGGCCCGATTGTCCCAGGCGGATTTGGCTGCACGTATGGGCACCAGCCAGTCTACCATTGCCCGGCTGGAGAGCGGCCAGACCCTGCCGAGCACCAAGACACTCCTGCGTTATGCCCAGGCAACTGGCAGCAAGTTCCACGTGCGGCTTTCAGCGGCTTAAGAACCTTCGAACAACACCTGAATCGCGCGGACGTGTTTGTAGCTCCGCCTTCACAGCGGCTTCGCCGCGGGCGGCTCTTTCTTGCTCGCAATAAAAGGCCGCGTAAACGCGGAACTACGAACGGCAGCCTACCGCTCTCCCAATCGCAGCGTCCGCCGCAGCGTCTCCGCGTCACGTGCAAATTCGACTTCAACGGTTTCGCCCGGGGTCCGGTTTGCAAGGGCCTCCGCCAAAGCCCGCAAGTTTGCGGTCTTGACGCCGCCGAGGACGAGGAGGCGATCACCTTCCCTGAGGCCTGCATTTGCGGCACCGGAGCCCGAAGCCACGCTGCCGACCCGTACGCCTTCGCCCTGAAAGGCCATGTCCGGCACGATGCCGGTCGCGACGCGCCGCGTTGGTGCCGTCCCCGCTGTCGCGGGAGCGCGCGGCTGCGCGGCTGTCGCGCTGCCGGTGTAGTTCATGGGCTCGGCGCGCGCGCTCAAATAGTCGGCGGCTTCCTTGAGAACGGCCGCGACCTTGCCCATTCCGGTATAGTCGATCTTGTCGGCAGTGTCGGTCGGTCGATGATAGTCGTTCGCCACCGAGGCAAAGAGCTGCACCGCCGGAACGCCGGCTTCGACGAACGCCGTGTGGTCGGATGCATTGATTTCCTGCGCTACCGATTGCACGGGCACGCCCGTCACCGCGCCTGCGCCCAGGAAGATGAACGGCATTTCGCGCGCCGAGCCGGTGCCGAAGATCATGACCTTGCCGTCCTGGAGCCGTCCGACCGTATCGATATTCAGGTTGGCGATATGGCCCGCGAGCGCAAAGGGCGTGCCCGGCGATTTCGCCATCTGTACATAATGGCGCGCACCAAGGAGCCCCGCCTCTTCGCCCGCAAAGGCCGCAAAGATGACGCTGCGCTCGGGCCTGGCATTCGCCATCAGCCGCGCCAGTTCGAGCATCACGGCCACGCCCGATGCATTGTCGTCGGCGCCGGGATGCACCTGCCCTTTGGCGCCGGCGCGCACGTCCGGCCAGCCCAGGCCCAGATGGTCGTAGTGTGCGGAAACAACCAGGGCCTGGCCGGCCAACGCCGGGTTGGTGCCCGGCAATACGCCGATCACGTTACGGGCCGTGAGCTGTGCGCCACCCTCGCCCGTCATGGCGAAGGGTTGGAAATAGCGATCGTCACCACGCGCGTCGCGCATCAACGGTGCAAACCCGAGGCGCTCGAAACGCTCCGCAATATAACGCGCCGAGGCATCAAGGCCGCGACTGCCCGCACCACGCCCCTCGCGTTCGGGGCTGGCGAGCCAATGCGTATCCGCCTTCATGCGCTCGATGTCGAACGGGGGCTTGATCTCCGCCAGCGCCTTGCGCGGCGTGAGTTTGATCGGCTTGGCTTGGACGTTAAGATTGCGGGCGAGCGGCGTATCGCCGACCGGCCATTCGCCGGATGCTTCGTTGGTCGCGTCGTCGCCGGCAAAGACCAGCCAGGAATATTTGCCATAGTGCGGCAGTTTGCGCGCAAGCGCATCGGCGGCCGCCTCGTTCGGCGCCGACACATAAACGATAACCGATTCCGGATTTTGCGGATGGCGCACCGCGACGACGAAACTTCGCCCCGCCGCTTGATAAGCGTTGCTGGCGGTACGCAAGCCCGCCGCATCGAACGACGCCCCGAAACCTTTCAGCGCATCACTGACCACGGACGCAAACTTGTTGCCGGCGCCGAACAGCCAAATAGCGCGGTCGGAGGGCAACTCGCTCAAGCTCGTGTCCATGACGGTCTCGACGCCGTCGCGGCTCCAAGCTTTGGCCAGACCCGCATAGATCGGGGCGCTCGCCTCATTGCTCACGACCAGCACGTTCTTGGCGCCAAAGGCCTTCGACAGCGATGGCGGAATTTCGAACGCACTTAGGCGCCGATAGAGCTGAAATTGCGGATCTATTTCAACGCGCTGCGCGACCCCTTTGAGATCGAGGCTGATGTCGAGGCGTGCACGATCAGCCGGCATCGAAATGGTCCTGGTCTCGACGCCTTTGTCGGTCTCGATCACGACCGGAACATCGAGCGCGAACAGACGGCCGCGCTGCACTTGCGAAAGCGAAAGATCGAGACGGTCACCGCGGCTCGCCGCTTGTTCGAGCTTCAATTCCGGTGTGCCGACGCCTTTGATCCATTGCTCGAAGTACGAGCGCAAATCCTGACCAGCAACAGCCTCAAAACTCTTACGGATGTCGTCGAACGACGCCAGTCGAAAGCGATTGTCGCGATAGAACTCCTGCAGCGCCTTTGTGAACAGCGCGTCGCCGACCTTCTCGCGCAGCATGTTGAACACCATGGCGGTCTTGCCGTAGCCGACCGCTTCCGTGACGGCGTTGTGACGGCTCGCAAAACGCGTCAGCGGAAAATCGTTCTCGGGCGTGACATAATCCGTGACCCGTTGCAGGATCGCACGGCGATGGTCGGCGCCCTGCCCGCGCTGCTCGGCGATGAGATGGTCGGCGAGATAGGCGGTGAGACCTTCGCACCAGTTTCCGCCGGCAAAATCGACAAACACGCCGTTGCCCCAATAGTTGTGCAGCAATTCGTGCGGATAGGACGAATGCAGGATGAAGGGAAACCGGATCACTTGCTCGCCCAGCAGCGTGAAGGACGGCATGCCGTAACCGGTCTCCCAGAAATTTTCAACCAGCGCGAATTTGGAATAAGGATAGGGTCCGAGCAGCCCGCGATACATGTCGAGATATTGCGCCGTCGCATCGAGATAGCGATCGGCGAGCGCCGGATCGGGTTTGCGCAGGAAGGCCATGGCCTTGACGGTGCCGGCGTCGCGCGAATATTCGGTGAAGGCTGCGGCGATGAGATGGACTTCTTCCGTGGGCGTGGTGACCGACCAGCGTTCACCGCTACCCGATCCTGCGCCCGCGGTGCGCTCGGCTCGCTCCCCTTGGCTCACCGATTTCCAACCCGCCGGCAGTTGGACAGCAAGCGTATAGGTCATCAGCGCATCGCCGATCTGCGGCACCCAATGGGTCGAACCTCCGAGATATACGCCTCGCGACTCGATCAAACCCGGCGACTGGCGAAACGAACGCGCATATTCGCCGCCCGCGTCGCGAGGCACATAATTGATGACACCGTCGTAGCTGAACTCGCCGGTCCATTCCTGCCCCGGCACCACGCCATCGACTTGATAGACATTGACGGGAACCCGCATTCCGGAATTTTCCCGGTCCATGCCTGTATCAGCGCCAGTCGCCCGAGACCGGACCAGCGAAAGGCTGCCCGAGTTTACGCGCACGTTGAGATCGGCATTGAGCGAAATGGTGAATTGTGGCGTGACCAGTGCGCCCGGAACCCGGATGCGGTCGCGCACCTGCAAACGATGCGTTGCCGGCTCGATGGTGACCGAGAGGTCATGATGCACGACTGGAGATGGCGCCGTCTGGGCCAATACCGGGTGGCCCAGGCCCGTGACCGCGACCATGCAGAGGATGGTCACAAGAAAAGCGAGAGGCGCTTTTGAACAGATCGGCTTCATGGCTTCAAACTCGCTGGCAATGGCAGGCGATGACGGCCCAAGAATAATCTTTCCTGACCAGAACTGGAAACAGAATCGGCGGATGGCCCGAAGGCTGCCATTCCTTCAGCGGAAGTGCCGTCAGCGCTAAGGAACCAAGGTCACCTTTCGAGATTGTAATGCTCATAGTGCCAAATCGACGCATTGGATATCTGGCCGATTTCCGCATAGCGTTTGTTGTCCAGGAATACCGGCTCAAGGGCAGTCTTTGCGGACGCAGGCTTTTGTATAAGCGAGATGCAATCGACCAACTCGTTGTTCACAAACTGAGTTTCGTGATTGAGCCCTTCTTGGATCAGCGTGACCAAACCGTGTTCCCGCGCATCGGCCTGCATGGTCGCGGCTGATACCGTCACTCCGCGGGCATTGTAGGGTCCGGCATTTCGATAGTTTTGGAGATGCGGATAGGCTCCGAGGTTGGAATGCTGGAGAAATGCGACGGCACCGGGTCTGAGACATCTGCCAAGGTGCCCAAGATAGCTTTGCATCACGTCGCGTTCGACATGAACGAGCGAGTCAAAAGAAAAGACGAAATCGACGCTGTTGTCGTTCTCGGTGAGGTTGAGACCATCGTTGACGTGAAATTCAGCGTACCCACCTGCCACCTGTGCCCCGAACCTCTGTCGGCAGTAGGCGATGCATTCCTCGGTGACATCGTATCCCACAAAAGAATCGCAATGAGGCAGCAGGAATTGCGTCCAGCGTCCATGGCCCGGACCAATTTCTACGATGCGCGCAGCCCCGGTTTCGAATTTCGGCAAAAAGCGATGAATGCGCGGCAGAAGGAATGCTTGCCAGTGGACAGCGGCGCTGCCGAATAAATAGGACCATTCATCCCCATGGGCGGGCCAGCGATGTTCCTTGCCCCAACGTTGCCGGTTCCATTGTATCGAAGGCATCGAAATTTCCTTCGGCCGCAAGCGTACGACCGACGCATGGCGAAGTTTCAGCGCTGCACGGCTGCCAGAGCGGGCCGCGCACCAAACTATTAGAAATTTGCGACAAAAGCGCACACGGTATAAGGTATAGAGAATGACACTAAAGGATAACTGACCGACTTCGTGCCTCGGGACCGACGTCGCCGCCGCCCCTCAACGCTTCGGCCCGATATTCAGCGAAGAAATATCCATTACATAAGTATAAAGCCCCGCCATGAACCCCGGCCCTTCCGAACGGGCGAACAGCATCTTGGTGCCGTCCGGTGATATCGAGGGAAAGCCGTCGAAACTGTCATTGAACGTGAGCCGCACCGGCTCGCCGCCTTCGAGGTCCCCCAGAAAAATCTCCCAATTCGACGGATTGTCGAGCAGCGGGCGCACGAACACGTAGTGCCGTCCGTCGGGAGCCGGATAAGGCGCCCAGTTCATCCAGTCGTCGTGCGTGCGTTGGATGCGTTCGCCGGTTTCCGTGTTGATGGTAAAGATTGTCATCGGGGTCGGACGCCGCGTGCCGTAAAGGGCGCGGCTCCAGGCGCGCGTGGTGATGGTTTTCGAATCGGGGAGGAAGAACGGCGCGCCCTCCTGCCAGTCCGGCGTGTCCGTGAGTTTCCGTTCGCCCGTGCCATCCAGGTTCATCATGTAAAGGTCGAGGGCGCCGTCGACCTGGCGGGTGAAGACGATCTTTTGGCCGTCGGGCGACACCGACACTTCAGCCTCGTAGTAAGCGTTGTTGGTCAGGCGCTTTCGATTTCCACCGTCGAGGTCGGCGATGTAGAGTTCCGCGCCTTGCGGATATTCTCGTTCATTCGACCAGTTCCCGATCGGAAAATCGAGGTGGTCGCGGGTCGATGTAAAAATCACGCGCTTGCCGTCGGGCAGAAAATACGAACAGGCGTCCTGCCCGAGGTCGTTGATCCGCCACTTCTTCTTTCCGTCGTCGGAATAAATCCACGTCAGCGCCCCCGAACTGCGCCCAGGTGCGCGCACAGCGTCCGGATCCTGCGTCTGCGCAATGATGTGATAATTGTCGGGCGCGTAGTAGGCCTCGGCCGATGACGGCACGTTCGGAATGCGCCAAGTCGGCAGTTCCTGCGGCGACGCTTTTTTCGGGCTGACAACGGAATAATCGGTGCGGCCGCCGAGGACCCGCAGCTCACGCGGGCTCGCGTCTGCGGGTTGCGTCGGGAGTTCCGCTGCCGGCGCAGGCGAACCGGGTTGCGCGAGCGTCCCGGTCACCATGGCAAATGTCACCATAGCGCACACGGCAACAACGCAGGACAATGACGCACCGATCGTGGAATTTCGCGTGATCAGGCTCGACATCATTCGCTCCTTTTCGCGACCATCTTCGTAATGGGCTCGCTTCGCTCTCATTGCGCATCCCAGGGATTTAAGAGGGCAACGCCCATGGGCCTGAAGTATCGAGCAAGTACATCAGTCGAGATCGGCCGGCTTGAACAGGTCGTCCCCGAGGCGAGGCGGATCGAAGTCGAACTCAGAAGCCCCGGTTTGAGCAACCGCTTCCAGCAGGCTCATATTGCGTCCAGACAACTTCTGATAATCCTCGATCGTCAGGAGCACATGAGCGGGGCAGCCACGGTCAGTAATAAACACTGGGCCCTTGCGAGCCGCCTTCTTGGCCCCACTGGTACCCTGGTTGAATTCACGGCTGGTGAGCGTCGTTGCTGCCAATTCGGGCTCCTGTTGGTGTAAACGAGTTTCATTCCCGCGATGTATGTAGATACATTGCTACATTCAAGCCAGCGATTAAAATCGTTACATTTGCCCTCGGTTGAACCGCTGAGGCAACGGATTCATGCGCCTGCCAGCGTCCCTCAGTCTGGTGCTACCGGCGGAGACAATTCGGCGTTTGATGGCCGCGTGGGCCTGGCTCGACGAGGTCTGGCACTGCGTCGCACTCAGTTGATCGTCAACCCCGCACGTATGCTCGAAGGCGTATCGCCATAACGCTGCCGGAAGGCGCGGTTGAAGTAGGACAAATCCCCAAAACCGGAATCGAAGGCAATCGTACTGATCTTGTCGGCCATGCGATGTGGATCGGTCAGCATGTGATGCGCACGCGTGAGACGTTGCACCAGTAGAAAATCGGTAAATGTGGTGCCTTCGGCCTCGAACAGTCTCTGAATGAAACGCGGCGTGCATTGATGGCGGGCGGCGAGCGTTACCACCGACAGATTGGCCTCATGCACGTTTCTGGCGATGTCCTCCTTGATGGCGTGGAGCTTTGCGGCACGCTGGCCTCTGCCTTGCGTGATCGCCATGGCGTCGCGCGACGCGCCGACCACAGCCGCCATGAGGTCGTGCACATGACCGACGAACAGGTGCTGCAATTGTCGATCCATCGCATACTCGCTGTCCTGGGCGAGCCTGACGTAATCGGTCAGCATCCGCAACGCCGGCGTACCGTTCGGGACGCGGTTCATGAAACGATCGTCCACGTCGGACACCAGCGGCTCAAACAATTTCCGGGGAACCCGAAAAGCAAGGACTTCGCCTGGCGGCCGGTGCGTGAAGCTGCACACTTCCGCCATGGACACCAGCGTGGCCTCACCGTCGCCAAGAACGAGTTCCTTGCGGCCATGCGTGATGCGGTGCGGGCCGCGCAGATTGACGATCATGCCGATGTCATCGGTCCCCTCTCGGGCCAGGGTTTCGCGCGTCCGGCTGTTGCGCGATCCGAAAACATTGCCGGACATCATCATGAGCCCTGGCAACGCCTGGAACTTGAGGTCGACGCCGAATGGAGTGTCGGGTAAAGGCTCGAGATCGTAGTTCAACACCGAGCGTCCAAAAATTTCGCGATATACGACCGAACGATCAATTGCGGCCACGCCGTCAAGCGAGAAGCGGAGCGAACCGGAAGCGAGGAGTTCCATGCCGAGCGGCATGTTGGGAATAGCTGGCGGGGATTGCGCTTGATCGGACATGGCCGACACCTCTGTTAGCGTTAACCCTTTCTCGGTGATCCCGCAGGGCCGCTGAAATCGACAGTTCGACAGACCCTCGGATTCATACAAGCATATGTCGTCAATGTTTCAGCTTCATTTCGTCGTGCCGCAAGTTTGTTTCTTGCATCTCTCGAATTGTTTCGTCGTCCCGCCCACCAAGAAACATTTGGACGTTGATTTGCTGTTGGGGCATCTGCGCCCGATTGCGCGATTGCGGTCGAATGAAAACTTCGTCGCGTCAGTCCTATTCTTTGTCGCGCCAATCCAAGAATCCCTTTGTCGCTCCCGATAACGACAATAGCCACCGGAACGACCAATCCCGACGCTTCCGGTATGAAGTCCAGATGGCCAGCGCGCCAGAGCCCAACAACACAAATACCAAGGAGACAAGGCGTGACCCTAGCCGATATCACACTGACCGCATTCACCCTCTGCAATACGCTGCGTGTGCTGGCCTACTTGCCGCAGATAGCCAAGACAGCGACCGACCGCAACGGTGCAGAATCCATCTCGCTTGCGACATGGGCCCTGTTCCTTCTATCGAACATATCGGCCATCGCCTATGCGCTGGTGAACCAGCAAGATCACGTGATGGCGGCCATGTTCCTCGGCAATACGGTGTGCTGCGTGGTCATCATTTCAATTGGGGCCTGGAAACGCTCGCAATACCGCAACCGGCTGGCCGGGAGCGAACCATACAGGGCCGCATTGAGACCGAACGTTCCCTAGCGTTACATTTCAGAAAGTTAAAGCCGGCTCGCTCGGTCCTCGTCCTGAGGAGGCCAGCGTTCTTCCGGCGCCTTAGCCGGCGCACGCGGCCGTCTCGCGCCGGCTAAGGCGCCGGAAGGACGGCAGTGTGGTCCCGGCCTGCGTGGTTCGAGACGCCGCGCGAAGAGCGCGGCTCCTCACCATGAGGCCGGAAGAGTTCCGTTTCCGACATAGTAGCTCTCGCTTTGCGGCGCAGCCCGACAAGATCGGCTGGCGGCCGGCACCGTTGCCGTTTATTGTCCCCGAACGGCCAAGAAATTCCAGAATCGAAAGGGGAGTAAACCGCCATGCGTCATCTCGTCAAACTTGCGGCTGCCTGTTCGTTCCTGAGCCTCTGTGCGCTTCAGGGCAATGCACAACAAAACCAATTTCCGCTGGCAGCGCCTGCGGGCGTCGACAGCCGGGCGCGCGAGACCGCGCTGCCCGGCGCGGTGAACCAGGGACCGTTCGATGCCGGTACCTGGAAATACGGCAATGCCTTCAACGCGCCCGCCGGGACCAAGATTTGGAACCCGGTGAAGATCAAGATGATGCAGGGCGCCAAGCTGACGGGCGGCACGGTGCGCGGCGTCGGCGAACCGACCACCTATTGCGCGATGGCAAATGCCGGTTACGACTTCATCTGGACCGAGATGCAACACGCGCCATCGAGCTGGGACAATGCCGTGAAGGCGTGGCAGTCATGTCCGCGCGCAAGGGCCGTGCCTGGCGCACGCATTGCGTATACCGATGAGAAAGAAATCCAGCAGGCGCTGGACGGCGGCGCGCTCGTCCTGGTCGTTCCGACCGTCGACACGGTCGAAGAAGCGATCCAGGCGCGTGACTGGGCGTTCTTTCCCCCACTCGGCCGGCGCAGCCTCGGCGGCGGGGCGGCCTTTGCTACCGAGATGTGGGGTGGTGTCCCGGGCGGCTATCGCAATACCATCAACGACAATCTCGTCCTCATCCTGATGATCGAGACGCTCGAAGGATTGAAGAACGCCGACGCCATCGCCAAGGTGCCTGGCGTGTCTGCAGTCTTTGCGGCTTCAAGTGACCTCGGCAATTTCTCAGGCTACGCGCAGGGCCAACCCGACTACGAGCGCGCCATCAACATCGTGCACGATGCCGCCATCAAGGCCCGCGTGCGGCTATGCGGCCCGCTCGCCTGGAAGGACCGCCCGGACTTCACCTGCTTCCAGGCCGGCAACGAAATGGCGCAAATCGCGCGCGGCGCGCGGGCCGAATTGGGCGATCTCCACAACACGCAAGGCAAGCCGGAGGTCGGGCCGCTCGCCGGACGGTGAGGATGGCGGGCAAACACCAATCTGCCCTTTGCATGTCACCACGCAGATAAATCTGGCCTGTGGTAGGGGCGGGTTTGAAACCCGCCCTACGTCTGCCAAACGCCATTGACCGCCCTGCCGATCTTTGACCGGCGCGGTCGATGGATTACCTGACCTTTGGCTCCTGAAATTCCTGTCATGGTGGGAGGCCACAAGAGCGATTGGTGAGTGGGGGCGGATCACCAAAGCTTTGCCCTTCGGCCTCCCATTGGGCCGACTTCGTCTGGGCCGACTTCGTCTGGGCCGACTTCGTCTGGGCCGACTTCGTCAGAGACGCTCGATAACCTGATTAAGGGCGCGTCGGCGTCGCTGGGGCAGCCGTCGCTGGCTTCGCGGGGACTGGCGCAGCCACCAGCGGCGGTAAGGTCGGCGTCAGCGAAGGGGGGCTTAGTGTTGGGGTCAACGTAACCGTTGGCTGCTGCTGCGGCGGTAGCGTGGGTGTCTGAACGATGATCGGCGGCCCCTTGTACTGCGCGAAGCATGCCCCTGTGGAAACCGAGAGAACAACGGCAGCGACTGCCGGAGTAAGTGCCTTAATTTTCAGCATTGTCGTCTCCTCTGGAACGGAAGGATAATCGTCTCCTCTGGAACGGATGGGCGAACAAATCGATTAATGATCCTTCCCCCACATGCCTATAGACGGACGCAAGTCAGATTTTCCCAAAAAAAATTACATCTTTCGGCTCAGCGGAGATGCCATATCGGTCGCGGTCACGATGATCTTGGGATCGATGCTCGATTCCAACAGGCCCGCGTCGTATTTGTCACTTGCAGCCTGTTCGATTGCGTCCCGATGCAAACGGAACGTCATTTCGTTCGCGTCCGGGTCACCTTGGCTCCCGAACCGGTCCCCAAGGAGATCCTGCGTCGCGCGGCAAGGCACTTCGGTCTCGCCATCCTCCATCAGGAACTTGACTCCATTCATGGTGCTGAGGATTTGCTCTTTGCTGCGTCGAAGCGGCATCGTCTTCTCCTTCGTCATGTCGTCCTATAACATGCCGGCCGCCAATACGGTTTGAATTCTCGCGTTCGAGCAGGAGCCCGCCATGCCGCAGGACGAATTCGGCGAATACGAGCGCGCCTTGCACTACGCCGCACGGCTGCAAGGCCTGTCATTGATCCAGACCGGCGACACATTTGCGCTTGTCGATTACAAGGTGACGGGCGCGACACTTGACGAGATTGCGGCGTATCTTTCCGCCGACAGAACTCCGGACATCGAAACCCAGTGCCCCAACAATTCCAGGCGCACCGATCTGCGCGCCATGCTCAAAGCCGAGCGCACGCTGCTCGCCGAACTCGAAGAACAAAAACGCGAGTCCGGCAAAAACAACTCCGATCATGAAACCGCCGAAGCGGCATTGGCGGAGATACGTCGGAGGATTTCTGAGATCCAGGAAGGCAATCGGAACTGAAGTCGCTCGCAATCAGCCGGCGGTAAATTTCTTACCGACGACTTTGCGCCCGTCAATCTTTACGACGCGACCGGCAATCAAGGGGCAAGACGGAAGTAGAGACCTGTCGCCGGGACGCACTCACCAATGTGGGCCAACCGCGACGCGCCAACGGCGACGCGTCAACGGCGATCAGGGGCCGCCAAATTGGTAGATCACGCCCAGCCGCCCGGTATGGCCACGTGCCTTGACGGTCAACGGGAAAGGCGCTCCATTCTCATCCAGTACCGTTACATTGACGTTTGCGGTAACCCCCTCCTGGAAGTCGGCTCGCAGGCGCCAGTTATCCGTAACGGCTGCTTCGACGCCCCCGCCCCACAGAAGAGCGTTCACGCGTGGGATCGTGATCGGAAAAGGAACCTGGTTGAACACCCCACCGACCTTGGCCCCTACCGTTCCCCAGCCAAGCAGTCCATAGGCAAGAGTATTGGGCGTCAGAAGATAGCCCACCCGACCATGCACATTCCCGGTCCACTCGACTTTCACGTCGCTCGTCGCGATGTTCGGCGCGGCTTCGCCTTCGATGCCGACAACCCAATTGGGGGCCACTTGCATATTATAGCCAAGCACCCCGGTTGGAAGCACAGCCGACACGCCAATACCATCGAACACCAAGGTCCCCTGTTGAGGAATAGCCGCGCTGATTTGTGCACTGGCGCTTGCCGGGCCCACAACCGCGCCCGCGTAGAGACCTGTCCACTTCGTCCGTACCGGCCGGTCCGGCCATGCCACGGCGCTGTGCGGACTGACTTTGTAAATGAGTGCCGATCGGATGACGCCAACCCAAGGTTTCACGGTCCCGACCTCGATATCGTGCACCGCATTGTTGAACGTGTGCAGATATTCAGTGCGGCTGACCCAGTTTCCGGACAGAACGGTCTCCACACCGAACCCAGCCTGCGCACCGTTAATGGTCGTCAACTCTTCTGAAGCCTGGAATCTCGTCCAGGCCCAGCCGGCGGTCACAAACATCATCGTGGACGGCGTCACGAGAAAGCCAAGCCGCCCGCGAATCGAAGCGGACCAGCCGAGCTTGAGGAATTCCTCCTGTGGGCCCCCAAACGAGACTTTTGACTTGATATCCTGCCAGTTCCCGTCGGCCTCGATACCACCGACCCACCGCGACGAGAGCATGGTATTATAGCCGACGAGCGCACCAGCCGTGAATCCGCGGCCGCCGACGCCAATAAACTGTTCCGAGAGCCCTATGTCCGAAACCGAGGTGACGGCATAGCCGTAGCCAAGGTGGGCGCCTAGATAAAACCCTGCCCACGATGACGCAATCTGCACGGGCGGTGCCTTGACAGGCATATCAGCGCTCAATGCAGGACCTGTGGCCAAGCCGCCCCATAAACCAATGGCGGCAACAGCGATTGATTTTTTCATCATTTGCCCCCCGGCGATCAAAGTATCCGAATCATAACCGGATACCACAGACCGGCCCCAAAAAGGTTGCAGATCTGCCACAGTCAAGACGAATCCGTTAAATTACAAACCGGCTTATTTTATTAGTCAGGCGGGGGCGTCGCCAATCGCAAGCGCAGTTGAGCTGCTATCGCCGGTCCTTACGAACTGCAGCCATTGCTCGGCTTGTTAGACGTTCAGGGACTGTTGCCTTCGATTTCTTTCCACTTTTCGTTTTGGCAGCATCCTCGGCCGCCGGCTCGATCGAACCATCCGCAAGCGCACGCAGCTGCGCAACGCGCCATTGGGGGTTGGAACCCTTGAGTTCCGGTTGATGTTTGTCCAGTTTTCCGAGCAAGGATTTTACTTCAGCATCCTTCATACCATCGACGATCAAGGCGAAGGAATCGTGACCCAGCGATTCGCGCACATCGCGCAATGATTTCATCCCTGCAGATTTTGTTTTCAGCTGCTTGACGACCAACGTGCGTGCGGCCTTTAGCACATCATTTTTTATTTCTGAAAATACGTGAGCATGCGCGCCGATGCTCTTCAGCAGAGAAAATCCATCCAGCTCAACTGCCATTGAGCGCCCCTTTCGTCTCTTTCGCCAGCTCACTCAGGACGGATACAATTTCGTCACCCCACTTGCCGGTAAATATCGGGTACTTTCCGACCATGCCCATTGCAGCCGAAACTGCTGCCTGCTCAGGAATCTCAGTTTCGAACGGAACGAACGACGGTTTATCGACACCACGCTCTTTGTGGATGATAGCCGCGATCTGGTCATGTTGTGCAATTGGTCGACGACGGGTAATGACAACATGCGGGAGGCTTTTAGGCTTCTTGACCGGACCATTTTTGCCCAGCGACCTGTTCCAGACGCTATTGCAAAAGGCCAGGAGCCCGTAAGTGGACAAAGGATCTGGAATTGTGGGAACGATAACCAGATCAGCCAGACGGATGCTCACTTCCGTCAGGGCGGATATCCCGGGCGCGCAATCAAATAACACGTAATCATATGATTTTTTCGTTATTTTCAGCTGATCGGACACCAGCTTCCAAAGCGCAGTAACGATTGCGTCCAAATCGAACCCTCGCTTGGTAAGTTCGTAGATGATTTCGCGCTCGATGATTCTCAATTCCGGGCTGGAGGCGAGCAGAGATATTGGGAGCTGCTTACCGACATGCCAGACATCGCTGATATGAGGGCGAATATAGCTATCGAATGTTTTAGGTTGGCCTGAGAACAGGCGGTCATAAATAAACGCATCGATCGTTTTTCCCTGCTCGATCAACATTGCCAAATGGCTGTCTCCAGCGAAGCACATAGAGGCATTGGCTTGGGGGTCGAGATCAACAACGAGAACCTCGTCGCCCTCGGCCGCCAACCTCTCGGCAAGCCCGACCACTATGGTGGTCTTACCAACTCCACCCTTCATATTGGCAACTGCGATGACCTTGCCAGTCATGCTCGGTCCCCAACACTGGCGCGCTTCAACTGCGGCGGCGATGACAGGATATGTTTTGTGAGCGCTTGGAGGGTCGGTCCAGGCATGCGCATGGGCCACCCCCCAACGATACCGTCATTGTCCAACAACTATAGGACGCGAGCAATAGCGAGTCGGGTGACTCAATTGTCGCGGATCGGCAACCTGATGCGGTCTATGGCGTTGTTACCGAGATGCAGGAAGCCGGTCGGAATTGAAGCAACCGCAAGACTGAAGTTGTCCTTCGACTGCACATGTTCAGAGATGCCCAGGTGGCCCGCGGCTATCCCGTTGCTCTGCATGGCTCTGCGCTCCACCAAGACACGCTCTACCAAGGCCGCTTGTTCCCATATTGGGAACGCGCTATATTGCGCCATGAGGGTCATTGCCCAAAACACGCTCGTAAGCTTCTGGGACACGCATCCCGAAACGAAGGTTGCGCTCGAACGCTGGTACAACACTCGTCAAAGCCTCAAATTGGGCCTCGACGGATGAGGTCCAGCAAGCGGCTCCCAAAGCCAAGGTACTCAACCGCGAGCGCGTCAGATTCGAGGTTGCCGGAGGAAATTATCGCTTGATTGCGGCATTCGATTTCCGCCGACAAGTCGCCTTCGTGAAATTCGTCGGCACTCATGCCGAATACGACCGCGTCGACGCTCTGACCGTCTCGCAATACTAGGGAACAATCCGATGGAAATCCGACCGATTCGAACCGACAAAGATCACCGGGATGCACTTGCAGAGATCGATAAGTGCTGGGGCGCGCCGGAGGGCACCGACGAGGGCGACAGGCTCGACGTGCTTTTGGCACTTGTCGAAATTTATGAAGTGAAGCGATGGCCGATCAACACAGCAAAGAATTTTGATCCGATCGACGTACTCAACTATGCCATCGAGGAGCTGGGGCAAAGCCAGGCGGAATTGGCCGAACTTCTGGGCTCGCGCTCGCGCGCATCGGAAATTCTCTCACGCCGACGCGCGCTCACGGTCGACATGATCCACAAGATCAGCAATGCGTGGAAAATTCCCGCTGACCTTCTCGTTCGTCCGTACAAAATCGAACGAGCCGCTTGAGAGCGGCACTTTGGGCGCATGTTACTTCGACGGCAGGCGTCTTTCGCAGCACGCGTCGAGAAACACTTTCACGACGCCGCTTCAAGACCGTGCACAGAATTCAGATGGGGGCGCAAATGAAACTGCGTGATCTGGTGTTCGCGTCAAACGGTCGGATCAATCTTGAGAAATTGCGCGATCTATTCGATTTTGAGGGGCGGATTGATCGTCGACAATTCTGGCAAGCGTGGCTCGCATTGATTATATCAATCGGGCCATGTTCGAGCTGGCATCCTCGCTACAACCATTGGACGCGAACAATAGCGAGTCGGGTGACTTGATCGTCGCGGATCGGGCAACCTAATTCGGTCTAAGCCACTGCAGATCTGCCTGAGCCGGGCTTGATATTATTCCTCGTCATCGTGGACCCGACTGCGTCGCCAGCGCCGGTACGCAGCAATCCATTGGGCGCCGGGCGGCAACGGCGACGGGAGCGGAAGATCGGTCAGGCCGATACGTTGTCTTTTGCCACCATGCTTGCAAATGGCCTTGAGGGTGCCGTCATCGTCCATCTCGAAGTCCACCACCGACACTTCGACGCCAAGGATTTGGGTCGTGAACGGCAAGACGAGATTCTCTTCGATCATGTTGAAAAAACCACTCGCCTGTTCGTCCTCGTCGTGGCAATCGACTATTGCCTCCTCAATCAATTTGTCCAGCTCTCGAGAAGTTGCGATCACGTTCTTGGATGTCGTTGGTTTGCGCATGCATTTCCAGTTCTAAAAAATGTTGACGCAATCAGGA
>Ga0209488_10002225_pt1 | contig 16112 bp, 23 predicted proteins | sample Rivendell_Oct201_8_FD_188349 | JGI IMG/M metagenome (GOLD analysis project Ga0209488, IMG submission 188349) | Vadose zone soil microbial communities from the Eel River Critical Zone Observatory, Northern California, USA -... | ecosystem: Environmental > Terrestrial > Soil > Vadose zone >... | reverse complement strand
CGTGAGGTCGCCGCCCGGCTCGGCGGCGAGGTGACCGTGCACAGCGAGCTCGGCGCGGGCAGCACGTTCAGCCTGCACCTGCCGCTGACCCAGCACGGCGGTTCGCATCCCCGGGCCTTCGCGGCCGAGGGCAGTGTCCGTCCGGTCCCCGCGGCCATTCGCTTTCCGGCCGATCGCGATATAGCTCCACGCCGTTGCCGTCGGGATCGCGCAGGTAGACGGCTTCGCTCACACCATGATCAGACGCGCCTTCGAGCGGGATGCCGCGTTCAAGCAGCCGGCGCACCGTGGTTGCCAGGGCGGCACGGTCGGGAAACAGAATCGCGAAATGGTAGAGACCCGTGGTCCCTGCCGGCGGCTGCGGCGCGCCGCGACCGGCCCAGGTATTAAGGCCGATGTGATGATGGTAGCCACCGGCGGAGAGAAACACGGCGTCGGCGCCGTAGCGCGACGTCACTTCAAAGCCCAAGGCGTCGCGGTAAAAGCTCAGGGCACGATCCAAGTCACTGACGGTGAGATGGACGTGGCCGATTCTGGTGCGGGGATCGATGGTCATGTCATCTCCGAAAACACCCTGGGGTTCCCCGGTTTACATTTCCCCGCATGAACGCAGCCAAAATTCCTACCCCGGTAAACGAGCCCGTTCTCGCGTACGCCCCGGGATCACGCGAACGCATCGAGCTCAAGCAAGCACTGAAAGATCTCAGCGGACGGCAGATCGAGATCCCCGTCGTGATCGGCGGCAAGGAGATCCGCACCGGCAAGACCGTCGATGCCGTGATGCCGCACTGCCACCGGCATGTGCTCGCCAAAGTGCATCAGGCCGGCCCGGAAGAAGTGAACGCGGCGGTCAAGGCAGCTCGAGAGGCGTGGCGCGACTGGTCGAACTGGACGCTTGCCGACCGCGCGGCCGTCTTTCTCAAGGCGGGTGATCTGCTCGCGACACACTGGCGTGCGATGGTGAATGCGGCCACGATGCTCGGCCAGAGCAAGACGGCCTACCAGGCCGAGATCGACGCGGCATGCGAGCTGATCGACTTCTGGCGATTCAACGCCCATTACGCCGAACGGATTCACGCGGAACAGCCGCTGTCCCCCCCCGGAGGGGCGGTCTTGAATGCGATGGAATACCGTGGGCTCGAAGGATTCGTCTACGCCATCACGCCGTTCAACTTCACCGCGATTGGCGGCAACCTGTCCACGGCGCCGGCCCTCATGGGGTGTACGGTCGTCTGGAAACCCGCGGCGACGGCGTCCTACTCCAATTATCTCGTCCTCCGGCTGCTGCAGGAGGCGGGACTTCCTCCGGGCGTCGTCAACTTCGTACCGGGGCCGGCGACGGTCATCAGCGAACGGTTACTGGCTGATCGTCACCTGGGAGGAATCCATTTCACCGGGTCCACGGAGGTTTTCCAAACACTGTGGAAGCAGGTGGCCACGAATCTCACCGGATACGCCGACTATCCGCGGCTCGTCGGCGAGACGGGCGGCAAGGATTTCATTCTCGCGCACGCCAGCGCGGACGTCGATGCGCTCGCGACGGGAATCGTGCGTGGCGCCTTCGAGTACCAGGGACAGAAATGCAGCGCCGCATCGCGCGCCTACGTCCCGGAGTCGCTCTGGTCCCAGCTCCGCGAGCGGCTGCTCGGCCTGCTGGCGGACGTGCGCGTCGGCGATCCGGCGGACTTCCGCAACTTCATGGGTGCCGTGATCGACAAGAAGGCGTTCGACAAGATCAAGCAGTACATCGAGCAGGCGAAGAAGGATCCGAAGGTCAAGATTCTGTTCGGCGGCGAGTGTGACGATACGGACGGCTACTTCGTCCATCCCACCGTGATTCAGGTCGAGGATCCGATGTACCGCACGATGTGCGAGGAGATCTTCGGGCCGGTGCTGTCGCTGTACGTCTATCCGGACAAACAGTGGAAGGAAACGCTGGCGCTTATCGACCGCACATCACCCTACGCGCTCACCGGTGGTGTCTTCGCGCAGGACCGCGCGGCGCTGGCCGAGGCCGACGCGGCGCTCCGCTATGCCGCAGGCAACTTTTACAAGAACGACAAACCGACGGGGGCGGTCGTGGGCCAACAGCCGTTCGGGGGCGCGCGCGCCAGCGGCACCAACGACAAGGCGGGCAGCCTGCTCAACTTGATCCGCTGGACCAGCGCCCGGACGATTAAGGAGAACTTCGTGCCCCCGCGCGATCCCTGGTATCCGTTCATGGCGGAGGCTTGAAGGCGCCACTGCTCGTGTGGGCCCTGGCGATAGCGTTTTTGCTGCTCGTGGCGTCGTTGTTGATCGGTTCGTTCAGCAAGCCCGAGTTTCCGCCCTACGACATCGGGCCGCATCCCGATAGCACCTACACCCTCGATGCCTCGCGTGGTGATCAGTGGCAGTGGTGGGGCGCGGGCGACATCGGGTTTCGACGCAATCACATCATCACGGCTCCCGGCGCCGGAGCCATCGACCTCGGTCCCGTGAGCTTCGATTCCGTCGCGGATTTGCCGCAGGAGGGCTACGTCGCCACCACCTTCAGCGGCGACACGACGAATGCAGGCTTCGGGAAGTGGTACGACTACAGCATGTGGTCGCACCTGCTGACGTCCAGGCACCACGTCTATGCGATCCGCACCGCCGCCGGGGAGCTCGGCAAGCTCGAGATCCTCGCCTACTACTGCCGGCAGGTCGGCGCCGCCTGCTACACCGTGCGCTATAAAACAACGCGCCCCCGACCAGCTTCGTCGGGGGTGCGTTAATAAGAGGCCGCGGGAGGGTTACTTAGCAGCGGCGGGCGGCAGAATCTTGAACATTCCCGTGCCGCATACCGGGCAAACACCTTTGAGCGCGGGGCGGCCGTTGGCCATCTTGACCTGCTGGGCGTTCGAGATCTTCCGCTTCGCCTTACACTTCACGCAGTAGCCTTCATCTGCGGCCATCGTGCTCTTTGCCTTTGCCATTGTCGGTCGCTCCTCCAGTGCAGGGGCACGGGGTACGGGGGGAACGGGAAGCTGCAAGCGCCAGACAACATAATAAGGTGGCGCTAGGGGGGGGTAACCGGACCGTCCTGAAAGCCATTGCGTTTGTGCGTTCCGTCACAAAACGGTTTCGTCGCCGAGCCCCCACATCTGCACAGCACAACGACTTCCGCCGGTTTGCCGTCTTTCCGGGGTGGGGGCGCCAATTCCGTCCCATCGGGCGTTACGATCCGCACCGGGCCCTCGATGATCAGCGGGCCGTTCGATTTCGGGGTGATGATCACGGTGGTCATTTTGCCAATATAGCGGCACGCCAGGGCGGGCGGCGGGTAATTCCCTCGTGCGCAGGCTGATGCACACCCGTCTTTCCTTCATCGTTTGCTGCGTTGCCATGACCGTCACCGCCGCGACAGCCGCGTGTATCGGCGAGCGTGGGCCGTTCATCAACCGCATGGCTCAGACCGGCACGAGTTACCTCGCGCGCGCGGCTCGGCAACCGGTGCGCTGGCAACCGTGGGGACGCGATGCCTTCGCGCTCGCCGCGAAGCTCGACCGTCCGGTCCTGCTCTACATCGGCAGCGATACTTGTCGCTGGTGCGCAGAGACCGACCGCGCGATCTACACCGATCGCGAGATCGGCGGGCTGATCAACGCGCTGTTCGTCCCGGTCCGCGTGGACCGCGACGAGCGACCGGACGTCGCGCAGCGATATCAGGCAGCCGTCGAGCGCATGTCGGGCCTGCGTGGCTGGCCGCTCACGGTGTTCCTCACGGCCGATGGCGCGCCGTTCTTCGGCGGCACCTATTTCCCTGCAGATGATCCAATCACGGGGCGGGGATTGAAGCAATTGTTGCCCGAGGTCGCAAAGCGCTACCGCGATCAGCGCGCGTTCATCGTGGAGCAGGCGGCAGCCTTGCGACAAGTCGTAGTGACGGGCTCCCACGAGTCGCGCGGCGTGCTGCGTCCAACCGTAATGCGGCAAGGAGTGGTGGCGGTGGCGCGTGAGCTGGACGAGGCGGTTCGCAGTCGAGCAGCAGCAGGCAGCGTCATGCATGCCGCGGCAGCGTCGCTCCTCCTCACCGAGTCGGCGCGTAATCACGACACGACGCTGCTTGCGCCGGCGCGCCGCGCACTCGATCTCATGCTCGATACTACGGTGGGCATCGCCGGCGAAGATCCACCACGGCTGGTTCGTGCGGCACTCGTCGCCAGCCTGGCGAACGCGTGGACCGTGACCGGGGAGCAGCGCTATCGCCAAGCGGGTCGTGCCCTGGTTCGCAGCCTTGAAACCGAGCTTCCTCCGCAGGGCTCGGTGTTCGCTGATCAGGAGGCGTACGTTATCGAACACGTGATGGTAGCGGCAGCGATGCTCGGCGAGCCCGCGGTTGAGGCGCGCGCGCGCGCCGGTCTCGATCTCTTGTTGCAGCGGACGTATGCTCGCGGCTGGGGTGCCCGGCACGCCGTCGCGGGAATGCCGTCCGCCGGCAGCAGGACGCCGCAGGGCCTGCTCCAGGACCAGGTGCAAGTGGCGTCAGCATGTCTCGCCGCCTACCAGCTCAGCCAGGAGACCCGCTATCTCGATGTCGCGCTCGATCTCGCCGCCATCATCGAGCGCGGGTACGCGGATCCTGCGGGCGGTTACTACGACACATCCGCCGGCGATCCTGTCTCTCAGGCGGCGCTGGGCGACAGGACAAAGCACGTGTTCGATGACGTCCTCCCCGGTGCCAACGCCGCAGCCGGGCTGTTTCTGGCGCAGCTGGCCGAGGTGACGGGTGACCCATCGTATCGACGCCGAGCTCAGGCCACGCTCGAGTCCTTCGCGGGCGCGGTCGATGGGGGCGGCGTCCGGGCCTCGACCTTCCTGCTTGCTGCGCGGCAAACCCTTGGAAAACCGTGACGAAGCCCTCCCCCAGGGGGTCACTGGGATGGTGAACGACGGCGCCCCGGATATCGAGGTAGTCGCCCAAGTACTGGGCGGCGATGGGGAGGCGTTTGGGGTTCTCATCCGGCGATATGAGCCGGGTCTGCTGCGCTTCGCAACGCGGATGCTCGGGAATCCCGATGCCGCGGCGGACGCGGTAGCCGAGAGTCTCGTGCGCGCATATCGGCATTTGGCACAGTGCCGGGATCCGGGGCGGCTCCGGAGTTGGCTGTACCGGATTACGGGGAATCGCTGCCGCAGCCATCTCGCTCGGCGGCACACGAACGATATCTCGCTGAGTGACGTACCGCCGCTGGCGCTGGCCGATGGTTCGGATACCTGGGCGGTGCTCGAGCGAGGCGAACAGGTGGCACTGGTCGAGCGCGCGTTGGCTGCGCTGCCGGCCGAAAAGCGTGAGGCATTCGTCTTGAAGCACGTGGAAGGGATGAGCTACGAAGAGATGGCGACGGTGACCGGCGCGAGAATCCCCACGCTCAAGATGCGAGTGCATCGCGCCCGGGAAGCACTACTGGTGGCGTTGGAGGAGGTCGTACGATGAGCCCAGTCGATCCTCGGTTGCAGGAAGCGCTCGATGGCGAGCGTGATCCAGGCGATCTGCCGGCGGATCTGCGGGAGGCGTACACCCGTTTCATTGCCGCGGCCAAGCTGCTCACGGCGACGCCGCGGATCAGCGTGGCATCCCGCGTCATGGCGGAGGTCCGTCAGGAGGCGGCGGCCGCACACCGTGGAAACGTGGCGCGCCGCCTGGTGCGGTGGCTGGGGCAGCCAGTCACCGTGCGACTGCGTCCGGTCTGGACGTTGGCGCTGGCGGCCGGGCTGGCGGCGGTCCTCCTCGTGCCTTGGGGACCCAACTCCGGTCCCACGCCCGGTGTCGCTCAAGGCATTGCGAATTTCGTCGGACACTTTCCCGGAGCCCGCTCGGTCGAAGTCGTCGGGTCGTTCAACGACTGGAGCCGGGGCATGCTGCACCTGAGCGATAACGATGGCGACGGCATCTGGCACGCTGAAGCGGTGCTGCCCGCGGGCCCGCACGAGTACATGTTCGTGGTGGACGGCGAACGCTGGGTGCCCGATCCCCTGGCGGGCCGCTACGTCGATGACGGGTTCGGCGCCGGCCAGCAAAACTCGCTGCTCATCGTGCGACCGGTGAGCGCGCAGCCATGATTTTGCGGCTGGCCCTCACGCTGGCGCTCTTTCAGAGTCCACCGCATCTGACAGCACAAAATGGCGTCACCCGACTTCCGGGTCGCGTACCGGCGGCCGCGCTGCCCGCGATCGACTCGATCATCGCGGCGGCCGCGGCGGAGAGCCTGCCGACCGAGCCGCTCGTCCAGAAGGCGCTCGAAGGCGGCGCCAAGAATATTCCGGCCGATCGCCTGGTGAATGGTGTGCGGAAGGGCTTGCTACAGCTGCGCCAGGCGCGCGCCATCGTCAGCCATGCCGTACCTGGCCAGACGCCCCCCGAAGGCCACGTCGCGGCGGTGGCGGCGGCGCTGGCGCGGGGGCTGTCCGGACCCATCGTCGAGCGGCTGATCACGGCAGCACCCGACGAATCCCCCGGACCGGCGCTTCATGCGGCGGCCGATCTGGTCGCGCATCGCTTCGACCCCGATTCCGCTGCTGATCTGCTTGTGGAGGCGCACAACAAAGGCTTGCGGGGCGTGAGGTTACTCGATGTCGCCACCGCTGCCGATCACGAGCTGCAGCGGCCCGGGGGCCGCTCTCCCTCCGAGGCGCTGGCTCACGTCCGCGCCATGCTGCCGAACGTGCCCGCGCCGGCACGGCGTCCGTGACGCGAGGTGGAACGAGGGGGTCGTAAGAGCGACCCTAACCCGAGGCTTTAATGCTTTCGTCAGCACTCCTCTTCCTAGCACTGGCTGCGCAACAGCCCACACAGCAGCCAGCGGCCGCACCGGCCAAGCCCCAAGTCAACGCATCGCAGCGGGCCGACACGTCGAAGGCCAAGCATCGCGCGCGTCGCGCACGCAAGGCGAAGGCCGCGACCACGCCTGCCACGCCGCGTGACACGACTAAGAAGCCGTAATTACGACGTGTAGTCTGAGTTGATCCGGACGTAGTCCGGAGAAAGATCGCAGGTCCATACCACCGCCTCCGATCGACCGAGCCCAAGGTCGAGCCGGAGGCGGATGGTTTTCTGCTCGAAAATGGCGCGCGCCTTTGCGAGATCGGCCAGCGCCGTGGACCCACCCGTCGCGAGTGTGAGCCAGGCCCCGCCATTCGAGCCCTGCGCCTCGAGTGTGATGCGCTCGGCGACCAGCGCCACACCGGCGATGCCCGCCGCGGCCAGCACTCGACCCCAGTTGGGATCGCCGCCGTAGATCGCCGTTTTCACAAGCATCGAGCGCGCGATCGCTCGTCCCACTTCGCGGGCGTGGGCTTCGGTCTGCGCCCCGGTGATGTGGATCTCGAGCTGCTTCGTCGCGCCTTCACCATCCTCGACGACGGCCAGCGCCAGCTTGCGGGCCACCTCGGTGACCGCTTCCTCGAACAGCTTCCAGGTCGAGCCATCGCGCGAGGGATCGATTCCGGAGTTTCCGTTGGCGAGCAGGAGGACCGTGTCGTTGGTGCTCGTGTCGCCATCTACGGATATCGCATTGAACGTCCGATCGGCCACCCGCTTCCAAAACGACCGCAGGGTACCGGGCTCCGAGACCGCGTCGGTGGTGAGCACGCCCAGCAGCGTCGCCATATCGGGATGAATCATTCCGGCGCCCTTGGCCATGCCGCCGACGGTGATTGGTCCGGTCGGCGTTTCGAGTCGAACCGCGCAGTGCTTGGGGCGCGTGTCCGTTGTCATGATGGCGCGGGCCGCGTCGATGCCGCCGGTGGGGGAGAGTTTTTTCGCTGCTTCGCGCAGACCACGCTCGACCTTTTCCATGGGAAGCGGCACGCCGATGACGCCGGTCGAGAGCACCAACGCCGTCCGCGGTGGCAGACCGACTGCCTCTTCAGCGCAGCGCGCCATCGCGCGGGCGGCCTCGAGACCGGCGGAGCCGGTGCACGCGTTCGCCACCCGGGCGTTCATCGCCACGGCGCGGATCCTCCCGGGCCGCTCCCCCAGCATCTCGGCATCATAGATGACGGGCGCCGCGCGGAGCGCGTTTTTAGTGAACACGCCGGCGGTCGCGCAGCTCGTCGCGCTCACCAGCAGCGCCACGTCGAGCGCGCCGTCCGATTTGAGACCGGCGTGGGCGGCGGCGGCCGAGAAACCGCCGGGCGACGTCGCGGAACCCGCTTCTATCGTCGAAATTGCGGAGGACATAGTCGCTTGTGTAACAGTGCTCCGTTTCGTATCATAGCACAACCTTCCCGGGGGGACCCGTTCGATGTCGGACAAGTTCCTCAGTTCCGACGAATATGACGAACGTGCACATCAGCTCTACAACGAAGGTCAATACGACGACGCCATAGACACGCTGCGCGAGGGTCTGGGGTTGTATCCCCACTCCGTCGAGCTGCTCGTCGGTATGGGCTATGCACGGCTCGCGCGCGAGGAGTATGCATGGGCGCGGCGCGCATTCGAAGAAGCGCGCGGCCTCGATCCCGATCACGAGGATACACTCGCCGGACTGGGCGAGGTCCTGCTCAAGTTCGGCGAGCGCCCGGCGGCGATCGCGTGCTTCGAGCACGTGCTGGCGCTCGGCTTCCAGGACGATCACGACCTCATGTTGCAGATCGGGCGCGCATTGTTCCGCGAAGGTGTGCTCGATCAGGCGCGCCGCTTCTTCGAGGGCGCGCTGGGCGCGCATCCCGACTCCGCCGATGCCGCCGCCTGTGTCGGCTACGCGGCCCACCGGCTCGCGGACGAGGGCGGCAGCCTGCACTGGCTGCGCCGCGCGCTCGAGCTCGACGCGAGCCTCGGCGAAGCGCGTATCTATCTCGCGAACCTGCTGTATGATCGCGGCGAGTATGAGGCCGCGCTGTTTCATCTCGAGCGCACCGGGCCCGAAGAACACTACGACGCGCTCGCGATCTGGCGCCTCGTCGAGCTCAAGAAGAGCGTGTATCGCCTTCCCGACGACGATCCCGAGCTCGTTCCCTGGAACGAGCGCCTCAACGAGCTCGCGGGCGACGCCGCCCCCGAAGACCTTCTGCTCTCGGAGATCGAAGCGATGACGCCGGACGGCCAAATCCGCGATCCTCGCCAGCTCGAGCTGTTCGGCACGCTGCTCACCGAGCTGCAGGGCATGAAGAACAAGAGCTTCGAAGTCCACCGCGTGAGCACGGTATCGGGCGCGACCTACGTCGGGACGTGGGAAGAGATCGTGCGGCAGATGAAAGACGATGCCGCCGAATGGGTCGCCGGGTCGCTCGAGGAGTACATGGAAGCGAGCGCCAAGCGGTGGCGCAAGCAGACGGGAGCGGCCATCCCCGCAACCGATCCGGAAAGTTTTCTCCGGGCGAGCGCCGACGCGGGAGTGCTAAGAATCCTGCACTAGGTCGGACTGCGCTTGAAGCGAACGGCGACCGAGAGCGGTCCGTCGCCCAAAGCGACGAGCGTCACGGCGCCCGCCAGCAACAACGCCTCGAGCTCGAAGTTCTGATGTCCCGGCAGCTTCACGGCCACGATCGCCACCGCCATCTCGACGGCCATCGCTGCGGCCCACGCGCGTGTCAGGATGCCGAGCAGGATGCAGATCGCGCCGACGGTCTCGATCGTCAGAAGGATCACGGCGAAGATGGTCGCGAACGGGAATCCCATGCCGGCGAGCATGTGCGCCGTCGCGCCGATTCCGCGCTCGAACTTAGCGATCCCATGCAGCAGAAACACCCCGCCCACCGCCACCCGCATGAAGAAAGCCGCGTACGGCGTCAGTGCATTCACGAGGTCTCCGGTTAGAACATGGACATCGCGAGGAACGACCGCAGATTGTCGTTCGTCACGCGCAGCCGGGCGGAGAGGAGCCGCACGACCGACCACAGGATCTTGTAAGCGACGTCACGGTTGAAGTCGAGGAGCAGCTCGAAGTCGGAACGGGAGATCGTGATGAGGGTGCAGGTGGTATTCGCGATGGCGTCGGTGGACCGCTCGGAGCGATCGAAAATCGACATCTCGCCGAAACACGACCCGGGCTTCAGCACCGCGAGCGCTTCTTCGCCCGAGCCGGGAATGGTCCGCGAGATCCGGACTTCGCCTTCCGAGATCAGGAAGAGCCGGTTGCCGGGCTCGCCTTCCTTGAAGACGTACTGGCCGACGGTGAACTTCTGTTCGCGGCACACTTCCGTGACGCGGGCCAGCTCGCCCTCGTCGAGATCCTGGAAGATGGCCGCTTGTTTGAGCAGCTTGACGTCCACGGGGGTGAAGGTACGACGCGCGATAATGCCGGGCAAGTGAAACCATGGGCGACCAGCGCGGACATCGTGACGGCGCTGCGATTTCCGCTCGCCGCCGTGTTTCCACTGGTCAGCTCGCCCGCGTGGCAGTTCGCCATCGTCGGCGCCGCAGCGGCCAGCGACGTCGCCGACGGGTTCCTGGCGCGGCGCGTGGGCTCGTCTCGCGCGGGTGCGGTGCTCGATCCGGTAGCCGACAAGGTCTTCATGGCGGTCGCATTCGTGACGATCGCACACCGCGGAGTGCTCGCCTGGTACGAGCTGATCGGGGTGCTGCTGCGGGACATCCTCGCGGTCCTGGGGTTTCTGGCCACCTGGGTGCTGGGCCGACCGGTCGCGCTGCCGGCCCGCGCCGGCGGCAAGGCGGTTACGATCGCCCAACTGCTCACACTGGTGGCGGCTGTCGCCGATTGGACCTACACTCGTCACCTCGCATGGGCCACGGCGGCCATTGCCGTGTACGCAATCTGGGATTACGGTCGCACGGCGGCGCGCAGAGCAGCGCGGACCGCTCGATCCACTTCGCAACGCACGCCCTGACGGGGGGGAGTCGAGCCGGAATGCGGATAGTCGTGATCGCGGTCGTGACGTTGAGCCTGCTCGCCGGGCACGAGGTGACGGCGCAGCAGTTCCAGCCGCCTAAGAATGGCCGGCACAGCGGCACGCGCATCGGGCTGTTCGGATTCGGTTTGCGTGGCGGCCTCGACTTCCGACGATCCAAACAGCTGGTGCTCGGCGGGACGCTCGACCTCGGCGACCTCTTCACTAACCGGATCCGCCTGCGTCCTTCGGCGGACATCGGCGTGTTCAACGGGCCCAATACGTACGTCGGCAGTCTCGAGGCGCTCTGGCGTTTCACGGACGACGAAGAGGTCGCAACGCCCTATGTCGGATTTGGCTTCGGCGTGGCGGGTCGAGACGGCTGCGCGGCCGATCCCCAGTGTCCCGACCTCTGGCTCAACGCCGTCTTCGGATTCGAGCTGCACTACCGCTCGACGTTCAACTGGCTGCTCGAGTATCACGGCATGGACTCCATGCGCCGGCACCGCCTGTACATCGGGCTCACTACGCGGCGGGGCAACTAACGTGGCGCGCACCGCCGAGGTGACGATGCGCTGGCTGCGCCAGCTGCAGTTCGAGGGCAACGGGATCGGTCGCCTGCCGATTCTCGTTGACGGCGAGTCGACGGCCGCTACGTCGCCGGTCGAGCTGCTGCTCCTCGCGGCCGCCACCTGCACGGCATCCGACGTCGTGATCATTCTTCAGAAGCAGCGCGTTAAGCTGGAGTCGCTCGACATCACCGTCCGCGGCACCCGCCGCGACGCCGACCCGCGCCGCTACACCGCGATTGCCTTTCACTTCGCCGTCCGCGGGGAGGGGGCGGACGAGGTCAAAGTCCGGCGCGCGATCGACCTCTCACTCGAGAAGTACTGCTCCGTCGTCGCGTCGCTCGCCCCCGACATCGCAATCAGTTACGACGTCGCCATTGCCTAACCTGTTGGTCCTCGTGTCTGTCCTGGCACTACAATCGCAGCAGCTCACCGCGACGGAGCTGAGCCTCGGCGCCGACGCCGTCATGGCCCATCGCACATTCGTCGGAGCGGAGCTGGGCTTTGCCCACCGGCCCAGTGGTGAGAGCCGGATCGCGTTGGCCCTGGCAGGTGGGACGAACGCCGAACGACCGGCCGTGCACGCGCAGATCACCTTGCAGCTACTCCTGAATCCGGCAGCCCGCGCGGGACCCGGCTTCTACGCCGGCGTGGGCGGCGCGTTCAGCGCGCGGCGCGGGTCACATGGGCAGGGACTCCTGGCGGTGCTGCTCGGTTGCGAGAGCGCGCCGGGACGGCGACACGGCTGGTATGCGGAGCTGGGGTTCGCCGGTGGCGTGCGCGCGGCGGCGGGCTGGCGCGCGCGCTGGTTTCCAAACTGGTGGCCAGGGTCGTAAAACAAAAAGGGCGCCCGAACCAGGGCGCCCTTCCTTCCGCAGACGGCAGCCGTCAGGCGTTCGCGCCGACGGGAGTGGTCCGGGCTACGACGGGGCGGCAATAGCGCTCGCCCAACACGCGCAGCTCGTTCAACTCGGTCTCGGTCAGGTCGGTGAAGCGATCCGCAAGGTACAGCAACGTATCGTCGAACCATTCCTTCTGATGCTCCAGGCTCGCTTCCAGTACTCCACAGCGGAGTATGTGTGAGAACAGCTCGTCGCGTGCCTGTTCGAAGCTCGTGGGAATCGAGTACTTCCGTGGCTCACCACGCTTTTTGGCCATGCAGGAAGTTTCCTTTCGGCTGAAGATCTCGTGAAAACGCGCCGCAAGATAATTGGTTGTGTGGTATAATGCCACATCAGGGACGCGGGTTCCCGCGTTCCGGGAGGAACCGATGAGCGAAGAGGTTTACGGACCTGAACGAGCGCAGCGCCTGGTCGCGCTGCTGCGGGCTTTGGCAGAACGTATACAGGAGCTGGACGGCACGGGGCGGTTGCTCGATGCCGCGCCGGAGCTGCAGAAGCTGCTGGGTAATGCCCGCAGCGAGCTGTTTCACTACGAAGTGCGCAGCACCTACGACACGCCGGACATCGCGGAGAGCCGCCGTATCGTGGAAGAGGCGATAGGCGGCGGCGATCTTTCGCTGGACGATCCGGACGACGACGATCCTTGGCGAGGGGACGCGCAGGCATGAACCGATTCTATGTGATGGTAGGCGTATTGGCGGTCGTATTGGGCGTCGGCGTGTTCGCCATGTTGCGCACGGGCGGCACCGCGCCTGCTGCAGCGGCCGGTGTGCCACCGACGGTCGTCGACGACGGCTTTCGCGGCTACTCACTCGGCCAGGGAAGTGCGCCGGTCGAGATCGTGGAGTATCTGGACTTTGAATGTCCCGTCTGCGCGCAGTTCGCCACCATCCAGATGCCGACGATCAAGGAGCAGCTGATCAACACCGGGAAGGTGCGGTGGCGATTCCGCGATTATCCCTTGCCGATCCACAAGTATTCGCGCTTCGCGGCCCACGCCGCGCAATGCGCCGGCGGGCAGGGCCGCTACTTCGAGATGCAGGACCAACTCTTCACGCACCACCAGTGGGCGCAGACGGGGAAGGACCCCTCGAGCCTGTTCCGCGACCTGGCGAAGGCCGCAGGCGTCGATCTCACCGCGTACGACACCTGCATGGAAACCGGCCGCTATGCTCAGCGCATCGAGTTCAGTCGCCAGGAAGGCGATCAGCTGCTGGTGGACGGGACGCCGACGTTCTACGCCAACGGCAAGAAGCTCGAGTTCCGCCGGCTGCCCGGCTCGGATGACTTCAAGGTGATCGTCGACAGCATCATCGCGCACTCGCCGCCCAAACCGCGGGTGTCGCACGAACAAGCCGAGCACATGCGTCATTGATGCGCCATCGCCAGGCGATCGCGCTCCTCGCGCTCGTCGGCCTGTTCGTCGCGCTCTATCTGTGGCTCCACGCGCTGGGCTTCGGCGGGGCGATCAAATGCGGCGCATCGGGCGGGTGCGAAACCGTGCAGACCAGCCAATGGGCCGTCTTCCTCGGCCTGCCCGTCGCCTTCTACGGGGTGGTGGGCTATCTCGCGGTGTTGATCGTCGCGCTCGCGTCGTTGCGGCCGGCGGCGCTATCCCAACGCAAATGGAACGTGATGCTCGTCGGCCTGACGACGGTCGGACTGCTGTTTACGGCGTATTTGACCTATCTCGAGCTCTTCGTCATTCACGCCATCTGCCGCTGGTGCGTAGGATCCGCGGTCATCATCGCGCTGATCTGGATCGTCTCGCTGCTCTCGCTCAGGTCTCCTGCGCCTCGTACTGATCCCGGAGTTTCGCAACCACTGCGGGGTCCGCCAGCGTAGTGGTGTCGCCGAGGGCACGCCCTTCGGCAATGTCTTTGAGCAACCGGCGCATGATTTTTCCGCTGCGCGTCTTCGGCAAATCGGCGGAGAAGAGAATGTCGTCGGGTTTCGCGAGCGCCCCGATCTTCTTCGCCACGTGATTCTTCAGCTCTTCGCGCAGCGCATCGGTGCCTTGCCGCCCCTCCTTCAACGTGACGAACGCCGCGAGTGCCTGCCCCTTCAATTCATGGGCGCGACCCACGACCGCCGCCTCGGCGACCGCGGGGTGATCCACCAGTGCGCTCTCCACCTCCATCGTGCCGATCCGGTGGCCCGCGACGTTGAGCACGTCGTCCACACGGCCCAGGATCCAGAAGTAGCCGTCCTGGTCGCGCTTGGCACCGTCACCGGCGAAGTAGGTGTTTTTCCACTTGCTCCAATACGTTTGGCGGTAACGCTCATCGTCGCCCCAGATCGTCCGTAGCATGCCGGGCCACGGCCGGGGAATGGCGAGGTAGCCACCGCCGACTTTCACTTCCTGACCTTCGCCGTCGAGCAACACCGCTTCGATGCCGGGGAAGGGAACCGTCGCGGAGCCGGGCTTCGTCGCGGTGACACCGGGGAGCGGCGTGATCATGATGCCGCCGGTCTCGGTCTGCCACCACGTATCGACGATGGGACAGCGGCCGCCACCGATGTGCTCCCGATACCACATCCACGCTTCCGGATTGATCGGCTCTCCCACCGAGCCGAGCAGTCGCAGCTTCGAGAGGTCGTGACGCGCCGGCAGCTCGGTGCCCCATTTCATGAACGCGCGGATTGCCGTCGGCGCGGTATAAAACACGGTGACGCCGTGCTGCTCGCAAATCGACCAGAATCGGTCCTTGCCCGGATGATCCGGCGCCCCCTCGTACATCACCTCCGTAACACCGAGTGCCAGCGGACCGTATACGACGTAGGAATGCCCGGTCACCCACCCGACATCCGCGGTGCACCAGAACACGTCGGAGTCCTTCAGATCGAACACCCACTTGGTCGTGGCATACACCTGCGTCAGGTAGCCGCCGGTCGTGTGCAGAATTCCTTTGGGCTTCCCGGTCGTTCCGGACGTGTAGAGGATATAGAGCGGGTCTTCCGCATCCATCGCTTCGGGCGGGCAATCGCGCGCCGCGCGCGACATCAGCTCCGACCACCACTTGTCGCGGCCAGACTTGAACGTCACCGTCTGACCGGTGCGGCGCAGCACGACGACGTGCTCGATGCCGGGCGTCGCCGCCAGCGCGTCATCGGCGTTCTGCTTCAGCGGCACGATGGCACCGCGGCGATAACCGCCGTCCGCGGTGATCAGCACCTTCGCGCCGGCGTCGTTGATTCGGTCCCGCAGCGACTCCGCCGAGAAACCGCCGAATACGACGGTGTGGACCGCACCGATGCGCGCGCACGCGAGCATGGCGACGGCGACCTCCGGTACCATCGGGAGATAGATCGCGACGCGATCGCCGCGCTTGACGCCCAGACCTTTCAGGACATTCCCGAACTTGTTTACGTCGGCGTGGAGCTCGCCGTACGTGATGCGCCGGACCTCGCCCGGAGGCTCCCCTTCCCAGATCAGCGCCACGCGATCGCTCCTGCCGGCGCGCACATGCCGGTCGAGGCAATTCACCGACGCGTTGAGCTTGCCGCCGAGAAACCACTTGGCGTGCGGAGGCTTCCATTCGAGCACGCGGTCCCACGGTTTGCTCCATTCGAGTTGCTTCGCCCAGTCCGCCCAATAACCTTCCGGGTCCCGCCGGGCGCGGTCGTACGGCGTGGTATCACGGACGTGGGCCTGCGCCTTGAAGGACTCGGGAGGCGGGAAGCGCCGCTGCTCGTCGAGAAGCGTTTCGATCCGGTCAGTCGCCATGGATCGGGATATTAAGGAAGAGGGTGACTCTAGCAAGTTGCACCGTGCCGCTCGCAATGCGGCAAACCGGGAGCGTGAGCGCCCTCACGCATTTGTGCCAAA
>Ga0209488_10002224_pt1 | contig 16114 bp, 21 predicted proteins | sample Rivendell_Oct201_8_FD_188349 | JGI IMG/M metagenome (GOLD analysis project Ga0209488, IMG submission 188349) | Vadose zone soil microbial communities from the Eel River Critical Zone Observatory, Northern California, USA -... | ecosystem: Environmental > Terrestrial > Soil > Vadose zone >... | reverse complement strand
GTTGACGGAGTACAGCCACGGGGCCGGTTGAGCCTGCAAGCTCAGCCCGGTGGAGCTAGGGCAGGTACTGGGGGCGCTGCCCCCGATCGTCGACCCGAATGTGATGGTCGCCACGGCCGGCCGCGATGACGCGGCGGTCTATCGGATCGCGCCCGATCGCGCCCTTGTCGCGACAGTGGACTTCTTCACACCGATCGTGGACGATCCCAGCGAGTTCGGAGCGATCGCTGCCGCGAACGCCTTGAGCGACATCTACGCGATGGGTGCTCGGCCCCTGTTCGCGCTCGGCATCACCGCGTTTCCACGCGAGAAGCTGAGCACCGGGCTGCTGGAGAAGATCGTGGCCGGCGGCGCGGCGAAGATGACCGAGGCAGGCATCGCCGTCGTCGGCGGTCACTCAGTAGACGACCCCGAGCCGAAATTTGGATATGCCGTCACGGGTGAGGTGCACCCCGACCACATCGTGACCAACGCCGGAGCAAGGCCCGGCGACGTCTTGTACTTGACGAAGCCACTTGGATCCGGCCTGGTCGCGACCGCGATCAAGCGCGGATTGTGCCCGCCCTCGCTCGAGCGAGAGGCGATCGCCGTCATGACAACGCTCAACCGCATGGCCTCGGAGGCGATGGTCGGCGCCGGAGCGACCGCCGCCACTGACGTGACCGGGTACGGCCTCATCGGCCACCTCGCGAACCTGAACGGCGGCGCCGACATCGACCAGGCCAGCATTCCATTCATGAACGGGGTGCGAGAGCTCGCGGAAAGGGATCTATTTCCAAGCGGCAGCCACCGCAACCACGCCGCGTATCGCGATCGAGTCGATTGGGGCGGGATCGAAGAGATCGATCAGATGATGCTGTGCGACGCGCAGACAAGCGGTGGCCTTCTCGTCGCGATGCCTCCTCAGAACGCGCAAAAGTTCGAGCATGGACTGGAATCGGCTCGACGTATCGGCGTGATGCGCGGCGACGGCGCGATCCGCATCAGGTGATGTCGAGGCTGCGCGTCAGCGGGGGAGAGGCACGCGGCCGGCGGCTCAAGGCGCCTAAGGGGATCCGCCCCACGCAGGGCATGGTGAAGCAGGCCATCTTCAACCTCGTGGGGCCGGACATCGAAGGAGCGGAGGTGCTCGACCTGTTTGCCGGCTCCGGCGCGCTCGGGATCGAAGCGCTGTCACGGGGCGCCACGGCCGTGACCTTCGTGGACCATCAGGCCCGCGGGCTTGCTATCCTGCGCCAGAACTTGGACGTACTCGGCCTCAAAGAGCGCGCGCGCATCGTCCGCGGAGACGTGGTGCGCTGGTTGGAGGCATCGCCCGACACGGTGAAGCGCGCCGGCGTTGTGTTCCTCGACCCGCCGTACGACGATGTGGTGCTCGACCGCGCGCTGAAGGTCCTCGACCGCAGAGTTGTAGCCGCGACCGTTGTCGCGGAGCACTCACGGCGGCAAGAGATGCCGCCTCTCGAGCGGCTCCAGGTCGACCGGCAGCGCCGATACGGCGACACGATGGTCACGGTGTTCAAGGTTTGAGCGTCACGGTGAAAGGCGGCACCCTCCGCCCGAAGACCAAGACCGCTGTTTATCCGGGCAGCTTCGACCCGTTCACAAACGGACATCTCGACGTGGTCGACCGCGCGCTCGGCATCTTCGACAAGCTCATCGTCGCCGTCGCCGCCAACCCCGACAAACGGCAACCGCTCTTCACGGTGGAGGAGCGAATTCAGCTCATCAGTGCGTCGCTGAAAGGGCGCGAGCGCGTGGAGGTGACGAGCTTCAAGGGCCTGACGGTGGAGTTCGCACGCTCGCTTGGTGCCACCACGCTCGTCAAGGGACTCCGCGCTTACTCAGACTTCGATGCAGAGCTCCAGCAAGCGCTCATGAATCGCAAGCTTGCGCCTGACATCCACACGGTGTTCCTGATGTCGAGCTTCGCGCATATCTATGTCTCGTCAAGTATCTTGAAGGACATCGCCAGCTACGGCGGGAACGTGTCCGACCTCGTTCCACCAGCTGTCGCGAGAGCGCTGAAGGAGAAGTACAGATAAAGGTCGACGAGCTGCTTGACCGTTTCGAGTACCTGATACAGAACGCGCGCCATGTTCCGCTCTCAACCCAGGTCATGGTGAATGAGGACGAGATGATGGAGCTGATCGACCAGGTGCGATTCAACCTGCCTGACGAGATCAAACAGGCGAACTGGACCGTGTCAGAGCAGCAGCGCATCATCTCCGAGGCGCATGCCGAGGCGGCGCGCATCATGTCGCGGGCCAACGAACGCGCAGAGGAGACGGCTTCTGAGCACGAGATCCTGCGCCGCGCCGAACGTCACTCGGCCCAGGTGATCAAGGATGCGCAGGCGAAGTCAGACCAGATCATCCGCGAGGCGGAGGGGTACGCGATGGAACAGCTGAAGCAGCTCGAAGCCCATCTCGCCCGCACGATGGCGACGGTGCGCCGCGGAGTCGAAGCGCTCCAGACCAACCAGCCGGCGACCGAGGAAAGCGCCGACCAGGCGACCGGCTCTTAGCGACCGCCTCACAGCGTCCGGTAAACTACTCGACCTCATGGCTCTACCAAAGGTCAAGCTGTCCAAGTCTAAGAAAGGACGGCGCCGCTCGCACCTCGCGCTGGCGCTCGTGCAGATTCAGCCTTGCCCGAACTGCAAGAAGCCGCGCCGGCCTCACTCGATCTGCCCGAACTGCGGCTACTACGCGGGCCGCGAGGTCATCCACACCGCATAAGAATGAGCGGAAACCCGGACGGTTTCCGCTCATCGCCCGGTCGCTGCGCGACGGGGCTGCTCACCTTCCGGGGATGGGACTTTCTAAGAGTCACTCCTCGCCACGTCGGTCACATTCATGAACGTTGGGTAGACGGCCTGGCGAAGCCAGGCCTACAGGCGACGAATTAATGGCGAAAGTCGCGTTTCTCTACCCCGGCCAGGGCTCGCAGCAGCCAGGCATGGGGGCCGAGATGCTCGCCGATCCCGAGGTCGAAGAGCTCTGCGACAAGTGTTCCAGCATCGCCGGCGTCGACCTTCGCCACCTGTTGATCAACGCCGACGATGAAGAGTTGCGCCTCACGCAGAATGCCCAACCCGCGCTCTGCTTCGCCGGCCTCGGCCTGACCCTGCTGCTTCGCCGCCGCGGCATCGAGCCGGCCGCGACCGCTGGCCATTCCGTCGGCGAGTACGCGGCGCTGGCCGCATCGGGTGCGGTTGAAGCCCCCCAGGTGATCAAGGCTGTCGTGGAGCGCGGCAAGGCGATGGCGGATGCAGCTCCCGCCGGTACCACGTCGATGGCGGCGGTCCTCGGACTCGACTCGCAAGCGGTTGAGGTCGCGCTCGCCGGGATGAACGACGCGTGGCCGGCCAACTACAACACTCCAACGCAAACGGTGATCGCCGGAACGATCGCCGGCCTCGAGGCAGCCACCAAGCGCCTGCAGGCGGCGGGCGCGAAACGCGTGGTGCCGCTGAACGTCAGCGCGGCTTTTCACACGCCCTTGGTGGCGCCGGCCGCCGAGCGGTTGCGCGCCGCGCTGGACAAGATCGACTGGCGGACGCCGCGGCTGCCGGTGATGGCGAACCTCACGGGAAGGCCTCACCAGGGCGGCGAGCGAATTCCTCAGGTGATGGAGATGCAGCTGCGATCACCCGTGCGGTGGGCCGCGTGCGTCCAGATGCTGGTCGGGCTTGGTTGCGACACATTCCTCGAGTTGGGGCCGAAACGTGCTCTGACGGGGATGATGCGCGAGCTGGCGCCACAGGCCAAAGCCGGCGCAGTGGGAACTCCGACCGCGGTTCAGGAGGTTTCCATCGAAGGTTAAGCGGCCGTCGGAATACTCGCCCTGGGCCGGCACCGGCAGTCTTTTCATCGCCACGCAACCCTCGAGTGCCGGCAAAAGCGCCTGATTCCTACCACCGGGCCGCTTGGGGTCTGCTCCCTGGCCGGTGCTAGAGTTAATCCAGATATGGAAACTCAAAAACTGAGCTTCGAAGACTTCAAGAACATCGTCGTCGAGCGGTTGGGCTGCGAGCCCGAGCAGGTGACGATGGACGCTTCTTTCCAGGAGGACCTCAACGCCGACTCGCTCGACCTGGTCGAGCTCATCTACGCGTTCGAGGAGAACACCGGGCTGGAGATACCCGACGAGGACGCTGAGAAGATCACGACTGTCGGGCAGGCGTGGGAGTACATCCAGGAGAAGGCTGCCTCATAGCACAGCCGCAGGCCGCCCCCCTGGCCCAATCGCTTCAACAGCTCCAACAGAAGATAGGAATCCACTTTCGTGATCCGGGCCTGCTGCTGGAAGCGGTGACCCACAGCTCGTTCGCGAACGAGAGCCCTCATCTCTCGCCTCGCGACAACGAGCGTCTCGAGTACCTGGGCGACGCCGTGCTGCAGCTGATCTCCGCCGAATATCTGTACAAGCACCATCCGGGCGCGACCGAGGGCGAGCTGACGCAGACACGTTCGGCCATGGTCAACACCAACACGTTGGCGCAGCTCGCGGAGCAGCTCGACCTTGGCAGCTACCTCTACCTGGGCAAAGGCATCGCCAAAGGCGGAGGCCGCAGCTTGAAGTCGCTGCTGGCCAACGGCTTCGAGGCTGTACTCGGCGCGATCTTCCTGGACGCCGGCTATGACGCCGCCTACCACTACTATCTCGATCGCTATCGCTCGGTCCCGTCGCCGGTGCGGGATGAGAACTTCAAGGGGCGGCTCCAGCAAGTGGCGCAGGAGCGCTTTGGCGAGACGCCGTTTTACGACAGCGAAGGCGCCAGGGTCGGCACCCATCGCGAGTACACCTCGGTGGTCTTTGCCGGCGCCAATCCGCTCGGCACCGGCCATGGCGCAAGCAAGCAGGAGGCGGAGCAGGACGCGGCGCGAGCTGCGCTCGAAAGCCTGGTTGGCGGCGCGGACAAGGCCGCGGCCAAGCCGGCGAAAACCGCTCGGCCCCGCGCGCGCCGGTCACCGCGAACCTCGGGCCGGACCAAGGCTCTGACGGCTCCAGAATCACCCTCGGAGCCCGCTGCAGAGGTGGCCGAGGTCATCTCCCTGCCCGAGCGCGATTCCGAGCCGGTGGTTGTCCCCAGGGAAGCCCGCAGCCGCCAGTTCGGGGAGCCGATCGAGTAGCGCTTCGGGCAAGGTTTTTCCACAGGTTGTGGTTGCACCTCAATCGACCCCTACATCTGCGACAATGACGGGCAATTTGTTTCTGCGCTCGCTCAGCTTGCTGGGCTTCAAGACGTTCGCCCGCTCGACAGAGATCCGATTCGAAGGTGGCGTCACGGCGATCGTCGGCCCGAACGGCTCCGGCAAGACCAACATCGTCGACGCCATCAAATGGGTCCTGGGCTCCGGCCAGGCGCGCGACCTGCGCGGCAAGACGATGGCCGAGGTCATCTACGTCGGCGGCGAGCGCCGCAACCGCGCCGCATTTGCCGAGGTCACCCTCGTGTTCGACAACACGGCGGGCCGCCTGCCCGTCGACTACCACGAGGTCGCGATCAAGCGGCGTGTGGAGCGCGACGGGGAAAGCGACTACTTCCTGAACGGAAGCCGGATCCGCAGGCGTGACCTCCTACACATGCTTGCGTCCACCGGCCTCACGGTCGATTCCTACGCGATCATCGGCCAGCACGACATCGAAGAGATCGTCGTCTGCACACCCGCCGAGCGACGCCAGCTGCTCGAAGAAGCGGCCCAGGTCCGCGGGGTCAAAGCCCGCCGGCAGGAGGCCGTCCAGCGGCTCAGCGAGCTGGCCGCTAACCTGCTCCGGCTCGAGGATCTGAAATCGGAGATCGAGCCGCGCCTCGAGGTGCTCAGGGTGCAGGCGGCCTCCGCGCGCGAAGCGTCTGAAGCCACCGCGCGGCTCGAGCTGCTGCGCGGAAGCATCGTCTGGGAAGAGTGGCGCGAGGCAAGGGATGGGCACCGGCGCGCAGCGTCGCAAGTGCAATCGCTCGAAAAACGGCTGGCTGAGGCTCGCGAGCTGGCCCAGGCGTCCGAAACGGAGTTCCAGTCGTGGCGCCAAGAGATTCAGGCCGCACAGGATCGCCGCCTCGCCCGCCAGCGCACCCTCGGCCGGCTCCGCCTCGAGGTTGCGGAGGCAGAGCACTCTCAGCGGCTGACCGAGGAGCGAGCCCAGAACGCGGTCGCCCTGGCGGATGCCGCACGGCGCGACGAATCCGAGCACCGTTCGCTCTCAGCCGCCGCGCAAGCTCTCGGCGCACAGCTGACCACAGAGCTGGACCAGGCCAGGCAGGCCCTGGAGAGTGTGCCCGAGGCTGCGCCGATTCCCGAGGCGCTCGACCCATCGGAGGTCCAGCACGCTCGGCGATCGGCGGAGCAGGCTCGGCGCGCCTTGGGGAACGCGATGTCCACATTGGCCGCTCTGCGTACGCGTCGCGAGTTCCTCGAAGAGCAAACCGCGCGCATTGACTCGATGGCTCAAGTAGTTCAGCAGCTGCCCGCCGTCGAGGCAGAGCTCGAGGAAGCAAAGCGCGAATCGGCGAAGGCGGAATCGGCGGTGGTGATGGCCGCGAGGCTGCGTTCGGAGCTGGAGGGCCTTGATGCGCTGCGGCCAGAACCTGGGCCGGGATTGACGCGCCTGGGTGATGTCATCACCGCTGAGCCGGGTTACGAAGCTGCGCTGTCGGCAGTGCTCGGCCCACTGGTCGACGCTCTAGTTGCCGCGGACGAGCAGTCAGCGTCTGAAGCGAAACCGGACCGGCAGACCACCGTGCTTTACCCGACCCCAGCGTCTCCGATCCGAGCCGGATCGCTCTTCGAGCATGTGAAGACCCGGGCTGGATTTGGGGACGTGGCGCGACGGCTGGTCGGCCACGCTGTTGTCGGCGAGGATGTCACCCGCGAAGGCGTCTATCGCGAGCCCGGCCTGCTGCGCGCGGGCGGCGATCCTCGCGTGGCGATCGATGCACGAAGGCGCGACCTACGCGATCGACTCGCGAGCCTCGAGCCGGAAGCGATTCACGCCAACGACGCCGCCAGGGTGGTAAGGGAGGTCGAGGTCCGGCTGGACAGCCTGCGGTCGCGCACTGCCGGCGTCGCTCGTCCGGAGGAGACGGCGCGCCTGCTCGAGGCATCGCGTGCTTCCGAGCTGGAGGAAACGGAGAAGACGGCCGAGCTAGAGCGGGTCGCAAATGCTGCGGACGAGAAAGCAGCAAAGGTGACCCGAGAGCTCGAGACGAGCCTCGAGGTCATGGGCGAGCACAGGGCTGCGTCACACCACGCCGAGCTCGAGCGGGCTCGATGGCGGGACCGGATCGAAGATCTTCGCCGCCAGCTGAGCGCGGTCGATGACGACCTCACCCGCTTGCGGGGGACGGCTGACGAACGCGCGGAACGCGCGGCGCAGGCCGCCGTGGCCGCAGCGGCCGCGACTGAGGCGCTCCCCGCGCTCATTGCCGCCGCCGAGGCATCGCGCGGCACATTGTCCGCTGCGGAGCTGGAGTCGCCTGAGGATGAGGCTGAGATGGCCGAGGGCGCGCGACGCCTGGTCGCGCTCGAGGAGGCGCGCATCGACGCCCGCCTCAAGGCCGGCACGCTGGAGGGCAACCTCGAGCTCATCGCTCGCGAGGCCGAGCTCCTCGAAGCTCGAATGGAGGAGATCCGCACGCGAATGCCAGATGGCGTCGCGCCGGAGGAGATTCCCGGTGGCAAGTCGCGCGAGCGCGAGATGCGCGCGCTGGAGCGCCGCCTCGAAGAGATCGGTCCCACCAACGCGTTGGCGGACAGCGAGTGCCGCGAGCTCGAAGAGCGCTTCGAAACGCTGCGCACCCAGCTCGAGGACATCGCGTCGGCGCGCGCGGATCTGGAGCAGCTCATCGGCAAGCTGCGCGAGGAAGAGGAGTCGCGCTACGAAGCCGTATTCGGCGCCGTCGCCGCGAACTTCCACGAGTACTTCTCTCAGCTGGCTCCGGGAGGACGCGCGACCCTCAAGCATGCGGATGGCGACGAGGGCCCCCGCACAGGTGTCGAGATCCTGGTCCAGCCTCCGCGCAAGCGGCTGCAGAACGTCACGCTTCTGTCTAGCGGCGAGCGTTCCCTGGCCGCGCTCGCGCTGGTTCTCGCGCTCGATGAGGTCAATCCGAGCCCCTTCACCATCCTCGACGAGGTCGACGCCGCACTCGACGACGCCAACGTGGGCAGGTTCGGCGAGATGCTCGCGCGGCTGGGCGCGCAGCGACAGTTCTTGGTCATCACACACAACCACGTGACCATGTCGCATGCGTCCACGCTCTACGGAATTCATCTCGACGAGAGCGGCTCGTCCCACCTGGTATCCGTCAGGCTCGAGGACATTCGCAAGCCCATCGCACGCGCCGCGACCACCGCGCAGGCCGTCTAGCACGAGCGTCTGGAATCGCGTCACCGGCCGCACGCGCGGGGTGCTCGCGGCCGGACTCCGGTCCCTCAGCCCGCCGCTCGCTTCGGGATACTACGTCGAGCTCGAAGAGGTGCTGCTCTCTGCGGATATCGGTCCAGCCGTCGCCTCTCGACTGGTCGTCGGCGTGCGCGCCCGCGCACCTCGAACCAAAGAGGAGGCGATCGATGCCCTCGTTGCGGTCGCGCTCTCGCTGATGTCACAGCGCCCGCGGGAGCTCGACCTCAGCGGCCATCCCGCCGCCGTGCTCTTTTATGGGATCAACGGCGCCGGCAAGACGACGTCGATCGGCAAGCTCGCGTACCAGCTAAAGCAGGCGGGCCGTACGCCGATGGTCGTCGCCGCCGATACCTATCGCGCGGCGGGAATCGAGCAGATGGCCATCTGGGCGCGCCGCGCCGAGGTGGACGTTTTCGAAGGCAAGAGCGGAGCCGACCCGGCTTCGGTCGTGTTTGACGGCATCGAGGCGGCCCGCGCTCGCGGCGTCGACGTCGTGCTGGTCGACACGGCAGGCCGCCTGCAGACCCAGCGCAACCTGCTGGAGGAGCTGGCCAAGATCGGGCGCGTTGCGAGCAAGGCGCTCGGCGGCGGCCCTTACGAAGCCCTCCTTGTGATCGACGCGATGCTCGGGCTCACGAGCCTTGTGCAGGCCCGCGAGTTCAATCGCGTGATCCCCATGACCGGACTCGTGCTGGCCAAGCTGGATAGCAGCGCGAAGGGCGGTGCCGTGATCGTGATCGAGTCCGAGCTCGGAGTTCCAGTCAAGCTTGCTGGTGTGGGGGAGGGGATCGACGACCTGACCAACTTTGACGCGGAAGCATTCTTGCGGTCTCTTTTCGAAGGCTGATGCCGGTCGCGGATCCGCACTGTCACACGATCGCGTCGGACGGCATGGTGACGCCGGCGGAGCTCGTCGAGGCGGCCGTCAACGCCAATCTTGATTTGATCGCCGTGACCGACCACGACACGATGGAATCGGTCAAAGAGGTGCAGGAGCGAGGCCTGGCAGCCGGGCTGAGCGTAGTCGCGGGGCAGGAGATCACGACCAAATGGCCGGCCCAGACGCACGTAGTCGGTTGGTTTCTCGACAAACCAATCAAGCGAGGGTTGTCGCTGGAAGACACTGTCGCTGCGATCCACGACCAGGGCGCGCTGGTGATCATTCCGCACCCATTCATGCCGGTCTACTTCGGGTCGATCCAACCCGCAATGCTGCGGCGCCTGCTCGAGCGCCATCACGTTGACGGCATCGAGATGAAGTTCACGGTGCCGATTGGCGCCCGACGCAGGCGCGAGCTCGACGAATTCTATGAACGCAATCGCGAAAGGCTGGGAGCTCCGATCGGAGGAAGCGATTGCCACTTCGGCGCCCACGACATCGGCCGGGTCCTCACCGCCTATGAGGGCGACTTCCGCACCGCGGTCCGGCTGCGGGCAACCACACCCCAAGCCGGAAAGCAGGCCGGTCGCGTGCCCCTTGCCCTCGCGCTGCGCCAGCAGTGGACGTCGATGGTCAAGCTACCGCTGAGGCGAGCTTCGGGCCAGCTCTAAGAGCGCTTCGTGCACCGCCGGCGACGCAGCCAGGATGTTTCCGGTCTCCGCCCACGTGTCGCCGCCTGACCAATCGGTGACGCGGCCGCCGACCTCGATCACAAGAGCGGCGCCGGCTGCGACGTCCCAGGTGTTGAGGCCGAGCTCGAAGAATCCGTCAAATGTTCCCGCCGCGGTCCAAGCGAGGTCGAGCGCCGCCGCGCCCGCGCGCCGCAAATCTTCGAAACGCGCAAGTGAGCGCTCCATCACAGGTAGATAGCGTGGCAACAGCTTCTTGTTTCGAAATGGAAATCCAGTCGCGACGACTGCATTCGATGGATCGAGCGCGCGCAGCAATGGCAGGGGCTCGCCGTTCAGGGTCGCGCCCTGGCCGCGCGCGGCGGCAAACTCCTTGTCGAAAAACGGCGCGATGACGACGCCCAGCAGCGGCAGGCCGCCATCCAGCAGACCGACTGAAACTCCGACCGACGGGAAGCCTCGGGTGAAATTCGTGGTGCCGTCAAGCGGATCGACGGCCCACATGACCCCGGCTCTGGCGCCCCCACGCTCTTCGGCGAGCACGGCAATCCCCGGTGCCTCCCGCGCGAGGACGTCGAGGATCGCGGACTCCGACCGACGGTCCCACGTGGTGACGTAATCGCCCGCACCTTTGAGGTCTGCCTCTCCGCCAGGCCTGGGCAATCCCGCATCGACCAACACCCGAGCGCCCGCGCGAGCTGCGCGCAGCGCCACAGGGAGCAGGTCGCTCAGCCTTTCTTGTCCTCTAAGCCGAGGCCGAACATCGCCTCCAGGTCGTGCGCGGAGAACTGCTGGAAGGCGACCATGGTCTGCGTCCTCTCGATGCCATCGATCCGTGTGAGGTGCTCGATCACGACCTTGGACAGGTCTTCTTGCTCGCGCACCCGGACGATCGCGACAAAATCCCACTCGCCAGTGACGGTGTAGACCTCAGCCACGCCGTCGACTCCGGCCAGGTCCTTGCCGAGCCGGCTAAGTCCTTCGCGGGTCGATTTGACGAGGATGAACGCGGTCAGCACTACTGGCCGGCCCTGCGTGTCGCGACCGGGGCCAGCGCACCTGTCGCCTGGCCGTAGCCCCAGACATCCATCTGTCCGTACTCGATGCCATGGTGGCCGAGGATCGTGCAGATATGGGTCCGGTGATCGTTTCCGTGGTGCATGGCCTGCAGAAGGACTACACCTAATTCCAATCGATAGGCGCCACCATCACGGTTCTCTTCGATGGCTTCTTCGGGGTTGAGACGCCCCGCGACCTCGATCAGCTGATCCCCGCTGCGCTCTGCGTGCTCCCTCAGGATGGCCACGCCAGGGAAATCGTCGCGCTCGTTGATCCGCGGCTCGCCTTCGCCGAAACGCCTGAGATAACGCTGCTCGGCGGAGAAGAGGTGCATCAGAGTCGCGGCGATTGTGCCGTATGTGCCGGGTGCGGTCAGCTGTAGCTTGTCGTCCGGCAGCGCGGCGCAGACATCGACCAGTAGCAAGTTTGCCCAGCGGTTGTAGCGGAAGGCCTCAACCAGGATCGGACCCACATCGCCGATTGTATCGGGTGGTAAGCTGTCAAGGCATGGCCCTTGACACCCTTCAGGCACGCGGCCGCGCACTGGCCCTTTACGAGCGCTACGGTGCGCTGCTGACGGATCACCAGCGCAAGGTCGTCGACCTGTACTTGCGCAGCGATTGGTCGCTAGCCGAGATCGCCGAGCACCAGGGCACCTCTCGCGCCGCGGTCCACGACATCGTGCGCCGTTCGACCCAGGCCCTTCAGGAATACGAGCGCCGGCTCGGGCTCCTGTCCGAGGCGGCACACCGGCGCCGGGCAGTCGAGGCGCTCGAGCGAGACGTCGACGGGCTGCGGCGCCGCATCGCTCGTCTGGAAGGAGCGGGCAACCAATAGATGTTTGAGACGCTGGGAGAGCGGCTGGCCTCGGCCCTGAAGAAGATCTCCGGACGCGGAGTACTGCGGCCGGAAGATGTCGACGCCGGGCTGCGAGAGGTGCGCCTGGCCTTGCTTGAGGCGGATGTCAACTTCAAAGTGGTCAAGGAGTTCGTGGAGCGGGTCCGTGCTCGCCTCCAGGGGGTTGAGGTGGCGCCCGGTCTGACCGCGCCACAGCAAGTGATCAAGGCAGTCAACGAGGAGTTGGTCGAGCTGCTCGGCGGCAATTCAGAAGGCCTGCGATACGCGCCGGCGCCCCCGACCGTGATCATGCTCGTCGGGCTTCAAGGCTCGGGCAAGACCACGACCGCCGTGAAGCTTGCGCTGCTTGCACGCCGGGAAGGCCACAAGCCGCTTGTGGCCGCCCTCGACCTCAGGCGTCCGGCGGCGGTGGAGCAGCTGAAGACGCTTGCCGCTCGTGAGGGGATTGCGTTCCACTCAGGCCAGGGCGAGGTCGAAGCAATCGCGCGCGGTGCGGTGGCGGAGGCGGGACGCCTGGTGTGTGATGTGGTGATTCTGGACACGGCGGGCCGTTTGCAGATCGACGACGAGCTGATGCAAGAGGTCAAGCGCCTCAAGGCGGCGGTCCCTGTGACCGAAACCCTGCTTGTCGCCGACTCGATGACTGGACAAGAGGCGGTGAACGTCGGTGAGGTGTTCGGTCGCGAGGTTGGCCTCGACGGAGTGATCTTGACGAAGCTTGATGGCGATGCACGCGGCGGCGCCGCGCTGTCTCTCCGGGTGGCCACCGGCCAGCGCATCCGCTTTGCCGGTACCGGCGAGAAGCCGCAGGATCTCGAGATCTTCTTTGCCGAGAGGATGGCGTCGCGGATCCTCGGCATGGGCGACGTTCTTACGCTGATCGAGCGCGCCGAGCGCAGCGTGGACAAGGAGCAGGCGACCGAGGTCGAGCGCCGTCTCCGCGCGGGTCAGCTCAGCTTCGACGACTTCCTCGCGCAGATTCGGCAGGTTCGCGGCATGGGGCCGCTCGAGGGCATGCTGGACATGATCCCGGGCGGAGGCAAGCTGAAGGGCCAGGTTGCCGGCGTTGACACAGAGCGCGAAGTGAAGAAGATGGAAGCGATCATCCTTTCGATGACCAGGCGCGAGCGCGCGCACCCAGAGGTCATCGATGGCGCGCGCAAGAAGCGAATCGCGCGGGGCAGCGGCGTCGAACCCGCTGACGTCAACAGGGTGTTGAAAGCCCGCGAGGCGATGCAGCAGCTCGCGAAGCAGTTTGGTGCGGTCGGCAACCGCAAAGGCAAAGCCGTGGGCCCTCCACGGCTGTTCGGTAAAGGAGGCGCAGGTTGGTAAAGATCAGGCTCAGGCGGATGGGTGCCAAACGGCATCCCTTCTACCGCCTCGTTGTGGCGGACGCGCGATCGCCGCGGGACGGCCGGTTCATCGAACACCTCGGGTACTACGATCCGATGACCGACCCGGTCAAGGTGAAGATCGACGTGGAGAAAGTGAAGCTTTGGCTCCAGCAGGGCGCTCAGCCGAGCGAGGCCGCGCGGAGCCTCTTGAAGCGGGAGGGGATCCTTGAGCGACGCGCAAAGTCGACCGGCACGGCGTGATTTTCGGCGCGGATCATTCAACCGCGGCGGTTTCCGGCGTGACCGCCAGGAAGGTCCAGCAGGTCCCGCCGTGGACTACAAGGCACTGGTCGAATACGTGGCGAAGTCATTGGCGGAGAAGCCCGAGGAGGTCCTCGTGGAATCTTTCGAACGCGGCGGCGGAACTGTGGCCATCAAGGTCAAGCTGGCCGACGCCGATGTTGGTCGCTTCATCGGCAAGGCCGGTCGCAACATCGAGGCGATCAGGACGCTGGTGAGGGTCGCGTCGCTTCGCGACCGCAAGCGAGTTTTCGTCGACCTCGCCAATCCATCCATATCCCAGCATGAGTCGCGTCCGAGGACGCCGCGTGGAGAAGGACGCGAATGATCCGCGTCGGCCAGGTGGGTGGGGCGTACGGTGTCGAAGGGGCTGTCAAGGTGCTTCCCTTGACAGACTTTGACGACCGGTTCGCAGCCGGTTCGCGGCTGATGCTCGATGGAGCGGAGCACCAGGTCGAGTGGAGCCGGCCTGGGCATCCGGGGTTGGTGGTGAAGTTCCACGGCATCGACAACCGCACTGTCGCAGACCTTTTTCGCGGTCGGTACCTGGAAGTTGAAGATGAGGCGGCGCGTCCCCTATCGGAGGGACGCTTCTACCACCACCAGGTGGTGGGCCTTACGGTCTTGACCAGCTCGGGTCAGCCTCTCGGCACGATCGCCGAGGTCCTCGAGCGCCCGGCCAACGATGTGTGGGTCAGCCGCGACGGCGTGGTGGAGCACCTCATTCCGGCCACCAAAGACGCCGTGGTGGAGGTTGACGTCGACGGCGGACGCGTAGTGGTGGCGGATTGGCTCGTCGCGATCGAGGACGCCAGGTAGGCATGAGATTCGACGTTGTCACGATCTTCCCGGCCATGTTCGGCCCCGTCTTTCAGCACGGCGTAGTCGGGCGCGCGATCGAGCGTGGGATTGTCGAGCTGCAGGCGCACGACCTGCGCGAGCATACGCACGACCGGCACAGGCAGGTCGATGACATGCCGTTCGGCGGTGGGCCAGGGATGGTCCTCAAGCCGGAGCCGGCGATCGAGGCGGTCGAGGCGATTCGAGCACATAACCCCGGGCCTGTGATCCTGATGGAGCCATGGGGCGAGCCCCTTGACCAGCGACTCGCCGAGAGCCTGGCCGCTGAGCCCGGGCTGATCATCGTGTGTGGAAGATACGAAGGGATAGACGACCGGGTCCGGACGGCCCTGGACGCGCGTGAAGTATCGATCGGCGACTATGTCCTGAGCGGCGGCGAGATCCCCGCGATGGTGCTGATCGACGCGGTCGCGCGCCTGGTGCCCGGCGTCGTGGGCGATCCGGACTCGCTCACGCAGGACAACTTTTCCATCGAGCCGTCGGGCTGGCCGCAGTACACCCGGCCGGCGGAGTACCGCGGCATGAGCGTTCCCGAAGTGCTCCTTTCCGGCGACCATGCGCGCATCAAGCAATGGCGCCGCCAGCAAGCAGCCCAGAGACATGTTTCACACACCAAGGAGTTGAAGAAGACATGAACGTGATCCAGCAGCTCGAGAAAGAGCAACAGAAGGACAAGGTTCCCGCACTGCGCGCGGGCGATACGGTTCGCGTTCACGCGAAGGTCGTGGAGGGCACCCGCGAGCGCATCCAGGTTTTCGAAGGCACGGTGATCCGCGTCACGGGTGGCGGCCTGCGCCAAAACTTCACCGTGCGCCGAGTCACCCACGGCGTCGGAGTCGAGCGCACCTTCATGATCCACTCGCCGCGCATCGACAAGATCGACGTCTTACGCCACGGCGACGTGCGCCAGGGCAGGCTGTACTACCTACGCGGCAAGATCGGCAAGGAAGCCCGCATCCGTGAGAAGCGGCAGCTGATCCGCGAAGAGGAGACCGAAGAGCCGGAGCCGGACGCAGAGACTGCCGAGACTAAGTAAAGGCAGTAGCGCCCGCCGCTGGCGCTCGCTAACCTCGATCCAGTGAGACCGATGTTGTGGCGCTACGAGCGCATGGCGAGCTCCATGGGCTACCAGGTCGTGGCGGGGGTGGACGAGGTCGGCATGGGCCCGCTCGCCGGCCCCGTGGTCGGCGGCGCGGTGGTGCTTCCGATCGGCGTTCGTATCCCAGGTCTCGACGACTCGAAGCTGCTCACCGCGGCGGAGCGTGACCGGGTTGACGTACTGATCCGACGCCGCGCCCTCGCGGTTTCGGTTTGCGCCGTCGACCACGCACAGGTCGACAGCCTCGGACTCCTCCGGGCAAGACACCTCGCCACGGCGGGGGCTGTGGCCGGGCTGAAGGTGCCGGCCGAATATCTCCTCGTCGACGCCTGGGACGTGCCCGAGGCGCCGCTGCCGCAGATGGCCGTCGTCAGAGGTGATCGCACCTGCGCGTCGATCATGGCGGCGAGCATCGTGGCCAAGGTGGCTCGAGACAAAGCGATGGTCGAGTACGACCTCTTGTATCCCGGCTACGGCTTCGCCGACCACAAGGGTTACGCCACGCCGGCGCATCGCGCCGCCATCCGCCGCCTGGGCCCGAGCCCCATCCACCGGACGACGTGGGCGCCTTTTCGCGAACCAGTTCTGCTCGGGTAGACCTGGGGAAGGCGGGGGAGAAGGCCGC
>Ga0209488_10002223_pt1 | contig 16115 bp, 13 predicted proteins | sample Rivendell_Oct201_8_FD_188349 | JGI IMG/M metagenome (GOLD analysis project Ga0209488, IMG submission 188349) | Vadose zone soil microbial communities from the Eel River Critical Zone Observatory, Northern California, USA -... | ecosystem: Environmental > Terrestrial > Soil > Vadose zone >... | reverse complement strand
ATCGAAGCCGCTGACCGCGGTGAGTTAGTAGAGCCTGAGCACGTGTGGGAAGGTGTTGAACGCATCTTGCACTCCTGATGCAAGTTCGTTGGACGACGCCCGCCTCCGAAGACCTCCAGCGCATTACCCGCCATATCCAACGTGATAATCCTCTGCCGCGCGAGAAGTGGCGCAAACCCTTTATGATGACGCCATGTCGCTTGAGACCCTGCCCAGTCGCGGCAGAACCGGACGGATTGCGGGCACTCTTGAACTGGTATCATTTCCTCCTTTCATCATCGTGTACCGGATCAAGTCCGAAACTGTGGAAATCCTGCGCATCTATCACGGCGCACAGGATTGGCCATAACTATCCAGAGAAGCGACAGCCTCAGGATGACGGCATTCACTTCACCGGCGCGACCGCGACCAGGATCGTACAGACCTCGTTGCCGCGATTGACGATCTCGCGGCTTTCGTTCGAACCGATCACGCAGGAATCGTTCTTCTTGAGCACAGTTTCCTTGCCGTCGACGATGACAGTCAGTTCGCCCGCCAGCACGAAATAGACTTTCTCGGGCGGTGAGGCGTCGGGGCCGGCGCCGCCGCCCGGCAGGAAGTGCGAGAGACCGACGATCAGGGTCTGGGTGCCGCCGGCTTCCGCGCCAAACAGGCGCAGCGGCAGGCAGCCGCGATGATTGGGCGCGTCGTAGCTCTTGGCATCGGCAAAACGTTTGACCTGCATCAGAACTTCTCCCCCTTCTCGATCCGAAACGAGCCTTTAGGGTCAACCATCGCAACCAGCCGGATGATGCAGCCGTCACCGCGGTCCCAATTCCAAGGAAAGAACGCGAAGGTGCAACGCCGTCCCGTGACCTTGTCGATGTCGCCGCCGACATTCTCGATGCCCAGAATGCCGTTCTTGAAGAGAATGCGATGGACCGGTTCCCATTCGGGAAAATCCTCCTTCCAGTCGCGCCCGCCCGACCACTTCTTGTATTCGTCAGCGAGATGCGGATGCAGCGGTCCGTTGCGCTGCGGGCCGATCGCTGTGGCGAGCGGGTGATCGTTCGCCTGGGTATCGTGACCGACAACCTTCACCTTCTTTTCGACGAACCATTCGCCGGCCGATGGTACGAAGCCCGGCGCGCGGCAGAAATAATCTTCGCTGTCGTCATAAAGCTTGTGCCATCCCGTATTGACGATCACGACATCGCGCGGCCGCACGATCTTGCCGGCCGCCTTTTCGAGATCGTCATAGGTGATCTGCTCCCACTTCTTCTTCGGGATCGACACCACGATGCCCGACCCAAAGAAATGCGGCAGCGGCACTTCGTCGATGAACGGCGTGCCCTGGATGACATGCGCCGGTGCATCAATGTGCGTGGTGTTGTGCATTGAGGTCGTGATGCGCTGCGACAATACGCCGGATTTTGCGTGGTAGTGGATGCGTTCGATCTTGACGTCTTCGAAATAGGGCCAGTTCGGCGACTGAAACCCGAACACATGCGAAAGATTGTAGAACTCAAGTCCCATCGTGTTGTTGAGGTTTTCCTCAAACGATACGCCACGGATTTTTTTGACCAAGGTCAGCCCTCCTGTTATTCAAAATTCTTCAAGCCACCATCGCACTCAGGTCCACCTGCATGGCGCGCTTGGTCGCCAGGAGGCGCTCGGCGATGAGCGCATGTTGCTGGTTGAACCGTTGACTCGGCACCGGCACCGAAATCGCGAGCGCGCTGCCGAACGGATCGTCCAGGGCGACACCGACCGCGCAAATACCGAGCGTATGTTCCTCGCGGTCATAGGCAACGCCGGTATTGCGCGCGATCCCAATGTCGGCCATGAGCGCATCGAGCGTGGTCAAGGTTTTTGGCGTGCGCGCCTCATAGGCGCGCCCGATGAGTTGCTCGATTGCCAGGACATCGAGACGGCTGAGATAGGCCTTTCCATTCGCGGTGCAGTACAGCGGAAAGGTTTCGCCCACGGCAGAAACAGTGCGCAGTCGCTGCGAACCGATCACCTGGTCGATGAACACCAGGTGATCATTGCGCACCAGGGAAAGATCAACCGTCTCGCATAGTTCCGTCGACAGCCGCGTGATGAACGGGCGCGCCATGGCGACGATGTCGTTGCGCACCGACGCCGCCAACCGGTGGATCGTCGGCCCAAGGCGCACGCCTCCGTTGGGTGACGCTGCGATCAGGATTTTTTCAGCCGCCAGTGACGCGACAATCCGCTGCACGGTCGAGCGGGCAAGGTTCACGCGTTGCGCGATCTGCGCAAGGCTCAAGCCCGCATTCTCGCCCTCGAGCGCACGCAGGATGGCTGCCGCGCGGGCGATGACCTGGATCTGGTTTTTCTCGTGTTGGACCGGCACAACCATATACACGCTTTAGTTGTTATTACTTGTGGGCAGTCATGAATGAGTGATTGCGCCAAACTAAGACGCTGCCGTCTTGCGGTACAGACTAGCCCAATATACGGTACAGTGGAAAGCGAAAAATCGCGTCCCATGAACGCCCATCAGGAGACTGGCTTGGTAAGGAAAATCGCGCTCGAAGAGCACTTTTTGTGTCCGGAGTTCGAGCCCTATTGGAACCCGACCGCAGCAGATCTCCCGGCGGCCAAACGCGAACAGGCGCTGGCGCGGCTGACCGATTTCGGCGAGCAGCGTCTGGGCATGATGGATCGCGCCGGCATCTCGGTAGCCGTTCTTGGCCTGGCGGGGCCTGGCGTACAGGCTGAGCGCGATACCGCTGTTGCGATCCGCAATGCGCGCGCCGCCAACGACTTCCTGGCCCGCGAAATCCAGAAGCGGCCGGACCGCTATGCGGGTTTTGCTCATCTTGCGATGCAAGACGCTGCTGCGGCCGCAAACGAACTCGAACGCTGCATGAGCGAATTGAACTTCCGCGGCGCCATGATCAACGGCCACACCAACGGGCAGTACCTCGACGACCCGATGCTTTATCCATTCTGGGAGCGCGCAGAAAGCTTGAGCGCCCTCATCTACCTGCACCCTGCCGATCCTCCTGCCCTCTTTCCGGCGCTTGCCGGCTACAAGGGGTTGCGGCGCGCCACCTGGGAATGGACGATGGAAACCGGCACGCACGCCCTGCGTCTCATTTTCGGAGGCACGTTCGACCGCTTTCCGAACGCCAAGCTCGCGCTCGGCCATATGGGCGAGACGCTTCCCTTCCAGCTCTGGCGCCTGGACAGCCGTGCGGGCCCGGACTTCTATGCGATCAAACTCGGCAAACCGCCCTCGCAATACTTCAAGGAGAACATTGTTGTGACAACGTCAGGCATGTGCTCGGCAGATCCCCTTGCCTGCACCCTCAGCGCGCTTGGGACAAAGAACCTGATGTTCGCGGCCGATTACCCCTTCGAGTCGGCGGAAGAATCCGCCCACTTCATCGACAGCACACCGCTCGCCGAAGACGTGCGGCAGGATATCTGCTTCGACAACGCGGCAAAGCTTCTACGTATTGAGCGATAAAATTTGCGTATTGGGCGAAAACTTGGCGGCACAAACGGTGGAGTTCCCTCTCCCCGCTGGGGAGAGGGCTAGGGTGAGGGGGAACGGTGCTACAATCCGGGCTGATTCCTGACAGTTTCGAACCCCCTCACCCCAACCCTCTCCCCAGAGGGGAGAGGGAGTCATACCGAGTTCGCATTGAGGACATTGGATCACACAAGCAGTTGGCAACTCTAAATCAGACTAGATATGCAAAGGCATCGCTCATGAGCACCGCGTCGGAACGCATCACCACTCCCATTTCGGATCAGGAACTCGCACGCCGTTGGCAGGCGGCCCGCAAAGTAATGAGCGAGCGTGGGATCGACGCACTGGTGATGCAAAACGCCAACGATTGGCTTGGCGGCTACGTGAAATGGTTCACCGACATCCCAGCCACAAATGGCTATCCCAAGACGGTGATCTTCCACGCCAACAATCCCATGACCATGATCGAGATGGGCGGCTTTGGCGCGGTCCGCAAACTTAAAGGTACCGACCCGATCCACCGTGGCATCGACGAGGTGATGGGCTCGCCTTCGTTCCTGGCGGTAAACTACACCGACAACTACCACGCCGATTGTGCGCTCTCGGTGCTCAAGAAGCGCGGTTACCGCACCATCGGTTTGGTCGGCCCCGGCAGCATGCCGCACGCCTTCGTGACCCACCTCAAGGCCGGGCTCTCGGGCACGGGCTTCGTGGACGTGACCGACTTCATCGACCGCCTCAAAGCCATCAAGAGCCCGGAAGAAATCGGCCTCATCCAGCGCTGCTGCGAGATGCAGGATGCGGTCTTCGACAAAGTCGCGAAGACGATCAAACCCGGCATGCGCGACATCGACGTCACAGCCCTCGCGCAACACGAAGGCCAGGTGCGCGGCAGCGAACAGGGCATTTTCCTTGGCGCCTCCGCGCCGGTCGGCCAGCGTGCCGGCTTTGCACCAAGGCACTTCCAAGGACGTACGCTCAAGGCAGGCGATCACCTGGTGCTGCTGATCGAAAACAACGGCCCCGGCGGTTTCTTTGCTGAAATTGCCCGTACCCTCGTCCTCGGCAAGGCGTCGAATGAAATCATTGATGCTTTCGAAGCGATGCGAGAGGCGCAGGTCTATACGCTGTCATTGATGAAGCCTGGTGCGAGCTGCCACGACATCGCCAATGCACATGACGCCTATATGAAGAAGCACGGCTTCCCGCCGGAACTGCGGCTCTATGCCCATAGCCAGGGCTACGACATGGTGGAGCGCCCGATGCTGCGCGCCGACGAAACCATGCTGATCGAAGAAAATATGAACTTCGCAATACATCCCGGCTACGAGACCGCAACGATGTGGACGACCATCTGCGACAATTACATGGTGGAACAAAACGGCGTCGGCGAGTGCATGCACAAGACTGCGAAGAAGGTGTTCGAAGTGTAGACAACCACCATGCCAAAACTCCTCATCCTGCTCACGCTGCCAAAAGAAGTCCGCGACACCTACGCCGCGCGCATCGCCGCGCGGTTTCCCGAACTTGAGATCAACGCTGTCGATCACTTCTCGAAAGCGTTGCCCTTCATGCCGACGACCGACGTGCTCATCAGTTTCGGCCCGATGCTCAAAGACGAAGTGTTCCGCGATTCGCAAAAACTCAAATGGGTGCAGGCGCTGGGCACCGGGGTCGACGGCGTGATCGACCAGCCGTCGCTGCGCCAGGACGTCACCATCACCAATATCCGCGGCATCCATGGCGCGCCAGTGTCGGAGGCCGCCATCCTGTCGATGCTGGCGCTTTGCCGCGGCTTCCCCAATGTGGTGCGCAACCAGGATCGCCAGAGCTGGACCCGCTGGCCGCCTCAATTGCTGGACGGCAAGACAGTCGGCATTTTCGGCATCGGTCTGATCGCGGAGGCGCTGGCGCCCCGCTGCAAGGCCCTCAGCATGACCGTCGTGGGTTTCGGATCAACGAGGCGTGCGGTCGCAGGGTTCGACCATATGCATCTTCGCAGCGAATTCCTTGGAATAGCGCCCACTCTCGATTTTTTCGTGCTCCTGGTCCCCTATGGACCGGATACTCATCGACTGATCGGCGTGCGCGAATTCGCCGCCATGAAGAAATCCGCTTTTTTCGTCAACCTGGCGCGCGGCGGTATCGTCGACGAAGAAGCCCTGATGGCCGCGCTCGAAATCGGTGAGATCGCGGGCGCGGCAATCGATGTTTTCCAGACCGAGCCGCTGCCGCCCGAACACCCATTGTGGAAAACCCAAAATGTGATCATTTCTCCGCATATGGGCGGTTTCTGTGATGTCTATGCGGAGCGCGCGCTGCCGACGATCGAGCACAATATGGCGTGCTTCCTGCGCGGCGACATCGACAATATGGAAAACCTCGTGCGCAGATAGAGATTGAGGCAAGCAACTTTGTCGCAAAAACCGTTGACGAATCGTAAATCACGCGCCAACAAGGGCGCATTGGCTGGCGCCTATTCTGCCCCGCCGCCGCCGGATGTGTTTGGGAAATCGACGGCGTCTGCCCCCAGTCATCAGACACAAGCTGGCGCGCTGGCGCTGCATGATCTTTTCACCAAACAAGTGGCAAGCATGCTTAAACGGGCAGACCTTGACGAAGAGCAACAGCAAGAAATCCTGATCGCCATGAGTTGCGCGTGCTGCGGAGCCGGCGGAATGTCTGTGACGGCGAAGCTCAAGAAACGGCGGTAGGTCGCGCGATGTCTGCAACGGCTTCCGACGCAACGCCGCAGCCCCGGTACAAGACGCTGCCCTTGGTTGTCGTGGTGTGGGCGGCAGTCGTCGCAGGTTTCGCGTTGCGAGACCTGAACGCCGGACCCAACTATTCCACCGATGATGCCATGCGGCTCGTACAAATTCGTGACCTGCTTGCCGGCCAAAATTGGTTCGACACAACGCAGTATCGGTTAGACCCGCCCGAAGGCCTGCTGATGCATTGGTCACGATTGATTGATGCTCCTCTTGCCGGGATAATCCGGCTTGGAACAATTCTCGGTCTACCTGCGGCACGCACTGAACAAATCGCCGTTTTGATTTGGCCCGCCAGCATGCTCCTCGTCTTTCTCCTGGGAGTAGCTCGGCTTGCGCGCGAGCTTGGAGGCCCGCTCGCCCCGCAATTCGCGATAATCTTCGTTGCGTTAACGGCTCCGATCGTACATCAATTTCGTTACGGCGGCATTGACCATCACAACGCGCAACTTGCACTTCTGGTCTGGGGGCTCGCATTTGCGGTGCGCACCGAAGTGCGGACCGCCGTCGCAGCAGGCATTTGCTGTGCACTTGCAGTCGCGATCGGGCAGGAAAATACCCCGGCCATTGCCGCGATCGCGGCCACGGTTGGCCTGCACTGGGTCATCCGCGGAAATGCTGTCAAGGATACGACGATTGCATTCGCACTCACCTTCGCGGCCGGAACTCTCGTGCTTTTCGCCGCCACGGTCGCGGCATCGGCCTACACCATCGTTTGGTGCGACGCCCTCTCGATCGCCCACGTTTCGGCCACCATTATCGGCGGCGGTGGACTTGCTTGCCTCGCCGCATCATCAATTTTCAACACAGTCAACCGCCGCCTTGCCGGAGCGACCACACATGGCGGGATCACCATATTAGCACTCGGCCTGGCATTTCCAGAGTGTTTCGGTGATCCGTACCTGCACGTCGATCCACGGCTCGCCACACTGTGGCTGGGCAACGTCAGCGAGGCGGCCAGCTTTCCCACAATCCTGCAAAACAAACCGCATATGGTGTTGTCGTTATACGGGCTCATCGTCGCAGGTTTGGCGGCAGGAATTTACTACAGCATTCGCTTGGACAAAGATGCACGGTGGGCTTGGGTCGCCTCCGTTATCGTATTGGCTCCGTTGACCGTCATGACTCTTTGGCAGGTGCGGAGCGGTATCGCAGGCAACGCCATCGCAATTCCGCTCGTAGCGGCAGCGGTAGTGCAAATCCATTCCCGCCGCGGTGAAAGAGAGGTATTCCTTGGAATGGGGCGCACCGCCCTCGTCCTGTTGACGCTGTGCAACCCGCTATCCCTGATAGCAATCGGGAACGTTACCGAACGCGCAATCAATGCTATGAGCGGCCGGGAGCGGCCAACGGAAGTCGCCGACGGCCCTGGCACTTGTGTTGGCACGACTGACTACATTGCGCTCCAACAATTGCCCCGTGGATTGGTGGCTGCCTTCATAGATGCAGGACCATTCATACTGACCGCGACGTCACACAGCGTGCTTGCTGCACCGTACCACCGTAATTTCAGAGGCGCCGGCAAGACATACGATATCTTCCTCAGCCTTCCTGAAGTTGCGGCAAGGCATCTCGCTGCGCTTAACGTATCCTATGTGGCATTGTGCCCAGGTGCCGCTGAGGCCCAGATCCTTGCAGAGGCAGCACCGGAAGGGCTTGCCGCAGACTTGGGCCGAGGCAAAATACCAACCTTCCTCGAACGCATCGCGCTCGAACAAACCAAACTGATGGTTTACCGCGTCGTGCGATAGGAATGGTAATTCTGTGTAGATGACGGCAAAGCTCAAGCGACGAAGGTAGGGTGGGCAAAATCGCGCTAACGGATATCGAAGCTTGGACAAAAGCTGAGCGCGATTTTGTCCACGCGTTGTGCGCGCGCTTTCGGGGCGCGTGGGCAAAATCGCCGGGGCGCCGTGCCCCACTCCAAGAATCGTGCCAGCGATTTTGCCCACCCTACACTTAACGTGCGCGGCCTCCAATTTCCGTCCTCACCTCGTCGGCAGGAATTCCTCGGTATAAAGACGCTGCATATCCTTCGGCTCGCTCGCCGCCAGTTCCAGATCCACAAATGACCGCCCGAGCGCCGCAAGCGCCTTGGCGTTGAATTTTCCGTCGGTCGAAAACACCGGAACCACGCGATCGTAGGCCGCCGCCGCAATTCCTTCCGGCAATTCGAGCACGTGCATGGCGACCTTGACGGTCTCCGCCTTGTTGGCGCGCATGAACGCAATCGTCTCGAACCGGAACCGTAGCCCGCATGGAGCTTGCCGAACTTGCGCTGTGCGCAAGCTCGGCAGCGCAATTCGGGGCAGCGTGTCAGCATTGGCGGGGTCCCCGGATTGCTGGTCATCAACGCGCAGGCGCGTTTCTGACGCTCCATCCGGGCTACCGTCTCTTCCGCCGCATTGGCCCCGCAACAGCAATCACCAGATTGCCATAGGCATCGACTTCGCAGGTGTCGCGCGGCATCAACACGGTGGTCGATGCATGCTCATCAATGAGCGCCGGACCCTTGATGCGATTGCCGGCGACGAGCACCGCGCGATCATAGGTCGATGCCGGGCGAAATCTGCCAACTTCATCGAAATAAACCGGCCGCTTGCCCCTGTGGGCGGCCGCAACCGGCGTCACGGAGCCACGCCGGATCTTGGCTATTGGCGGCTTGCCCATGACGCCCGTGACCGTCGAGCGCAGGCTGACGATCTCGGCACGTTCATCGGGCGCCGACGTGCCGTAGCGCAATTCATGCATGGCATCGAACAGGCGCTTGATGGCGCCGCGGTCACGTTTGGCGAAGACATTTAGAGGTATCTCGACCGCCACGGCATGCTCCTGCCCGACGTAGCGCATGTCGGCCGCGCGCTTGACCATGACCTGTTGCGGCTTGACCGATGCGCTCGCAATGGCACTTCGGCCCTGGTTTTCCATCTCGCGAAAAAATTCTTCGATACGCTCGAACGAAGCCTCTTCGAGCCGCACGAGTGATGTGCGCACGTAATCGTAGCGCAGGTTGGAAAACAGCATCCCGAACGCTGAGAATACACCGGGCGCGACCGGAATGATCACTTTCCGAATGCCGATCTCGCGCGCGACCTGAACGGCGTGCAGCGGGCCGGCCCCTCCATATGCAAAGAGCACGAAGTCGCCGGCGTCGAGGCCGCGCTCGGTGGTGACGCCCTTCACCGCATAGGACATGGCGGTCGCCGCAATCCGTAAGATTCCGTCGGCCGCGGCCGTGACATCGAGACCGAGCGGCTTGGCAATGCGCGCCAGCGCCTGTTCGGCGGCTACGACATCGAGCGGCATTTCGCCACCGAGAAACCGATCAGCGCCGAGCCGCCCGAGCACCAGATTGGCATCGGTGACAGTCGGCTCGATGCCGCCAAGGCCGTAGCAGGCAGGGCCGGGCGCCGCACCTGCACTTTGCGGTCCGACGCGCAATCCGCCCTCCTCTATACGCGCGATCGACCCGCCGCCGGTGCCGACTTCGAATATATCCATCATGGCGATCTGCACCGGCAGCGCCTGGTCGTATCCTCCAACCAGCGCAGTTCCCGTAGTCAGCGCCTCGTCCTTGTAGATGACGCCGGCTTTCGCCGTGGTGCCGCCCATGTCGAACGCAATGGCGTTATCGATGCCTAACGTGTGGCAGAGCGCCTGTGTGCCGATGACACCGGCGGCAGGTCCCGACTCGAGCATGCGCACGCAGTGGCGCTGAGCCTGTTCGGCTTCATAAAGCCCGCCAGTCGACTGCACGATCAGAAACGAACCGTTGAAACCTTCGCCGCGGATATGTTCATCGATCTCGCCGATATATTGGTGCACCTTCGGCCCGATATACGCATTGGCGACAGCGGTCGAACAGCGCTCGAACTCGCGATATTCCTGCGAGAGTTCATGCGAAGCCGTTACGAAAATGTCGGGATGGTTGGCCGAAATGATCGCCTTGGCACGCGCCTCATGGCCGGCATGCGCATAGCAATTGATGAACAGAATGGCGCAGGCCTCGATGCTGAGTTCCTTGAGCATCGCGCCAAGGGCCGTGATTTCGGCCTCGTCGAGCGGACGCTCCACCTCGCCATCGGCCAGCACGCGCTCCTTGACCTCGAAGCGCAGCGCGCGTTCGACCAGCGGCACGTGCTTGCGAAAAAACAAATTATAAGCGTCCGGCCGGTTGATGCGGCCGATCTCGTAAATGTCGCGAAAACCTTGGGTGATCAGGAGAGCGGTCTTGGCGCCGGTGCGCTCCAGGAGCGTATTGATGGCAATCGTCGAGCCATGCAGGAACAAATCAGCTTGTGCGTAAGCACTACCGGCCTTTTCCACGCCCCGGCTGATGCCATCGACCAGCCGTTGTGGTGTCGACAAGGTCTTGCCGAAGGTGAGCGCACCCGTTGCCTCGTCGAATACCGCAATGTCGGTGAACGTGCCGCCGATATCGGCGGCAAGCCGAACGCGCCGCTTTGAATTGGCGTTTTTTGATTTTGGAGTTTTCAACCAAGCCCCCACGTCCGACCGAGCGCGCCCGGAGGCGGAAGCCCGGATTTTTAATCCTTGCAGGGGCGGTATTCGCACAATAGCACCTTATTGAAAAGTGCAACTCTGTGATGCAATGATTAAACCTTGCGAGAAACCCGGATCAAGATCATCTCAGCACGTAAGCCGATGCGAACCGAGCGGATCGAATATGCCACACCGTAGAACGCTGGGAGCGCTACGAGGCAGAGCCCGATGCGGTCGCGACCGCATTCCTCGATGCCATCGCTTCCGACCCGGAGGGTGTCGCCAGGGCGCTTGCCAGATCGACGATGCCGCCGACGGCGGCTGAGTAACCTACTTCGCCGCCTCAATGACATCGACCGCCACGATGGTGGATTTGGCGGCATCGATGGTGAAGCCGATCTTGTCGCCCGGGTTGAGGCTGTTGAGCAGCGTCGGCGGAACTACCGGATAACTCATTTCCATCGCCGCCATGAAGCCTTTGATCTCTTCGTGGGAGACGATCAGGCGGTTCATGCGCGGGATGGTCGCAATCACCACGCCGACCCCCTTGAATACTTGCGCCTCCGCAGCGGGCGACTGGACAAGGACTGTTGGCGGCGCCGGCGGCTCGCCGCCTTTGCCGATCACCAGCGTCCCGATCATGCCGATCCTGTCGTGGATCGGCACATGGCAGTGCAGAAACAACGTGATGTCCTGGTCCGGCGTTATAAAGCGCGCCGCGTTCGCATCGGGTCCAAGCACATTGAGCGAGAAGATCGGATTGAGGCCCGGGATCATCAGGTTGTGCCGGACCTCGTCTTCATTGTCGAGAATGATCTCGACGTCCTCGCAGCGCTCGGCATGGAGTTCGCGCGGTTCGAAGCCGAATATTTCGCCTTCACGCGCATATTTGCGGCCGGCCCGCACCAGGATGCGGCGTGTACCGTGTGGCGCCTCCGTGCAGGCTTCCGCGACCGGCCGGTGGCGCGCGGTTTCGATCAAATCTAGCCGCGGCAAGGGCCCGAGCGCTTCACGTCTGGGGTAATCGAACGAACCGCCAGCCGGCGCATCCGGCCAGCCTTTCTCGTAATTCTCAACGGTCGTTCCAAAAATTTTCGGGTCGAACACCGGAATTTTGCCCTGATAATATTCGGGTTTGAAATAGTCGGCATGCGCCGAATGGCCCCCGAGCGGATCGACAGGCAGACCGTCGGCACCAACAAAATCCCGATACACAATAACGGTGTGGTCGCCGCCCGGATTGATGCCTTTGTTGGACGCCGCAGGTTGCGTGTGATCATGCATGAGCCACACGCCGGGGCCGGCCGCGAAGTAGCCGTCGTTGCCGGTGCGCAACGCGAGATCGACACGCTGGGCCGGTCCGACCTCGAACGTGTCGCGTGTGATGCGCGCATCCTTGGGGACCGGATAGCCGTCGAGATGCGTGAGCGTCGGATGATGACCATGCGTGTGCAGATAGCGAATGCCGGCGCCGACATTGAGCACGCGCAGCTTCGTTGTTTCATCCGGTCCGACCACGATCGGCGTATCGCGCAACGTGAACGGAAACGAGCGGCCGTTGAGCATGAAAATGTTGGGCTTGCGCTGCGTGGAATCGTAATCGCGATGCATGCGTTTTTCGATCTCGCGCGGATCGCTATAGGCTGCCGAAATGCGATTGAGGCGGTCATCGATGTCCATATAAACAAGTGAATATTCGCCCTGATATTCCTCGCGTGTCGCCTTGGCCATCGATGTGATGCGGCCGGCGCCCGGGATTAAATGAGCAAAATGATTGTGTGGCCGGTTCGGCTCGATGATGAACATGCCGGCGAGGCCCATGAGGGGATGCACATGATCCTGCACATGGCAGTGATACCAGAAGGTGCCCGGCGGCCCCGCGGTAAAGCGATAGGTGAATGACTGGCCGGGCTGCACCTCGGCTTGCGTGATGTGCGGCACGCCGTCCATGTCGTTGGGCTGGCTGGTCCCGTGAAAGTGGATCGTATGCGGCAGATAGTGGGTGTTGTAGAGCGTAATGGAAACACGATCGCCCTCTTCCACCCGCAGCGTCGGGCTCGGCAGCCGGGCGGCGGAATTCTGCGAACTGCCGAGCGGCGCGAACACCCAGAACCGCACGAACTCGCCCGGGTAGACTTCTTCCTGGATTTCGGCGACCTCCAGATGAAAATGGATTTCGTCCGGATCGCCGTCGCCGTCAAGATCGCGTCCGAGCACGACGGCGTTCTCATCGGCGCCGGGGATGGCCGCAACCTCGGCTTCGAGCGCGGCGCGCTCGACCTCGCCGCCGCGGCGAAAAGCTTCCGTGAGTGCGAAGCGATCGACCCGGGGTAAGCCTTGCCGGTCGACAGGGTCGTCGGCCAGGGCGGGAGTGCACAATAGCGAAGCAAGCGCAATTGCCACTACGAATACGGTCTTGCACGCGCCAAAGAAGCGCGTCGTTACAGCAAGTCGCGATGATGTATTGCTCGCGTCGTGTGAGTCGACACACGAAAGGCTGACTCGGTCTGCTCCCTCTCCCCTCTGGGGAGAGGGTTGGGGTGAGGGGGCTACGAACTTAGAATTGGCCCCCCTCACCCCCGCCCTCTCCCCAAGGGGGAGAGGGAGTCCCACCGAGTTCGCTTCTGGAGCATCGAGTCCAATCATAAACCGTAACCTCTAATCATCGCCTGTGTTCGCGGTAACTTGTTCACCGCCCGCCCGGTATCGGGGGTTTTTGCGGCAGCGGTCCCGTATAGCGCAGCACCATCAGGCCGCCGCCGTTGCCGTCGGTCACATAAAGCAGGTTGGTGTCGGGATCCTGAAAAATTTCGCGCGTGTGGCGGTCGCTACGCCCCGGCGCGCCAAAGCGCGGCGACAGGAAATAGCCGGTAAAGACCGGTGCAAACGGATTGGAAAAATCCATCACGCGCACACCTTCGTCGTACCAGGTAATATAGACCATGCTCGACGAGCGCTGGTCGAACCAGGGCAGATGCGTCGTGGTTCCGGACCGCCCGCCAGGACCCTCGCCATCGCATACAAAAGATTTCTTTTGATGGTCGAAGTTATCCGAAACAAAGTCGAACCTGAAGGTCGATAGCAACACGACATTGGCGGGACGGTCGCCTTTTACTACTTCAGGATTCTTAAGATCGGACACGTCGAGAATGCGCCCGAAACCCGGTGGGCAATCGAAGATCTCGTCGGTGTGGATGATCAAGTCGGGATGTTCGCCCTTGCGCACCACCACGGGCGCCGATGTGTGCGCGGCACCGAGATTGCCGCCGTGGAACGGCGGATTGTAATCGTAGGTCGCCAGCAGCTTCGGATTGGAGCGATCCTTGACGTCGAGAATCACCATGCCGGCGTCCCGCCAGGCCGCATAGACACGGTCGTTATAATAGACGATCTCATGGCACTGGACGATCTGCTGCTTGCCGTCGGGTCCGTTGCGATTGAGCGGCCCGTAGCGCTCGCCTTTCTTCTGGCCCTCGACGTGCCAGGTGCCGACTTGCCTGGGCGCGGACGGCACCGAATAGTCGATGATCTGCAGGCCTTCGCGATTGAGTTCGTTGGAGAACTGGCTGCACGCATAGACATAGCGATCATCGACATCGAGGCCGTGTGCTTTGCCGTCGGGCGGAATGGGCAGGAAGGCGAGTTCCTTTGGCTTTGCGGGGTCGGACACGTCATAGAACGAAATTCCAGAGCGCACCTTCTCGCCCGCCGGCGGCTTGGTAGGATTTCCGCGCGCGTCGTAATCGTGCATGAAGACCAGGATCTTCTTTTCCTTGTTGACGCGAAGATAATTGCAGCGTGCACCCGGATTGCAAGGAATGAAGCTCAATGGTTTCATGTTGCCTGGGTCGCGAACGTCAGCGATCAAGATTCCAAAAAGCGTTGGCGGCGAATTGTGACCGCCAAGATAAGCAATGCCGTCATAAACCCGCACGGTGTTGAAGCCGGAACCCACTTCGCCGCCGCCGCGGCCCTGCCCCTTGGCCCAGGCGGTGCGTTCCGGGATTTTGAAATAGGTATGCCCGACCAGTTCAAAATCCTTCGTCGCGGAATATTTCTTGAAGTCCTCGAACGACAGACCGTGCCGGTCCACATCGGGAAGGATGCGCGGGGTCTCGATCTGGGGAGCGACGACTTGGCCGAAGACTGACCCAACGAAGCTTGCAAGGCACAAGGTGCCGATGAGGCTTGCCCCGGTGAAGCCGATGCGCCGCCGATTCATCTTAAATCCTCCGCCAGAACACTATTCGCAGCGGATTATTGGCCGAATTCCAGGGCTGGTCCAGCGCAGTCCGATGCCCGGCTAATTATCGAGCATCGCTTTGATTAACGCCCGCGCCAAGGGCGCCGCGTCACTAACGCCCACGCTTTGGCTGCGGTCCCGGGTGCAGTTCGCGATACCGCGCGAGCAGGCGCTCGAAGCTCGCGTTGAGCGTGGTCTCGATCTCCGGCTTCTTTTCAAGCCGCGCGAGCAGCATGGCGGCGGCCTCGATGGTGGACAGTCCGTCCTTTCTGGGTTCGCGCCGCAGCCGGCCATAGCGCGACGGGCGTTTCGGCCCGAGCACGACGCGCTTGCACTTGAGCATCCAGGCGTTGCGCCACCACAGAGCCTTGGCTTGGCTCCAAGTGCCGTCGAGCAGGATGATGCCCTCGATTGCGCGGAGCGCGTCGTCCTGGCGATCGACCGCGCCGCCATTGCGGTTGACCACCACGATGTCGCGATCGGGCAGCACAGCAGCGGCCTTGACCGAGCCCAGATACAGAATGGCCCAGCACTGCGGATCGGTCGGTTGGCCCAGGATCTTGGTAAGGCTCGGCCAGGAGAGGCCGATCTTGAACAACGCATTCTTGAAATGGAGCGCGGCCAGCCGCGCCGTGCCAAGCTCGCGATCCTGCTCCTGCGGGTGCTGCAGGATGAGAAGCGAAACCGTGTTGCCGATCGAAGCTATACCCTCGCAAACGCATAGGGCCGGCGGTTTGCGGCAATGCGGGCAATCGGTGGGTGTATCGGCCGTGAGCGGCGCTGCGGCAACAGATGGTTCGGTCATCGTGGCCGTATACGCCCGCAACCGCTCGCCGACAATGCGGCTGGATGGTTGATTATCAATTTGCAAAACAAAAGCTTAGCGTATGAGCGCTTGAGTCGGCACGCTTTCTGCGGCAAACGAAGAGCCCCAATTTGGTGGAACCCACGGCAATCGGCGCCCTGTGAAGGAGCGGCGAAGCGCCGGCTTGATGAGATCAATCAGCGTCAGGAATGAATGATGGCCAAAGATACCAAGACAACGAGCCCCAAGGCCGAGGTAGCTCCTGCCCCAAAGGCCGAGGCGGCCCCAGCCGCGAAGACCGAAGCG
>Ga0209488_10002222_pt1 | contig 16117 bp, 20 predicted proteins | sample Rivendell_Oct201_8_FD_188349 | JGI IMG/M metagenome (GOLD analysis project Ga0209488, IMG submission 188349) | Vadose zone soil microbial communities from the Eel River Critical Zone Observatory, Northern California, USA -... | ecosystem: Environmental > Terrestrial > Soil > Vadose zone >... | reverse complement strand
TGTCACTATAGTCTCAGAAAGATCGTTATGAAGCCAATTTTTTTGGTCCAATACCTGTCAAGGACGCGCGTCAATTCGTTACATTCACAACTAAGGATCCAGAACATCTTCCGGTCCCCGCACCTGAGTTGCTTGCGTTGCACGCTACTTGCTGCAAGGTTGCTAACCTCTCTGGTGCTTCTGAGTGGATAGATATGGTTTATCGCGATGTAGATGAGGCGGGTGTGTTGGCACCTGACGGCACTTCAGATGACATGCTCGGCTATGCATTGTCATCGTTGTTGAACTACACAGTTAGTGACCGGGGCTGAAAAATGTGTCTCTGCAGCTGTCTCAAATCTGACTCTCCTCCACGCGATTCCTTTGTCCCTTCGCAGTGTACTTGGCACTGGTGTATTACTACGTAGAGTCCAGCATTGTGCCCCCGTGATGTACCTGGCAACTGATCATCTCACTGGCCCTAAACGGTGTTCATGCAGGTTTGTGAGGCATTTATGGCTCCTCTTGCCAAAGGCGACATCTTTGCCTTGGGAACACTTACAGTGACAACTCGATCTAAACTCCAATCCTAAGCTGGGCTGGATACTTACCCAGTTCTTCCCATGTGTCCCCTGACATTGTCACCAAATATTCCATCAGGCTGCCAACCCACCGCGCGCTCATCCAGAGCATCATACATGGAGCCTCAGCAACAGGCAGTCACGCACCTGGTACATGGTGTTTATACTTCTCACTGGATGGTAACCTGGTAGCTACAAAGGCGTCCTCCGTACAGACTACCAACAATATTGCCCGAAGTTCTTCCCCAGCACTCGAGGAGTGGGCCTCCCCCACCCTTGCCTTGTGCGGGCAGCACGTAACGAGTTGATGACTGGGTTTGCCGTCTCGTCTGCCTGTCAGTGCGCGAGGCAATTGGTTAGCAAAGTCCGTGCGATCATCCGAACGGGCTCCTCCATCATCGATAAAGGTGACCTTCGGCTGATTCGCGGACATCTCGTCGTGCAGCTCAAGCAGAATCCCGACCTCGCCTTGTTCACCCAACCGGGTGTCCTATCCCGCCTCGGCCTCGGGCTGACCGAAGTGCTGCGCGACCGGATCAGTAGTGTCAATATCAACAGGAGTTTGCCTTGGATCCTCGCGTGCTTAGAGCAGGAGCGAACGTACCTTGTGATCGGATCGAACGAGAGCATTGATGGGACGTTAGGAAGAGTAACTGAAAAGGTGCTTACTGCAGCACCACCAGCGAATTCGGACTAACTTTCCTAGACGCGAAGGAGGATCCAGGTGCACGGACTCGACATAGCTCGTTCGATATGGACGCGTTGGAAGTGGACGAGACAGATTTTGAAAAGTTCATTGCAGAGGTTTATAGAGTGTAGGACAAGTACTGATACTGATATGCTACAGACGGAATTTCCGCGATGTTTGTCTGTAGTTATAGACCCTGTATCCCACCGTTCGCGATAACGCAGACTGATGTTCATTCGTCAATCGCATGGACACGACAAGAAATGAACTTCACTCCGACGAGCTCCAACCGAAGTGCCAGATGCTCATCCCAGGTCTGAGGGCAGGTGAGACTAACATCGAAAATACCGTGAACACGGAGACACGTACCCCGCTTCAGAATGCCTGGAGAAATAGTCAAAGTCCACGTTCATTGCCATTGCCAATACGAGCTATAACGGAGGTGAACGACAAATACAGAACTAGAATATGGAAGATTTACGGCTCGTTCTTGCAGTGATAACTCCCGGATCACGCTCGGTTCCCTTTGCGTGTTGTCTTCTGGAGATGGGGGCAAAGGAGCAAAGCTCACCGAGTATTGTCCTGCCCAAGATTATATTGCCACTTGTTATTTTGAAGAGACGTAGGTGGCTTACCTGTATCAGTGAAAATCTCACGTCCAAGGCCACGAAACGCGCGACTGATACTCGCCAACTCTTCGCCGCGAGAGTCGCGAAGTGTAAAGTGCCACGCCCAGAAGCCCTCGTCGATCTTGGCAAATTGTGCAAAGTGATCTTGCTCTGGCTCTGGCTCTGGCTGAGGTTCGCTGGCTTTCGATAGTATGAGTTTTGGTGTAACTCTATTGATCGCACTTAGTCTGACTGGGCAGGATACAAGCCAAGAGCTCCCTGCCTGAGAAAAAGGTCGTATCGCCGCCGCCATAAGTGCCAACGTTGCTGGGCTTCGGCGAATGTATCCAGGATGGGTTCGCCGGTTGATGCGTATTCGCGCCAGTCCTTGAGACCTTGGACGTACATACGGGAGTTTATCCAAGCGAAAGGCCTCCGTATCTGGAAGGCCGAATTGAGCTCACATACTAGTCAGTGATCCAGCAGCCCGTCACCTACCCAAAGCACAGGGGTGCCGTCGCGGTCCATGATCACAGCACGGAATGGTCGGTGCGTTTTGAGAATTTGTCGAGAGAAGGACGCCAAGAAACCACGCGGTTCTTCAGCAATGAATCCCAGTGACTCGCCACCCTCGTTTGCTGATTCGTAAGTCAGTGATTGACCAGGAAGGGCGACAAAGAGTACGACACTGACAGATGACGTATTTATTCGTTTGCTCAAAGCCTACGAATATATTGAGCATTTCGAGCTGTCTGAACCGAATGAGGTATTGATCCACTGGTTCACAAAGGGCGACAGCTTTGTGTTACTGACCGGGTGACTACGAGGGTGTTATTCTGCAGGAGTCTCTTGAGGCCACTCTCTGGGTCTGAAGCGGGAGGTCTCTTGCCTTCCTCCCACAGAGGCGAGTTAGTGGTGTCAATCGCGCTTCTGTCCTGCGCTGGGGGTGGCTGAGAGTAATCATGATGATCTCCCGGAGTTGGACGGATGCGTGGCGTGGGCGTGCGTGGCCTAGTCCTTCCTCCAGACGGCGCGCCTTTGTCGGGGAACCTAGATAGTGCAAATGATCTTGGAAATAGGGTGCGTTGACATCTCACAGGGCCTCCCAAAATCCTGAGCCTGGTTAGCATGAGGCAAGTTGTTGTTGTCCCGGCCCGCATTCTCCGCTTACCAAATCTCGGACTCGGACTGACGGGAAGAGACTGCCAACGTTCCTACACCCTTACTGACTATTTTATTTTATATGCATAGTCGTTCGCGCCATGTCCTCCCGCGCCTGAGGAAACCAATAGATATCAGAACTGCTGGTACTGCCGCCAAACCTGCAGTATGCTCTTGCATCACGCTCATTAACATATGATCTGATACATTTTTCTTGTGATTGTGCCAGCCCCTTCCTCAGCGTAATCCCGGGACTCCGCCATCACTTGCTACCAACAGGCCTCCTCCCAATCTCGGAAAATGGGGTCGTCCAGAAGGTTTACCCCCACGGTTTTCTGACTCTGGCTCTTCACCTTCTAGATCATCTACTTCCACCTTCCGAGAGAGACGCCCTCGGGGTCCAGCTGATGATGTTCCAGAGGGCAGGCGCTATCATCGCCCCGAACCTTCACGCACAGAGTTTTCCAGCCACACAAAATGGAAGAGACCTGTTCCATTCCCCATGTCTCCATCTAGGTCTGAGAGAGAAAGACCCCCTCGTTCCTTCCCGCGTGACCCTGCTCTCCCCCTATCAAGCTCTACACCCCATCCCTTTCCTTCACCGAGCACCGCAGCTCGCTCGAGACAAGCGACTCGTGAACCAGCTCGACTACCGGAGAGCAACCTCTCGGCAGACCAGTTCGTTGAAGAAGCGACTTTCGGGAGTGAAGATTCTTATTCCAATTATGCTCGCGAAAGACTGAACGAAAGTAAGGCAAGACGCTCAAGGGTTGAGCACAAGGAGCGCGGTTCCCTGAGGCGAACTTTCAGGGACGATGAGCTACCGTCTCGAAATCGCGACGGTGACCCGCATACGAAGGCTCATTCGCAGCATCCCAAGCCAAAGAGTAAATCCAAAGCTCTGAATGGGATCAAAGCCGAAGTTGTTATTCCTAGTGTTGTGTCTGTAGGCAACCTTGCAAGAATCCTTGGCGTTTCACTAGGTGAGCTGCACTTGGACGAGAAAGCTCCGAGTATTCACTGTCTTGGTGAAAAGCTCGACTTCAGTGGAAGATGCGAGAAGCTGGGATGGCAGAGGAAGCTTCCTATGATCACGGTATTTTGGTTTTCACGACCTCTCAGTTCGCGTCTCTAATGTTCATACATAGTCCTGACCTCAGAGTACGCCGTCCTCTTGGCTGAGGAATTCGGCCGTAATCCTGTCGTCAATGACGAAGCAGCATTTGACCTACACCCTCCGTAAGACCTCCATATTAGATACAGTGATAGAGCACATCCCTGATTGCAATGCACACATGTAGACCGCCACCCACGGACGCCTCGTCGCTGCCCCTGAGGCCACCTATCGTAACTATTATGGGCCATGTTGATCACGGCAAAACAACGTTGTTGGATACCCTTCGCTCTGCCTCTGTGGCCAAGGGAGAGGCAGGAGGCATAACTCAACACATTGGCGCCTTCTCAGTTCCTGTCCCTAACGCCGTCGGGGCCGGCGTTCAGAAGATCACGTTCTTAGATACCCCCGGTCATGCAGCATTCTCCGCAATGCGCGCTCGTGGGGCTGATGTGACCGACATTGTCGTTTTAGTTGTGGCTGCAGACGATGGCGTCCGTCCTCAGACTAAGGAGGTCATTCAACTGGTTCAGAAGGATCCAGACGTGCAACTTATAGTAGCCATTAACAAGGTGGACAAACCTGGGATTAATGTTGTGCGTCGCAGTCTACATTAACTTTCATTCCCCTTTGACACCCCTGCAGAACAATGTTCACAATGCCCTTTTGGTTGAAGGCATACAGCTCGAAGCAATGGGTGGTGACGTACCTTCGGTGGAGATATCCGGTTTAACTGGCCAAGGTCTTGATCAACTCGTAGAGACCATAACCGCTGTTGCAGAGATGCAGGACCTACGTGCGGACCATGAGGGTCAGGCCTGCGGTCGTATCATCGAGTCGAAATTGCAAAAGGGCCTCGGGTGAGCACTAATCTATCACATCTACCTTTCTATTCAAATCTCGCCCGCAGGCCTGTCGCAACCGTCCTCTTACTTCGCGGCTCACTCAAACCTGGTGCCCATTTGGTCGCTGGCACGACGCATGCCAGGGTCCGGGTCATGTCCGACTCAGCGGGCTCGCCAGTCAGGGTCGCGGTTCCTGGGATGGCAGTCACCGTGTCGGGATGGAAGGATCTTCCAGGTGCCGGCGACGAAGTTCTCGAAGGCCCAGAGCAGGACGTCAAGAAGGCCGTGGTCAACCGACAACGCAAAGCGGAAGAGCAGGCGTTGATGATAGATATTGACGCAATTAACATTCAACGGCGGCTGGACCGCGAGCAGAGGGAGCGCGAGGAGGCTGAGCAGTCTGAGGTCATTCCTGAGGCTGAGGCTGAGGCTGAGGCCGAGAAACCGCATGAGCTTCGGTTGATCATTAAAGCGGACGTGAGCGGGAGCGCCGAGGCTCTGGTCAGCGCAGTACAATGCATCGGAAACGAGAGCGCACGGGTCAAGATCGTCCACACTGGCGTGGGCGAGGTAACCGAGTCGGACATTCTCCTCGCGAAAACTTCAGAAAGTGCGATTTCCATTCAGAAGAATGCTACTATCTTCTCATCGACTCTGGGTTTCTAGGCGTGATCATCGCTTTCTCGGTTCCTGTCCCGCGCAGCGCCACCGTGGCGGCTGGCATGCACAGCATCCCCATATTTTCGTCGAAGATCATTTATCAAGTTATAGAAGACGTTAGACAGCGCGTCACGAACTTGCTCCCGACCAAGTATGAGAAACGGATATCTGGCGAAGCGTCTGTCCTTCAGATCTTCGATATAAAACTCTCTGGTGGACGGACTAAAACTATCGCCGGCTGCCGTGTCACGAAAGGTGTCGTTGACAAGAGCAAAAAAGCCCAAGTTGTCCGGAATGGGGAGGTCGTTCACGAAGGTAGGTTAGAACACACACGAGTGCTGCTAGCCCTAATAATTCCTATTATCAGGTCGATTAGAAACTCTCAAACATCTAAAAGCCGATATCACCGAAGCGTCCAAGGGAACTGAATGTGGCGTCGGCCTAGAGTCATTTGGTGATCTTAGGAAAGACGATGTCATTCAGGTATACAGCGACATAGAGCTTCCTAAGGTACTGTAGAACAATATCAGACATGCACACGCACACCACTCTCTATCACATCATACCATAGTACACGCATTTCCTTCAACGACGGACCCTTGCCAGTATCCAGGGGACTATTCTAAGAAGCGTAGTTGCGACTATTTTGTTCATCTAAGACGAGCTCTCTTCCGCCGATCGTCCCTGTACGCCCAGTCACTCCGAATGTAAAACTTACAGGTCCAAGATCACGATCAGTTTTTTCTAGCAATGTCCAGCTTCTTCCATCACGCTTCTTCAGCCGTACCTCAACCTAAAAACTTATGAGAAATGTAAACGATCAAATGATCGTGAAATTTTCACCTTAGTACCGAAGATAGTGAAGGATGACGCAGATGAGTCAACAGGTCCGAAGAGCTGCACGGAACGTGTGAAGCGCTTGGACCCAGGCAGGTAAAGATCAAAGTATATCTGGACATGTGAGCTTGATGTCTGAATGATGACGGATTGTCATGCGGTCCGTTACCTCATTCTCCTCAATTTTCACGATGCTCCGAGCCTTGTCGGCCTGCTTTGCAAATACGGTGACATAAACGGTGCTTGGCGTCTGATAATGATCAATTCGACAGTTGACGGTTTCCTCAGATTGCTATGGAAAGTTGGCACCATGTCAGCAAACGCTCGTCGATATCGATCAGAATGTTTCACTAATACGCACGTTTGCCTTTGACTTGGGAACAAACAGGTGTCGCCCTTCGGTACACCCCTCAATCTTAAGAAATTCTTCAAATTCTAGTACACGACGTTTGCAACAGAAGTAGCCCTGATGTGGCGGTTGGAGTCAGCAATTTCACATTGGAAGAAAAAGGCCAAGATAACCTTGCTTCCCTCATGGAAAATGGGCTGTCGCGTACAATGTCTCAGCATGATAGCGCACACATGAAACAGGCACCCTCACCGCTCCAGGATGATAGACACACTTTGTTCCTGGTCCATCACTAGTCCGGCTCTCCTCATTGCTCACAAAAGTAGCTTTACACCCGGCTCGTTTGCAAGGTGTGCCCTCAGGGACGACGGCCTCCAAATCGTCCTCTTCTTCGACCCGCTTTGTTGGGACAGGCGATGGAGTCGGTGTGGCCACGGAGCGCTCCGTGGGCGCCGGAGGTGGATTGCGAACCGAGGCCGTTGTGTATGTTTCCTTCCCATTGGTAGACTCAGACACCATAAGAGACATACTTGGTGTCGAGGACGTTGCTGGGGGTTCCACTTTAGGCGCATCTACAGAGTGCACACCGCGCGTACATCCCTATACGAACGTGGTTGTTGATATTCAAGATCACTTGGGAAATCTGAAAGGGTTGCTTACGCCGATGGCCATAAACTCATCAAAGTCCAAAACAGGCCTGTTGACGGTGTTACAGCAAGACCAAGACTTGAGCCCTTCATGGAATATCTATCATCTAAGGTGGTCAGGTGAGGAGGGGGCGATGCATGATACTTACCGGAGCGCCAGGGTGGTAAATACAAACTTCCTCTGTAGTACTCGTGTCGTCGAACTCCTTTCCACAACCCTTGTGAGTACACTTAGGCATTATTTCATAAAAAGATATGTGGTCGGCTTGAGCAGGGTAATATTGAGGGTGAGATAAAGTGAAAAGACAAAGGTGTCAGTAACCGGCCCGCAGCCGGACCGGTATGCTGGTATGCTATAACCGCATCAAGGTATCACGAAGATGCTATGATATTCCAGGTCCAAATGCCTCCCAAACCAAAAATCCCACTCCCCAGGGACCTACACGACCAATTGTTCGTGCAGCCGTGTGCAATCTCTGTCTCCATGGACTGCTGGAAATTCTCTCTTCCTTAACCGTGGCATCTCGGAAGAAAGAGAGTAAGCCATCGTCAGAGATCTTGCGCGCTACGCTATCAATAACATAGCGCCTTGGTCTATGAGCAGTTAAAGCTTGAACCCGCTCGATTTCGGCTATCTTTCGAGCAACATCCCATGGTCGAGAGGCAACTTCATATGCTAATCCTGCTGTGACCCCTCCCAATACTAGAGTAAAACTGTGGACTATGCGGGGTACGTTTCGTTCTGCGGCAGTCTGCCGGGCGTCAGCCACCTTGAAAGGTTGCACGAGACCCAGCGAAAGAAGTTTTAGTCCCGTGGCCACACGACGAGTGACTTCGAAAATTGCGAAAAACACAGAAAACCCTTCCAAGCACGCGAGTATTAGACAGCGCCCGCCACGAAACAGTTCTAATCTCACCGCAGACGTCTTTCGCTAGCCCCCATCCCCACCCTTTCCATCCGCGTCCTGCCATGTCACGGACGTTCATCATCCAGCTTCGTACTTCCCTTAGTTCGTGGAGACTTGTCCTCCCAATGGGTTGATTTGGTGTTGTCCCTCGGACTACCTCTTTCCATGCGTGAGACCAGTCCCCTCCCGCACTACGCTCGATGGCCAGGCGAACGTTCTCAGCGGGAGCAGCCACGATGGCTTGAGCACCACCGGCGATAGCACCTGAGATTGTCGCGATCATGATCGGATGAGCTTCTAAGGCCGTGCGACTGCTCAACACGGAAGAGCTCTCCGAGTAAGCCGTCCATAGGACCGTGCCCAGCGCCGCATTCACGATGAGTGGCGGAACAAAGTGCCTCGCGATAACTAGCACCTTAAGGCAAGACGATGAGCAGTTACGGGTGTCACGGAAGTACTTCCCAGACCCACCCCTTGCGTTTTCACCAGTCGTGTGATAAAATCAGGGCTCAAGGATGCCCCACCGCTGGAAGCGAGACTGCTGAGAGATTGCCAACCGCTGACTTGGGTTGCAAGTCATCGAAGCTCTGATAAAAAAATAAAATCGCTTGCCAGATGAGAGGACGCTCACTTTTGGAAGGTCTGAACAGCCGTACGGGTCTAGAGAAATATAATGCGGCTCCACGCGTCAACGATCGTGCGACAGCGGCATACGCTGAGTTTGTCGTTCCTCGGCCGTCACGGTCGTAGAGCGGCTGGTCATCATGGTCGGAGGTCTCGTTTGACATCTTGGCTCATACGAGAAGGTCCACCGGTAGAACTTGTGATTGTGCGGATGACGAGTGCGCCGGTCGTTCCAGGACCAGGGGTCAGGTTTATGAAGAATTAAAATGACACGACGCCCGCGGTCCGCGTCAAGGGTCGTCCCTGAACGCCGCATACCTCCGCCCACCTTCGACGCGTGCTTGTCCATTCATCAGATATATTTTATATTTATTGACTGGAACGAACGAGCCAGCGTTGCATCGCGTACCTTCGGAATGTGGTGCAGCTGCTACTATCGTCGCCCCATCCGATCGCCCCTTCGTCTTTCCAGCTCCGCCCTCGCCTCGCGACGTTCCACCTCACTCCTTCCAGCCTCGCCCGCCCACGACTTTCTCTTCTTTCCGCGCTTCTTTGACCTGGAAGAGCAGCACGCGTTGCTCGCTGCAGCCCTCAGAAACCTTGACGCCGCAGAACCGAGGGCTTCGCGTAAACGCCGTCGAGATTTTCTCGCGTCCGAGTCCCGTCAACAGGACCGGGACCGGGACGACGAACCGAGAGACAGCGGAGTTCCGAAAAGTGCTTTCCTCCCTGACGAGCTGTATCATTTCGAAGAGGTCCGTCTCGTCATTTCGTCCCTGGCGACTGCGCTCGACTGTTGCTCCTGGCGTCCACCTCACCTCTGACGGCAGGGCCATTATGACGGCGTTATCAGACGGTTCCGAGAAATGCGCGTGTCGTCCTGGAATGGCGAGAATGATCCCATCTTGAGGTCAGCCCTTGGCCGTCTGGAGACACTCTACCCAACCGCGGGCAGCACTCAAACACATTTACTACATTTGGCCTCTGACGGCGAAATACTTCCGCACATTGACAACGTTGGTGCAAGCGGGTCTTGGATACTCGGCGTTAGTCTAGGTTCTGAGAGGACTTTACGAATGGAATCTGTGGAAGGGGACGTCGACCGGACTCCAAAACACGCGTTCAACGTGTCGTTGTCATCTGGCAGCGTGTACATACAAAAGTGAGGGTCATTTCCTGCATTGCAGTCTCGTTGCTTTAGGATTGTAGGAACACAATTCGCTATAATTATACGCACGCGATACCGTATGCAACTGCCTCAATAGCAGGGAACGGGAAGTCTCAGGGACAGCGCATGAGTATCATGGTCAGGGTACGCTTCCAACTCCAATATATTCATTCGAGGGGATGCGTGACTTACAGTTCCACTCCGAAGGATTGTTTCCCTCCCAGTGCGTTGCAAAAGGAGGCACCTCATCCAAAGAGATAAAAATACAAGCACCCAGACTTCTAAAGACGGAACCTTATGCTACTCCTTCCAACGACTTTGCCCAATGCATGAAACGCTTCAGTGTAATCCTTGCCGTGACGGGCGCAGACCCAAACACGAGGCGTAAAATGGGATACACACCAAGGGTATAGGTGAACTTTGGGTGCCTGGAATCTGAAATAATGGCTAGTAATAAAAACGTTAGAGCACACGCACCGTGATTGCACAACGCGCTGCAGGACATTGAGTAGGAGATCGTCCTGTATCACAAGTTGCCTGGATATCTTCTGGAGTAGTATATCCAACGATCCCTGCCAATCTTTTGATAGATCATCAGAAAAGGTCAGAGAGCCCGAGTCTATCTAGCTCATGTACCAAAAGACTGCGAGAGAGGCCTGATGCTGCGGATACGACCCACTTGTCATATTATAAGCGAGTCGATGAATGCCTCTACGTACCTATTGAGATCGTGATTCTTCCGTGATCGTCCTTTAAAATCCTGCGCTGATGGTCCAAAATGGATCGACGAGACGCGGATGCCCTGGGACTCTAGTATTTCGGCCAAGTGTTCAGCTGCAGCTGTACGACCCTTCAGGGACAAGAATGCAAGAGGCGAGCCTGTTTCAGATGTATCAGACGTTGGGTAAAGAAATGACACCACCGGTACGGACCCTCGGTAAAGTTGGAAAGTATGATCACTCGCCCCGATGCTTCTGCAAGCAGAGTCTTGTAGTCACTTGCCATGAGTACTGGCTCTATAACTTCATCAAGGACACTAATTCTCCACGCGTCTTCATCGATGAGGCTCTTAGAAGATAGGTCTGTACGATCTGTCGCATCTGGCATGTTCACGAACGACAGACTGGGTTTCGAGTCGTGTGAAACGACCAATGCTACGAGGTGGAGGTTGTAAGTTTTACAGTGCGCGCAGACTGTCTCGTGTACTGCTTCTCGTTGAGACCGAGACCACAAATTCAGTTGCATGGGCGCGACTAGACCCCATGGAATCGATCGTGACCTCTCTTTCCTGTTATGCCATATGTACAAAAGCTTCGGACGAACGGTGTTTTCGTTCGTTGGTGAGATAAGCCCCACTGCCAAGAGGAAGCTGGTGAAGTGGTCTCACCGAAGCCACGTCCCTCGACCTCCCAGACGGTACATGGGGTCCAGACTCTTCATGTCGATTGGGACACAATGCAAAGACGGTATAGCCCAACTCTGAGAATGACAGCGCCGCGTTTCTTCCCACACCTGTGTGTTACGCGTCGAGGTTTGCATTGAATGAAAAGAGTAATAGGATGCACCTTCCTGAGCCCCTAGAATTAGAATTGCACACTTCTCCGTTGGAAAGGAGGCGCGAGGGGGTACCCCATAGAAGTCGGAGGCAAGCTCGAAGAGAATCGAAGAGATGCGTTCGAAGTAAGAATGGAGGGCGGAGATCGCGGTGAGGAAAGTAGATATCGACAAATGGATTACCGAGAAAGCGAGATGAAGGATTGTGTAAAGCAAGTAGTTGGTTATCATCGTGCAGTCCGGTCGGTCGCGGGAGATGAGAAACGAAAAGCGAGATCGCCCCAAAGGAGGAAAAGGGCCTTCCATCCGAAGAACGGACTGGATCGGAATTCAAAGCGATTTGCCAATCGAATCGAGATCTGACAAGCCAATTTACAGTATAGCGAATACCCTGCCCTCGGTCGGTCATGCCGTATTTTCACGTCCATCACAAGCCATTCATCATCCACATGCACCCCAACGCCAATCGTTACGTGTTCCTGACCTGACACTCTCAAGCTCCGTCATGCCGTGCGCTGCGCCTGCGCTGGATCTCGGCTCGACCATCTTGCCTTGGCCACTCGACCTCCTTCATTGCGCGACTGATCTCCATTGTTTTCACGCGCTCTCGGGTGGACCGTGCCGCCTCGTGAGTCCTTATCCAAGTCATAATAAATGAACGCGCTTCCGAACTCAATTGCCCACCGCTGCTGCTCTTTCGAATTTCAATTTCATAAACCTCGAGGGGGTGTCCTGACTGGCCGTCCCGTGTCGCTTTGTCGGCGCACCGGGGGTTGTTCGCGGACACGCTATTCGCAATGTATCCCCGTGCCCACGGTATGTGCGTGTGGACGAGACCGACATCGTAACCCCAATTCTGCCGTGACATTGTTGAGGCAAACGTTCTGGACTTGCCCTTGGCAACTCATGCGCTCATGCGGCGGATCATGGGAATTGGGCTGCTGGTTACAGGTCCTCTAGAGCGTGCCCATCCGCCCTTTTCAAATGATGTCCAGTGCCCGCAGTTGGTCATCAATCATTCCTGTATATCTTTGACGTCATGGCTTCACCACACCCCAACGACATATCGAACGGAACTAGAATTATGGCAAATTTTCTCGGTGTTATTATCAACTCTATAAAAACGCGACATAAATTACTTGGTAAGATCTACGTGAGTATACGAGAGCGAGCGTCCGGAAAAATGTCTGTCCGCGGCGTGTGTACGGTAGGATACATATGAATCAATTCAGCTATTCGATACAATCAAGTTCAAGGGAGAAAAAAGCCACGCTGTCTTCGGGTCGATGCAACAGTGCGAACACCACCATTGCTATCCTGCCAGCTGTACATGATCGATTCTGGGGTTGTAATCTTAAGTCAATGTGTGGTCAGAAATACAAGCGCGCTGTCACGCACGGGAGCGTTACCGTTGGTGGTTGGCCATCCTCCACCTGAATCACAACGACCTGAGAGCCCTAATCGACCACATGAGAATCAGTCAGCAAGTCAATCTGCCCGAGGACGCACGTCGGTCAAATGGTTGATCCCTCTCACGGTCCCGTGCTTGAGCTGTCCCCGAGTGTCCCACCACCTCACGCGGCTGCTGATCTGAATCATCCCTGTCAGAGAGGCCACGCAGCGCATTGGGGAGAAAAGTCCAATCTCACCTGGAGTGGTGGGGGATTCATAGCCAAAACAAAAGGAATAGGGTAGTTGGGTGAGGCAGTTGCTCCAAACGTCGAGAGTGGACCAGTTTTATAGGTCCCGAAGAGGACTGCAAATAAGTGATCGTACTCCCACACAATGTACCACGCCAAGGTCAGAGACCGCGTGAATGAAAAAGACCTCGCGATCAATGGAGAAAGACACGACGGTTTCATGTGAGGGGGTTGTGTAAAGGAGAAGAACCGCTTATTGCAAACTGTGATCTTAGAATACGTTACGACTTCCAGGAGGGCGAAATCTCGGATCCGGTTACACCAAGGTTCGAGACCGTCGAAGCGTGGGCTGGGAACCAGGGCCATACTTCATGGTGCGCTGCGTGGCAAGAATGAAGTCCTTTGCCGAAAGCGAAAAGGGTTGCCGTGGCGAGAAGTTTCCAAGAAGCAGGAGTGGTTACTGCCATTACAGTCATACACGTAATCTTACCGCGCGACCCGACAAGGCCACCAAGCGCGGCAAGTTCAGTCGGGAGTGCACGGCGTGAGGATCCGGTCGAAATGTGCTATTGGATCGAGTCAGGCGAGAAGTGGAAACACAGCATACATTCACGGTCGGAATGTGATTGCTGCGAGTGATGCATGGTCGGAGCGTGGGTGAAATTCGTCGCGCATGAAAGGCGGAATAATATGATCGTAAATGATAGAAGAGAATAGAACCGCAGTAGGGTAAGCAAAGCGCGAAGAAAAAAAACATGCGGTCGCCCCAAGCCTCAGCGAACAGGTCGGGTTCATTCCATTTTCGGCGCCTATCAATCAGGACATCTCACTTCCCCCCCTCCCCCTTCGAAAAGCGACCTGCAACCACCCCATCAAAGATATTGATCGGACGGGCAACAAATCGCGAGGCAAAACCTGTTCTAAAGGTCAACACTCAGCAGCAACGACGAACAGTAACCTGGCACCCCCTCCCCTATTTGCCTATCATGCCCACACAGCCCGTGGCTCCAGCTACTGCGCGGCATGACATGTCAGTCATACTCGTGACGGGCTCTTATGACCACGAAATTCGATTTTGGGAAGCCTGGAGTGGCATCTGCTCTCGAACGATCTCGCGTTCTGGCGAGTCAGGAGTAAGGCATACCCTCCTATCCAGGCAGTTGTTCTACCCTCACCTCCAAGTTACTTACAACATTCACACAGCAAGTAAACCGACTCGCAATCTCTCCAGAGTGCGTAACCCGGTCTCCATCCGATCCTTTGATCTGATGTCCTGCCAACAGCAAACGTTTGTTGGCTGCCGCAATTCATAAGAAAGTAAACATATACGAAATTTCCAGTTCCTCGTCCACTCCCGTAATTGGATCTTCGATTGTTTTCACCCGCCCTCCCTTCTCATGCGAAAAACATAGGTCATTGCCTTTGAAGGTCATACTTCTAATGTCACTTCGGTCTCTTTTCACAGTCAAGGGAAGTGGTTGGTGACGGGAAGTGAAGATGGCACCATCAAAATATGGGATCTCCGGTGAGTCTATCGAATGAATATACACCAGCCCTGTGTTACGATAAATACTACTTTCCCAGGAACACACACTTACATCGCAATTATAACAACGAGGCACCAGGTCGCTCTTACGTCTTTAACTCATTGCGATGATCGTGACTCAAGCTGCCCATTTACCCAGTCAACGATGTTTGTGTTCACCCCAATCAAGGGGAGCTCATATCGTGCGACCAAGCAGGCCGAATCAAGCAATGGGACTTATCCGAGAACATTTGCACGCATGAACTCGTATGGGCTCTCGTTTGTCCCACGCGTGTATCTCATCACCTAATTTGAGAGCGTTCAAGACGCCTGCGGGCGACGTCCCGATACGATCTGTCTCGCTAGCGTCAGATGGGTCGTGTCTAGTCGCGGGCAACAATAAGGTGGTTGACACGTGAGACTGGCGTGGTTGGGTGTCGTGATTGATTGACTTTCCAGGGAAAGTGCTATGTCTGGAAAATTAACGAAGAGGGGTTGGGTTTACCTCGTTTCCAAGCTGTCACGAAATTTCAAGCACACAACAAGTATCTTACGCGATGTCTTCTCAGCCCTGATGTCAAGTATGGAATCCTTGGCCCTTCGCAACGTTTCCATCTAAAAAAGGACAGATACCTCGCCACCTGCTCGGCCGACACCACAGTGAAGATCTGGTCGATCTCTTCCAACTACGAGTTCAAGCCTGAAAAGGTCTTGCAAGGACACCAGCGCTGGGTGTGGGATTGCGCATTTAGCGCCGATTCGGCGTATCTCGTGACTGGTGAGATCCCCTGAGGATTGTGTAAACGCATGTCTTCTGATGCGCCACTAGCATCTTCTGACCATACCGCACGGCTGTGGGAGATGAGTTCCGGAGAAACAGTCAGGCAATACAACGGGCATCATAAAGGTTTGTTTCGTCACTTCTCGGAGGATGGTGTGTGACCTTGAAACCGGGAAAAACCGCTAGCTGCAGTCTGTTGCGCGTTGCATGATGGTGCAGGGTAAATTTGAGAGGAGGGTTATTGGTGATATCGTAAGTAATGTCGTACAACCTGTCCGTGGCGTTACTAGCGTGAGTACTGCGCCCCAAGCAGATATGGGGGTGGAGGCGGGTGACCAGACTAGATCATGAATGGGGAATTGATAGCGCGATAAGGTCGCTGAGATGGCATGGAAAGTGCTTTCAGGGGCATCTTCGGCCGACCGATTCGGCAATGACGGAGGGAGAT
>Ga0209488_10002220_pt1 | contig 16124 bp, 17 predicted proteins | sample Rivendell_Oct201_8_FD_188349 | JGI IMG/M metagenome (GOLD analysis project Ga0209488, IMG submission 188349) | Vadose zone soil microbial communities from the Eel River Critical Zone Observatory, Northern California, USA -... | ecosystem: Environmental > Terrestrial > Soil > Vadose zone >... | reverse complement strand
CCTCCCAGTCCTGCCTTCCTCCGGCCCGCCCAAACCCCACCACCACACCCACTTCCCAGTCCCGTCCCCGCCTTACAAAAGACTGACCGCACCGCAATCACCCTCTAACAGGCCACCGCCACCCTGAACCTCGATCCCACCCAATTGGATCGAGAAAAAAAGAAGAGGTGCGTGTGCGATGAACCCGTTTGCCGCCGTCGCAGCCAAAACCGTGGGAGCGGCGGGCGTCGCCGCCGTCCTGAGCCTGGGTGTGGTCCAGGCCGCGAGCCCCAGCCCGACCCCGACCCCAGCTACCAATCACCAATCCGACCGTCGCGCTGTCGCCAGAGCGGTGTTCGAGGCCGAAGCCGACGTGCTGGGGATCGCGCCCAAGACGCTGCGCGAGGACTTGAGGAAAGGCCAAAAGGTATCCGAACTTGCGAAGGACAAAGGCATGACCAAAGAGCAGTTCGAAACCAAGCTCATCGCCAATGTGAAGCCCCGCCTCGCCGCGCTAGTCGACCACAAGGTGATCACGCAGGCTCAGGCGGACAAGGTGATCGACCGCCTCTCCAAAGGTCACATCCCGTTCTGGGACGGCCTGCACCGAGCAACCACCAAGTAGTCTCGTCCCCTAGACAGGGCCCGGCGCAGGTCGGGCCCTTCTCCTCCAACTCGGCCCGCCTCTTGCGTCACGGCCGCGTCCGGACTCGGGCGGCCATCGTGATCTGCTTCCACTTCTTGCGCTCCTCGATGCGGATCCGCACGTCCGTCTTGGCGGCCACCGCTCGCAGCTCCCGCTGCAGCTTTCGGTAACTCTGAAACCGCCCAGCATCGAGGCTGCCGTCCGCCAGCGCGCGCTTGACCGCGCATCCCGGCTCCGTGACGTGGGCACAATCCGTGAACCGGCACACAAGCGCGAGCTCCTCGATGTCCTCGAATAGGTTGCCCAGCGCGTCTTCGCCTTCCCACAGCTGCGCCTCGCGCAGTCCCGGCGTGTCGATGATCATCCCGCCCTGCGGGAGCTGAACGAGCTGCCGGTGACTCGTCATATGCCGGCCCTCACCCGAGTTGTGGACGGCGCGCGTGCGCATGAGGTCCGTGCCCACGATCCGGTTGATCAAAGTCGATTTGCCCGCTCCCGAAGGTCCGAGGAGGACTCCGGTGCGCGCCGGCTGGAGCTCGCGCAGGATCTCGTCAACCCCATCACCGGTCACCGCGCTCGTCACGACTACCGGCGTCCCCATGGCGGCCGCCTCGAGCTCGGCGCGCAACAGATCAACCGACTCTGCGATGTCGGCCTTCGTCAGCAGCACTACCGGCACGGCGCCACTCTGCCAAGCAATGGTCAGATACCTCTCGATCCGGCGTGCATTCACGTCCGTCGCCGCAGCCACGACGAACGCGACATCGATGTTCGCCGCCAGCACCTGCTCACGCGTTTCAACGCCGGCGGCATGACGCGAAAATGAGGTTCGCCGTTCCACAACACCATGGATCACGTCAACCGGTGCGCGTTTGACAACACCGACCCAGTCACCGACCGCAGGCAGGGTCGACCCGTCATTGCGCACGTGCTTTCCCACCGAGGCGCGGCTCGCGTTCGCGCCGTCGTGCACCAGGTATTCCGCGCCGTAGTCGGCGATGACCCGCGCGGGCACGCCGCCATCCAGCGCAAGAGGTTTGAACTTTTCGTCGAAGTAGGAGTCCCAGCCCAGCACGGCGAGCTGGTTGCTGAAGTAAATGGACAACGCGAAAACCTCCGGAGAAGAACGGGTGGGCGGTATCGGTCCGCCCGGCGGAGGCTTCTTAGAAGCGCGCTCCGGAGGCGGCCGACGGCCGGGATTCGGTCATTGCAAGCTCAGTCATCGAACGCCACCTCCTCTTTTTTGATTTCGTGCCGCCAGCCTACCACTACTTACTCTTGAATTCCGGCTTTCGCTTTTCAGTGAACGCCTTGATGCCCTCCTCGGCATCCTCAGACACGAACACGCGCCCGATCGCCTCGCGCTCGATCGCCAAACCCAAGTCCATCGGCCCGCCGTAGCCCTGCTGGATCGCCAACTTCGCGTGGCCGATCGCTACCCCGGGGCCGGCCGCCAGCTTCGCGGCGTATTCGATCGCGCCGGCGCGGCAGGCGTCGGCGTCGGCGAACAGCCGGTCGACGATGCCAACTTCCTTCGCCTCGTCCGGCCTCATGGTGGTGGCGTTGGCGATGAGGTCGATGCCCTTGGACAGCCCGACCAGGCGAGGCAGCCTCTGGGTGCCACCCGATCCCGGAAACAAGCCTAGATTCACCTCCGGTAGACCGATCTGGTAGCTGCCCTCCGCCGCGAACCGCACATCGCACGCGAGGGCGAGCTCCAGCCCGCCACCAAGGCAGTGACCGGCGATCGCCGCGATGAACACCAGCGGCGTGTTCTCCATCTTTCGAAACGCCTCGTGGGCCATGAGGGCGGTCATGAATCGCGCCCGCGGGTTGCCCGCCGCGAAGGCGCCAACATCGGCGCCGGCCGAAAAGAACTTCGCTGAAGCGCTCGCCACGACGACCGCCGACTTGATGCTCATATCGACCCGCGCATCGTCGATCGCACTGGCGAGCTCGCGAAGGAACGCGTAGTCGTAGCTGTTGGCGGGCGGCCGATCGAGCACGATGACGCCGACGCCGCCTTCCTTCTCGAGTCTCACTGACATCCCACAGCCCTCCTGACGGTCCGCTCCCGGTGACGGGGATAATTGAAGCACTCACACGAAAATCAATCGAAGAGGGGTGCCGTATCAAATGGCAACGATGATCATCGAAGGCGAAAGGACCAGCGCAGCTTCAGGCAAAACGTATGAGGTGCGGAACCCGGCGACCGGTGAAGTCGTCGACAAGGTGCCGTCCGGCGGGCCCGCGGATGTCGACAAGGCGGCACAGGCGGCTCACAAGACGTTCGCGACCTGGTCGAAGCTTCCCGCCAACCAGCGGCGCGAGATCTTGCACAAGGCCGCGCAGCACATGCTCGGAAAAGTCGAGGAGATCGCGACGATCCTTACTAAGGAGCAGGGGAAGACGATCCTCGAGTCGCGGCTCGAAGCCCGGCGCTTCGGCGAGAACATCGCGTGGTTCGCCGACCTGGCGGACAAGATCCATGGCCAGCACGTGAAGCTCCCAGACACGACGACCTACGGCCTCGTGGTGCGCAAGCCCATCGGCGTGTGCGGCGCGATCGTGCCCTGGAACTTCCCGCTCACGCTTGCCGCGAACAAGGTCGCCCCCGCGATCGCCGCCGGGAACACAGTCGTGCTCAAGCCCGCCAGCACGACACCGCTGTCAACGCTCGCTTGCATCGAGGCTCTGATCGAAGGCGGCCTGCCGGAGGGCGTGGTCAACGTCGTCCTCGGCCAGGCCACCGGCGAGGCGATCGTCGAGCACCCGCTCATCCGGAAGATCGCATTGACGGGATCAACGCCGACCGGCAAGAGGGTCATGGCCAAAGCGGCCGAGCAGCTGAAGAAGGTCACGCTCGAGCTGGGCGGCAGCGACCCGTGCATCGTGCTCGATGACGCGGACCTGGAAGGCGCCGCGCGAGCCATCTCGGTGGGCCGGTTCTTCAACTGCGGTCAACAGTGCCTGTCCACCAAGCGGCTCTACGTCCAGGAAGGCGTATACGACGCGCTCATGGAGAAGCTCATCGCCCGCGCCTCCAAGCTCAAGCCAGGCAATGGTCTCGACAAGGACACTCGCATGGGGCCGATGCACAGCGAGACGCAGCGGGCGGAGGTCGAGGCTCAGATCAAAGACGCGATCGATCGCGGCGCCAAGGTGCTTTACGGCGGGGGCCGGCCGAAGGGCGCCGAGTACGAGAAGGGTTGGTTCATCGAGCCAACGATCCTCGGCGACGTCCCGGACGGCGCCCGCATGTGGACCGAGGAGGTTTTCGGTCCGGCGCTGCCCGTGCGCAAGATCAAGGACCTGGACGAGGGCATCCGGCTGGGAAACGACACGCCTTTCGGCCTCGGCTCGTCGATCTGGACCTCGAACATGGCGGCGGCCTACCGTGCGGTGCAGGAGCTCGAGGCGGGCTACACGTGGGTCAACGCGCTGGTGATCGCGCATGACGAGCTTCCCTTTGGAGGCACAAAGCAGTCGGGCTTCGGCAAGGAGCACGGAGTCGAGGCGTTTCTCCAGTACACCGAGGAGAAGTCGGTCGTGTACGGCGGCGTTGGGTAGGTAACCCCGATCGGTAACGCATCTCAGTGAGGCTCGGCGTCGGTGTCTTCGGTCTTCTGGTCCTGCTCGCCGGGGCAGTCTTCGCCGGGCAGGGGCTCGGCTACATCCCCGGGAGCGTCATGACCGGCGACATCAAATGGTTCTGGATCGGGAGCGCGATGGTCGTGGTCGGCCTGGCGCTGGGCGCCGCTGGGTTTATCGGCCGGCCGAGACGGAGCAATACCTAGGCGGTTCGTCCGTTGAGCCGGTCCCATTGAGACTGGCACTCGACGCAGCGCGTGGCCGCCGGCTGGAACCTGAGCCGCTCTGCCGGGATATGCCGGCTGCAGCCCTCGCACACGCCGTAAGCCCCTTCGCGCAGCCGCTCGAGGGCGCGCTCGACCTGCTCGCGGTTCTGGTCTAGGAGGTGAACCAGGATGTCCGTGGTCTCGCGGTCGGATAGCGCCTGGGCCAGGTCGGTGTCCTCCGGAATGCCCGTGATCACACCGCCCGTCACGTCGTTCAAAGGCCGGTGGAGCCCTGCTTCCTCACCGCACTGGGCGGCGAGCAGCTCTAGGTTTCGCCTGTCGGCCTCGAGCCTCACTTCTGGAGCGTTTTCTGGTCTCTTGCGAACAGCCATTGATAATCCCCCCTCCAAACTGACTTTCGGCCAGGCGACGTTTGGATTCGTCAGACACAACGCACGCACCAGGGCGCTTACCCGGGTCGCGCACAATTAGTCGCCTAATGCCGTCCCCGCTGCCATCCCCCGTGAAGATTCTTGCCGCCGTTGTGGCCCTCGTGGCGCTCGCCGGTTGCCAGACGGCTCCGACCACGCGGCCGGTCCCGAGCGTAGCGCAGATCGGCAGCGAACTCAAGTGTGGAACCGGAGACACCGGCCTTACGGACGACCAGGCGGGCTGGGGATTCTGCCATCCGCGAGCCTGGAAGTACCTGGAACGGTCGCAGACCAGCCTCAACCCTCCCGGCCTTGATCTGACCTTCGATATCACCTACGTCCCAAATCCGCCCGTGGCGTGCCCCCAGGCTTCCCCGTCGCCATCGCCGCTGGCCTCGCCGCTCCCGACTCCGAGCCCATGCTCCGGCGACTTCGCGTTCATGATCATTTCGACCTACGAGCGGGGCAACGCCTCAAGCCTCGCCGGGTGGGCGCAAACGAACCTGGCCAGCCCTGCGCCGGCGGGCGACACCATTTCATGGGGCAATGCGGTCGAGGCGATGAAGCTGGCCGACGGACGCCGGATTGCGCTGACGCCGCATCACGTTGTCATCCTCGACCTGCATTCAGGCCTGGGTCGCCTCAACCTCGATCTGGAGATGGGCACCCGCCTGAGCACATGGAAATTCACCTACTGAAATAGAGGAAGCGAAGCCCCTCCCCCCGCAGGGAGAGGGCGGGTGTGGCGGCGGGCGGAGCTAGCTCGGCCTCTTGAAAAGGGACTGCATCTTGATCGCCAGTCCCATGTCGCCTTTGATCTTCAGCTTGCCCTGCATGAAGGCTGCGGTTCCGTCCAGCTGGCCCATCATGATCTTCACCCAGTCGTTCGCATCGGCGAGCAGCGTGAGGTTTGCGGTCTCGGGGGCCTCACCTTTCCCCGACTCGGCGGCCCCGTCGTGGATCTTCACCCACCACTTGCCGCCCGACTCGCCCGATAGGTCGAACTGAATGGTCGCCTTGGTGCTGCCGGCCTTCGCGGGGTCCAGGTATTTCGGCAGCGCCTCCACGATCTGGTCTGGTGACAGCTGGACTTCAGACATTCGCGCCTCCTGAGAGATCGGACGAGGTGACTGGATTCATGTTAGTCCGCGACAATGCCGGGATGGCGACAAGCGCCGCGTTGAGCGAGGTCGCATCCGGCGTTTTCGAGCTCCGGCTGCCGATTCCATTCGAGGACGGACTCGTCAACGTCTTCCTGTTCGTCGACGGCGCCGAAGCAGATCTCCTCGACTGCGGTATGAACTCCGACGAGTCGGTTGGGGAAATCAAGCAGGCTATCGTCCAGCTCGGCGCCAGGCGCCTGCGTCGATTGGTCGTGACGCACATCCACCCGGACCACTACGGCGCCGCCGGATCGCTCGCGGGCGACGGTATGGCGGACCTGTACATCCACCGGCTGGAGGTGCCACTGGTCCACCCGCGCTATGTCGAGCTCGAGCAGCTGGTGAAAGAGGTCCGGACCTACCTACTTGTCAACGGGGTGCCGGAGGACGACGCGGAGGTGCTGAGCAACTCCCAGCGCGCCTTGAGCCAGGTCGTGAAGACCGCGGAGCCGGCCGTTCAGCTGGACGGCGCGGAGTCATTGCTGATGGGCCGGCGACATCTGCGCGTCGAGTGGACGCCAGGGCATTCGCCCGGCCACATCTGCCTTTACGACAAAGAGGACCAGCTGCTGTTCGCCGGCGACACGCTGCTGCCTGACCTCTCACCGAACATCGGGCTGCACCCGCAGAGCACGCCAGACCCGCTTCACGAATACCTCGACGGCCTGCACCGGCTGGCCGCTTACGAACCGAAGCTCATCCTGCCTTCCCATGGTCGCCCGTTCAACGACGCACCCGCCAGGGTCAAGGTGCTGAAAGCGCATCACACGCGACGGCTCGATCAGATCGTGGAAATCGTCGGGCGTGGCAAGGAGACGGGGTGGGAGGTCGCTCTCGAGCTCTGGGGGCCGCGCGAGAATCTCTACGAAAAGAGGCTAGCCCTGCAGGAGGCGCTCGCGCACCTGCAGGCGCTAGCCGTCGACGGCCGTGTCGGCAAGTCCGTCACGCCCGACTCCGTGCACTGGACGCCTGCTTGATGCCAAGCGGAAAGAGCTCCGCCGGGTAGCATCCGACACCGACGACGCCAGGTCCCGCGTGCGCTCCGACGACGGGGCCCAGCGGCTGGATCATCAACGTTTCCGCGATCGGCTCGAGGTCCCGGCTGATCCGTTCGGCGTCGGCCTGGGCATCAGCGTGCCCGACGATTACGCACACGCCATGGCCGCGGTCCACCTCGCGTGTCAGCTCCACGATGCGGTTGAGCGCCCGCTCGAATGTGCGCACACGCTCCAGCGGGGTGACCTGGCCATCTCGGATGCACAGCACCGGCTTGACCTGCAGCACCGATCCGAGCAACGCGCCCGCGCGTCCGATGCGCCCTCCGCGACGCAAGAACTCCAGAGTGGCCACCGAAAAATAGGTCTGCAGATGCGGCCGCATGTTGAGGATCTTCGACTCGATCGCCTCCACGTCAGCTCCCTTCGTCGCCATGGCCGAAGCCGTCAGCGTGATCAGCCCGAGCGACATCGACACGAGCTGCGAGTCGACGACGCGGACACGCTCTGGATCCGTCATGTTCGCAGCCTGAAGCGCGGACGCGTAGGTCCCGCTCAGCTTTTCCGAGATGTGCACCGAGATCACGCTGTCGTGGTCGGCGAGCAGAGCCGAGTAAGCCTCCGCGAAGCGTCCCGGTGATGGCTGCGATGTCGTTGGATGTGTCGTCAAGCCAGGGAGGCGGCGGTAGAAATCATCGGCCTTGATGTCGACGCCATCGAGCAGCGACTGACCGTCGAGGTTGAGCGTCAGCGGTACAACGGTGATCGAATGCGACGCCGCCAGCTCAGCTGGAAGATCCGCCGTCGAGTCGGTGACGATGGCCACGGACGGCTTGCTCAATGGTGCTCGCGTCGGTCGATGATCGGCGGGTCGTCATGCCTCCGGTTCCAGCGTCTCCGGATGAATCGCTCCTCGACCGGCCTGATCGCCACCAGCATCACGACCACGAGAAGCGCGGTGAAGATCGCGATTGCGTAGTAGCCGAATCCAACGGCCATGCCGAGCGCAGCCGCGACCCAGATCGAAGCCGCCGTGGTCAGCCCGTGAACGTCATCGCCCTGACGGAGGATCGCACCCGCGCCAAGGAACCCGACGCCCGTTACGACCTGTGCCGCGATGCGCGTCGGGTCAACCGTTTTTCCAAAGGCCGGAAGGAGTCCCAGGGCCGTGAACATGCACGCCCCGATGGAGATCAGTCCCATGGTCTTGATTCCGGCCGGATGACCTCGAAGCTCCCGCTCAATCCCGAGAGCGAGGCCGAGAAGCAGGGCGACGACCAGGCGGAGACCGAGGTCGACCTCGCCGGTTATCGGCAGCGGCTCAGCCTCGGCCCGGACGGCCCCCGGGCTTGTCCTGCGCCCCGGGTTCGTCCTTCGCGCCAGGCTCGTCGGGAAGCTCGGGCAGGTCCAGGCTGTTCACGAAGTCGCGAAAGACAGCCAGCCTTTCCTCATCGACTGGAGCCTCGGCTTTGTCTTTGTCGCCACCGTCCTCATCCGCCTCGGGGATGATGCCGGCGGTCTCCATGACCTCGGTGGCGACGAAGATCGGGCACTCGACTCGCACCGCCAGGGCGATCGCATCCGATGGACGGGCGTCGAAGTCGAGGTCGCGTCCATCCTGCTTGACGTACAGGCGGGCGTAAAAGACCTGGTCGGCGAGCCTGGTCACGACGATCCGCTTGACGCTGATGCCCAGGTCACTGAAGGCGGTGGCCATCAGGTCGTGCGTGAGTGGGCGCCCCAGGGGGTTGCCCGAGATCTTGGTGGCAATCGCCTGAGCCTCGAAAGACCCGATCCAGATCGGGAGGTACCGGTCGGCCTCCTTCTCCTTGAGGATCACCAGGTGCTGGGCGGTTGGCATGTGTATCCGAATGCTGTCTACGGACACCTCGATGAGGTTTTTCATCCTCGGTTCCACTATACCTTTCGGACCTCCAAGGTCCCGGAATTGATGATGGCGGGGCCCCCGTAGGATTACGAATGTGGCGAAGGGGAAGCGCGGGCGGGTGGTCCTGATCGACGCCCACAGCCTCATCTACCGCGCGTTCTTCGCCCTGCCCCCGATGAGCACCTCGGACGGCCAGGTGACCAACGCGGTCTACGGATTCACGTCGATGCTGGCGATCGTCCTGGCGTCACGTCCCGAGTTCGCCATCGGAGCATTCGACGTCGGCGGGCAGACTTTTCGCTCCAAGGAATACAAGGAGTACAAAGCCGGAAGGCGGGCGATGCCCGACGACCTGCGGCCACAGATCGAAAAGGTGCGCGAGCTGCTCGAAGCCTTCTCGATTCCGATCTACGGCATCGAAGGTTTCGAAGCCGACGACTTGATCGGGACGCTCTCGCGTCTTGCTGAAGAGAGAGGACACGCGGTCACCATCGTGTCCGGCGATCTCGACTGCCTGCAGCTGGTCACGGAGTCGGTCGAGGCGCTCGTGCCCCGGCGTGGCATCACCGACACATTCCTGTACGGGCCCGACCAGGTTCGCCAGCGCTACGGCTTCGAGCCGCCGCAGCTGATCGACTTCAAGGCGCTGCGCGGAGACACATCAGACAACATTCCAGGCGTCCCCGGAGTAGGGGACAAGACAGCGGCCAAGCTCGTGCAGGACTTCGGCACCATCGAGGCGCTGCTCGAACGCGTGGACGAGCTGCCGGAGGGCCGCTTGAAGACCTCTCTCAAAGCGAACGCGGAACAGGTGCGGCTCGGGAAACGCATGGTCACGATCGTGCGTGACGTCCCAATGGAGCTGGATCTCGAAAAAGCGCGCTGGACGCGATATGACTACGAAAAAGTCCGGCTCGTCTTCGACAGGATGGAGTTCCGGCAGCTGCTGAGCCGTTTCCCACCGCCCGACCAGGTACCGGTGCAGCCGAGCCTCGCATTCGAGGCCGCCCCTCAGCCCGCGGGCTTGAAGGTGGTCGACGATCCGACCGAAGCCGCGAGCCTTCTCGACGGCTCGCCGAATGTCGGAGTGTTTGCGTTCACCGACGCACCGGGTCGCGGCGCTCGCGTCCACGGCCTGGGCGTCTCGACCGGCAAGGAAACGTTTTATGTCGCGGGCCAGAACGCGATGGACGCCATCGCCAGCACACTGTCCGGCCGGCCGATCGCCGGCCACGACGCCAAGGAGACGGAGCTTGCTCTGCGCTCGCTCGGCGGCGGAAAACGCGAGTGGGTTTTCAGCACGTTTCTCGCGGCATATCTGCTTGGAGCAGGCTCGCGCGATCCGCGTCTCGAAGACCTCGCCCGAGAGTTCCTCGACGTCACCCTGATGAGCAGCGAGCAGCTGCTGGGCACCGGACGCGCGGCGCGCAAGCCCGCGGACATTGCCGTCAACGAGGCGGCGGAGTATGCGGCCCGCAGAGCCGAGGCCATCCTCAACCTCGGGCCGCGCCTCGAGGCGGAGATGCGAAACCTCGGCGTGGACTACCTCTTCCACGAAATCGAGCTGCCCCTGGCGGGCGTGCTTGCGGACATGGAGTCGGAAGGCGTCGCGATCGACGTGCCTTACCTCAAGCAGATGCAGGACGAGCTTGGCGCGCAGCTGGCCGCGATTGAATCGGAGGTCGAGCAGGTCGCCGGACAGAAGTTCAACCTGAATGCGCCCCAGCAGCTGGCGAAGGTGCTGTTCGAAGACCTCCGCCTGCCGGTCGGCAAGCGAACCAAGACGGGGTATTCGACGGACGCGGACACGCTCGAAGCGCTGCGTGAGAAGCACCCGATCGTGGGCCTGATCCTCGAGCATCGCCAGCTGTCAAAGCTCAAGTCGACATACGTCGACGCTCTGCCTCAGATCGTCGATCCGATGAGTGGCCGTGTCCACACTTCATTCGGCCAGGCCAGCACCGCGACGGGTCGGCTCTCGTCGTCCAACCCCAACCTCATGAACATCCCGATCCGCAGCGAGCTTGGACAGCGCATTCGCCGCGCCTTCAAAGCCGGGCGACCTGATCATGTGATGGTCTCGGCGGACTACTCGCAGATCGAGCTGCGCATCGCGGCCCATCTGAGCGGCGACCCGAAGCTACTCGGCGCCTTTGCCGCCGGCCAGGACATCCACACCGCGACGGCCGCCGCCGTGTTCAAGATCCCGATCGAGTCCGTCACCCCGGACCAGCGCCGGCTGGCGAAGGTGGCCAACTTCGGGTCGATCTACGGCCAGGGTGAGTACGGTCTCTCGCAGCAGCTCGGGATCACCGGCGACGTGGCAAGGGAGTTTCTCGCCCAATACTGGTCGACGTACTCGCGCCTGAAGGAATACCTCGACGAGGTGCGTCGCAAGGCGCGCGAGGAGGGCTTCGTCGTCAGCGCGACGGGGCGGCGGCGCGCGATTCCAGACCTGCGGTCACCCAACTTCCAGCTCCGCAGCGCCGCGGAACGGATGGCGATCAACTTTCCGATGCAGTCGCTCGCCGCGGACATCATCAAGATCGCGATGGTCAGGTTGCAGCGAGAGATCGAGGCGGACCAGATCGAGGGCCGCATGCTGCTGCAGGTCCACGACGAGCTGCTGTTCGAGGTGCCACGTTCCGAGGTGGATCAGTTCGCTGAGAAGGTGCCTCGCATCATGACGGGTGCGTACGAGCTCGAGACCGGGATCGAGGTCGAGACCAAGGTCGGACCCAACTGGGCGGACATGAAAAAGCTCGCGGTCGTCCGCGCATAGATGCCTGAGCTGCCAGAAGTGGAGACGATCGTCGCGGACCTGCGGCCGCACCTTGCCGGTCGCACGATCATCAGCTGCGATCTCCTTTTTCCAACCATCGTTCGGCACCCGGAGCCGGAGGTGTTCATCGACTCGGTCGCGGGCATGCGCATCACCACGCTGAGAAGGCGTGGGAAGTACATCCTCATCGACCTCGAGAACGACCTCCTTCTAGTGGTGCACCTCGGGATGACAGGCCAGCTGCGCCTCGTCAAGCCGGACGCGCCGCTCTTGTCTCACACACACGCGGTCTTCGCGCTCGACAACGGCCTGCAGCTGCGTTATCGCGACCCTCGGAGGTTCGGACGCTTGCTGCTCGGCACCGAAGTGTCGCTGCTCGCCGCCAAGAAAATGCCGCGACTTGGTCCCGAGCCAATCGACCCGGCGTTCGCCGCCGAGGAGCTTTATCGGCGCCTGCGGAAACGTCGAACGGCGATAAAAGCGTTTCTCCTCGACCAGGCATCGGTCGCGGGAGTCGGAAACATCTATGCCGACGAATCGCTGCACCGCGCGAGGCTGCGCCCCGATCGGCTGGCCGGCAGCCTCAGCCGAAAGTCCGCACAGAGGTTGCACGAATCGCTCCGCGATTCTCTACTGGTTGCAATCGCGAATCGCGGAAGCTCTGTCGATACGTATCGGGACGCATGGGGTGAGATCGGTGGGCAGCAGGAGAAGCTGCTTGTCTACGGACGCGCCGGCGAACCGTGCTTCACGTGCGGTCGCCCCCTGGCATTGATCCGCATCGCGGGCCGCAGCACAGTCTTCTGCCGCCGTTGCCAGCGATAACGTCGCGGCTCTTTGCGATCGTCGTTCTGTCAGTCGCGTTCGTCGCGTTGACGATGGCGATCACCGCCGGAGTCTTCACCACGCTCGACCTTCAAGTAGCGCAGGCGATGCACGACCTGTGGCAGGAATCGCTGCACCCGCTGTTCCAGCTGATCGCGGAGCTCGGCGGGCTCGAGCTCACGACCATCCTGATGGTCGCCCTCTTCATCTATCTGTGGCGCGGCGGATTCGGCGCTGATGCGCTGGTCGTGGGCGCGTTCGTCGGCGCTGTCGCCCTTGAGGTCCTCTACAAATCCCTGCTCTTTCACCCGGGGCCGCCTCGCTCGCTTTCGCATCGCGATGGTCCGAGCCTGACCGACCAGCTGTCAGTCGGAACATTGGGCAACAGCTTTCCGAGTGGCCACATGGTGCGCACGGTCGTCGCGTACGGTCTCCTCGCCTTCGTCGTCCGCCGCCTTGCACCGTCGCAGACGGCCCGGTCGCTCGCGATCCCCGTGGCGATCGCCGTCATCGTCCTCATGGTCATCGACCGCCTGTACCTCGACGTCCACTGGGAGTCGGACGTCATCGGCGGCCTTCTGCTCGGCGGCGTCGCCCTGGTCGCGGCGACGGTCTGGCTGGACAGGCCGAGAAAGGCCGAGAATTAGGGCGTGGGGGAGAAGGCGGTGATGATCATGGTCACCACCGGTGGCCGCAACGACGCCGAGCGCCTGGGCGAGGGATTGGTGGTCGGGCACCTGGCGGCTTGCTGCTCCGTCATACCTACGGTCCATTCCTTCTACTACTGGGACGGCCAGCTGAAGCGGGGCCACGAGGCGCTGCTGCTCGTGAAAACCGTCGAATCGAAGGCGGACGCGGTCCAGGAATACGTGCGCAGGAACCACGACTACGAGCTTCCGGAGATCCTGCAGATCGCTGTCGAAGGGGGCTCTCCGGCCTATCTGAAGTGGCTCGAAGACCAAGTGGCTCAAGAAGCGCGCTGACTGTTAAGTAAGAACTTAGACTCAGGGGCGGGTGGCAACTCTAGTCGACGAACGAGACGATTCCAGCGGCACGCGAAAGCGCCGCCGCCGCCGAGCCGCGCGCCGGGAGGCTGAAGCTGCCGCGGCCGTGACGCCAGCCACCAATGGCGACGGCGAATCAGCCAATGGTGCCGAGATCAGCCACGCCGAAGCGGAGGCTGTGACGGTTCCAGCGGTGGCCGTCCTTCCCGCGCCCGAGCCCCCAGTCACGCCGGCCGTGCTCGTGCAGGCGCCCGTGCTCGAGCCCGACGACTTCAAGGACCTGCTTGGCCAGGCGGTCGGCCTGCGGCTGGATTCCGTCTCGCGCGAGTTCGGCGGCAACGACGAGATGCACGTGACCGCACTGCGGGATGTTTCGCTGGAGATCGGGCCGTGTGAGTTCGTCTCGGTCGTCGGCCCGTCCGGATGCGGCAAGACCACCCTGCTCTCGCTGATGGGAGGCCTGGATCGGCCTACCAGCGGACACGTCTACGGCGCCGGCCTTCCGCTTGGAGAGCTTTCCGAACGCGACCTCGCCGACTACCGGCTGCAGCGCGTGAGCACGATCTTCCAGGCGTTCAACCTGATCCCATCGATGACGGTCGAGGACAACGTGGCGCTGCCGCTGACCCTGGCCGGAGTCGAGCTCGAAGAGCGACGCAAACGCGCACGTCATCTGCTCGCGCTGGTGGGGCTTGAGCATCGCGCCCGCACCCGTGCGCGTCTTCTCTCCGGTGGAGAGCAGCAGAAGGTCGCAGTGGCGCGCGCGCTGGCGAACCGCCCGGGACTGATCCTCGCTGACGAGCCGACCGGAAGCCTCGACTCGGCCGCGGGCGAAGGCGTGTTGAACCTTCTGGCCGACCTGAACCGTCGCGGCGCCACGGTGGTGCTCGTCACACATGACCCCGAGGTTGCCCGGAGGGCGCGTCGGGTCATCCGGATGATCGACGGGCGCGCGATCGAGCTCGACAGCGGCAGCCCCACTGTGCGCAAGCAGGAGCCCGTGGATCCGGCGCCGCGCCTCCACTGGCGGGACACATTGAAGGTTGGGGTGGGCAGCGCCGGCCGCCGGCCTCTCCGCACAGCGCTGACGACCACCGGCGTCGCGATCGGCATCGCGGCGATGAGCTTGATCGTCGCGCTCGCGGGCGGTCTCCAGGGCGCGCTGAGCGCTCCGGCTCTATCGACGAGCCAGGTCCACCAGGTCGCCGTCTACCCAGCCGCGGACACCCGAACCGGCGCCTTTGACAACGGCACCCTTTCGACGCTGGCTGCTCAGCCTCATGTGCGCGCCGCCTGGGGCCAGGTGGCGATGAGCGGGACGTTCAACTCAGGTGCACCAGTCGCCGCCGGCGGGACCGCGCCGCCTCCATCGTCCGGAGCGCTGGTCTCTCTCGCTCCAGCAGCTTCTTCGAGCAGCGCCCCCGCGCTCAGCGCAGGCAGGCTCCCGCGGTCCGACGTGGCCAAGGAAGTACTGCTCAGCGACAGCGAAGCCGCCGCCCTCGGGTACCTGTCGGCGCGCGGGGCGATCGGCACCCAGGTCACGTACAGCGCGGCCTACGGTGCGATGCAGGTGCCGGGCTCGGCCCGAAACCCGGTGTCCAAACCGCAGGACTTGAAGCTGGTCGTCGTCGGCATCGTGTCGGGCAACGCGATGCCGGCTGGAGCGCCTGGCGGCATGGCGCCATACGCGACGGTTCGCGACTACTGGGCGGCGCTCGCGCGGACCAACGGCTGGAAGGGCGGCGAATATTCGACCATCACGTTGCTGGCGGATTCAGGTCTCGCGGTCGAAGGCCTGCGGCTGCGGGTAGAGGGACTGGGATTCCAGGCGCAGACGTTCGGCGACCAGTTCCGGAGCTTTGAAGACCTGCTCGGCAAGATGCGGGTGGCGCTGCTGGGGCTCGCCCTGGTCGCGCTGCTGCTCGCGTGTCTCGGCATCGCCAACACGATGTACACGGCGGTGCTCGAGCGGACGAAGGAGATCGGCGTCCTGAAAGCTCTGGGCGCCCGCTCTCGTGACGTATTGCTCGTCTTCGTCGCCGAGGCCGCGCTCATTGGGCTCGCGGGCGGCCTCGTCGGAATTCTCATCGCGGTGGGACTGGGCCGCCTTGGCAACAGCGCGGTAGACCGGCTCACGCAGTCGGTTTCAAGCGGCAGCTTCGATGTGTTCCGCACAGACTTCGGGGTCGTCGCGGCGGGCCTGGTGCTGGCCATCGTGCTGAGCATGGTGAGCGGCTTGCTGCCGGCCCTGCGAGCGGCGCGTCAGGATCCGGTCAGAGCTCTCCGGTATGAGTAGGACGTGGCTTTAAGTACTGGGAAGAGGGAGTCGGGGTGGGCCCGGAGGCGTGAATGTGGCGTCCGGCAGGTCGAGTGTCGCGTATGCCGGCACTCGGTAGCTCCTTGATGACTGATTATTCGCGATAGCCGGCACTCGCTCGTCTCCAGCCCGCGCTGGGCCTCCCGGCGCTTCCCATACACCCTCTTCCCAGTACCTTTGAACCTTGCGAGCCTCCACTTACCCGCTGATCGACGCCGACGAGGCAGCGAACCTCGTTCTTGAGCACACTCCAGTCCTCGGCATTGAAAGAGTGGCGCTCGCGCACTGTGTTGGACG
>Ga0209488_10002219_pt1 | contig 16131 bp, 14 predicted proteins | sample Rivendell_Oct201_8_FD_188349 | JGI IMG/M metagenome (GOLD analysis project Ga0209488, IMG submission 188349) | Vadose zone soil microbial communities from the Eel River Critical Zone Observatory, Northern California, USA -... | ecosystem: Environmental > Terrestrial > Soil > Vadose zone >... | reverse complement strand
GCCGACGCGGAACGTCTCGAGCGTCGTCACGAGCCGCCGTCCCATGTCTTCGATCTGCGCCGCGTCGACGTCTTCGACGGCACCCGGACCCTCGGTGAGGAGCTCGATCGGCGGGATCATCGAGCCTGGTGGAGGGGGCGGCGCGGGCTTCGGAGGCGGGGCGGGTTTGGGCTTCGGAGACTTTGGAATGCGGGAGAGGGGAGCAGGGAGAGGTTCGTTACGGTCTTCCGCGCGATCCCGTTGCTTCTTCGCGGGAACCGCCACGTCCTTCTCCCTTTTCCCCTCTCCCGTTCTCTGTCGTAGCAGCGTCAACGGGTGCCATCCGACCGTCAGGACTCCGAGAGCGGACAGCGCGAAGAGTCCGGCCAGCACCGCGCCGGCAGTTCCGACCGCGCCTTCGACTCCGTTTGCGAGAAAGCCCGGAAACAGGCCGACCAGGCGTTCGCTGCGGGTCCAGTTGCTGTAGTCAGGCGGGAACGTGGGGCCAATCGCGACGGCGATGCCGTAAGGGACGAGGAGGATGAGACCAGCGCCGAGGACGGCCGCCCGGCCCCACGAGAGCGCGCCGAGGCGGTCAAAGGCGGCGAGCGCCCACCCGACGCCCAGGATCGGCAGGACGATCGCGCCCACGCCGAACAGCTGCCACAGCGTGGTGCCCAGCGCGCGTCCCCAGCTCCCCGTCAACGCCACCGGCAGCAGCGTCAGCCCGAGAAAGAACCCAACCAACAGGGCCGCGATGCCGATGAGCTCCTGGCGAGCTTTGGAATTCATGCCGCGATGCGTCGATCCGCGTAAACGGGAACGATCGAGAGCCGGTCGGGATTGGCGCAGAACTTCACGTCGTCTCCCAGTCCTGCCTCACCCAGCAGCCGCGCCGCGTCGCTCGCGCCGAGGGCGTCCTGCCAGCCGCCCTGCTGCGCCGCGAGATCGAGCGAGACCTGGGCGGCATCGTTGAGGGTGAGCTTCTTCGGCGGGACGCCCTTTTTCACGGCCTTGATCATTCGCCCAGCGGTGTAAGCGTCCTCCAACGCGAACTGCTTCTCGCGTCCGGCGCAGATGATGACCAGATCGCCGCGCTCGGTGAAGAGGGTGCGGGCACGCTCGGCAACCGCGCTGAAGTTCAGCGCCGCGGCGACCAGCACGGGATCGCCGCCCTGGGCCGCGAGCAACGCCGGCGTGCCGTTGGTGGTGGCCAGAAACAGCGTCTTGCCGCCGACGGTCTCCTTCGTCATCTCGCGCGGAGAATTCCCCAGATTGAATCCTTCGATCTTCTGGAGCCGGCGCTCCCCGGCCAGCACGATCCCGTTCTTCTCCAGATTTGCCGTCAGCCGGACGACTTCTTCCGAGCTGGCGGCCGGGACGATGGCCTTGGCGCCTGCGGCAAGTGCCGTGACGATCGTGCTCGTGGCGCGCAGCACGTCAATGACGACCACCGCCCGGCCTGTGAGATCGCCTGCATTCAGGCCGAGGGGGGTGTGATATACGTCGATCTTCATGTTTGATCTTTAAGGAGTTGCGGCTCGCGCTCGAGGAATTTCGTGTCGATCTTGCCCGCGACGAAATCCGGGTGGCGCATGACCCGGCCCAGAAACGGAATCGTCGTGGTTACGCCCTCAATGATAAACGAGTCGAGTGCCTGGCGCATGCGGGCGAGCGCCTCCGTCCGCGTGTTGCCGTGCACGATCACCTTGGCAAGCAGGGAGTCGTAGTAGGGCGGGACGGTATAGCCCGCGTAAATATGCGTGTCGACCCGCACGCCCGGCCCGCCGGGCGGATGGTAGGCGGTGATTAGTCCCGGCGAGGGTTGGAAGTTCCGGCTCGGATCCTCGGCGTTGACGCGACACTCGATCGCATGACCGCGCAGGCGGTGGCCGTTCATCACGAATGAGAGCGGCGCCCCCGACGCAACCGCGATCTGTTCCTTCACGAGGTCGAAGTTCGTGCACATCTCGGTCACCGGATGCTCGACCTGGATGCGCGTGTTCATCTCCATAAAGTAGAAGGAGCCGTCGGAGTCCAGCAGGAATTCGATCGTCCCCGCGCCAACATAGCTGATAGACTCCGCCAGCTTCACCGCGGCATCGCCAATGTCCTGACGCAGCGTTTGGTCCACCACGGGCGACGGGGCTTCCTCGACCAGCTTCTGGTGGCGCCGCTGCACCGAGCAATCGCGCTCGCACAGGTGCATCACCTTCCCGTGTGTGTCGCCCATGATCTGGATTTCGATGTGACGCGGGCGGGCCAGGTACTTCTCGATGTAGACCTCGTCGGAATTGAACGCGGCCAGTGCTTCCTGTTTCGCAAGCGTGAAGGACTGCGCGAATTGATCCGCATCGTTGGCGACGCGCATCCCCTTGCCGCCGCCGCCCGCCGCCGCCTTGATGATGACTGGAAATCCGATTTCCTGGGCGACCTTCTGGCCTTCCTCGAGCGACTCGACCGGGCCGGGCGAGCCGGGCACCGTCGGCACACCCTGCGCTTTGGCCAGCGTGCGCGCCGATGCCTTATCGCCCATCTGCCGGATCTGGTCTGGCGTCGGCCCGATGAAGGCGATGTTGGACGCCCCGACCTTCTCGGCGAACTCCGCGTTCTCCGCGAGAAATCCGTACCCGGGATGGATCGCGTCGGCGCCGGTGATTTCGGCGGCCGCGATTAGGCGCGGAATGTTGAGGTAGCTGTCGCGGCTCGGCGCGCGGCCGATGCAGACGTCGTCGTCGGCGAAGCGGACGTGCAGCGACTCCCGGTCCGCTTCCGAATACACCGCCACCGTCTCGACGCCCAGCTCTTTGCACGCGCGGATCACCCGCAGGGCGATCTCCCCGCGGTTCGCGATCAGCACTTTCTTGAACATCAGGGCGTCAGCTCGATCGCCCCGGCCTGGTCGGCCCCGCCCAGCCGGTTCCCGGACGAATCGACGCCCGACACCTTGAGGGCGAACTCGCTCGGGTTCGTCGCGTAGAAGATCGCGCTCTCGTAGCTGATGACGCCTTGGCTGTACCAGTGAAAGAGCGACTGGTCGAAGCTCTGCATACCGTATTGCACGGAGCCTTCGGCGATGAGATCGGGGATGCTGAGCTGCTTGGAGAGATCACGGATGTTGTCGGCGACGGCGGCCGTATTGATGAGCACCTCGGCCGCCGGGACGCGACCACGGCCGTCCTTGCGCGGCACCAGGCGCAGCGAGACGATCGCCTGGAGCGCCGTGGACAGGAGGTGCCGGATTTCGTCGTGCTGGTGCGGCGGGAAGAACGAGATCACGCGGCTGACCGTTTGGGTTGCGTCGGTCGTGTGCAGCGTCGAGAACACCATGTGTCCCGTGTCGGCCGCTTTGAGGGCCGTGTCCAGCGTCTCCATGTCACGGATCTCGCCGATCAGGATCAGGTCGGGATCCTGCCGCAGGACGTGCCGCAGCGCCGAGTTGAACGTCAGCGTGTCGTTGCCGACTTCACGCTGTGAGATGTTCGCGTGCTGGTCGCGATGCAGGAACTCGATCGGATCTTCGATCGTGATGATGTTCACGCGGCGGTTCGTGTTCACGTGATTGACCATCGCGGCCAGCGCCGTCGATTTCCCCGACCCCGTCACGCCCGTGACCAGGACCAGTCCACGCGGCTTGAGCGCGATTTCCTCGAGCACGCTGGGCAGATTCAGCTCTTTGATCTGCTTGACCTCGTAGGGAATCGCCCGGAATGCGAACGCCACGGTGCCGCGCTGCTGGTACACGTTGGTCCGGAAGCGACCGACGCCCGGCACCCCGATCGCGAAGTCCGCCTCTTTATGCTCGGCGAACTCCTTGACCTGCCGCGGCGTCATGATCTGCTCGGCAAGCGACTTCAGCTCTTCCGGCTTGAGCGGCGCGGTATCGAGCGCCACCAAATCGCCGTTCACGCGAATGGTCGCCGGCCGCCCGACCTTGAGCAGCAAGTCGGAGCCGTTGCGCTGCACCATCTGCGTAATCGCTTGTTTGAAGTTGAATGCCGGCAGATTGCTCTGCGTCGCCTCACCCATGCGGATCCACCCGGAAAAGGACCTGGCCGAACTCCACCGGCTGCGCGTTTTGCGCGGTGACTTCCCGAACGACGCCCCCGACCTCGGACTCGATCTCGTTCATGATCTTCATCGCTTCGATGATGCAGACCACCTGCCCCACATTGACGCGGGAGCCGACTTTCACGTACGGCTGGGCGGCGGGCTCGGGCGACTGGTAGAACGTCCCGACCATCGGGGACTTGATCTCGAGGAGCTGAGGGCCGGCGGAGGGTGCGGGAGCGGTGGGACTGCTGGTCGAGGCGGCGGGTGCTGCGGCGGGATGCGAGACGACGACATGGGTCCCACCCAGTCCCCCACCGATGCTATTCCCCTGTCCGGCCTTTGAGACCCGGACCGACGACCATGCCCCGAACAGCCCGCGACGGATCTCGATCGCCCCCACCTCGGGGGCGTCCTTTAAGATCTGCACGATCTGGGCGATGATGTCGAGCTTCATACCGTGAAGATACCCCCCAAGAGGCCCTACACCAGTTCTAGGAGATCCGTGCAGCCGTCCGTCAGCAGCACCGGTCCATCGGCCGACAGATGCACGTCATCCTCGATGCGCACACCACCCCGACCCGCGACATAGACGCCCGGCTCGATCGTCACGACAGCATCCTCCGGCAGCGCTTCGTTGGCGGTACGCGCGAGCCGCGGTGCTTCGTGCACATCGAGACCGAGACCGTGCCCCGTCGAATGCCCGAATGCCGCACCGAAGCCGCGCGCCTCGATCGGATCGCGCGCCAACGCGTCCGCTTCCCGGCCGCTCATGCCGGCGCGCACGCCTTCGCGCGCGCGCCGCTGCGCCTCCTGCACCAGGCCGTACAGCGCCCGCTGCGACTCGGTGGCTCGCGCGCCGACCACGACAGTGCGCGTCATGTCGGCGCAATAACCGTCGACGACGGCGCCAAAGTCTAGCAGCAGCCACTCGCCCGCCGCCACCGTGCGGCTGCTCGTGTGTGCGTGCGGCAGCGCGCTCCGCGGGCCGCTCGCCACAATCGTCGGGAACGGGTGCGCCTCGCTGCCGAGCCGTCGCAATGCCCGTTCGAGCTCTCCCGCGATCTCGAGCTCGGTCTGACCCGGCTGCACCAGCGCCAGCGTATCGCGCAGCGCCTGGCCCGCGAGCGTGGCGGCGGCACCGATGGCGCCGACTTCACCGGCGTCTTTTCGCACACGCAGCCGCTCGACCAGCTCTCCGGCAGGCTTCCACCGCCACGCAGCACCGGGTCCGATCGAAAACCGTTCCGCTTCTTTCACAGTGAGCGCGTGCGCCTCGAATCCGATCAAGCCAAGCGTGCCAAGCGTCGGCAGCTCCCGGATCAGCCGGTCCCAGACACTCGTCCCTTCGATTTCGACGCGTGCGACCGCGCCACATTCCTGCCGCGCCTGTTCGTCGTAGCGGAAATCGGTGACCAACAGCAGCGACGCACTGGTCGCCACCGCGACACCTGCCGATCCGCTGAATCCCGTCAAATACCGGATGTTGGACCGCGACGTCACCAGCAGCGCGTCCAGACCTTCTGCGTCGAGCACGGCGGCGAGTGCCGCTTGTCGCTCGGCACGCTTATCGCGACTCGAGGTACCTGGCAAGCGCTTCGAATCCCAGCCGGTAGCTGTCGGCGCCGAATCCCGTCACCACACCCACGGCCAGATCCGCCAGCAACGACCGCCGCCGCTCCGGCTCGCGGGCGAAGATGTTGGAGAGATGGACTTCCACGAACGGCACACGGACCGCGAGCAATGCGTCGCGCACCGCCAGGCTGGTATGGGTAAACGCGGCCGCATTGATGACCGCGCCGTCGGCGTGGCCCTTCAGACCCTGGATCGCCTCCACGAACTCGCCTTCATGATTCGTCTGAATCCAGGTGCACTCGACGCCGAGCGTGCGCGCGCGCTCCTTCGTGGCGCGCTCGATGTCCGCGAGACTCGTACGGCCGTAAATCTCAGGCTCGCGCTCGCCCAACAGATTCAAGTTGGGGCCGTTCAGCACTGCGATGTGGCGAGACACTAGGACTTGAGTTTCTTCAACCACTGCTGGAACTGATCCGCCTCCACCTCGTCCTCGGGCGGGCGCTGCGTCCGGCCGGACGCGCGGGTACCGCCTGCCGTTTTGGGCCCCGCGGTTTCGGCTGCCTCGCCACCAGGATTCGGGGCACCCGGCTTTCCGCCCGCGAAGAACTCGTCGAACGAGAACCCGGTCTTGGATCCATCTCCGGGCGCGGCGGACGCGTGGGAAGACGGCGGAGCCGATTGAGCGGACGCTTCGGCCGGTTGCGTGTGGGCGCGTCGTCCCACCTCCTCGCCAAAGACCGAGTCCAGCGAAATGTGATCTTCGGCGGGACGCGAGGGCTCACCGAGTGTCGGCCCGGCCACGTCGAACGCGGCGGAAAGCGTGCTGTGGTCGGCCGGAGCGGGCGGGGTCGTGCCGCGTCCCGACCAGATCCCCTTGAGGAACGCCTGTGCCGAAACACCGGATCGCTTTTTCCCGCCCCGTGAAAGCTGTTCGACCTTGCTCTTCAGTTTCGCATCGTGGGGACGTTGCGCGAGCAGCGCCTGATACACGCGCAAGGCGTCCTGTTGATGCCCCTGTTTGAGATACAGCTCTGCCATGGTTTCGGTGAGCACCGGCTCCGCCTGCGACAGCGTCGCCGTATCGGCTGCCCCGTCGTCGTCGGACAGAGCAACGGCGGCGGGCACGCGCGGGGTGGGGGTCGGCGCAGGGGGTGGCGGTGGTGGCACGGGCAGCGGCGGGGGCTTGGGTGCTGGCGCCCGCATCTCGTCGTCCGGCATGATGAGCGGCAGATCGACTTGCGGAAGCGTTTCATCGAGGTCCGGTCCGGATTGCGATGCCGAGGGGTCCTGCGCATCCAGCTTGAACATCCCACTCCCCTCGTACTGCGTCCGCGCCAGCCCCTCGATCTCCACCTGCTCGATCTGCTGTGAGTTCAACTCGACGTCTTCCTGCACTTCCAAACCGTCAGCCTTTGCGGCGGCGTGGGCGTTGGGGTTGAAGCTGATCGGATTCTCGTAGTGCTCGACTTCCGGGGCGGACGTCGAAGGGCTCGCGCCCTTTGCCAGCTCGACCGGTTCGGGAGTCTCATGCTCGACCGCGAAATCCGGCTTCGCCATCGGCGTCGTGGCCGCTGCGGGCGATGAGGCCGCCTTGCCCTTGGCACGCGCCAGCGCTTCCGCGGCGTCCCCGTTCATGGGGTCGGCGTTCAACAACCGCGACAGCCACTCGACTTCTTCCTCGTACTTGCCGTTCCGCTCAGCCAGCTCGGCGAGACCGCGCAGGGCGATGATGTTTTCGCCGTCGAGACCCAGTACCTGTTTGAACACGCCGAGTGCTGAGGCATCGTCTTTCTTGTCGACGAGGCAGCGGGCGTAGACGATGTAGGCGCTGACGTAATCGGGGTGGAGCTTGAGGCCGTTCTGACAGAGCTCGACTGCGTTATCTATAAGTCCTGCTTTACGATAGGCGTCCGCCAAGGGGGCGAAGTTTCTGCCCTTGGGGTTGTCCCGATAGCGCGCTTCGAGCTTGTCGATCTCGCTGGTGTAGGCCACGCCTAAGTCTATGTGGGAATTGAAGGAAGATAGTGTTCGGCCGGCGCCGCTGTCAAATGACCCGAGCGCGTGTGCGCTTGAGTTTGTGCATTGCGGTTCTTAGACTTATGCCCCTTCGGCTCTCCCCCGCGACTTTTTGAGGCACGCATCAAATGGTTCTTCGGCAACTTCGCAGCCACATGCAATGGATTTTCTTCGTGTTGGTCGTCGTTCCGTTCGTCGCCTGGATGGTCTTTGGCGTGGGAGGCCTGACCGGCATCGGTGGCGAACGCAGCAACGTCGTTCTCCGCGTGAACAGCAAGGCATACCCGATCACGGAATACCAGCAGCGGGTCCAAGCAGCGTCGGAGCAGTATCGCCAGCAGTACGGTACGGCACCGCTGACCCGGGAAGAGGACCGCCAGCTCCAGGATCAAGTCATCAACCAGATGATTCAGGACGCGTTGCTCGAGCAGGAATACAATCGTCTTGGCATTCGGGTGAGCGACGACGAGATCATCGCGATGGCGCACAATTCACCCTTGCCCGAGGTGATGCGCGATCCGCAGTTCCAGACCGACGGTCAGTTCGATATTCGCAAATGGCAGCAGTTCATTTCCACCACGACCGACCGCAACGTGCTGCTCCAGCTCGAGCAGATCTATCGCCAGCAGATTCCGCGCATCAAGCTGTTCGAGTATCTCGCGAGCGATGTGTACATCCCGGACGCCAAGCTGTGGCGGCTCTGGAAGGATCAGCACGATTCCGTGCGGGTCACGTCACTCGTCGTGTCGCCCTATACGATGGCCGACACGATCAAAGTCAGTGACGCCGAGCTGCAGGCCTACATTGCGAAGCACGCCGACGAGCTCAAGCGTCCGGCGGTCGCGTACGTGCGGTTCATCGCGATCCCCCGCCTGGCGAGCCCCGCCGACAGCGTCGCCGCGCGGGAACACGTCGCGCGAGTGCGCAGCGAGCTCGGGCGCGGGGCGAAGTTCGAAACCGTGGCGCGCCGCGAGTCGAGCGACTCCGGCAGCGGCCAGCGCGGCGGCGATTTGGGTTGGGTGAAGAAGAGCGACACCACCACCTATGTCGCTCCCTTCATGCGCGCTGTGAGAAACCTGAAACCCGGCCAGCTTTCTCCGCCGGTGCCGACGCAGTTTGGGTACCACCTGATTCGCGTCGACTCCGCGAAGGGCGACTCGGTCAAGATCCGGCACATCCTGATCCCCGTGGCGCTGCAGGGTCCGCACCTCGATCAGGTCGAAGCGCGCGCCGACACGCTCGAGCGCCTTGCCGCCGAGCGCACGGATCCGACGACGCTCGACTCCGTGGCGCGTCGCCTGGGGTTGCAGGTATCGCCGCAGTACCGCGTCGTTGAGGGTCAGGGGTTCAAACTCGGGCCGTACGACATTCCCGACGTGAGCGTCTGGGCATTCGAGCATCCGGCAGGCGAGACCAGTCCCGTGATCGACGCAGGATCGGGCTACTACGTGTTCCGGCTCGACTCAGTGACGGCCGGCGGTACGCCGCCGCTCGAGCAGCTCCGCGCGCGGGTGACCGCAGCCGTTCGCCTGGAGAAAGCGAAAGCGATCGCCCGTCATCGCGCGGACTCGATCGCCACCGTGTTGCGCGGCGTGCCGGACCTCGCGGCCGCCGCAGCCGCGCGCGGTCTACAAGCTGAGCGCCTCGGACCTTTCACGCGCATGCGGCCCCCGAGCTATCTCAGCGGAGAGCCGTTCGTCGTCGGGACGGCGTTTGGGCTACGCGTCGGGGAACGCAGCGGCGCGGTTGAAGGCGAAGCTGCCTACTTCATTCTCGAAACCGTGGCGCGGAAGTTCGCGGACTCGACGGCATGGCTCGCGCAAAAAGAGACACAACGGACGCAGCTCCGGCAGGGGTTGCAGCAGGCGCGGATTCAGCAGTACCTCGAGGGACTGCGCGCGAAAGCCAAGATCGTGGACCGGCGGAAAGAGATTTTCAAATCCCAAGCCGCGGCCGACGCCGCAGCGGGAACGTAACAGCTACTCGACCAAGCGCTTCGGTTTGGCATCCCGCGGCTGCTCTTCCCGGGCGGAGGGCAGCTGCTGGATACTGTGTTCCGCATCAGAGAGCGCCCGCTTGAACTCGCGCAGTCCCTTCCCCACGGCCTTGCCCGCCTCCGGCAGTCGATTCGCGCCAAAGACGAGCAAGACGATCAGCATCAGGATCAGGATTTCGCTGCCGCTCAGATTCCCCAGCATGACACCCTTCCTCTACTGATTCAGACGCTTCGGGGCGCCGCCTGCGACGCCGCTGGAGGCGGGGGGCAGCGACGAATCCGAGGTCGCCGGCGGTTCTTCCGACGCCTTATCCGAGAGACCTCGCTTGAATTCCTTGATGCCCTTCCCGATCGACGCGCCGATCTCGGGAATGCGCTTGGCCCCGAAGAACAGGACTAGGATGAGCACCAGAATTGCGATTTCCGTAAAGCCGAGATTGCCGAGCATTGAATCGCCTTTCTAGAAGAGCGACCGGGCCACGAGAAACGCGACCACGACGCCGACCACGGCGAGCAGCGACACGTCGAGCCCGATCGGTCCAAGGGTAACAGACATCACCAGCAGATCCAGGTGCACGGGCCCGATCGTCGGGGTCACCGACCAGGTGAACACTTCCTTCGCCGGCCCCTGTGGTAAGAAGCGCCGCAAGAAGGCTTGCAGCAAGCCCCCTACGACGAAGCCTATCGCCAGGACCCCCAGATAGAAGCCGGGGCGACGCGGACCGTGGGGCATCTCTAGCTCCTCCGTTCCACCGCGTAAGCGATGCTACCCTGCAGGGCGTCCCGTGCGGGGGAGGGAGGCAATACGTCGAGCTCCGCCTCCGCCTGCTGCGCGAGGTCCAGCGCGCGTTGGCGTGCCGCCTCGAGACCGCCCGCGCTCTCGACTAATCGGATCACCTCGGCGACCAAATCGTCCGTCGGCTCCGCCGCATCCATCAGCTCCGCCACGACTCGCCGGCCATTCCCCTCGGCCGACAGCCGCGCGAGCGCCGTGATCAGGGGCAACGTCACCTTGTGCTCGCGCAGGTCCAGCCCGGACGGTTTGCCCGTCACCGCTTCCGGCTCGGTGTAGTCGAGCAGGTCGTCGGTGATCTGGAAGGCCATGCCCAGGAGCATCCCGAAGCGTGCCAAGGCCTGGCGGTACTTGGCGGGCGCCGCCAGGGCGCCCACTTCGCACGCGCCCGACAATAGCGACGCGGTTTTGGCCCGAATCAGCGCGTCGTAGGCCTCCTCGCCATACGCGAGCTTATCGTGGGCCTCGAGCTGTCGCATCTCTCCCACGGTCATCTCGTTGGTGACGCGCGCCAGCACGCGCAGGGCCTCGTGGTCGTCCAGCCGCACCAGCTCGATGATTGCGCGCGAATAGAGATAGTCTCCCATGATGACGGCGATCTGATGTGAGAACAGCGCATTGATCGTGGGCAACCCGCGCCGCAGGACCGAGTGATCGACCGAGTCGTCGTGCACGAGCGTGGCAAGGTGGATGAGCTCCACTACGGCGGCGAGCGTCACCGCGCGGGGATCCTTGGCTCCCGCTGCCTGGTGGCTGAGCAGAAGCAACGTCGGGCGGAAGAGTTTCCCCTTCATCTGTAAGAGGTGGTCGTTCACTTCGCTCACGATCGGGAAGTCCGCGGCGATGACACGCCGCAGCTCGAGGACCACCTGCTCCAGCTCACCGGCCACCGGTTTCTGGACGTCGCTGAGACTGACGCGGGCGACTTGTTGACTCACGCTACTTCGCCTTGGCGAGCGCTTTCACACGCCGCTCGGCATCGAGGAAACGAATGTCCACCGCAAAGACGCGTCCGTAGAGCTCGCGGGCGTCGGCCTTTTTGCCCTGCTGCTCGAGCGCGCGGCCGAGCCAGTACAGCACACCGAGGCGCTCCTGATCGCCCGAGGCCGGCAGATCGAGACCGCGGCGCAAGATCGATTCGGCAACTCCGAACGCGCCTTTCTCGAAGAAGCAGATTCCCAGCATCTCCGAGGTCCGCAGCTTCCCTTCCGGGGCGCGCAACGCCTTCTGGAGCTCCGCAATGGCTTCGTCGAGCAAGCCCATCTCCTTGAACGCGACGCCGAGATCGTAGTGCGACTGAAAATCGGCCTCGTCAATGTTCTCATCGATGCCCTGCTTGAAACGGGCCAGCATGTCCTGAAAGTCCTGCTCCTCGTCGCCGGTCGGCTCTTCGTCGGCGACGGTCATCCGCGTGTCTTTGGCCGGCGGCCCGTCGTCTTCCTCGCTGAGCATCGAGCCGAGGTCGATGAAATCGCCGTCCGCGGCGGCTTCGTCGCGGACTTTCATCTTCGCGTCTTTCGCCTTGACCTTCCCCTCGGGCTTGTCGGCCGCCGCCGGCGTCGCAACGGCCGGAGCGAGCATCGAGAGCGCCGCCTTGGCCCGCTCGTTCTTGGCATCGTGCTCCGCAACGCGCGCGTACACCGCGCGAGCCTTCTCCGGAAGATCCGAGCGCAGCAGCGCATCGGCGAGCTCGAGGTAGGCGTCGACCAGTCGGGATTTGTCGCCGGCCTTGAAGGCAAACTCCACCGCCTTCTGCCGGTGTCGCACGCTGTTCGGGTCGAGCCGCAGGACCTCATCCACGAGGTCGCGCGCATGTGCGAGATTCCCGGCGTTCTCGTACCCCGCGGTGGCGAGATCGAGCTCCTCGATGCCGCGTTCGCGATCGCCCTGCTCGATCAGCGCTTCGCCGAGTGCTTGATGCGCTTCGGGATCGTCGGGATTGTCGGCGACGCGTTCCTCGAGCTCGTCGATTTCGGGCGCTGCCGGCGTCTCCTCGATGTTGGAGAACACGAGCGAGCCGGCTTGATCCCCGCCGCTGCTGATCTCGTCGATGCCGAGGTCGATGAAACCGGAGCGACGTCCGCCCGAGGAGATCGACGTCTCGTCCTCGGTCTGGATGAAGCTCGGATGCCGCGACGTCGGTGGCTCGTCGATTGCGAGCGGCTCGTCATCGACGTCGTGACCTGTGTCGGTCGTGGCCGTCTCGAAGTCCGTCTCCAGCTCGAGCGGCGGGACCTCGACGACGGTCTTGCGTTTGCCGGGACCACCCGATGGCGCTGCCGGCCCGGTGGGACGCTTGGGCACGACCGGCTTCACGCGCGGGGGTTCGGCGGCAGGTTTGCCCGCTGGTGTACGCCCCAGCGGCTTGAGGGTCGGCGCCGGCTTCTTCGCAGGTGAGGGAGGCGGCGTATCGACGACATTCCCTTCGAGGACGAGATCGGCTCCTTCCAACTCGATCCCTTCGTCCGGGGCGATTCTCACGTCGGGGATCGTCGGCTCGAGCTCCGCAACCGTTTCGAGCTCGAGATCGGCGGGATTCAGCTCCTCTCGAATCGACGGCGCTTGGGGACTCTCCTCGCGTACTTGCCCAAAGTCGGCAACCGTGGTCTCGAGACCCTCGAGCATGCTGTCGGTGTCGTCCCCACCGGGCGCCTCATCGGCGAGACTCGTCGTCTCGATCTCCAGCGACTCATCCGGCTCGGCTACGACTTCCTCGATCAGCTTCTCGGCGATCGGCGGCGGGACCGGGGGAGCGGGGGGAGCCGGGGGGGCGGCCTTCCCGCCTTTGGGAGCGCTCGGCGCGTCGAGATCGAGAAACACGAGGCTCGACGTCTTCCGGTTGCCGGACTTGCCGAGGTCGTGCTCCTCACCCGCGGGCGGTGCGGTTTTGGCTGCGGGATTGACTCGCGCCGATGATCCGCGTTTTCCCGGATCGGCGCCGTACATCTTGAGGTGCTCGGAGAGCATTTCCCGTAGCGAAGCGCTCTCGGGCGAGATGTCGGTGAATTCCTTGAGCGCCGCGAAGGCGTGCTCGATCTTGCCGACCTTCTGCATCCGTTCCGCGTATTCGACGAAGTTCTGCTTTGCTTCCCCGATGAACCCCTTGGCGGCGTAAAGCTTGGCCAGCTTCAAATACGTCGTTTGCCTCGCGGGAGCGTTGCGCAGCACCTTGTTGCACATCGCGATCGCGTTGTTGTGAAATCCGAGCTCGGCGTACTTGTCCACCGCCTGGTCGTAGTAATCCGCCGCCAGGCTGGGGTCCTTCAGTTTGATGTAGAGATCGCCGACCCGGTTGAATATGGAAAGATCGGGGTTCGTCTCATCCTGATTGTTGAGAGCGTCGAGCCAGATCTCCACGGCCTTCTTCGGATCCTTGGCCTCGAGACCTTTCGCTTTTTCTTTGAGCTGCTCGAGCTTAGACATATGGAACGACTAAGATATCGGGGCCGCGGAGGTGGGACAAGCCGAACCTGCTGTCCACACGGCGCTTACGACGCCGCGGCCCATCCAATAGGCGACCTCCCGCCAGTCATCTACCGCCACGCCGACCAGATCCGCGACGTACCCCGCCGCGATCTGGCCCCGGTCCCCGGCGAGTCCCAGCGCGGCGGCGGCATTGATCGTCACCGCCGTCACAGCTTCCGCGTGACGTAGCCCGAGTTGCGAGACGCCAAGCGCCATGACGAGAGGCAGGCTGACGGTAGGCGATGTGCCCGGATTGAAGTCGGTCGCCAGGGCGACCGCCGCCCCGGCGTCGATCAAACGCCGGGCGGGCGCCTGCGATCGCTTGCCGAGGAAGATCATCGTTGCCGGCAGCAGCACCGCGACCGTGTTGCTCGCCCCGAGGGCGCGGATGCCCGGATCGGAAACCGCCGCGAGGTGATCGGCCGACAGCGCGCCCAGCTCGACTGCCAGCTCGGCACCGCCCGAGCCCTCGAGCTCATCAGCATGCAGTTTGACCGCCCATCCGAACCCCTGCGCTGCCGTAAGGATCTGCCGAGTCTCGGCGACGGTAAAGACGCCGGGCTCGCAGAAGACATCACACGCACGCGCCAGCTTCTCTCGCGCCACCGCTGGGACCATTTCCTCGCAGATGAGCCGCACGTAGTCCGCGCGCTTGTTGCGATACTCGGGCGGGACCTCGTGGGCACCGAGAAATGTCGGGATCAACGTGACGGGCAATTGCTCACTGAGCCGCCGGATCACGCGCAGCTGCTTCAGCTCGGCCTCCAGCTCGAGGCCGTACCCCGACTTCACTTCGATCGTGGTGGCCCCGTGCGCGACCAGCGTCTCGAGACGCGAGCGGGTGAGCGACTCGAGGTCCGCTTCAGACCGTTCGCGCACGTCGCGCACCGACTGCAGAATGCCGCCGCCCGCCGCGGCGATGGCCTTATAGTCGACGCCGAGGGCGCGCCGTTCCTGGTCGTCGAGCCGGGGCGCGCCGAACACCCCGTGCGTGTGACAATCGATGAAACCGGGAAACAAGACGCCGCTGATCTCCTGGCGGCGGATGCTGGCGTCCTTCGGGGCCTCGGACCGCGGCCCCACCCAGGCGATTCGCTCGCCGTCGATCAGCACTGCGGCGTCGGGCAGCACCTCGACGTCCGCCATCTCGCGGCCGCGACGCGCGCGCGCGGGACCGCGACACGTCACAACCTGCCGCGCGCCGACGAGCAGCGTCTTCAGTCGAGATCCTCCGCCATCGGCAAGCGGATATGATGGCGCTGCGCCGCATCGATCGCCTCGGGATAGCCGGCGTCGGCATGACGGGCGACGCCGATCCCCGGATCGTTCGTGAGCACGCGCTCGAGGCGCTTGCCGGCCGCGGCCGTCCCATCGGCGACGATGACCTGCCCCGCATGCAGCGAGTTGCCGATGCCCACGCCACCGCCATGATGAAAGGAAACCCACGAGGCGCCGGACGCGGTGTTGAGCAGCGCGTTGAGAATGGCCCAGTCGGCGATCGCGTCGGAGCCGTCGCGCATCGCTTCGGTTTCGCGAAACGGCGAGGCGACCGACCCGGTATCGAGGTGATCGCGACCAATCACGATCGGCGCGGATAATTCGCCGCGCCGCACCAGATCGTTCAGGGCGACGCCGAACCGCGCGCGCTCCCCCTGCCCCAGCCAGCAAATACGCGCCGGGAGTCCCTGGAACGCGACGCGCTGCTGCGCCAGCATGATCCAGCGCTTCAGATGCGCGTTGTCCGGAAATAGCTCGAGCACCAGCTGATCGGTCCGATGCAGATCCTTGGTTTCGCCCGAGAGCGCCACCCAGCGAAATGGCCCTTTGCCTTCGCAAAACAGCGGGCGGATATACTCGGGAACGAATCCGGGAATGGCGAAGGCATCCGCCACGCCGGCGTCCTTCGCTTCGGTGCGAATGTTGTTGCCGTAATCAAAGGTGACCGCGCCGCGCTGTTGAAATGCCAGCATCGCGCGTACGTGCGTGGCGATGCTCGCACGCGCCCGCTTGATGTATTCGTCGGGAGACTTGCGCCGCAACTCCCTTGCCTGCGCGAGCGTCACACCGCTCGGGACGTAGCCGTTCAACGGATCGTGCGCGGACGTTTGGTCCGTGACGACATCGGGAGTAAAGCCGCGGGTGACGAGCTCCGGTAGCACCTCGGCGCAGTTGCCCACCAAACCGACGGACAGCGCGTCGCCGCGTCGCCTCGCGTTTTCGCACCATGCCAGCGCCTCGTCGAGCGACGACGTCGAGC
>Ga0209488_10002218_pt1 | contig 16135 bp, 13 predicted proteins | sample Rivendell_Oct201_8_FD_188349 | JGI IMG/M metagenome (GOLD analysis project Ga0209488, IMG submission 188349) | Vadose zone soil microbial communities from the Eel River Critical Zone Observatory, Northern California, USA -... | ecosystem: Environmental > Terrestrial > Soil > Vadose zone >... | reverse complement strand
GAATTCGCGCCGGCAAAGCAGCGGGTGCACGCGTCCTGGCCTTGCGCACTACCGCGAATGACGCCGAACTCCAGCAAGCGGGCGCGGACTGGATTGCCGATGACTGCGCCGAATTTTTTCTGGAATCCTCGGTGGCAGGCGAAGAGTTTTTGCGTATCGGCCGTCGAACAAAATAGTCCTGGGTGTCGAATAAACAGGTAGAATCTCAACTTTGTCGACCCACGAAATACGAATTTATTCCGAGGAGAGCAACGATGATCCGCGTGAAAAACCTGAGCATGCTGCTTGCGCTTGCTCTGTCCATGACGGCGATTGCCGCACGAGCGCGAGCGCAGGATAAGGATGCCAAACCTGCCGACAAGCCCGCCGAAGCCGCCCCTGCTGCACCGCCCAAGGAAGAATCTTCCGTAACCGATCACAGCATCAAGATCGGCGGCCAGACAATTCCCTACAAGGCGACTGCCGCAACGATTCTCTTGAAGAACGAAAAGGAAGAACCCACCGCGCTCATTTATTACACCGCCTACACGCGCAGCGACCTCAAGGATCTGAGCCAGCGCCCGGTCGCGTTCGTTTACAACGGCGGGCCGGGCTCTTCCTCGGTATGGCTGCACATGGGCTCATTTTCGCCGCGCCGCGTGATCACCGTGAACGCCGATGCCACGCCTCCCGCTCCCTACAAGCTCTCCGAGAATCCGCACTGCCTCCTGGACAAAACGGATTTGGTCTTTCTTGACCCCGTGGGGACGGGCTTCAGCCACGCCGTCGGCAAAGCTCAGGACAAGGATTTCTGGGGCGTCGATCAGGACGTCAAGTCCTTGGCGCAATTCGTCAACACTTATATCAGCCGCAACAGCCGCTGGAATTCCCCGAAATTTCTCATCGGAGAAAGCTACGGCACCTTCCGCTCGGCCGCGCTTTCGAACTTTTTGCAGTCGCATGACGGCCTGTACTTCAACGGCATCGTGCTGATCTCTTCCGTGCTGAACCTGGGGACCATTTCCTTTAATGCCGGCGAAGACATGCCGTACATTTTTTACCTTCCCAGCTACGCGGCCACCGCCTGGTATCACAAAGTGCTGAAGGACCGGCCCGACAACTTGAAACCCTTTCTGGAGGAAGCACGAAAGTATGCGCAGTCCGATTATGCGGATGCTTTGATGAAAGGTTCAAAGCTGGGCGAAGCGGAAAAAGCTGCCGTCGCGAAAAAGCTTGGCCGCTTCACCGGCCTCGGCGAAGACTACCTGGTCAAAGCCAATCTGCGCGTGAACCTGCCGCAGTTTATGAAAGAACTGCAGCGCAGCCGCGGCTTGACCACCGGGCGCCTTGACGCCCGCTTCTCCGGTTGGAGCTACGACTTGCTCGGTGAATATGCGGAGTACGATCCGCAGGACACCTCGATTACCGGACCGTTCACGGCGGTATTTAACAATTACGTTCGCGAGGAACTGAAGTTTGGACAGGACAAGACCTACCGCACCCTCTCATACGATGCCTTTCCAGCCTGGGATTGGAAACATCGAGGTGGCGAAAGCTACGGATTCCCCGGTTCACCAAATGTGGAAGGCGACCTGATTCAAGCGATGCTCACCAATCCGCACCTGCAAGTCGAAGTGGAAAACGGAATCTACGATCTAGCCACGCCGTTCATGGCCACCGAATACACCATGGAACATCTTGGCCTGCCGGACAAACTTCAGAAGAACATCCGTTTGCAGTATTACGACGCGGGACACATGATGTATCTCCGCGACGAAGATCTCGCCAAGCTCAAAACCAACATCGGCACGTTCATCGATGGTGCTTCCAAGCAATAGGTAAGGGAAAGAACCAGGCGGCGCGAAGTTGATTTCGTCCTCGCCGCGGCGGTCATCACACTTCGTGGTGGCGGCCGCGTTTCTCTGTCCAGACCAACCTGTCCATTCGGACAGTATTCCTGAAGAAATTGCAGGTGAGCCCTTCGGTGTCCACAGGTATCGGTTCGCCTACAATACAATAGTCGAAAAGAAAGGCCTTTTAGCAGCGCTTCACGCGACTCGCCCTCCGTTTCCCGGGCCTCGCAAGGACGCCACTCAATTCATGGGGACACCTACTCAAACCATGCCGCCGCAAATGGTGCCCGCGCCGGTGCCGGCGCCTTCATCAGCACCTGCCGCGCAAAGGACGATTCACACAGCTCAGCTCGTCACCGCGATGCTGAAGTCCAGCCCGCACGTTAGCGACCTGATTTTCTCGCCCGGCCGTGCGCCTCAAATCGAAGTGAGCGGCCAGCTCGCGGAGCTCAAATATAAGGGACTGGAGTGTCTGAGTTCGCAGGACACGCTTTCTATTGCCAACGACATCATGGGAAAAAACGAGTCGCCTATCCGCAAGCTCGAGCAGGATGGCTCAGCGGACCTTTCCTACGGGATCGCGGGCGTGGGGCGTTTCCGTGTAAATATCTTCAAGCAGCGCGGAAGCTGCGCCATAGTGATGCGGGTCGTTCCCGACAGAATCCCCGGATTCGAGGAGCTGAATCTGCCGGAGGTATTGAAGGAAATTGTGGATCTGCGCAACGGCGTCGTCCTCGTGACGGGTCCAACCGGTTCCGGGAAATCTTCAACTCTCGCGGCCATCGTTGACAAGATGAACGAGGAGAAGGCCTACCACATCCTCACGATTGAAGACCCCATCGAGTTTCTTCATCGTCACAAGAAAGCGACGATCCATCAGCGCGAACTGCACTCGGACACACCGACCTTTGCGCTGGCTTTGCGCGCGGCGCTCCGGCAGGCGCCGAAAGTCATTCTCGTCGGCGAAATGCGTGACCGGGAAACGATTGAGATCGCCCTGGAAGCCTCGGAAACGGGCCACCTGGTCATGTCCACGTTGCATACCATTGATGCATCGAAAACCGTGGAGCGCATCGTTGGAGTTTTCCCCATGGCCGATCAGCACAGCATTCGCACGCGCCTCTCGAAAGCCTTTCGCTGTATCGTTTCCCAGCGCCTGCTGCCGCGGAAGGACGGCAAGGGCCGCATCGCCGCTGTGGAAATCCTCAAATCCACGATGCGCACGCGGGAGTACGTTGAAAAAGGTGAAAGCGAAGGCAAGTCGCTTCTTGATGCCATGCGCGATGGCAGCACCGAAGGCATGCAGCATTTCGACGGCGAGATAGACAAGCTCATCCGCGCGGGGATCGTCGATTACGAAACCGGATTGACCTATTCTACGAATGCGGGAAATCTGCGTCTGGAAATGGCTGATTTCCTCGACGAGCGTCAACATCCTAACCGGCCTGCTGCAAGCAAGCCCGCCGCGCAGGATCCCAACCGCACCACCGAAATCGAAATCGAGAGATAATCACTCGCACAAGGGGATATCCACTTCGCTAAAAGTTTTTCTCAACAGTCTGTGGCCTGCTTTGCTGCTTGAAGCGCTCTCTATTTCTCACACGACTTCCTAAACCTTACAACCTGACCGATGCAATCAGTTACCCTGCATCGGCCAGCGCCTCTATGGTGCCTTTGAACTGGCTTGTTGGTTTGCGGGAAAAAGTTCCTCGAAGAGCATCTCCACGAGTTGGTAGAGGTGATCCGCCCCATGCTCGCGCGCGTACCTGTATTCGGCGGCTCGAAGCGGATCGGTGTCTGTCCGCACTTCGAGCCGACCGGTGGTTACCGGGTTTCCCTTCGTATTTCCCAAACTCTTCTTCATCGCATCGGAAGCGACAATGCCCTTCCGCAGCCGTTCGCGCGCGCCTCGTAGATTGTCGAACAGTTCATCGAGGTCATGAATAACGCGAATCGCTTCAACCGCGCGGCAACCCTCCGCCACCTTGCCGTCCACGCCAACGGCGAAAATGCTCGGCATCGTCCATGCAGACTGATTCATTCCCCTTGACCACATCACCTGCACGGCCGCAAACGTCCCGTCGCGCATACTATGAATCTCCGCCGCGGTTACAATCGCCTCTTCCGGAGCGCCGATTTCTCGAACGTACTTGTTCCACACATCGGCAATCCGATGTTCGGGAATTTGCCGCAATGGATCGGAAACGGCCTCATATTCGGCATGCGCAACGCGCTCCCGGATTCCGGCCGTGACCCACGAAGGAGGCAGGCTGTCAGCGAACATGTCCGCGACCGCATCCACGAACGCGCGCGCGTCAGCCTCAGAGCTGATGTGCGCGGCTAGCTCGTTCATTCGAATGGCCGCTTGGCGATGGCGCTCTCGGAGGAGCCTAGCTTCCTGCTGCGCAGCAGCAAGCTCCTCGGGCTTGGGACTCTCTTGCCGCGGATAACCGAAAGCCAGGACAAATATCAGCCAATAGAGAAACATATTCACTCCTCGCCGCAAAACGGAATAGACTCAGCCGGCGATTTCGACTGCATACTCCAGCCAGCGTAATGGAAAGCGGACAAGACTTCAATGGAGGCGCATGTGCGGGGCCGGCCAGAATGCGCGAGGGAAATTGACTCGCCAAACTGAGTCCCGAAGCTTGCCGCGCGACGAATCAAATCGGTTATCCTGTAACGGACCTGACGGTACGCGAGGTCCGGAATCTAGGCACATTTCACAAGATGATTTCCTCGAGCGCAGCCTAATGCTGCAATTTCCGTACTCCATGCTTGCGCCTCTCACTGTCACCATTGGATTTCTTTTATTCGCGGTAATCGTTCTTCGAAAGTGCGCACAACTTTTGCGAACCATTGAGAGAGCTTTTGGAAAATTGGCGCAGCGCAAAACGCTTCCCATTGCGCTGCTCTTTCTTGTCGTGCTTAACATCCGTCTTGCCATCGTGCCGTTGCTGCCTGTTCCGGTGCCGTCGATTCATGACGAGTTCAGCTACCTCTTGATGGCGGACACTTTCGCGCACGGCCGCCTCGCCAACCCTCCGCATCCGGTGTGGATCAGTTTCGAAACGTTTCACGTGAATTGGTTCCCCACTTATTCGTCGAAATATCCGCCGGGGCAAGGAGCCGTCCTGGCGCTCGGTCAATTGCTGTCACATCCCTGGATCGGGGTTCTCCTAAGCGTTGCCGCAATGTGCGCCGCGATTCTCTGGATGTTGCACGCCTGGCTTCCGCCAAGGTGGGCGCTCCTCGGCGCAGTGTTGGTCGCGCTCAAATTCGGAATTGCCAGCTATTGGATCAACAGCTACTGGGGCGGAGCCGTCGCGGCCACCGGTGGCGCGCTGGTGCTGGGCGCGATGCCGCGAATCGTCCGCCGCGCGAGCACACGCGACGCTTTGCTGCTCGGCCTGGGGATCGCCATCCTGGCCAACACCCGGCCCTATGAGGGATTGCTCCTTTGTATCCCCGTCGCGGGCTGGTTCCTCTGGTGGCTTGCGGGAAAAACAAAATCGCGCGTGACGCCGCGTACTCGCATCGTCCGGGTTTTCGCGCCGCTGGCCGTTGTTCTGCTGCTGACCATCGGCTTCATTGGCTACTACAACTGGCGGCTGACCGGAAGCGCCCTCCTCTTTCCGTACGCCTTGAATTCGCGGACCTATCGAACAACGGGACTTTTCTTGTGGGACCATCCGAAGGAGCAGATTCAATATAACAATGAGCAGTTCGAAGATTTCTACAATGGCTGGGAACACGAATACTATCAGAACACATGGCAGGACGTTCGAAAGATTACCGCCGAAAAGTTGACGCGCAGCGGCAGCACCTACTTCTGGTGGGGCGCTCTGCTGCTTTTGCCCGGATTGCCATTTGCCTTTCTCGATCGCAAGATGCGCTTGCCGCTCTTGATCTTAATTCTCGGGACCGCTGCATTTCTAACGTCGATCTGGTCCTTTCCGCACTACGCCGCGCCGCTGACTTGCGTGATTTTTCTGCTGCTCGTCCAGGCCATTCGCCACCTGCGCACCATCCGCCTGGGTGGGCGCCATCTTGGCCTCGCGCTTTCCTGGGCCGCTGTTTCCCTCCTCGCCTTCGACGTTGGTTTCTCAGCTCGGCGCCATGTCTGCGACCCCTTGGAATGGACCTGCAAGGGTGATCCGAGCCGCGCGGCCATCGAAAAAACGCTTTCGAACGCTCCCGGCAAGCACTTGATCATGGTGCGCTACGATCAAGATCACAATCTGCACGACGAGTGGGTTTACAACGGTGCGGAAATCGACAACGCCAAAGTTCTTTGGGCCCGCGAACTCGATCCCGCCCAAAATGCAAAACTCTTCGCTTACTTCAAGGATCGGCAGATCTGGCTCGTCGAACCCGATACTGACAATACGGAATTGAGTCCCTACCCTCTCACCCCCGTTCCGCCCAAACGCTAAACCGCCCCGCTACTTTGTTTTCCTCAGCAAAGACACAAAGTGCAATCGTCGTCCAGCGAGAAGGCTCACCGGAGGCGGGTATAGCGGAACTCGCGTGGTCCAGTTCGTCTCCGCCAACCCACACCTCAAAAAATACTCTTCCCATTCTGCGCGGCTCTGGTAGTTGTACGTCAGCACTACGCCATGCGGCCGGTTGCCCACCCAATCCATGAAACGCAGTGTTAGGTGATCGAAGTTGTTTTCGTCCAAATGATCCTTTAGTAGCACGAACGAACGGCTGACCCGAACCGCCTCATGAAGCAGGATTGCCGGATCTTGCGTGTGGTGGAGCACGTCCACAAAAAGGCAGACGTCAAAGGAATCGTCCGGAAACGGAAGCGAGGATCCGTCAAATGCGCGGCATTCGATCTTGCACTCCGGCCGCACCAGAGACTCGACACCCTGAATGGAAACGTCCGGGCGAAGCTTGGCGATCAGGCTTCCGATGGTTCCGTCCCCGCAGCCAATATCCAGCACGGCGGCGCGTGGGGGAACCTGCGCCGCAAGCATCTCGGCAAGGACGCGCGTGCGGCGTGGGAATACGAAAGCTCGATGCCAAGTCCCCATCCAGGAGAGTGGCCGGGATGTCTGCGGAGGGGCAGCCATTTATTTCAGATCGTAGTCGCCGATGAAGGTCCCGCGGCTGATGCCCAGCATGCTTAGAAAGAAAGCGGCGAAAATGATCTGTAAGCCGAGGAACAGCCACATCGACCAGAAGAGCACCTGACGGATTTCGTGGAGCTCGCCGAAGCCGCTCGCAGCCCACTTCCAGGTGACCCACACGCACCCGGCGAATCCCATCAGGGACAGCCCGCCTCCCAGGAGCAAACCCGTCTCCAGAGTGACGCGCTTCAGAACACGCCGCAGGGATACCGAGCGGCGATCAAAGCGTTCGGCATAGCTGAAAACTTTTGCGAATGCCCCGATCGAGAGAATCTGCGCCCCCAGCAGCGTGAAGATGACGCCGAATATCATGGTGTGAATGTCCAGCACTACATGCGGGGAAATTCTGCGCGGTCCCGGCAGCAGCCAAAACACAAGTAAGAGTCCAGCCAGCACCAGCGCAGCGCCCGGCAGCAGAAAAAGCCAGTTCGGAGCGTACAGCAGCATGAATCGGAGGCTGCGCCATCCGTCGCGAAAACTGCGGAGATGTGGCGCGCGCCCGCGTTTGTCGGGCCACAAAGTGATGGGAATCTCCGCGATGCGCGCACCGATTTGCGCGGACTTGATAATCATCTCGAGCGCGAACTCCATCCCCGAACTGCGCAGGTCCAGGCGGTCATACAGGCTGCGGGTAAATCCCCGCATTCCGCAGTAACCGTCTCCGATGTGCGCGTGAAATAAAGTATTGAGCAAAGCGGTGAGACCGGGATTGCCGAAGTATTTGTGAAGTGGCGGCATGGCGCCCGGTTTGATTCCGCCGCGGAACCGGTTGCCCATCACGATGTCGTTGCCCTCGCGCAGTTTTTCCACGAATCGCGGCACATCGGTGAAGTCGTAGCTGTCGTCCGCATCTCCCATGATGATGAAAGGCCCGCGGGCGCCGGCAATGCCCGCGCGCAGCGCAGCGCCGTAGCCACGCTCCGCGACGCGAACCACTCTCGCACCGTGCTCTTCCGCAATCTGCATCGATCCATCCGTCGAGCCGTTGTCGGCGACGACTACTTCCCCGCGTAGCCCCGCCGCCTGGAACGCGTTCATAGCTTTGTCCACGCACAACGCCAGCGAATTCGCTTCATTCAGGCACGGGATGACCACGGACACTTCGACGCCGTGCGACATTTCAGTTCGCGCAGACTGCGACCCTTCCGAAGTCAGAACCGTCCCCATAGGCGGCACCATCATATCGCGCTCCCTCGGACATTTCACCCGCGCATCATCCGCCAACTCCTGCGTCCGCCGATACGCTCGCGGGCCGGTACCGGGTAAGTTTCAGGAATGCGCGTTATACGCACAGCTTCGCGCTATACAGGCAGATGCTCCAACGGGCTGTTGAAAAAGCACCTCAATTGTCATCCCGAGCGTATCGTGGGATCTGCTTTTTTTAGAAAATACGGAAAAAGCAAGACTCGTTCGTCGCGAGCCTTACCATGAAACGGCGCAGATACCAGTTCTTCAGCGACCTGCTACGAGGAATTGCAAAACCTTTGCCAACATCCAGCGGCTCATCCGGGACTTGCGTTCTGAAAGTGCGCTTGGAACTCCGATCACTCGTCCGGTAAGCCCACAATGCCGCCAAGAGGCGGCTGCGAGAGGGCAAGGTCTGAAGGTCCACGATCGTCTCCGAATCGGCGGCAATTCGCACAAAACACACCGCGAGACGGTCAAAATCAAGCATCGCCGGCGCTCAACAAGTACCTCCAAAAAAGGCCACCCAACCTGTCGATCTCGCTGCCTCTCGTTCGACATACCAGTAGAGCTAAGGAAAGCGCTCTTCAGGAGGCGGATATGGCAAGACAGCACCAGTTCTTTAAGAGCTTTAAATCAGTATTGGGAGCGGCCCTCATCGCGCTCGGGCTTGTTATTCTGTTCGGGAAGCTGGATGAACCCGCAGCCCAGTTGACCAACCTCCTCGGCACTGCCGTGAAGGAGACCCTGGACCTATTGCCCTCTTTGGCCTACGCCTTCGACCACCAGTGGTTTTCTCCGTGCCCCCTCCAAATGTTGGTATCCTTCTGGCCGCTGCTCCACTTTATGGTCGGAGCGATCTAGTTGCGGGAATCTTCGAGGGATAAAGTCAAATCATGCCGACACCAAAAATACTTCCAGGAAAAAGCTGCTGTTCCTGTCGATCCTGCCGCCCCTCGTTCGACGTGTAAATGAAGCCCAGGCTCAGCCGGTCGAGATCGTCCAGAAGCCTAGCTCCGAACCAGAAACCACAAGGAGAGACAACGATGCGATTTATGATGCTGATGATCCCGAAGGGGTACGAAAAGGCCAAGCCGGGCGCCATGCCAGACGCCAAGGCGGTAGCGGCGATGATGAAGTACAACGAATCCCTGCAGAAGGCGGGCGTGCTGCTGGCGCTCGATGGGCTTCACCCGCCCTCGATGGGCGCGCGCGTCTCTTTCTCCGGTGGGAAGGCGAAGGTGACTGACGGGCCCTTCGCGGAGGCGAAGGAGGTGCTTGGCGGGTACTGGATGATTCAAGTGAAGTCGAAGGAAGAGGCGGTGGAATGGGCCAAGCGCTGTCCGGCTTCGGAAAACGAGGTGATTGAGGTTCGCCAGGTGCAGGAGTTCGAGGATTTCACTCCCGAGGTGCAGAAGGCCGGGCGGAACGAGCCCGCGCTGCGCGAGCAACTCAAGCCGCGCCAGGGGTCGTGACCGCGGTAGCTTGCGAGGGCGCAATGGGCGATCGGCAAAATATTTTTTGAACGTGTCGATTTCGCCGTTCCTCATTCGACGCGTAAGTAGAGCGTAGATGGAGCGGGCGCAAGCAATAGAGAGGGTCAGCTCCAGAACTTAAATCTAAAGGAGATCTAACGATGCGATTCATGATGCTGGTCAAGTCCGCTGAGAACAAGGGCGCTCCGCCCAAGGAACTCATGGACGCCATGGCCAAGCTCGCCGAAGGTGCGAACAAAGCCGGAACGATGATCACAAGCGGCGGGCTGGCTCCAACCGCGATGAGCACGCGCGTGCGGGTGTCTCGAGGTCAGCTAACTACGACCGACGGGCCGTTCACCGAGGCCAAGGAAGTCGTCGGCGGATTTGCCGTTTTTGAGTTGAAGTCGAAAGAAGAGGCGCTCGAAGCGACGACGCGCTTCATGGAACTTCACAAGAAACACTGGCCCGGCTGGGAGGGCGAGACCGAAATTCGCCAGATCTTCGGGCCGGAAGATTTCCCTCCCAAAGCATAGGAGCGCTCGCGCGTACGGTTGGCCGCGAAGAAGTAGCTGCGCCGCGCCCGGGCTTGCACGAGCGGATTGAAGATGGTGTGATGGGTAGCCGTGACGGCTACCCATCCACATAGCGCCATCGATGCGGTCTGGCGGATTGAGTCTGCCAGGATCATCGCTGGTCTCACGCGGATCGTGCGCGATGTTGGCCTTGCCGAGGAGCTCGCGCAGGACGCTCTCGTCGCCGCCCTCCAGCAGTGGCCGGACTCAGGCATGCCGGACAACCCAGGCGCTTGGCTCATGGCCACCGCGAAACACCGTGCGATCGACATGTTCCGCCGAAACAAGCGGCTGGAGCGCAAGCACGAGGAGCTTGGCCGCGAGCTCCAGGCTCAGCAGGAGATGGCTGTGCCGGATTTCGACGCCGCGCTCGACGATGATATCGGGGACGACCTCCTGCGCCTCGTGTTCATCTCCTGCCATCCGGTTCTCTCGACCGAGGCACGGGTTGCCTTGACGCTTCGCCTGCTTGGAGGTCTGACGACAGAGGAGATCGCTCGTGCGTTCCTCGTCCCCGAGCCGACCGTCGCCCAGCGCATCGTCCGGGCCAAGCGCACCCTCGCCGAGGCGCGCGTTCCCTTTGAGGTCCCCCGCGGGCCCGATCTTGCTACTCGTTTGTCGTCCGTGCTGGAGGTGATCTATCTCATCTTCAACGAAGGCTACTCGGCCACCGCCGGCGAGGACTGGATGCGCCCGGCCCTCTGCGAAGATGCGCTGCGTCTCGGGCGTATCTTGGCCGAACTCGTTCCAAACGATCCGGAGGTCCATGGCTTCGTCGCACTAATGGAAATCCAGGCGTCCCGCTCGGGCGCGCGAATTGGCCCCTCGGGGGAGCCCATCCTGCTCCTCGATCAGGACCGTGCTCGCTGGGATCAACTCCTCATCCATCGCGGTCTCGCCGCCCTTCAGCACGCCGAAGAGCTGGGTGGCGCCCACGGCCCTTACGCGCTACAGGCCGCCATCGCCGCATGTCACGCTCGCGCGCGTGCTGCCGCGGAAACGGACTGGCATCGCATCGCCGCGCTCTATGACGCTCTCGGCCAGCTCATGCCTTCGCCTATCGTCGAGCTGAATCGCGCGGTCGCCTTCGCCATGGCCTTCGGTCCGGCAGCGGGTCTCGAGCTCATTGACACGCTCGCCTCGGAGCCGTCTCTCAAGGCCTACCACCTCTTGCCCAGCGTCCGCGGCGACTTTCTTTTCAAGCTCGGCCGCTTCGCCGAGGCGCAAGCGGAGTTCGAGCGCGCCGCATCGCTCACGCGCAACGCACGCGAACGCGAACTCCTGCTTGATCGCGCCCGAGCCTGCGCAGGAGGGCCTCCCCAGCCCGGTCTACAGTGATGAAGGCCGCGCCTCCCGCTCTTCGCATGCATTCCAGCCGAGCCCTGCCTCGACCAGTGCCTTGCCCCGCCTTGAATTGACCGGCGTTCTGTGGGAACCTTCGCTGGTTCTTTCTTCCGCCCATCCAAAATGCCTACATCGCCGCCTGCAAAACCGGGAAACGAAACAAATCTTCAAACGCAAAACGCGCTATCCCCGGATCCCTGGGAAGCCGCCTACCTGCGATTCGAATCGCCGGAAGAGGAAATCCAAAAATTTCTCGGGCGCCTCGCTCGTTTAGGCGCTTCGCTATGGCCGCGCGACGCCGAGATTGTCGAGCTTTTTTGCGGGCGCGGAAACGGTTTGATCGCTCTCGAGCGTCTCGGCTTCACCCGCATCGAAGGCGTAGATTTGTCTCCCCTGCTGGTAGCGCAGTATCGCGGGCCGGCAAAGTGTATTGTCGGCGATTGCCGCCAGCTTCCTTTCGCGGATCGCAGCAAGGATGTTTTGATCGTCCAGGGTGGTTTGCACCATCTTTCCACTCTGCCTGACGATCTCGATCAAACTTTTGCGGAAATGCAGCGCGTGCTTCGAACGCACGGCCGCGTCATGTTTGTCGAGCCGTGGCGCACTCCCTTCCTGACCTTCGTGCACTTTATTTCCGAAATCTCTCTGGTGCGCCGCATTTCCGGTAAGATAAACGCCTTCGCCACCATGACCGAGTATGAAATCCGCACCTACGAGCAATGGCTTGGCCAGCCCGAACTCATCAAAAAAATAGCCCGCGCTCACTTCCTGCCCGTCCACGAATCTTTCGCCTGGGGCAAGTGGAACTTCGTCGGCACTCCGCGATAATACGATTCGAAATAAATTAGCATTCGAACGCGCCACTTCCGGCTTGCATTTTCTCATCCCCCCGATATGATGGCTGCGTTTCGCGCATCCCTCGAGACCTCACATTGTCTGGCACATCGGAAGCCTCTTCCACAGTCAGCTCCTCGCCCGCGGTCGGCCGCGGACGCCTGCTCCAGGTCCTCGGCATGTGGTTCGGCATGGCCGCCGCGATTGGCAACACCATCGCCGCCGGCATCGTTCGAACGCCCGGCGACGTCGCCAAGCTTCTCCCCAATGCGTGGATGTTTCTCGGAGTTTGGATTCTCGGCGGACTCTATGCTTTTTCCGGCGCCTCCTCTATGGCGGAGCTTGGCGCCGCGATTCCCCGTAGCGGCGGCCAGTACAATTTCGCGCGCCGCGCCCTCGGCGATTACGCCGGATTCATCGTCGGCTGGAGCGACTGGCTTTCCACCTGCGGCACAGCCGCCGCCGTCGCCATCGTCATCGCCGAATACAGCGGCGCGCTCTTCCCGGTCCTCAGCGGAAACCTGGCCATCCCCGGATTCGAATGGCGCGTTCCGTTGATCGTTGCGGTTCTTATAATCGTTGGGTTTTTCATTTTGCAATGGCGCGGAATTCGCTGGGGCAGCGGCGCGCAATTATCCACCGCCGCGCTCAAAACCGGCGCTTTCGTGATTCTCGTGATCGCCTGCTTTTTGCTGGGCGGGCCGGCCCACCGTGCCGCCGCGCAGTCCACCGCTTCCGCGCTGGCCTTGCCCACGGGATGGCCGCTAATCGTTGCGATCATGCTCGGGCTTCAGGGAGTCATCTACACCGTCGACGGCTGGGACGGCATAATTTATTTTGGCGAGGAGGTGCGCCATCCTGGCCGCGACATCCCGCGCGCGATTTTCGGAAGTGTTTTTTCCATCATGGCGATTTACCTTTTGTTGAATCTCGTCGCGCTATATATCCTGCCAATGCGCGACATTGCAGGAAACAATTTTGTTCTGGGTACGGTTGCGGATCGCATTTTCGGGAAGCTCGGCGATCCCATTATTCGCTCGATCATGGTCATCTCCATGCTGAGCTGCCTCAACGCCAACCAGCTCTTCTGCTCGCGCACGCTTTACTCCATGAGCTGCGACGGATTATTTTTTCGTCGCGCCGCTCGCGTCAATCCGGGTGGCACGCCGGTCCTGGCGCTCTTCCTCAGCACGGTTGTCGGCCTGCTCTTCCTGCTGACCGGAACTTTCGAGCGCGTCATCGCCATGCTTTCGTTTTTCTTTGTTGCGAATTACGCACTGTCGTACGCGTCGTTGTTTGTGTTGCGCAAGAGAGAGCCGGAACTGGCGCGGCCCTACCGCGCGTGGGGTTATCCGTGGTCGACGGGAATTGCGCTGGCGGCCTCCGTTTTGTTTTTAGCCGGGTCGATCTTAACGGATCAGAAGAACGCACCGTGGGCGCTCGCGATGCTGGTGCTCAGCTATCCCGTCTTCCGCGTTTTGAGGTGGGTCACGCAGCGCGCCGATGCCGCCGCGGAGAAAAACTCTTAGCTCACTTTTTCGGCAATCGATTTCCCTTGCATGAACAGCAGCAAATAATCTTTCCCGCCCGCCTTCGAGTCCGTTCCGGACATATTGAACCCGCCAAACGGGTGCGCGCCCACCATCGCGCCGGTGCACTTCCGATTTAGATAGAGATTGCCGACGTGAAACGCCTCCTCGGCCTTTTTAATCTTCTCCGGATTCTTCGAATACACCGCCCCGGTCAAGCCAAACTCCGTGTTGTTCGCAATTTCCAGCGCCTGGTCGTAATTCTTCGCCTTGATCACCGCCAGCACCGGCCCGAACACTTCCTCCTGCGCCAGCCGCGCCTTGGGATCCACATCCGCAATAATCGTCGGCTCGATAAAATACCCGTCTCCCGCCGCGCGCTTCCCGCCAGTGAGCAGCTTCCCTTCCTTCTTCCCCACTTCGATGTACTCCAGAATCGTTTTCATCGCCGACTGGCTCACCACCGGCCCCATATAATTGTTCGGATCGTCGCTCGGCCCGACGGTAATTTTCTTCGTGCGCTCCACTAGCTTCTGCACAAACGTGTCGTAAATCTTTTCGGAGACGATCGCGCGCGAGCAAGCCGAACATTTCTGCCCTTGATACCCGAACGCCGCCTGCACCGTGCCTTCCACCGCCGCGTCAATATCCGCTTCTTCGTCCACCACGATTCCGTCTTTGCCGCCCATCTCCAGCACCGTGCGCTTGATCCACATCTGTCCGGGAACGGTCTTGCCCGCCAGTTCGCTGATCCGCAGCCCCACTTCCTTCGAGCCCGTGAATCCGATGTACCGCGTCTTCGGATGCTGCACCATCACGTCGCCAATCACGCTCCCCGGCCCGGTGATGAAGTTCACCGCTTCCTTCGGAATGCCCGCCTCAAAAAGTATGTCGACAAATTTCGCCGCGATCGTCGGTGAATCCGCCGCCGGCTTCAGCACCACCGTGTTCCCCGTAACCAGCGAAGCCGCCGTCATCCCCGCCATGATCGCGCTAGGAAAATTCCACGGCGGAATGATGACGCCCACGCCGAGTGGAATATACACAAGGTAGTTGCGCTCTCCGCGCATAGGCGTCAGCTTTTGCGGCTCACCCAGTCGCAGCATTTCCCGCCCGTAGAATTCCAGGAAGTCGATCGTTTCCGCGATGTCCGCATCCGCTTCCACCCACGTCTTCCCCACTTCGTAGCACACCAGCGCGTTCAACTCGTATTTCCGCTCGCGCACAATCTGCGCCGCCCGGAAAAGACACTTCGCCCGCTCCTGCGGCGAAACTTTCTTCCACGTATCAAAATATTTGTGCGCGTCTTCCACCGCCTGCCGCGCCATCTCCGAGGTAGCATTCTGGAAAACGCCAATGATTTCCATCGGGTGCGAGGGGTTCGTGGACGTGCGCTTTTCCACCGTGGTCACCTTGCGCCCGTTCAGCCACATCGGGTAATCCCGCCCAAACTCCGCCTTCACCTTTTTCAACGCCTCTTCCATCCGCCCCCGGTTTTCCGCCTTCGTAAAATCGATAAACGCCTCGTTCGTGAACTCGGAAACGTGCACAACTTGCTCCGCCGTAGCCATGGCCCCGTCCCTCCTCAATTTCCAAACACCCATTCTACTGCGCCTGCAAACTACCGGACAAGGAGAGCGCACCGGGACCACTAAGCGCGTCTGAATCTTCCCGGAAGCTTCCCTTCCTCGAATTCTTGCTTTGTAAAGTCTTGAATCCTTGTCAGGAAATTTGCAGTTCCTTCACCGTGATACTTCACGACCCGCCCGTGGAAGTATGGATGGAATAGCGCCTCGAACCGCTCCCGAATCTTCAATGAATCGCTAACAATGTGTATTTCAGTCAGCGACGTGTTTTTCGACAGCGCCAGGCCCAAGAGGTACTTAAAGAATTGATCGGACTCTGGAAACGAATAACCGATAATAAAAATACGGCCCGCATTCGTGAGTTCCGCAAGGACCTGCTTCCACACAGGCAAGATGAACTTCGCTTCAATCCCCTTATTCCAAGTAGGGGGCACAATGAGAGTGGAAAGCCCCGGCTGTCTGCAGGAGGGGCACTCCGTACCAGGCACTTCGGACACTTTGGCCTTCTCAGGCGAGAAGGCCCAGAGGGTGCCGCAGCCTGGGCAGTGTAGCCAGTTAGCTGAACCATGCATCTTGAGGAGTCTCAGACCAACGCTTGCTGCGGGAAACCCCTCGTAGTAGGCTGCTCCGGTACATT
>Ga0209488_10002217_pt1 | contig 16137 bp, 20 predicted proteins | sample Rivendell_Oct201_8_FD_188349 | JGI IMG/M metagenome (GOLD analysis project Ga0209488, IMG submission 188349) | Vadose zone soil microbial communities from the Eel River Critical Zone Observatory, Northern California, USA -... | ecosystem: Environmental > Terrestrial > Soil > Vadose zone >... | reverse complement strand
TCGTTGCCAGCAAGACGATAATAATAACTGGGGTGACCTTAGTACAGGACGAGGCAAGCAACTCAGAGGGTTGTCACGCACTGACGGTCGCACCGAGGTTGATGAACACAAATCCCTTTGTGAACGTTGCTAGATGACGCGTCGCAAGACAATTCTTCGCAACCCCAGAAACGGCGTTTTAACGCCCATGTCGTAAGGAGATTCGAATCCACCAAACGGACATGGCAAGAAACGCACCAGGATTCCATGGAGAATCAATAAGGCCGCGAAGAGGCCGACGACTTTTCCCGAGGTGACTACATAATTGCCGTCTTTCGCAACCACGACAGCCGCCCAGATCATGCTTGAAAGTCCAAATTCGGTAGAGGATATTCCAGCAACTTGGCCGAGGATGTTGAGCCAACCCACGACCCATCCGACCTTCGAATTGTTGAGTTCTACGGGTGGACCGGCCGGAAAGAAGCACTCACGATTGGTCGGTGCCTCTTGGGCACGAGCTGCGAAGATGCAGTGTATCTGACACGAGACTTGGTGAGTGAACGTGAGGTTCGGAGCAGTAGTGAGAGAAACGCACAGGCCTCCACATGTCGGGAACGCGCTGACAATCTCAGCGATGGATGTCCCTGTAAAATGGTCCGTGGAGAGCGCGGAAGGTGATAAAGGATGACCCACCGAGAGTAAAACACATGATGGCTCCAAGAATCCAGCACCACGTCACCTAAATGGAATTACCCTGATGGAATCATAGAAGACCATGTGTATGCGATTGTTGACGTACTGACGCAGGGCCTCCCAAGAGCAGCGGGGTATTGAATGTAGTTGCGACAGATGAGCAAAGGCCCTATAGGTCGACAGTGTCAGATTCATAGCGTATAGGTTAAGGAAGGACACACCATGATACTGAACGCAAAGCTGATCTGTGTAGTAGCATGAAGCGTTACAAAAAGAAAGCAGAGAAAAAGAGGGAAGTATGAGGTGCCGGCCACGCACTGTCGCGAGATTGCTAAACTCGCGCTTGAAGGAGGGGATGTATCCCAAGGACTCGAGCTTCTTGTCATCGTCGTCACGGTCCACAGGGCCAGTGGTACCAAACTCGCGATCGGACTCGGACATGGTGAACGCGGTGAGGGTTTGAAGAAAGAAGAGGGCCGCGAAAAGGAAGGCACATCGAAACAATTTTTTCGGCAGTGGGGCAGTATTTAATGAGGCGTTATCAGGAGGGTGGGCCGAGGTGGATAAAAAGAAAGCTGGATTCCGCTTGTAGCGCCGGATGTCGTAACGGATGCACTGTCAGCTGCTAGGATCGCATCGAAACACCCATCAAGTGAAACCTGTGATCCCTGTGGCATAATACCTGTCCTGTCTGACGCAGAGGGAAGGGGTCGAATCGCGGAGAACCGCGGTCTAATAACCAAGTGATCGTGATAACGCCGCCACAACAGTTTACCCCCCCCCCATTAGCCAAGCTAAAACCATCCCCCGTGCGAGTCAGTTGAAACACTTTTTTGTCAGATTACTCTTCAAGACAAAGATGTTTTGTTTTTGGTGATTTTTGAAAACTTTTGGAAAGATGATGAGATGTCTAAGTTCGAATGATAGCACGTGACATCAATTCCATCCACGTCGATATGATCCCAACACAACGTAACTGAGCACAAGTCAAGCTTCGAATTTACTTCTCTAGGCATCACTTCAAAGACCCGTAGATACAACTGTCGACGCGGCCGTAGTCTTTAGTGTCAAATCCGAGAAGAGAGATGGCACCCCTTCGCTCCCCCTCCACTCGAATAGCAAAACGCTCGATGGTGCAGTTAACGCCGGGGCACGACCCACGACCAAAGTCAAGGATCCGGAATGACGGCTCGTCGAGTGAGCGTTCCTCGCGCGGTAGCGTGAGCGGGCCGGGCTGCACGACGATATTGCGCAAGTTAAGCGAGCCCTGCGTGAAGCTGGCCGCATGTAGGCGGGCCAAGAGTCCGACAATTTTCTCACTGTTTTCAATCAACTCAGGTTTTTCCACTCAGATAAGTGAGGATATGATTGCGGCGTACCTGTCTGTTAAAGATGGGTCCTCGACTTGTTGGCCACATGGTTCCAGCAGTAAGATTGGAGTTATACCCTTGATCATCTCCCGAACGGCATCAAGTTCTTCCGCCGATAATTCTGGATAGTCGAGTTCTTCAGAGGGGACGTAAAGCCCGTAGAACTTGGGTACGACCGGTGGCGCGTGAAGACAGCCCTCCTGGAGCGCGCGCGGAAACGTGTTGTAGATCTTTCCCTCGGTCCAAAGCATATCCGAGTCGAGGCTGGACTTCGCAAGCTTGACCGCGACCGAGTCAACCTGGGATGGTGCGGTCCCTGTGCAGGGGAGCACGAGAAGTGTCTCGATGACATCCGAATGGAAGCCATTGCCGAGGGGTTTGGTGCAGTATAGATTAAGATGGCCAAAGCGCGGCTTGACAGACCCATCACCTGATCAATCACCACCCGTATCCGCATCGATCGCACTGGATCAGGCGGGGCCATCTCTGCACCGTGACAGGGCTGAACACACACCTTTGTCGGTGGGGATGCGCGGAGGGAACACTCGTACGAATCTCACAGGATATTCCAGCTGAGTGAACCGCCACCAAACATCTTGGGACAAGAGGTTAATCCAAGGTTTAGTCCCATGACCAAGTAAGATGGAAGGGTAACGGTCATAGACTTCGAGAATATCTGGAAGGCACCTCTCTTCCTGGGCGTTGTCATTCAGGAGTGAAGTCTCGTTTTTAGGGGTCTCATCCCTTTGCATTACTGTATCCCGGGAGACATCTGAGAGCTGCAATATAGAAAGGCGGAAGAATTTCACCTGTCATTGTTTCAGCATCTTCGTGTTCAATGCCTTCCGGAGGGGCAGCATCGGCTTGAGTGGTCATGGTCGTGTCGGGGGTCAATATACAGTAACACCTAATTCCTGCGCCTTCATACGTCAGAAAAGGGGTTTATTATTTCTTTCCCCCAGCCAGCCACTGCATTCCCGTTATCCGACTTAGGCTTGGCCCAGTTTCGAACTTACAGTATCTGGCAACCACCGCAGCCAGAGACAAACGTGACTGTTTGGACACCGTGACACTAATACGGCCATAAGAAGGCAAGCGAGAAAACCCGCTTGCGGGAGTTACGATAACTTCCAGTAAGCACCCACATGCGCAAACTTGAAACGGTTATCATTTTATTAGAGTTACCGTAGACGTCGAGAAAGTGTGAGAGGCGTTCCCCGGGGATGAATGCGTCCATGTTGGTACACAACTCTTCCTAGGGCTCATCATCCGGGAGCGACGCGTCATTTATAGGGGCGTCATTCTCTTGCTGAGTCTTGCACACCTGCCGCCCCAAGAGTCGCATGAGATCCAGCAATATCCCAGGGGGGAAGGAAGTTCACCCGTCGTTATTTTGGCATCCCCGGGTCCGGGAGTCAGGACAACTCGGAGGGGCTGAATCGTCAGCAGTCTGTTGGGTGTTTTCAGAGCGAAACCTCCCAAACAAGGAAAGGGTTGATGCTAACCTGTGAGAACGCGATGTCACTATAAGAGTGACGTACCTCAGTCGTTAGAAGGGGATACGAAGGATAGTATCTTATGGAGAGCCAAAGAACAAAGGAGAGACTGCCGTGTTTCATCGGCCAATGAGAATGCTCACACTCACAATCCAGCTCACCAGCCAATCACAAAGCGAGAATTCTCGACTTCAGCCAATCAGAGTTCGCAAAGTCCACCAAATTAGGGATGACGACCACCAATCAAGAGCGCAATAGTAGACAGAACATGACATAACAGGTGTAAAAATAACCGAAGACGAGACCAACGGCGCCAGGCGCCAGACGAAACGGGGTGTCTAAGACGGCGTGCACGAGGCCCTAGTAAACGAGATTGACAGGAAGGGAGATGGGCGCATAAATGACATTGCGGGCGTGGCCGAGGCGTTTCAACGGCAACGGGTAGAACACCATACACCAAGTAAAACTCCGGCGGCTACTGCTGGTGCTAGCTGCTGCAACTGTTTTTACGAGTTGGTGCTACTGCAGTGGATTCCGCTGCAGTTGGTGCTGCCGCAGCCGCTGCCAGTGCAGCTGATGCTGCTGCAGCTGCCGTTGCTGCCGTTGTTGCCGCTGGTGCCGCTGCCCTCGCTGCCGTTTCTGCTGCTGCTACCACTGCTGCAGCTGTCGCTGTCACCGACGCTACTGCCGTTGCTCGCACTGCCGCTGCTGCCGCTACTGCTGCTACTGCTGCTGCTACTGCTGCTCCCGCTCCCACTCCCGCTGCTGCTGCTGCTGCCGGTGTCTCTGCCAATGCGAATGTGAATGCCACTGCCACTGTTGGCAGGGTCGTCAAGTAACGAGGGAATGCCTACGCCCACACCAATGGCAAGGATGAGGACACTAATCGCCAAGGACAGGACCTATCATCGAAGTCATATTGAGCGTGTAGGTGTGGGAGGAGAGAGGGAATACGTACGATCCAAAACCGCCGGCGACGCTGGCGAGTAGAGGGGCCAGGGAGGAGATTTTTTTCTTGCAGTGGGTATCCGGAGTTTTGCATCGACTCTGGGTCAAGTTGGGTGCACACACCCTTCGAAGGTGCGGTGAGGTGTGTCAGTACGGGGGTTGGTGCTAGCGTATCCGACGAAGTAACGTGATCGGCATGGGTTGGCTATAAGGTAATGGTTGGTTTAGCAAAATAGGGGGAAAAGATGGGAAGTGGGAAAATCAGTACGGATGAAGCTGGTAAGATAATGACCTCCATAACTGCAGCGGAGTAGGGAGTTTCTAAATTGTCTTCGTCATGATATGGCTGAGTGATTGGCCTCGAAGTTGAGAACAGAAAGCGGGGATAGGCCATACGGGAGGTGGAGGAACAGGTGGAGGATGCGCCGGAGCAGCTTTATGAGTGTAATTGGAAACGTGGCTGTGACTGTAATTGGGCACGCCTTATACACATTGTTTATGCCGGATTAGTCTCGTCCCCAGCCACTGAAGCCCTCTGCAAGCTCGAGGAGGTAACCGGGAAAGAAGTGGGCGACGCGATGAGCACGCTGCAGCTGTGTCAGAGGGGAGCGGGTAGGCCAGCCATGCGCCTGGACGTGTTGTCGAGGAGCGCCCAGCCAAAGTTGGCGCCGTGAGCGTCAACGCGTACGCACTCGACCGTCTTGTGCTCCGCCTGACAAGCCCAAAGCCTGCTGCGCCACGTGGAGGACTTATCTTATTCGTCGCGTTCCTTCTCCATGCATATTTATATTTTTCGCACGCACGTGGCTGCTCCTCTCGCAGGGCAAGTTGCCCGAGGCGACCGGAGTCCTACTTAGAAGGCCTCTATCCGTGTGAGGGGACCTGCATTTTGGGGTCGCGTGTGTGCGTGCGCCTTCCAAGTCGGAGTGAAGGAGCGGTGTCGGATGGCACGGGAGACAGTGTCGCGATTGTGAAGGTGACTCCGGTGGACAAATGGCAACTACTTCCGGGGGCTCGTGTAGGAGTTGGGACGGAGTGGGGGCGCGCTGGACCTGGATCGCGGTGCTCTTGCACGGTCGGTATCGTCGTATCGGGCCGGGCTGTGATGACGCTAGGGTGCAGAATTGGGCTGTGGGAGCGCTGCTGGGTTGACAACTCCTACTACCGCGGCTTGAGTCATTAGAGGCTCTCGGGGTCACGAGACCGCGTGATGGTCACTCGTCACGTTTGCGTGCATTGGGTCACAAACCATAATCGGATAGCCGGGCCGCTGACACTCCTGAGAGAGTGTCAGACTGACGCTCACTGGTCATTAGTACATCTACTACTAATATGAAGGTTGCCTACCGATCTTCACTCCCAGGACCCACTCACTACACTCTCAGTGAGCTAGCAAGTAGGGAACCTTGGTTTCGAAGCCAGGTAATGATTGATGACTCAACTATCGGCGCCAGGCCACAGCATCCAGGCACCTGTAGCACACCAGTCCAGTTGCTCGCTGTATTTGGCAGTCAAGTAGACGGAAATCAGATCGTGGAATAGCTATGCTTTGACATTTATCACATTTCTCGGGGCGTGAAAAAGCCGGGTTTGTGCGGGGTTAGTGGCCATAGTTGGTTGACAACCCTTCCATAAATTATGGTGCGTGTCTCTCTTTGGTCCTTGAATGCGGACCTGAACGTGATGGCGGCTAACTCAGTACCCGACAGTAGTACAGGGGGCGTAGATCGCACAGCAAACCCTTCTTAGGACCTGATATCCTACCGAGCGACTTAAATATCGACCTCAGAGATGTTCTTCCACACTCCCTCGTACTCGTATCCTTCTAAAGACTCCCGTTCGACGGTGAAAGAACTTGATCTTCTATGGCCTTTCTCATCCGTTGGAGACCCCGAAAGCTTGCGCAGCGTGCCGATCAGCAACTAAGACAAACGCGTTCTCTCCTCGATGCTCGCGGAGTCGAAATAGATCCGCGTCACCAGACCGTCATTAAGGACCGGCTGACATAGTGAGTAGTGCTTCCACGCGGTGCCGTACTGTTTCATACCTTTCTTTTTCAGTGCCTCCGATCTCATGCAAGGCCTGGAGAGTGGGACCCTCTGTAAGCGAATCAAACAGGCGAGATTATTTAGCGAATGCGTTGACGAAACACTGCGCATGGTCGAGGTACGTTCCTGTTACGTGATGCAACGCCCGCGCCCGCTTGAGCTTGAGCGAGAAACTGATCATCGCTTTGCTTTTACTTTTGATTTCCGCAGAACATGCTGCCACCAAATCCTTCAATTCAACATTCAACCCAGGCCTCCCCGCAGACAAATTAATTCGTGATGCTCATTCATTAACCCGCCCGAGGGGTTTGCCGGGGACGGACGCTCTGGGGTCCCATTACAGTACTAACACACGTATAGGCCCTAATATTGAACGGGCACGGGCGAGAGTTGCGTGTCGATTAATCGATTATCAGTCAGATATGCTTTGCTTCATCATCCATCATTATCTGCTGTGACATAGAAACTCCGACACGGCATCGGTCGGCAGCCGCGATAAACTATGCTTTTCTTTCCTTTCGCCCCAGGCAGGTTTTTAATTAAAAAAAATATTATTGAGTATGTTGATACGATGTACTAGATAGTGTATTCGAAATCTTATGGCAGTTGATTAAGAATTGAACGAGGAAAATGAGGTGAACAAACGTCAATGTTAGCGTCCGTGTTAGTTAGTATGCCAGTGGAATGGTGAGCGTGAGCCGAGGCTCGTTACAGATCTTTAGCCGGCCCCTCATTCATTGTCCCCTCGTCCAGCCCTCCGTGGAAGGAATTGGCTAACAACCTCATCTCAACACCCGCATCTCATCGATTGTTCTCCGAGACGAGAATACCAAGTCTGAGACCAGCAACGAGAGTGCAAGTAAGGTACTTTCCTAACGCGATATCACAATTACCCCATGCCGCACTCGCTGCTAATAATCTCATTGATGACCCGAACGGACGGGCCGCCACCAAGCCCTAAGCAAGCAGCGCATTCCGAGTCAGAGTGCTGTCGTCCCTTAGTCCGTACTACCCCTCGGCTTCGCAAGCCGCGGGTATTACATTACCCTTGACGTTTACCGACTTTGTAATGGCAGCAACGCTGCGAAAGCGGAGCCGTGGGTCAGTATCCGTGGTTCCCCGCTTATCACGTACTAGCACAGCCCAATGGAACTTGAGGGCGAGGGAGAAAGGTGTATCGCACACGATTACTGGCAGAAAACTAGCGCACCTAATCACCATCCGTCCATTTCGTATCGTATCCGCATCGGTCACGGTGGGTCAGATGGGACCATCATCCCCCACACACCTTTGTCGGCGGCGCACGAATTTCACAGGGTATTCCAGCTGAGTGAAACATCTTGGAACAAGAGGTTACTCAAATGTTTAGTCCCGACGCCAAGTAAGATGGAAGGGTAACGGTTATAGACTTCGAGAATATCTGGAAGGCACCTCTCTTCCTTGGCGTTCAAGTTGTCATTCAGGAGTGAAGTCTCGTTTTTAGGGTCTCATCCCGTATCCCAGGAGACATCTGAGAGCCGCAACATCTAAAGGTGGAAAGATTTAACCTGTCATTGTTTCAGCATCTTTGTGTTCAACTGAATGCCTTCCGGAGGGCGGCATCGACTTGAATGGTCGTGGTCGGTAGCGTGTCGACGCATGCACGTGACGTCAATATATAGCACCCAGTTCATGCGCCTTCACAATCAGATATCGGGATTTTATTATTTCTTTGCCATACAATATACCGCAGCAACCCAGAGACCAGAGACAAACAGGATCTTCTTTGGACACGGTGACGCCAATATGGCTAGTCATCAACAGGAAAATATCCATTAGCTTTTTTACTTGTTTACTTTTCGAAAAAGAGAGTTTTTTTGTTTCATTTCACTCCTCCTGAAAATGAATTTGAAAAACAACTTTTTTTGGATTCTAGGTTCCTCCTCGACTTTTCGAACCTTTCACTCGTACAGGCTCGTACTACTAGTCCAAAAAAGTAAGTGGCAGGTTTCCTGATGCATCAGAAGGCAAGCAAGCCTGAGAAACCCCGCTTGCAGTCACGATACCTTCCAGTAAGGTGCATCCATATTCACAATTCTTTCATTAACTTATGGTCGGCATACGCGACCACCTAGCGCCGCTGGAACAGATTTCGAACCCGCTCTTGCTCATCCGACACTTCTTCAGAGAAGTCGTCGAGGGAGCAATTAACGCTGGGGCACATCCCACGACCAAAGTCAATGATTCGGAATGATGGGTCATCGAGCGAACGCTCCGCAGGCGGTAGCCTGAGTGGACCAGGCTGCACGAGGACATTGCGCTGGTAAAATGAGCCCTGTACAAAGTGGGCACGGTGTAGGTGATTCATGAGCCTGTAAACTTTCCTCCTGTTCTGAGGTCAGATTTTCCTTTCCTAGCGTCAGATATAGTGTAATCATGCGCACACGTCTGCACGATCTACAGCTGAGGCCTCAATTCGTTTGCCACATGGTTCCAGCAGTAAGATCGGGCTGATACTTTTGATCATCTTCCGGACGGGATTACGTTCTTCCGCGGATAGTTTGGGATAATCAAATGCCACGGAAGGGATATAAAACCCGTAAAATTGGGGCACGACCGGTGGCCCGTCGGGGCTGCCCTCCTGGAGCGAGCGCGGAAACGCGTTGTAAATTCTCGCCTCGTTCCAAAGCATATCGCGATCAGTTGTCGAATACTTGTCTCCGAACAGACCAACCCCAGTTTTGACTGCGACCCGGCCAACCACAGATGGTGCTGTTGCGGTAGACGGAAGCACGAGGGGTGCGATGATGACATTTGAGTGAGAGCCCATGCCGAGGGGTTTGGAGCTTCGAATATTAAGCCAGCCAGAAGGGGGTTTGACGGACGCATCACCTGGTTGCCATCCATATCAACATCAGTTGATCAGACAGCCATCTAGACGGGGTAGAACGCACCTTTGTCGGCGGGGGTACGCGGAGGATACACTCGTACGAATTTCACTGGATAACGATGCTGAGTGAACTTCTTCCAAGCTGGTGTTCTTGATCTGTAAAATGCGTTCGTCTCACAGAAGTCGGTGTCGTCGTAGACGTCGAGAAATTCTGGAAGGCGTTCCCCGGGGATGAATGTGTCCATGTTGGGACACAGCTCTTCCTCGGGCTCATCATCCGGGAGCGGGGCGTCATTCATAGAGGCGTCATCCTCTTCCATACCTTCCTCGGTCTCACCATCCAGGAGCGAAGCGTCGGAGGCGTCACCGTCTTGCGTACCTTCCTCGGGCTCACCATCTGGAAGCGAAACGTCATCTATAGGGACGTCATCCTCTTGCACACCAGAGACACATGAGATCAGCAATATCGCAAGGCGTAAGGAAGTTCACCTGTCGTTGCCTCGACATCCCTGGGTTCAGGACCACTCGGAGGGGCTGGATCGACTGGATCGACTGGATCGACTTGAGCGGTCATGGTCACGTCAAAGAATTGCGCCTGGCCATCTGGCCGTCTGTTGGCTGTTTTCAGAGTGAAAATTCCCAAACAAGGAAACTTGTGTAGGGATGACGTCAGCCACCCCTACGCCCGGGTGTTAGGGATAAAGGAGGAGTAGAACTGCCATATTTTATTCTTAGGGACTTCCCTTATAGACTAGCGCATCAAGAAACCTGCCACTTACTTTTTTGGACTCGTACGAGCTCGTACTAAGAGCCGAATTCAGAATCCAAAGAAAAAGTTGGTTCCCAAATTCATTTTCAGGAGGAGTGAAGCACAAAAAACCCTCTCTTTTTCTCAAAGTAGATTAAAGCTAATGGATATTTTCCTGATGCGACTGATCTGACCCCTCAGGCGGCGTCACGGTCACGGTGTAACCCTCAACGGCCAACTTTGCCGCAATCATCATGGCTTTGCCTGCTCAATCGAATAGTGTCAGACCTACCTCAATCTGAGGGCTGCGTGCTGGTTCTGTGCCCCTCGCGGTAGTCTAAGGCTTTGTTTCTGTTCCTTAGGCTTCCGTGTGCATGACTGACAAGAGTGAAAACTGATAAGTTAGCTGATCTCCTCACAGGGGAGTCACAGCTCTATCCGAGGGGGATCCTTCACTCCCACACTCTGTAAGCTAGCAAGGTTATCACTGAACTATTGGTTACAGTTGACTCCAAGCCATGCCATCCCGGCACTTGCACTGGCAGCACAGATCCTGTTGCACTGGCACTGCTCGGCTCGGAGCATGATAAAACCCGTATACAACGGCCCGGGCCCCGCCGTCGCTTCTCTTAGTCTAGATTATGGTCACGTGTCTCTCTTTGGACCGGGAGGCGATGACGGGTAATGAGCCCTACCCGGCAGTAGTGCCAGAGGCACTGCAGACCCTTCTTAGGACCTAGTGTACCAACTGACTTAAATACCGACCTCTGACATGTTCTCCCACTATCCTTCTAAGACTCCCCCTCCGACGCAAAAGAACTTGATCAAGAATGGGCTTTCTCATCCGCTGGAGACCCCGAAAACTTACTCAGTGTGGCGACGACCAACTATCACGAACGCGTTTTCTTCTCGATGCTCGCGGATTCCAAATAGATCCGAGTGGTCGTACCCTCCTCGAGCAGCGGCTGGCACAGTGAGTGGTATTTCCACGCAATGCCATCCTGGTTTCACACCTTTCTTCTTTTTCAGTGCCTCCGATCTCAGGCAGGACCTGGAGCATAGGGCCCTCTGGACACAAATCAAACAGGCAAGATTGTTTAGCGAATGGGCTGATGAAACGCTGCGCAAAATCGAGGTACGTTTCTGTCGCATGGTGCAATGACTGATCATTACCTTACTTTGACTTTTGATTTACGCAGAGCATGCTGCCGCCGGGTCCTCCAAGTCAAATTGGACCTCTTCGCAGGCCAATCAGACCCTGATGCTCGTTCGTTAGCCCGCTTGAGGTGTTGCTGGTGGGGATATCTGCGGTCTCAGTATGCAGGGAAAGATGGTGAGTGGAAGCTCGTTACAGATATTTAACCAGCCACTCATTTCTTGTTCCCTCGCCCAGCCCACCGTGAAAGGAATGGACTAACAATCTCATCTCGACATCCCCGTTTTATCGATTGTTTTCCGAGCCGAGAATATCAAGCCCAGCGACGAGGGTGCAAATGAGGCAATTTCCTCACGAGATGATCGCAAATACCTCATGCCGCACTTGCTGATAAGAATATCGTTTACTTGACGTCGATGACCCAAACGGACCAGGAGTGCTGTCATCCCTTTGACTCTTGATGTGGCCCTCCGTTTCCTCAGCTTCGCCATCAGCCTTGACGTTCGTTGGCTGTGAGCCAGTCGGCAATGGCGGCGACGCTGCTAAAAAGGGGCCGTAGGTCAGCATCGGTGGTTCCCCGTTGTAATGTACTGGCGGAATTGCAACCGCCCGACTCGGAGGCAGAGGCGGGACCACCGTAATGTGGAACACGCAGAGGCTCTAGGCCTGCTTTGTGCAAGTCTGAGAATCGCTCCTTCGGGGGCATGCTTTGTTTTGTTGTGTCTTGGTTCTGATCTTTTCAAATGCCATTTGTTTAGAAAAATGTCTCAAACGGTTGCTGTTATTACTTGGCTATTGTAATATGAAACATGTAGGCTACCAAAGTATAAAATAGGCCCCTCACGAGCCCCCAAAACAGTGTCGTGTTCTCGTTCTCCCCCTTTCCCTTGTACGTTCCTCGCCACGGTCCGATCCAGCCTGATCTGCCACAAGTCCGAATTCAGCAAGTCGATTTGACTCGTCATCCTCCATTCGTGCTATAGCTCATGACAGCAGAGCTATGATAAACATAGGCAAGGACAATCGACACGGAAAGCCCGAAAAGTTCTCTCTGGAAGCAACCCAAGGCTCGTAGGATACATGACGGGATGCTATAAAGTCGGCTCATAGGCAAGGCGCAAGACAACCAGGGTTTTGCCCTAATTTTCAATTTCTTACCATGACACTGGGTTGTCGGATGTGATCGCTAAAACCTCATTACATGGGGATGGAGATCTCAGAAGCTGCATGGGAGAAAGTGACGGTGACGAGCGAAGAGGGCAATATGGATTGGGGAGGGATGGAATGGGGCTGATGGGGAAGTCGCCCACGAGATGAGAAGATGGAAAAGAGACCATGGGAAGGACACAACACACTTATCCGACTCGGACTTGGTTGAGTTCAAATGTACACTGCAGCTATCCAGGGACCAGGGATAAACTTTCTTGTTGGACATCGTGACGCTTAGTGAGGCTGAACTACTAGTATTACTCGTTACTCATTGACGATGATGATGATACTATATAGTACTGCACTGGATGGACCCTCTGTCGGCGGTGAGTCGGGCAACTGGGCCTTAAGACCGATTTTGACAAGCGACCGATTTGGGGGCACGTGACACACGTGACCTCAGCTCCAGAGGCGACGCGTCACGGTTCCCCGATCCATTCCCAGCGCAAAACTCTTCTCTGCCGGCTCTTCCCCATGGCCCTCTCATGCCACCGCTGTCCAAGTCGCGGCGATGTATCAAATGGTTCCATCTTAATATCTTGGTCCATCCGGTGAGAGGTTTGACTAAAACCAATGAAAATCAAGATGTCTTGAGAGCACCTTGCAAATGGTCAAGCCAGTTCTGACGAGTTGCATGCCGTGTCAAAAAGGAAATCCTTGTGTAGCATTTCGGGCTCCATTGCGAAAACCCCTGGGTAGGCGGGATCGCCGCCTTCGGCGGCAATCGCTATGACCCATTTATTTGTGAGTCGGACAGGGACAGATAATTGTAAATCACGTGGTTCTGCTCAAACGAATGACATCGTTAGCGAGAGATATAGTACTATCAGAAAAGCTGCTAGTCAAAGACGCAGAGTGCCACCTATTCAATATATACGGTGTCCGAGAGTCTTGTGACTCCAGATGGCGCGGCGCGGAGTATCATGAAGAAATGAATAGCCTCGTTTGGAGGTAGTGGAGTTGCTAGAACTGTTCGTGTAAGGCACGCACACATTCGGGTCATGAAGCTGTGACGGGTCCTGAGTGAGGTATCCGCGATCAAGTCCTTCAAAGTACGACCTTGGCGCTGCAAATGAGCATTCCCACCGATAGAATAAATTGAATGATCATTTACCACTGGCGTGCGAACGAAGTCGTGGTCTCTAATTTGAAGCTCCAAAACTACATGCGGTGATTTAATTCGCGCAAGTTCGCATGGAAAACGGGAAGAGGGGGAGAACGCACCAACCACCCAGCACTTTGACCTTGACTATAGATAAGCTTCTGTGCGTCCGCCCACTTTTTCAGGAAGTCGTCCGTTGCATTAAACTGAGTGGCAAGCGACCATTCACCATACCAAACGGGACTATTTCCAACCAAGATATCCTTCTGAGTATCATTTCGATCTACAATAGGAATGTTTCATGGTGCAAGAAAGGGAGAGGTGAATTTGTATTGGACGCACTACATAGATTTTTCAAGTAAACTTCAGGATCCGAAGCTGCGACGCCCTGTCAGAGAAACGTCGATGAGAAGGTACTGAGAGAATACTGTTCTTGTTCACGTACACCAAAACTACGGCGAGAAGAGAGTATATGTCAGTCTCGGAACAAATGACACAGAGAGAACTTGAAACTTGAACTAACCTGTAGTAAAGATGATGGTCATATGCCTGAGGGCCGATAGCAGCATCCGAAGGATTAGCAGGGTTATTGTGCTGCCAGAGGATGTCCATGAAGCTAGAACCGGGCCCAGTCAGCCCCTCACCGTGACAGGGAGAAAGGAAAGACGAGCCTGGTCGTGATCGGCGAGCGTCCCTGACAGGCTGTGAAGTCCACATCCCATCCAAGCTCCGGTATAATGGAAAGCAACATTGGGACCGACTCCTTCAGAGCCTCGACTACAGGAGGCGTGAATAGGCCCAAAGTGTCCCTTGTGCATGCCTCGGCGAGACTTTTGTACAGGTCGGTGATACTCCCCATGCCTTCGAGAGCCTGACACCCTGGGATTTCTACCCCGATAAGCCATTCCACCGCACGCACTGTCCTGACAAAATTCTTCTGGACTTCCCAGTTCAAGCCGTCAGTGAGATTAGTAGAACAGTCGCGAACTTGAGGCGCGCTTACATTCGCCTAGGCCGGGTGTTTGTGTCGCATCCATTAAGGGCTCATTTGCAGCTTCAATAGAAAAGACGCTCGCAAACGAGGGATGCAGGTGGGAGATGAATGTCATCACAGCGGTCCAAGTGAATGCGCGGCCATAGTTGTAGTCCGTCTAGCTTTCAGCTCAGACAACAGAACCGAGAGATTCGATGGGAATACCTACGTAAAACTGGGGGGTGGAGGTACAGCTTAGTATAAGACATCAGTTTCCTTTATAAATAATGAGGTGCCACAGAGATTTACGCACTTCCCAGCAAACATCTGGTTTGCTGCCTGAGCACCAGGAAGGGCATGGTGATCCAGGATGACACGTATTCCCGCTTTCCGAAGCATTTCGAGGCCGTTTGCCTGTCAGCCTTGTGTCACCTTACTCAACCATCCAAAATACGCATAACAGACCAGATACTTTATTCCCCCACGAGGGTAGTGTTCTATCGTCCGGTTGACCAGAGGCTCTACGATCCAATACCCGAGCTAATGAAGCAATGAGATCAGCTGCAGGAAAGGACATTGACCATGCTTACGGGAATGCGGACTGTGTTTATTCCCGCACCTTGGATACGGTTCACGTCGTCCTGGGTGAACCATGTCGACCTTAAGATGTCATTATGACAGATGAAAGAGCCCATCAAGGACGACCGCACCAGTGCCCCGCAAACCTCTTGTCTACGTCGTCGGGGTAAGCGGCCGCGAGAGCACTAGCGAGATCGGTGCTCAAATATGCATGACGTGCCAATGTATGGATGGGCTCACAATTCTGTGGAAATGCAGGTTTCGCAATTGTTACAGATTTGGCCGCCCATCTTTTGCCATTCTGGTAATGAGAGAGGATGAGCATTTCAGACTTGTAACAGAGGGAAAGGTGGAAGAACCATTGGGAAGCATCCACGGTTCCAACAGAAGCCTGCAGAAAGAGGATGAGACGCATATATGGTACTGGCTGGCTTGAAATCACCAAGAGCCTAGATTGACACCATAGATCTTGCTGGGAGGCGAACTAGCAGCAGTAGTAGTTATTAACAATACAAGGATTGAAAGTAAAGGAATGAGGAGCTGCATTAGGGCCGCGCTCTTAGCCTGGCTGCCGGAAGTCGGGGTGAGGGTGTTGACGGAGGGTGTGTCGACTATTTAACGTTCAACTGTCAGGCCACAACAAAGCAACGGAACTATCCTTCTCATATATTTTTAGTCATTTTCTTGCAGCCGATGACCGCTTCCGAGAGCGGAGGGCAAAATTAACCTTGTCCCGTACAGTATCCAGTCGAGGAGTCCAGAAAGTCATTTGTTTAATACTGTAATGTCATCCACTGCAAGGGTTAAAGGTTTTTTTTTCTCCGCGAGTCGCGTTCAGTTGAGTTGGAGGTGACGTCATAGTCATACTAACCATCCTCGGTAAGTCCCGCATAGAACAGAGAACGTTAAGTAATCCAGACATCCTCCCAAAGTAACTTAGGTTTGCTCTACCAATGGGATAGAGGTC
>Ga0209488_10002216_pt1 | contig 16144 bp, 12 predicted proteins | sample Rivendell_Oct201_8_FD_188349 | JGI IMG/M metagenome (GOLD analysis project Ga0209488, IMG submission 188349) | Vadose zone soil microbial communities from the Eel River Critical Zone Observatory, Northern California, USA -... | ecosystem: Environmental > Terrestrial > Soil > Vadose zone >... | reverse complement strand
GCGGCCGGACCGGATGTACTCAACCACAACCTTGAAACTGTTCCGTCAAAGTATCTCACAGTACGTCCAGGCGCGCGGTACTACGCGTCCATCCGGCTATTGCAACACGCCAAGGAACTTGAGCCAACACTCTTTACCAAATCAGGCATAATGCTCGGCCTTGGCGAAGAACGTAATGAAGTGTTGCAGGTCATGGACGATTTGCGGTCTGCGAATGTCGATTTCCTCACAATGGGCCAATATTTGCAGCCGACGCGCAAACACCAGGCAGTGGCACGCTTCGTGCCGCCTGAAGAATTCAAGGCCTACGAGACCCTCGCTTACGCGAAGGGTTTCTTGATGGTTTCCGCAAGCCCTTTGACACGTTCGTCGCACCATGCGGGGGAAGATTTCGCGCGCCTGAAGCGCAACCGCGACGCCAACGGTTCGTCCTTACGATAAGGCATGCCCCAATTCACCACCACACGGCGCGTCAAGCATACAGCCGGCGACATGTTCGACTTGGTCGCGGATATCGAGAAGTATCCCGAGTTCCTGCCGCTGGTCCGCCGGCTGAGGGTCCGCTCACGCAGTCCGGGACCGGACGGCGTAGAAATTCTCGTGGCGGATATGGATGTCGCCTACAAACTGGTCAGCGAATCGTTCACGACCCGTGTCACCCTGGATCGCCCCAAACTGCTGATCCGGGTCCAGTACCTCGAAGGCCCATTCAGCCATTTGGACAATCATTGGACGTTTCGATCAATAGAAGAGAGCGCGTGTGACGTTGAGTTTCATATTTCCTATGAATTTCGCAATCGCATGCTCGGGCTTCTTTTGGGATCCATGTTCGACATTGCATTTCGCCGCTTCACACTGGCATTCGAGCAACGGGCCGATGCCATCTTTCGCGGTTAGGAGCCTGTCCGGATAGTCTTTGAAGGCATCATCGAATGCCGCGGCGCAAAACGCTACATTGGCTTTCCGGCGTATCGCGTCGTTGCCGACGTCAATTCGGCAATGCTCGCGCGATGACGGACAGCGCCGCAGCACGGTCAAGCCGGTCGGGGATGGCTTGGACCGCTTCGAGGAGCCGCAGGCGAAGCGACGGCCGGGCCGCGACCAGGGCCCTCAAGGGGTCGTTTTGGGCAATCGTGCCGATCAGCGAAGTGAGGCGGAATTCCTTGGCTTTTTCGTCGTCGGATATGGTGGCTGAAAGCGCTTCCCCGAAGGTCGCGGCGGCCTCCTCCGTCAGGCCGGCGCGGTGCTGCGCATTGGCGATCTCGGACAGCAACATGCCCCGCTGCAGGCGCGCAAACGCGACCGCTTCGACAAAGGTGCGCAGACCTTCGTTGTGCAGCCCCGCCCCAATTTGCGCCACGGCGACCTGCTGGAGGGCCCGCGCACGCTGGGGGTCGTCGGGGAGGGTGCGGCCGATCGTGAGCGCACGCGCGAACAGGTTCTGCGCAGCGTCCGCGTCCCCTGCTTTCGTACGCGCCTCTGCCAGCCACAGCAGCGCAACGGCGCGCTTGCGGCCGAAGCTGGCCTCCGCAGACTAGGCCGCGCGATCCAGGGTTTCACGCGCCGCTGTAATCAATCCGGCCTCGCGCTGAGCGTCCGCGACATTCACCAGCGCGCCGGCGATGGCCGCGTCCGGTTTGACCGCATTAGAACCGACAAACGAGATCGCCTGTGCGGCCCGCATTGCTTCATCGAAGGTTGCGATCGCCTTCGCGTTCAGGCCGGCGCGGGCCTGCGCCTTGGCTATGTCGCACAGCAGGCGCACGTTGCCAGAACTAGTTTCCGTGGTGATCCGTATCCCGGGGTCACGGTAGCTCGGCCACTGCGCCCGGCCGAAACGTGCATCATGTTCCGTCGCGCGCGCCTCGTCGAGCGTCGCCTCCGCCGCCGCGCCGGCGCGCATTTGCAGGTCGACGATCGCCAGCAGCGTCTGCGCCAGGGTCTCAAGGTCATAGGCAATGGAGCGGGCGATCTGCAGGGCCTGTGCGATCTCTCCCGCCGCGGCTTGTCGCATCGCTATCCGCTGGAGCAGCCGCGCAATCCGGGTTTCCGGTGATGGAAACGTCCGTCGGCCCTTCCGGCTGAAAATGGATCTCTCTGAAGCAATTTGCAGCACCTGATCGACGGTCGTGCCGGCATCGGCTTTCAAGCCGGCGGCCTCCTGGGCCTGCGCGATAGCTTCAAGGGCTTCGACGCGCTCGAACGGGTCGTTCCAACGCAAGGCGAGCGCCAGCGCCCGGCCGAATGCTGCCTCCGCTTCCTCACGATGCGAGGCGCGCGCCTGGGCAGACGCGATCTCACGCAACAGGGAGACGCGCGCGAGCATCCGGTCGGGGACCTGGACGGCAAGTCCTTTTGCCTTGTCGATTTCGCCAGCTTGCGCCCAGGTCTCCGCCATCGCAGCAACGATTGCCTGGCGCCGGTCCGTCCTGTCCAGCAGGTAAAGCAGATCCATCACCTCGTCGAAGACGCAAGCGCGGTCCGGCGCCGTGAGGCAATCCTCCCATGAGCGTGCGCTCAATTCCTGCGCGCGGGGAGGCGGGGCGCCGGCAAGGGCGAGCGATAAGGCCAAGCAAACCACGGGCAGGCGCACTGGGCTGACCCCCGAAATATCCATCGCCGCTACGGACTTCGAGCCATAAATGCTAAGGGAATTATGGTGTCATTGTGGTGCCTTGCTTGTTCGTAGTTCCGCGTTTACGCGGCCTTTAATCGCGTGAAAGAAAGAACCGCCCGCGGCGAAGCCGCCGTGAAGGCGGAACTACAAACAAAGCCGCACGATTCGGTTATTGTTCTAAGTGTCCTTAGTGCGGCGACCGTCGGCTATGCGACATATGACCGACACATGAATCGATGCCCCGCTATCGGGCTTGCGCCAGTTCCAGCAGCATTCGAAGGGCGACAATTACGGAAGCGCGTCGCACCTGGGATCGGCCAATATCTCCAAAGCGGCATTCCTGGTGCAGGGACTGGCCCCTATCCGATGTCGCAGCAAAATGAACAAGCCCAACCGGTTTGTCCGGTAGTCCGCCGCCCGGTCCGGCGATTCCGGTGATCGAAACCGCCAAATGGACGCCGGAATTCGCAAACGTTCCCGCCACCATGGCTTCGGCGGTTGCGCGGCTCACCGCTCCGTGCCTCGCCAGGACCTCGCTCGGCACACCAAGCATGGCCTCCTTGGCAGCGTTGCTGTAGGTCACGAATCCACGGTCGAATACTTCTGAAGACCCAGGAATATCGGTAAGCGTCGCTGCGAGAAGGCCTCCGGTGCAGGACTCAGCGGTAGCGATCGTAAGTTTCCGTGATCGGCAAACATCAAGCACCGCCTGAGCCTGCGCAACGAGATCGCAATCCATGCCAACACCCCAATTACCGGTTTTTTTCAAGTGGGCAGGTCGGTCCAAGGCAACCGAAGTGTCGCATTGGCGAAGGCTACAATGCCTTCGCGGCGGCCTGTAAATCCCAGGGTTTCGCTCGTCGTCGCTTTCACCGCAACACGATCGACGTTGATCTCGGCAATTTCGGCAATGCGCGTTCGCATGACATCGCGATGCGGTCCGACACGCGGAGCTTCACACACAACGGTTACGTCCAGAAGAGCGATTCGGCCGCCACGCGCACGCACACGATCAACCGCAAAAGCGAGGAAACGGTCGGAACTGGCGCCGCGCCATTGCGGGTCGCTTGGCGGGAAATGCATGCCAATGTCGCCGTCGGCCAATGCGCCCAGAATTGCATCAACGAGGGCATGCAATACGACATCGGCGTCCGAATGACCCGTGACACTCTGGGTGTGAGCAATCCTGACGCCCCCCAGCATGACATGATCGCCTTCGCCAAATTGATGTACGTCAAATCCAAAACCCATCCGAACGTCACCCAGGGCGGCAAGGTGTTCGGCTTCTGCACGTACAAAATCTTCCGTGGTGGTCAGTTTCACGTTGCCAACCTCACCCTCGAATGTGCTGACGGTGAGCCCTGCCCATTCGGCAAGCGCAGCGTCGTCTGTGAATTCTTCCTGACCAGCCTGATGTGCCTTGCGATGGGCCCTCAATAACATTCCGAAATCGAATGCCTGTGGAGTTTGCACCACACGTAGCCTTGATCGATCTACGGTTCCGGTGATCGTGCCGGTTTGGTCGACTGTTTTGACTGTATCGACGACGGGCAGGACCGGAACGGCAGCGCCGGCTTGGGTCGCCGCCGCTATTGCTCGTCCGATAAGGGCATGGGACGCAAATGGACGCGCTGCATCATGGACCAGAACCAGATCGGGACGGTGGATTTCCAGCGCTTCCAGACCCGCGCGAACCGAGGCCTGTCGGGTGGCGCCTCCGAATACCGGCGATAGCAGGTCGAGACCTTCGCTGGCGATGGCGTAGAACTGCGCATCGTCTCGGTGGACAACAGGTTGGATGGCGCCAATTCCTGGATGCCGAGCCATGGTTTCGAGGGTCCGCTGCACAGCCGAGCCATTGCCCAATGTTCGGTATTGTTTGGGCTTGCCGCCACCAGCACGCAGGCCGCGTCCGGCCGCGACCACAATGGCTGCTACAGTTCGTGTCATGGAAGTTCCAAATTGCCCTGAATATTTGATCTAGCGCGTCCTGGGAGCGGGGCAAACCAAATTGTGTCGATGTTCCCGATGAGCCGAACTAAAACCACAAGATGATAACGTGATATTATTCCCGTTATGGGGTTTATTCTCGCTTGGGCTAAAGGTCACACAAAAATATATTGCACTGCAACAGTTGCGTTGGGGCAAAAAATGTCTAAACTATAAGCAGCAAGTGTATTCGCTTAAAGGATAGGCAGCGAAAATACTGAGGTTTGGAACCAATTCTTCTGTCCCATGAACACCGAGGCCGCCAATCTTCTGCTTCCCAATCGCGTCGTTCTGGCGCCCATGTCGGGCGTGACGGATGCGCCGTTCCGGCGCCTGGTGGCCGAACTAGGCGCTGGCCTCGTGGTCTCCGAAATGACCGCGTCCGCCGATTTGGTAGAGGGCCGGCGGGGCGCCCGATTGCGTGCGGAAGGGCAGGGCGTGGGCCTGCATGTGGTGCAGCTGGCAGGTTGCGAAGCCCATTGGATGTCGGAGGGCGCACGTATCGCCGAAGCAGCCGGGGCGGACATTATCGACATCAACATGGGGTGTCCGGCGCGCCATGTGACGGGTGGTGAATCCGGTTCGGCACTGATGCGCGATCTCGATCACGCGCTGATCCTGATCGAGGCAACCATAAAGGCGGTATCGGTCCCGGTGACGCTCAAGATGCGCCTTGGATGGGACGATCGATCCATTAATTCCCCAGAACTGGCGCGGCGGGCAGAAGGAGCCGGCGTGCGTTTGATTACGGTGCATGGGCGCACACGTTGTCAGTTTTATAAGGGCAGGGCCAATTGGAAGGCGGTGCGGCACGTGAAGGAAAGCGTGTCGATCCCGCTCGTGGTCAATGGCGATATCAACTCATTTGCCGACGCAGATGCGGCTCTGGCCGCGTCGGGCGCGGACGCGGTCATGATTGGCCGTGCGGCCCAAGGCCGGCCTTGGTGGCCCGGGCAGGTCGCGCGTTATCTTGCCGGCGGGCCGTGCGAGCAGCCGCCCGATCTGACGGTACAATTTTCTCTGGTAACCAAGCTCTATGAGGAAATGCTGGTCCACCATGGCATCGCGGTTGGAACCCGCCACGCGCGCAAGCACCTTGGCTGGGCGCTGGACGCAGCAGCGCTGACGGCAGGCGCACCAGCTTCGCTTCTCAAGTTGTTGCGCCAGATTGTATTGACAGCGGAAGGACCACGATCGGTCGCTCAAAGGCTCGCTGAGGCCTTCGATGCTTTGGCCTGCCCACGGAGGGCTGCGGCATGAACCGGGCAGAGCCAATGCTTGCGGGCAGTGCGGATGCCGTTCTCGACGCTCTTCCCCATCCGGTGTTCATGATTGCCGCGAATGGCAAGATCATCAACGCCAACATGGCAGCTGAATCTTTTTTTGAAGCTTCGCTACCGCTGTTGCGCCGCCATATGTTGCGCGATCTGGTGCCGTTCGGAAGCCCGTTGCTTGCGCTGATCGAGCAGGTCCGCATGCGTAGCGCCGCCGTCAATGAATACAGGGTTGATCTTGGAACGCCGCGGAATCCCGGCGAGCGTCTCGTCGATTTGCACGTGGCACCAGTGCCCGATCGGCCGGATCACGTGGTGGTCATGCTGCAAGAACGCACCATCGCCGAAAAAATGGATCGTCAACTCATCCACCGTGGAGCAGCGCGGTCTGTGACCGCGCTTGCCGCCATGCTGGCCCACGAAATCAAGAACCCGCTTTCCGGCATTCGTGGGGCCGCGCAGCTGCTCGAACAATCAGTAGACGGCGACGACCGCACCTTGACGAAACTGATTTGCGACGAAACCGACCGGATCGTAAAGCTGGTCGATCGTATGGAGGTGTTCACGGATGAGCGAACCGTCGAACGCGAGTCGATCAACATTCATATTGTGCTCGAACATGTGAAACGGTTGGCGCAATCGGGTTTCGCAAGCCGCATCAAGTTTGTCGAGGAATACGATCCCTCGCTGCCGCCGGTTTTCGCCAACCGTGATCAACTTATTCAGGTCTTTCTCAATCTCGTCAAGAATGCCGCGGAAGCCATCGGCGACTCCACGACCGAAGGGGAAATTCAATTGACGACCGCGTTCCGGCCGGGCGTCAAGTTGTCTCGCTCCGGCAGCAAGCACCGGGTGTCGCTGCCGCTTGAGTTTTGCATCAAAGACAATGGGCCCGGTGTGCCCGATGATTTACTTCTGCATCTCTTCGATCCCTTCGTCACCACCAAGGCATCCGGCACAGGACTTGGCCTTGCGATGGTGGCCAAGATCATTGGGGATCACGGTGGGATTGTGGAGTGCGAATCGCAGCCACGTCACACGACGTTCCGCGTTCTCATGCCCATGTTCCGGGGTACTGGCATTGAGGCGAGCAGTACGACCTGAAAAGGGGAATAGAAATGCCTGCGGGAAGTATTCTGATAGCCGATGACGATGCTGCAATACGCACCGTCCTTAACCAAGCGCTCTCGCGCGCCGGCTATGAAGTTCGATCGACTGGCAATGCCGCAACGCTGTGGCGTTGGATCAGCCAGGGCGATGGCGATCTCGTCATTACCGATGTCGTCATGCCGGATGAAAATGCTTTCGATCTGCTGCCACGAATCAAGAAAGCTCGCCCCGAACTGCCGATCGTCGTCATGAGCGCACAGAATACATTCATAACGGCAATCCGCGCTTCCGAACGAGGGGCATATGAATATTTGCCCAAGCCGTTTGATCTCAAGGAAGTCATCGCGATCGTCGGCCGGGCACTTGCTGAGCCAAAGACGCGAACGAAGGAACCCCGTAAGGCGGACGAATTCGAGCAACTGCCGCTCGTCGGGCGGTCGGCAGCGATGCAGGAGATCTACCGGGTCGTGGCCCGGCTGATGCAGACCGACCTCACTGTCATGATCACGGGAGAATCCGGGACCGGAAAGGAATTGGTCGCGCGCGCACTTCACGACTATGGCAAGCGTCGCAATGGGTCATTTGTCGCCATCAACATGGCGGCTATTCCACGCGAGCTCATCGAGTCGGAACTGTTCGGGCACGAGAAAGGCGCCTTCACGGGAGCGACGGCCCGAAGTTCCGGACGGTTCGAACAAGCCGAGGGGGGGACGCTTTTTCTGGATGAAATTGGCGATATGCCGATGGATGCCCAGACGAGGCTGCTGCGCGTTTTGCAGCAAGGTGAATATACGACGGTCGGCGGGCGCACGGCGATCAAGACGGATGTGCGCATCGTGGCAGCCACCAACAAGGATTTGCGGGTCCTTATCAAGCAAGGCCTGTTCCGCGAGGACCTGTTCTTTCGGCTCAACGTCGTGCCACTGCGGTTGCCGCCGTTGCGCGAACGGATTGAAGATGTACCGGATCTCTTTCGACATTTTTTTGCCCAGGCCGAGCGCGAGGGCTTGCCCCCGAAGCAACTGGATCAAGGCGCGTTGGAACGCATCAAGCGATATCGATGGCCGGGAAACGTACGCGAAGTCGAGAACCTTGCGCGGCGGCTGGCCGCGCTCTATCCGCAGGAAATCATATCGGAGGCGGTCGTCGAATCGGAACTATCGCAGCCCGCTAAACTTTCGATCGCTGACGAGCCCTCTGTTGCTGAAGGGCTTGCCGCCTCGGTCGAACGCCATCTGACAGCCTATTTTTCGACCTTTGGGGACAGTTTACCGCCTCCAGGGCTCTACCACCGTATCCTGCGGGAAATCGAGCATCCGCTTCTGACGGTGACGCTCGCAGCAACCCGGGGCAATCAAATTCGCGCCGCGGACCTTCTGGGCGTCAACCGCAACACATTGCGAAAAAAGGTCAGAGATCTGGACATCCAGGTCATCCGAACCAGCTTGTGATGCAATCGTAATACGTTGAAGGTGGTGAATTACCTTCAATAATTGCGGCACGCCAAGAAATTGTCGCAATTGCGCAACAATGTTGCACAAAAGTCGCAGTCAGTTGGGGTAATCCAACCAGTTGGGGCGGTAAGTCCAACTGGATTTCCTTCCATTCAAACGATTTTCTCAGGGGCGGTTACCACGCATGACGAATGCCGGGGAGTCCGTGACAGCCGATATTGCCGATACGGCAGCTCCGACGGCTGGACGGCTGGCGCGAGCGATAGGCATTGGAGCGGTCGTGCTCGCGCTGCTGTCTGCGGTTGCAACATTTTTGGTTCTAGCCAACCTTACCCCGATCGTCCCAACGCACAATGTCGTGCGGTCCCTGCTTGCCTTCAGCGGATTTACAGGCCTCCTGCTCACGGCAGTCATCGGCCGCGAAATATGGCGCGTGTTTCAGGCCCGTCGCAAAGGGCGAGCGGGATCGCGTTTGCATGTGCAGATCGTCGGATTGTTTTCGGTCATTGCCGCAGTTCCCGCGATTCTGGTGGCCGTCGTTGCAAGCATTACGGTCGACCGCGCGTTGGACCGGCTTTTCTCGCAACCGACTTATTTGCTCATGCAGAATTCCCTTGGCGTGGCAGAGGCCTATGTACGCGAGCACCAACTCATTATTGCTGCGGATGCAATCGGGGCGCGGAACGAAATCAATAATTTGCGACCGCTGTATGAGCAGAACCGCAACCAATTTCGTCAATTCATCACAGCCTTGTCGCATGTTCGCGGACTGCCTGTCGTAGAGATAATCGACAAGGATCTTGGCGTCGTAGATCGGGCGGATGTCCAAATTGACCAGGCGTTTGTGAAACCGTCGCAGGAGGCGCTCGCTTCAGTTGACGAAGATGGGCCGCAGGTCGGGATTTTTCTCGACGATAACTATGTTGCGGCTGTGATCAAATTGGCTGCCTATCCGAACAACTATCTCTATGTCGTTCGCCTGCTGGATCCGCGTGTCGTTACACAATTGCGTGCGACAAGAGAAGGCGTCGGCCAGTACGCCGAGCTCCAGGATCGACGTTTTGGAACCCAGATTGCCTTCGCGCTCATGTACACCGTGATTGCCTTGATTGTTTTGCTGTCGGCGGCGTGGATCGGTCTGAATTTTGCCAACTATCTCGTAGCGCCGATTCGCCGGTTGATTGGGGCTGCGCAAATCGTGTCGACAGGCAACCTCCACGTCCAGGTGCCAACGCAGAATTCCGAAGGCGATCTGGCCCAGCTCGGACAGACCTTCAACAAGATGACGCAGGAATTACGTACGCAACGCGATGACATCGTGCGCGCCCGCGACGTGATGGATAGCCGCCGACGATTTACTGAAGCCGTGCTGGCGGGTGCGAGTGCAGGCGTCATCGGCGTGAATGCCGAGGGTCAAATCAGCATTCTCAACCGCTCGGCCGAAAAGCTCATCGGGCAGATCGAGACGGAGGCCCTTGGCCGCCCACTCAAAGATGTTGTGCCGGAACTCGTTGAATTGTTTACCAATGCCCGTGATGGGGCGCAGCGTCTGGTTCAGGGACAGGTCACGATCAACCGCAATGGTCGCGATCGAAATCTGTCGGTGCGCGTGACCGGCGAACAATCCGGCGACACGCATCATGGCTATGTCATCACCCTTGACGACATCACGGAGCTTATCGCGGCGCAACGGACGTCCGCCTGGGCTGACGTCGCACGCCGCATTGCTCATGAAATCAAGAACCCGCTGACGCCGATCCAGCTTTCGGCGGAACGCATTCGTCGCAAATATGGGTCCGTGATCAAGGATGATGCAGCGATATTTTTTCAATGCACGGACACCATCGTCCGCCAGGTCGATGATATCAAGCGGATGGTCGATGAGTTCTCCCAGTTCGCCCGGATGCCCAAGCCTGTGATGGGCGCCGAGGATATGGCAGACATGGTGCGCCAGAGCGTATTCCTGCAGCGTGTCGGCAATCCGGACATTGATATCGAGGTCGACATCGCAGATGGACCGATGCCGGCGCGGTTCGACCGTCGCCTGATTTCGCAAGCGCTGACCAACATCATCAAGAACGCAGCGGAGGCGATCGCAGCCGTTCCACCCGAAACGCTTGGCAAGGGACGCATTCAAGTGTCTGCCGCACGCGAGGGCGACAATATTGTAGTCGACGTCCTCGATAACGGCATCGGTTTGCCTAAAGAAAACCGAAGTCGCCTGCTCGAACCTTATGTCACGACGCGGGAAAAAGGTACGGGGTTGGGCTTGGCGATTGTCGGACGAATTCTCGAAGAACACGGTGGGCGCATCGACCTTTATGATGCGGCGGAAAAAGTACCGGGGCAGCGGGGTGCCTGGATGCGTCTGATATTTGCGGCGGCGCCCGTTCCTGTCGGGGCGGTCCAAGATGCCCAACACAAGACCTACCAATCGAATGTCCTTAAACCCCACGTAGCTGCGGCGAGTTGATAACGCATGGCGCTCGATATTCTCATCGTCGATGACGAAGCGGACATACGAGAACTTGTGGCCGGCATCCTTCAGGATGAAGGCTACGACACGCGGACAGCACGCAACAGCGATGAGGCGTTGGCTGCCGTCGCCAATCGCCGTCCCAATATGATTTTTCTGGATATCTGGCTACAGGGGAGCCGGCTCGACGGGCTACAATTGCTGGATGACGTCAAGCTTCAGCACCCGGAGTTGCCCATCGTGATGATTTCCGGACATGGGAATATCGAAACCGCCGTTGCGGCGATCAAGCAGGGTGCCTACGATTTTATCGAAAAACCATTCAAAGCCGACCGCTTGTTGCTGGTTGCCCAACGTGCGTTGGAAAACTCGCGACTCAAACGCGAGGTAAAGGCGTTCAAGCAACTCGCGCCTTCGACGTTGGTAGGAAACTCTCCCACGATCAACCAATTGCGGCAGACGATCGAAAAGGTCGCGCCGACCAATAGCAGGATCTTGATTGTCGGTCCGCCGGGCTCGGGCAAGGAACTCTCGGCACGCGCAATTCATGGCATTTCCGATCGTGCCGAGGGACCATTCATCGTCATCAATGCGGCCGCAATTACGCCGGAGCGGATGGAAATCGAGCTGTTTGGCACGGAGCCAGTCAACGGCACACAGGAGCGAAAAATCGGAGCCTTCGAAGAGGCGCACGGTGGCACGCTCTTTATCGACGAAGTCTGCGACATGCCGCTCGAAACGCAGAACAAGATCCTTCGGGTGGTCGTCGATCAGATTTTTCAGCGCGTAGGTGGCACGTCCAACGTGGCGGTCGATGTCCGCATCGTGACCTCGACCAGCAGGGATCTCGAGCGGGAGATTGCAGCGGGACGGTTCCGCGAAGACCTGTACCACCGCTTGAATGTCGTACCAGTTCGGGTTCCTCCGTTGTCAGAAAGAAGAGGCGACATTATTGACCTTGTGGACTATTTCATGGACCAGATTTCCCAGGCGACCGGGCTGCCCAAACGCATGATTGGAGAAGATGCCCTGGCGGTTCTTCAGTCCCACGACTGGCCGGGCAATGTCCGCCAATTGCGCAACAATGTCGAACGCGTGATGATCCTGGCCGGCGGCGCTCCCGATGCGGTCATAACCTCGGCAATGCTTCCCCAGGATGTCGGTTCGATGGTTCCGGCCATGCCCAATGGGGGCGGCGAACATCTCATGGGTCTACAGCTGCGTGAAGCACGCGAAGTGTTCGAGCGCGAGTATCTCGTTGCGCAAATTCGGCGCTTCGGTGGTAACATTTCACGTACTGCCGAGTTTGTCGGTATGGAGCGGTCGGCGCTGCATCGCAAGCTCAAGGCACTCGGTATCGAATAAAATGTCACGCATTGCCTATGTTAACGGCCGCTACCTCGGGCGCCGCGACGCCATGGTCCATGTCGAGGATCGCGGATACCAGTTCGCCGACGGCGTTTATGAGGTTTGCGAGGTGAGGGGCGGCCGGATCGTTGACGAACGGCGCCACATGGTTCGGCTCCAGCGTTCTTTGGCCGAATTACGCATTCCGATGCCGATGTCGCTTGTGGCGCTTGGATTGGTGCTGCGGGAGACGATCCACCGCAATCTGGTTCGCGGGGGCATCGTCTACTTGCAAATAACCCGCGGGGTTGCCCGCCGCGACCACGGCTTCCCGCCAGCAGGTACCCGTCCAAGCGTCGTCGTCATGGCACGCAATGTTGATCCGGCTGGCAACGAACGGGTTGCGAGTGAAGGAATTTCGGTCATCACGGTTCCGGATACCCGTTGGCAACGGGTCGACATCAAGTCGACTTCGCTGCTTCCAAACGTGTTGGCAAAACAGGCCGCCCGTGAACGTGGCGCCAGGGAGGCCTGGCTGGTGGATCGCGATGGCTTTGTGACTGAGGGGTCATCGAGCAATGCCTGGATCGTCACCGACCAGGGGCGCGTCCTGACGCGTCCGGCCGATAGCGGTATTCTGCGAGGCATTACCCGTACTGTGCTTATCGATGCCATCCAGGCACAGGGTATGGCATTGGAGGAGCGCACATTTACGGTCGCGGAAGCCTATGGGGCGCGCGAAGCATTCATAACGGGCGCGAGCCAGACCGTCATGCCGGTGGTCCGCATCGATGAGCACAAGATTGCCGATGGCAAGCCGGGCCCCCTTGCGATGGCGTTGCGCCGTGATTTTCACAATTTCGCAGAATCGACTTGAGTGGACACCTCGGTCCAAGTAGGTCATATGGAGCCCGCACATTGACCTTTGTCCGCAAGAATCTCGATTGACCGGGCCGCCGGTGTTGTACACCGGGCTGTCCCTTGGCAGGCTGGTCGGTATCGAACTTCCGCTTGCATGGCTCGTCCAAGTGCCTTGTAATGGAGGCCCCCAAGTTCTCGTGGATCGAAACCTCGAAAAAGAGGTACAAGAGCGACTTGGCAATAAGCTCGTAGATGGGGCTGCGAGCAAGAAACGGAACAACCACAATGGCAGCCGACCGCGCCCAAAATCTGCAGGATACATTTCTCAACTATGTTCGAAAGACCAAAATTCCGTTGACGATCTTTCTCGTCAATGGAGTTAAGCTGCAGGGGATCGTCACTTGGTTCGATAATTTCTGTGTGCTGTTGCGGCGGGATGGTCATTCCCAGCTCGTGTACAAGCATGCCATTTCGACCATCATGCCTGGACAACCGATCCAATTGTTCGAAGGTGGCGAAGAACCGCCGGCCGCCGGGGAAAAGGTCTGATTGGACGCTCACCCAATTGATGCACACGCGCCCGGGTCCGGGCCCGACGATAGCTCCGGCACCGGCCGGGCCATCGTGCTCGTCCCGCATTTGCGCAGTCGCGTGACCGGCGGCCCCGGGGCACGCGACCGGCTGGCTCTGCGCTCGCCCGAGGCCAAACGCGAAGAGGCCGCTGGCCTGGCGCGCGCAATTGATCTCAACGTCATTCGTTCCGCCGTCGTGCCAATCGGCGAGTTGCGGCCTTCGACCTTCATCGGAAAAGGTAAAGTCGAGGAGATCGCCGCTTTGGTGAAAACCGATATGGCGGGAATCGTAGTGATGGATTGCGCCCTCACGCCGGTCCAGCAACGCAACCTCGAAAAGGCCTGGAACGCCAAGGTGCTCGACCGAACCGGATTGATCCTCGAGATCTTTGGACGCCGGGCCCATACAAGGGAAGGATCGCTGCAAGTCGAACTTGCTCATCTCACCTATCAAAAGAGCCGCCTGGTGCGCTCCTGGACCCATCTTGAACGTCAGCGCGGCGGTTTCGGCTTCCTGGGCGGTCCGGGTGAAACACAGATCGAGTCCGATCGGCGGATGATTGAAGAGCGGATCGCCCGCATCGAGAAGGATCTCGAAAAGGTCAAGCGTACACGCAAGCTCCATCGCGATAGCCGCCGGCGCGTGCCCTATCCGATCGTCGCTTTGGTGGGCTACACAAACGCCGGCAAATCGACCCTGTTCAATCGTCTCACTCAGTCGACGGTTTTGTCCGCCGATATGCTTTTCGCAACGCTCGATCCGACCATGAGGGCGATTGATCTTGCCCACGGCGCAAGGATCATTCTGTCCGATACCGTGGGCTTCATTTCCGATCTGCCAACGACCCTGGTCGCGGCATTCCGTGCAACGCTCGAAGAGGTCATCGAGGCCGACATTATCCTGCATGTTCGGGACATGTCGCACGAAGACAAAGATGCTCAGTCCCATGACGTCCAAGACGTGTTGCGCCAGCTTGAAATTGAGCCCGAACGAGGTGGTCATCTCATTGAAGTATGGAACAAGATCGACCGGCTTGATACCGAGGAGCGGGCACATCTTTTCAATATCGCCGAGCGCCAAACTTCCGACCATCGCCCCGTCCTGGTATCGGCGCTCGGCGGGGAGGGGCTTGACCAGTTAAAGGAAGCTATTGAACAGCGTCTGAGCCTGAAACGCGTCGTCCTCGATCTCATCCTTGATGCCGCCGACGGGGCAGGGATGAGCTGGCTCTATCGCCATACCGAGGTATTGGAAAAGTCTCTTCGTGACGACGACCGGATGGCCATAAAGGTTCGCGCTGACGCGGCCAATGCGGAACGGGTTTTGTCGAAATTTGGCCTTACAAGGCCAAGTTTAAACTGATTTCCTGTCGAATTGTTTTGCGATATTGTAATGCGGTCGCCACGGGCGATGCGTCGCCGAAGGCGACCGAATGATGCTTTCCGAGTGAGACCTCGTTTCAGGAGGCGTGGCGTGCGATGAGTATTCAAATACGCGCGGTCGTTTTGTCTTTGTTGCTGGCGTGTGCGCCTGGCGCCACGTCCGCCCAGACCATTACACTCAAGTATGGCCAAGCCTATTCGGCGTTGCGAAGTATCTTCGCGCTGCCGCTGTTGGTCGCGGAGCGCGAAGGGTATTTCGCCCGCGAGGGATTGAACTTCGTAACGGTGCCAATTCCGGGCGGCGGTGAAACACTCATTGAAGCGCTGCACAATGGCACAGCCGACATGACCCACGTTGCGACACCGTTCCTTATTCAAGCAGCGCTCAAGGGCTCCGATGCGGTCGCCATCGCGACCGAGTTCAACAATCCGATCTACAGCCTGGTCGCCAAGCCGGAAATCAAGACTTACGCGGACCTTAAGGGAAAGCTGCTCGGCATGGCTGCCGAGACGGGCTCGATCACCATTTCGATCCGCAAACTACTGGCGATGCAGGGGCTACAACGTGGCGACTATCAAACCAAGTTCGTGGATGGCACGCCTGACCGCCTGTCGTGCCTGACGGCAGGGGACTGCATGGCGGTTCCGATGGGCCAGCCGCAGGATTTCGTCGCCATGCGGCAAGGTTATCGTTTGCTCGGTTTGTCTACGGAGGTCGTTCCTGAGTTCGTCTATACGGTGACAGCCGCGCGACGCTCCTGGGCCAGCCAGAACAAGGAGGCGACGGTACGATTCGTACGCGGCCTCGCAAATGCATTCCGCTTTATCCGCGATCCCGCGCGGCGCAACGATGTGGTCCGGACCATTGTCGAAACCACGGGGTTTGCCGAGGCTAATGCACGCCTGACATTGTCGCTCTATTTCGAGCCCGAACGCAAAGTCCTGCCGCTGCGCGGCGAGATTGATCCGAAGGGATTTTCCGCCGCCATTGAGTTCATGGGCGAGGCGGGGGTCCTCAAGCCGCCATTCCCCAAGCCTGACCAATTCATCGATTTGCAATA
>Ga0209488_10002215_pt1 | contig 16151 bp, 17 predicted proteins | sample Rivendell_Oct201_8_FD_188349 | JGI IMG/M metagenome (GOLD analysis project Ga0209488, IMG submission 188349) | Vadose zone soil microbial communities from the Eel River Critical Zone Observatory, Northern California, USA -... | ecosystem: Environmental > Terrestrial > Soil > Vadose zone >... | reverse complement strand
GCACTCTGGGACGCCGAGGTCACCAAGATGATCCGGGCCTTTGGCGCCCCGATCAATGAGCTGGATGCCAAGGAGATCGCCGACTATCTGAAGAAAAACTACGGCAGTTGAGGCTGGTTGCGTCTTTGCCACAGGCTCCGTTCGTCGATGGCGGTGCTACCGGGTGCGGGTTGCTGCATGGGGCAGAATGCGGGTAAGGTGCAGGTCACAACCGAACGCGAGGTCGTCATGGGACTGAAGACTCGGACTGGGCTATGGGCTGCTGCTGGTCTGTGTGCCGTGGCTGTTGTCGGGATGGCACTTTCGGCCCCTCCGGCCGGAGCGGCGCCGAAGAAGAAAACCGTTGCCAACCAGTCTCAGGTGGTCGTCGCAAGCCGCAACCGGAGCCGCATTCGTGTGGCGCCGCGCTCGTTCCTGGACGGCGGGACCGAAGTGATCCCTGGAGATCGCAAGTTCACGGACTATGCGTTCCCCCCAGGTCGCCTTGGCGAGCCGCTCAGCCAGATTCAAGGCACGGCTTTCAGCCGCGAAACGGCCTTGCCTGGCCCGTACTATTTGCCCAGCCGGCGCAATCCATATCCCTGGAACTATTGCGTCGGGTGCTGAGCGTTACGGCGGATTGACGCTACTCCGCTTTGATGTTGGCGGAGCGGGCGACGTCGGTCCATCTGCGGATCTCGCCCGCGATGACCTTCTGAAAGTCCGCTGGCGTGCCGCCCGCCGGTGAGATGCCTTGCACCGCAAGCTTGGCGATCATGTCAGGATCGCGCAGCGCGCGGTTCACCTCGGCACTGAGCCGCTCGACGATCTCCTTGGGCGTGCCGGCGGTCGTCAGCAGCCCCACCCACTGGATCGCCTCGAAATCCGGGTAGCCCGCCTCCGCCACGGTCGGCAGGTCGGGGAATTGCGCGTCGCGCGTGAGGCTGCCGGCCGCGATCGGGCGCAGCGCACCGGACTGGATGTGCGGCAGCGACGCCAGCGGCGAGATCACGGCGAACTGCGTGTCGCCCTGCACCACCGACAGGATCGCAGGCGCCCCGCCGCGATAGGGCACATGCTGCATCGTGATCCCGGCCTTCTGATCGAACAACGCGGTCACCAGATGCGACTGGCTCGCCGCGCCGGGGGTCGCGTAGTTGAGCTTGCCCGGGCTTGCCTTCGCGAGCGCGACGAACTCCGGCAATGTCTTCGCCGCCACCTTGGCATTGATCACGAACAGCAGCGGGTTCTTGCCCACCATGGCGACCGGCGCGAAATCACGCTCAGCGTCGTACGGAAGCTTCGAATTGGTCGCCGGAACGACCGTGTGCGACGACGCGACCATCAGCAGCGTGTGACCGTCCGGCAGCGCCTTCGCGACCGCGTCGGTGCCCACGATGCCGCTGGCGGCCGGGCGATTGTCGATGACCACCGGGTGGCCGAGCGCCTTCTCCAGATGCGGCTGCAGCAGTCGAGCAGTCGTGTCGTTAAGCCCGCCAGGCGCGAATGGCACGATCAGCCGCAGTGGATGACTCGGGTAAGGCTGCGCGGCGGCGGGCGCTGACACGAGTGCGGCCAACGCGACGCCGACTATGCCGAGCCATCGCCTCCGTGAGAGATTCACGGTCCTCATCAAGGTGATCTCCTCCGTCGAGCTTCCACCCTAAAGGGAGATCACCCGAACGCATAGGTCACCGGCCGAATGTCGCAGGCCCCAAAAAAGTCCGCGGCATCCGTTTTCGCTTGGTGTTTAGAGCCGAGCGGCCTATCCGCCGGAACCAGGGATCAATCCCCAGTTACGGCCCCCGACCATGCCGGCTGCCCCCGGGGATCCTTCACTTGTTCCCAAGCCGACTGGATCAGAGGAACAACATCCTTAGGCATCGGCACGTATTCCAGCTCATCGGCCAGCTTGGCACCAGCATGAAATGTCCAGTCAAAGAACTTGAACATCTCGATTGCGGTGAGCCGCTTTTGCTGTTGTTTGTGGATGAGCACGAACGTTGCACCGGTAACGGGCCAAGTCTGGCTGCCGGGTCGGTCGGCAAGGGATGCGTAGGACGCGAGAGCGCCTGTCCAATCGGCGTTTGCGACAGCAGACTGAAAAGACCCCCTGCTCGGCAACACGAACGCTCCGTCACGGTTCTGCATTGACACATAGGCGAGCTTGCCTCGGACCGCATAGGCATGCTCGACGTAGCCGATGGCGCCCTTGGTCCAAGCCATGAGTCCGGCAATTCCATCGTTGCCTTTGGCGCCGATTCCGGTCGGAAATTCGACCGACATGCCCACGCCAATCCGGTCTTTCCATTCGGCACTAATCCGCGCCAGATAGTCCGCGAACACAAAGGTCGTTCCTGATCCGTCGGCGCGATGGATCGGAATGATGGCCTGATCGGGCAAGGCGAGACCCGGGTTGAGATCGCTGATCGTTTTGGCGTTCCATCTGGTGATCTTGCCGAGATAGATGTCCGCAAGCACGGACCCGGTCAGCCGAAGCTGCCCTGGCCGGATGCCATCCAGGTTCACGACCGGCACCACGCCGCCCACGACGATTGGAAACTGGACCAGGCCCGCAGCAGAAAGCTCTTCGGGGCGAAGTGGCGCATCGGAGGCTCCGAAATCCACTGTCCTGCTTTTAGCCTGCCAGATGCCGGTGCCCGATCCCACGGCCTGGTAGCCGATCTTGACGCCAGTCTCGACCCGGTAGGCTTCCGTCCATTTGGCCAAAACCGGATACACAAACGTCGACCCGGCACCGAGAACGTCCTGAGAAAAGGCCGGCGCGCACAGGCCGCTCCAACACAATGCCGCAACAGCAATCAAGCAAGAACGCAACAAACACCGCATTAAATGTCTCCGTGTCATTCATATGTCTGGTTTGTGAAGAGGCGGACGGTGACATCAGATCGGCTGCGCCGCGTCCCCCATTTGGTTGAATCTGTCACAATCTTGCAAACTTAGAATCGGGCCCCTGAAGGGCTCGGGAACATCCAGCCAAATAACATCGGGTCTCACAAGCGCGGCGACCGCAAGCGGGGCGACCATCCCGGATGGTCACCCCGCAACGACCGTTGTCCCACCGTCGCCGATCAGGCGCGCGTTTCCGCCCCATCCTTGCGCACCGGCGCGCGGTCAAACGCCGCCCACACGCCCTCCTCACCCTCCCAGGTGCCACGGCTCGCGCCTTTGGAATATTCGGTGGCACGCTGCTCGAAGAAATTGGCGTGCTCGACCCCATTGAGGATCTCGACCAGCCAGGGCAGCGGGTGCGGCTTGACCTGCCGGTAGCCGCCCTCGGTCGCTTCGAAACAACCGAACACGGTCGGCAGCCTGAGCTGCGTGAGCCGCCAGTCGGCGACGTAGCGCACATAAGCGTGGATGTCCTCCGCGCGCATGCCCTCGATGCCGCCGAGCCCGAAGGCAAGATCGACGAACTGCTCCTCCAGCGCCACCATGGTCTTCGCGACGTCGATAATGTCGTCGGCGACGGCCCGCGTCACGGCGCCGGTCTCGCGGTGCCATTCGTGGTAGAGCCTGATGATGCCTTCGCAATGCAGGCTCTCGTCACGGACCGACCAGCTCACGATCTGACCCATGCCGTTCATCTTGTTGTGGCGCGGGAAGTTGAGCAGCATCGCAAAACTTGCGAACAGCGCCATGCCTTCCGTGAAGGCGCCGAACATGGCGAGCGTGCGCGCCACGTCGGCGACGGTATCGACCCCGAACTTGTGCATGTAGTCCGCCTTCGCCCGCATCTCGGCATAGTCGCGGAAGGCCTCGAACTCGGTCTTGGGCATGCCCAGCGTCTTGAGCAGCAGCGCATAGGCGTCGATATGCACGGTCTCCATATTGGTAAAGGCCGCCATCATCATCTGCACGGCGAGCGGCTGGAAGATCGGGATATAGCGCTTGAGATAGTTGTCGCCGACCTCGATGTCGGATTGCGTGAAGAAACGGAAAATCTGCGTGAGCAGATTGCGCTCGTTCGCAGTGACGCGATCCGACGCCCAGTCCTTGAGGTCGGCGCCAAGCGGAACCTCCTCGCCCATCCAGTGGGTCTGCTGCTGGCGCTTCCAGAACTCGTAGGCCCAGGAATAGCGATCGACGTCGTAGGTGCCGGTGGAATCGAGCAAGCCAACGCGGCCGGTCCCGATCAGGGTGCGCGGGTCGACGCCCGCCAGAGTGATCACTGACATGCCAGGCACTCCTCATAGTCGGTACGCGATTGGATACGTGTGGATACGCTGGCGGATGCTTCAAGCTTGCCCGCAAACGCGGCGCGCTGCACCGACTTCGAGCGGCAGTAGTAGAGGCTCTTGATCCCGCGCTGCCACGCCGTGAAGTGCAGCATGTGCAGGTCCCACTTCTCGATGTCGGCGGGCAGATAGAGATTGAGCGACTGGCTCTGGCAGATGTAGGGCGCGCGGTCAGCGGCGAGATCGATGACCCAGCGCTGGTCGATCTCAAACGCAGTGCGGAACACGGCTTTCTCCTGCTCGGTGAGCACATCGAGATGCGCGACCGAGCCCTCGTGCGCGATGATCGATTGCCATACCTCGGCGGTGTCGGCGCCCTTGCCGGCAAGGAGCTTCGCGAGGTGCGGATTGCGCACCGAGACCGCGCCCGACAGCGTCTTATGCGTATAGATGTTGGCTGGGATCGGCTCGATGCAGGCCGAGGTGCCGCCGCAGATGATGCTGATCGAGGCGGTCGGCGCGATCGAGAGCTTATGACTGAAGCGCGCCATCATGCCGCGCTCGGCCGCATCCGGGCAGGGCCCGCGCTCGTGCGCGAGCGCAACCGACGCCGCGTCGGCGTCGCGGCGGATCTTGCGGAAGATCTTGAGGTTCCAGGATTTCGCCAGCGCGCTCTCAAATGGAATGCCCTGCGCCTGCAGGAACGAATGGAAGCCCATGACGCCGAGCCCGACCGAGCGCTCGCGCAGCGCCGAGTAGCGCGCGCGCTTCATGCTGTCGGGCGCGACGGTGATGAAGTGCGTGAGCACATTGTCGAGGAACCGCAGCACATCCTCGATGAGGCCCGGCACCTCGTGCCACTCGTCCCAGGTCTCGATGTTGAGCGAGGAGAGGCAGCACACCGCGGTGCGCTCCTCGTCGCGGTGGTCCTTGCCGGTGGTGAGCGTGATCTCGCTGCAGAGGTTCGAGGTCGAAACCTTAAGCCCGAGCTCGCGCTGGTGCCGCGGCATGGCGCGGTTCACCGCATCGATGAACAGAAGATAAGGCTCGCCGGTCTGCAGCCGCGTCTCCAGAATGCGCTGCCAGAGCTGCCGTGCGTCGACCTCGCGCACAACCGCATTGGTCTTGGGGCTGCGCAGCGGGAAGCGCGCGCCCTCGCGCACCGCCTGCATGAACGCATCGGTGACGTTGATGCCGTGATGCAGATTGAGGCCCTTGCGGTTGAAGTCGCCGGAGGGCTTGCGGATCTCCAGAAACTCCTCGATCTCGGGATGATGGATGTCGAGATAGACCGCCGCCGAGCCACGCCGCAGCGAGCCCTGGCTGATCGCGAGCGTGAGGCCATCCATGACATGGATGAACGGAATGATGCCGGAGGTCTCGCCGCCGCGCACTGCTTCGCCGATCGAGCGCACGTGCCCCCAATAGGTGCCGATGCCGCCGCCGTTCGAGGCAAGCCAGACGTTTTCGTTCCAGGTCGTCACGATGCCGTCGAGCGAATCCGGTACCGCGTTGAGGAAGCACGAGATCGGCAGCCCGCGATCGGCGCCGCCATTGGAGAGAACCGGCGTCGCCGGCATGAACCAGAGCCGCGACATCGCGTCATAGAGCCGTTGCGCATGCGCGACATCATCCGCGAACGCGCAGGAAACGCGCGCGAACATGTCCTGGAAGCTCTCTCCGGGGAGCAGATAGCGGTCGCTCAGCGTCGCCTTGCCGAACACGGTGAGAAGATCATCGCGTGCACGATCGAGCTTGAGGTCGGCGGGCCGCGGCGGCTGCGCGAGTGGGGCCGGCAGCGGCGCGGGCTGTCGAGGTGCAGGCGGCGCCGCCTCGACGACCCGCCGCATTACCGTGCGGCTCGCGGTTGGCACGAGCGGCGCGAGATCGCCGCGTTCATTGAAATCGAAGGCCAGAGCCGGCATCGGTCACCCCTTTGTTGGGGCGGAGACCGGCGTGGATGGGCTTGAGGCCCGCAACGCGCACGAGCCCGCAAGCGCCCCACCGGGGCACCCCGCCCGTGGACGTACGATCGGTCACGGCAGGTCTCCTGGCTCGCGGGTCGCGGCGACTGTCGGGCCTTCCCGGGCGCTTCTGCGCCAGTGGCACGAATGACAGCCGCTCGCCGCTTACAGTTGCGGGGGCAGCCCCGGCCTCGTCGTTGCCGACTCACCGGGTTCCCTCTTAGCCTCAAATACCCACTAGATATGGGAACTTGAGGAACCGTGACGCCTAAATATGGGGGTCAGGAGGGGTGAGTCGTCAAGCGCTTTTGAGAGATTTTTCCCGGCGGCCCAAATGATGGTTGAGCGCTGGTTAATGCGCGAGCTTCTCCACCTCGCCCACGATCGCCTCGCCCATCTCTTTGGTGCTGACGATCTTGCAGCCCTCCGACTTGATGTCAGCGGTGCGCAGCCCCTTGGCGAGGACGCCCGCGATCGCATGGTCGAGCAGGTCCGCTTCCTTGCCCATGTTGAACGAGTAGCGCAACGCCATCCCGAACGAGGCGAGCATGGCGATCGGGTTGGCCATGCCCTTGCCGGCAATGTCCGGCGCCGAGCCATGCACCGGCTCGTACATCGCCTTGCGCTTCTTCGTTTTCGGATCAACCTCGCCGAGCGACGCTGACGGCAGCATGCCGAGCGAGCCGGTCAGCATGGCGGCAACGTCGGAGAGCATGTCGCCGAACAGGTTGTCGGTGACGATGACGTCGAACTGTTTGGGCCAGCGCACGAGCTGCATGCCGCCTGCATCCGCGAGCTGATGCTCGAGCTGCACGTCCTTGAACTCGCGATCGTGCAGCTGCGTCACCACCTCGTTCCAGAGCACACCCGTTTTCATGACGTTGCGCTTCTCCATCGAGGTCACCTTGTTGCGGCGCTTTTTCGCCAGCTCGAAGGCGACACGCGAGATGCGCTCGATCTCGTAAGTGTCGTAGACCTGGGTGTCGACGGCGCGCTTCTGGCCGTTGCCGAGATCGGTGATGGTCTTGGGCTCGCCGAAATAGACGCCGCCGGTCAGCTCCCGCAGGATGATGATGTCGAGTCCGTCGACCACCTCGCGCTTGAGGCTCGAGGTTTCCGCCAGCGCCGGATAGCAGATCGCCGGACGGATGTTGGCGAACAATCCGAGCTCTTTGCGCAGCCGCAACAACCCCGCCTCCGGCCGCACGTCATAGGGCACCTTGTCCCATTTCGGCCCGCCGACCGCGCCAAAGATCACGGCGTCACAGGCATGCGCCCTCGCCATGGTGTCATCCGTGATGGCGACCCCATGGGCGTCATAAGCGCAGCCGCCAACCAGCCCCTCTTCGCTCTCGAAAGTGCCCATGCCATGGGCGTTCATCCAGGCGATGAGGCCCTTCACCTCGGCCATGACCTCGGGGCCGATGCCGTCGCCGGCGAGCAGAAGCAGATTGTGGGTGGGCATGGTACGCAGCCTCGTTGGTAGACCAGCGCGAATTGCTATCGAGCAACGCTGGGTTTCGCAAGCTGCATGCCTCGAGGACCGCGGTGGCAACTGGGAGAGTTGGAGGCTGAGCGGGCGGCGAGGCCTTCGCCGGTTACTCAATCTGATCTTTCGGCTGGGGGTCGGCCGGATCGCAATCGATGGTCCGATCGCCTGCAGCCTCTCGCCGCTCGACCTGTTGGGCAAGTTCGACCCATGCGGCCGCCAGATACAATGCCAGGGCCCTGTGCTCGGGGTTTTGCACCTGAACCGACAAGCGATAGCACTCGTCGGCGCGCCTGCGGAACTCCTCGGCGTTCGAACTCACAGCCGGCCCTGCCCCCAACGGAATTGCTTCGCACCGCGAACGCGCGATTTGCCCGATGGTTCCGCTGGTCAAAGTGCTGACCAGAGTTTGCAACGAATTGGGCAAAAGCTGGCCAATAGTTTGGCAGCATCGCGCCAGCTTCGGTAAGCAAAGCCGGTAGGAATGTAGTCTACAAAAAACCGTACTGGCCGGGGATCAGACAGAAAGATTATTGGAATCCATTGAGGACGGCACGTATACGCTCTGCTTTGTCAGCAAGTCTTATCCAGACTTCAGCCATCCTCAACAATAGCGCCCTGTCCTCAATCGATTCTACTATTTGCGCCAAGCGAGCACACTCGGTGGCGAACCTCGCGAAATCATTTGGCTTCTCCATGCTCCCCTTTTGCCCCCAACATGAACGAGCCGGTGCCCGCTCACCAAATATCCTTCGCGCGCGGCGCTCGCAATGCAATTGTCAGTTTGAATGCAAGCGCCAGCACGAATGCGCGCATATTTGCGACCGGACGAACTCATGATTGCAGCAGCAAACTTGCCAGACGCACGTCCCCACGTCGTGATCATCGGCGCCGGCTTCGGCGGCCTCTCGGCCGCCACGGCGCTCGCGCGCGCCACGGTCGACATCACCGTGATCGACCGGCAGAACCATCACTGTTTCCAGCCGCTGCTCTATCAGGTGGCGACCGCCGCGCTCTCGCCCGCCGAGATCGCCTGGCCGATCCGCGCCATCCTGCGCCATCAGCGCAACGCCACCGTGCTGATGGCCGAGGTCACTGGCATCGACACCGCCAATCGGCGGGTCCAAACGACCTCAGCGGCAGTCCCCTACGATCATCTTGTGGTCGCGACCGGCGCCACGCACTCCTATTTCGGTCATGACGAGTGGGCAGAGTTTGCGCCGGGCTTGAAGCGCATCGAGGACGCCACCCGCATCCGCCGCAGTATTCTTCTGGCCTTCGAGCGCGCGGAACTCACCGAGGACGTGGCCGAGCGCGCGCGCCAGCTCACCTTCGTGATCATCGGGGCGGGCGCGACCGGCGTCGAGATGGCAGGCGCGATCGCCGAGATCGCCCGCCACACCATCGCGATGGATTTCCGGCGGATTGATCCGCGCACCGCCCAGATCATCCTGATCGAGGCCGGCCCGCGCGTCCTACCGGCGCTGTCCAACGACCTCTCTAACTATGCTTTGCGGGCGCTGACCAAGATGGGCGTCGACGTGCGGACTGACACCCGCGTCACTGGCTGCGACGGCCGTGGCGTCGATCTCGCCAATGGGCGGATCAATGCCGGCACCATCATCTGGGCGGCAGGCGTCGTAGCGTCGCCGGCCGCGCGCTGGCTCAACGCTGAGCACGACCGCGCCGGCCGCGTGCTCGTCAGGGACGATCTGACAGTGCCGGACCATCCCGAGATATTCGTGATCGGCGACGCCGCAACGGTGAAGGACGAGAGCGGCAAACCGGTGCCCGGCGTGGCGCCCGCCGCGAAGCAGATGGGCGCTTATGTAGGCAAGCTGATCGCGGCGCGTATCGCGGGGCAATCACTGCCGCCGTTCCGCTATCGGCATGCGGGGGACCTCGCCACCATCGGACGGCGCGCCGCGGTGGTGAGCATCGGCAAGGTTCACCTCACAGGCTTTCTCGGCTGGCTGTTCTGGGGCGTGGTGCACATCTACTTCCTGATCGGACTGCGCCGCCGCTTCGTCGTCGCCATCAACTGGCTGTGGGACTACCTGACGTTCCAGCGCGGCGCGCGGTTGATCACGGAAGTGCCGCGGCAGCGGCAGAACATCTCCCGGAATAACTAAACTAGCCTGATAACTAGTCAGGAGTGGTTCGTGAAAACGTGGCCGGTTCAGGATGCGAAGGCTCGCTTCAGCGAGTTCCTGGAGACGTGCCTGCGCGAGGGCCCGCAACTGGTCACTCGGCGGGGGCAGGATGCGGCCGTGCTCGTTCCCGTGTCAGAATGGAAGCGGCTCACCCAGACTGCCAGGCCGACCCTCAAGCAGCTACTGCTCACGGATTTCGCACGGGCGCAGCTCGCGATTCCGCCGCGCGGCGGGCGACGACGACGAGCGGCGCACGTAGCCGAGTGATTGACCGTGTACTTGCTCGACACCTATGTGGTCTCCGAACTCAGGAAGCCGAACCCCCAAAGGGTTGTCCTGGCGTGGCTGAAGAGCGTCACTGACCGCAATCTGCACTTCGGCGGTTTTTCACTCGGCGAGATCCAAGCCGGCATTGAACTCACGCGCGAGCAGGACGCCGCAAAAGCGGCGGTTGGGGTTACCGGCCCCTGGCGCAAGGCCGTGCGCTCGCCACGCACGACACCCGGCCGTTGAGCGCGGGCTCCTTATAATGCTCGCAGGCTACGTTGCGCTCGCTCGCGAACCGCCACGTTGCATACGGCATGCCATGGAGCTCACGCGCGAGTTGTTGCCACTTGCGCATGGCATTGCGTCGCGCCATCCGCTCCTTGAAGAAAGCCGGGCCCGGGTTGCTGCGGCGCCCTTCAGCTCGCAGCTCGGGCTTGTCGCACACGGGATTGGGTGCGGCTGCCGCGCTCATCGGCAGGGCAATCAACGTCAGTATCAGAGCAAAGGGAAAGATGGAGCAACGGTGTGGCATGGAATGGGATACGGAGCAAAACATGGAGCATTCCTCTCGTGCGGAGACGCGCTCTGCTGCACGAGACTGCGGCAGCAGCACGCCGTGCGTCAAGGATGCGGCTGATCAGCTGCCGCTGAACCAGTTGTAGCCCTTCTCTTCCCAGTAACCCGGATTCCAGTTGTTGATGACCGCCATCTCCATGACGTGCTTGGGGTTCTTGAACCCGAGCTTGGTCGGAATTCGCACCTTCATGGGGAAGCCGTACTTCGTCGGCAGGATCGCGCCGTCGAACTTGAAGGTCATCTGGGTCTGCGGATGCAGCGCGGTCGGCATGTCGATCGAGGTGTGATAGCCCTCGGCGCAGCGGAACCAGACATATTTGGCGGTGAGATCGGCGCCGACCCGGCGCAGGAACTCGGACAGCCGCGTGCCCGACCACTTGCCGATCGCGCTCCAGCCCTCGACGCAGATATGACGCGTGATCTGGCTTTCTTCCGGCAGCGCGTACAGCTCCTTCAACGTCCAGGTCTTCTTGTTCTCGACCAGGCCGCCGACCTCGAGCTCATAGTTTTCGCCATCAACTTCCGGCGCGTCCTCGACCGGATAATAGGCATTGAACGGGAACGGCCGCGTGATCGCGCTCTCAGGATAGGTGGGCGCCAGCCGGTTCGGGTTGAACAACCAGGCCTGCGCGCGATCGTTGAAGTAGGAGATTTTCATCAGCGCCTGCTCGGCTGTGGGACCATCAATGATGTCGCAGCCGGTGAGGAACGCGAGCGCGCCGAGGCTCGCGCCACCGCTCAGAAACAGCCGCCGCGTCGGATCGGGCATGAGCTTCGTGGCATCCTTGATCAGAAGCTTCGGATCGACGCCGGGGATCACTCTGCGGATGCGCGACATGACACCCTCCTTATCGTCTTATCGTCCGATGACCATGGCGCGCAGCGACTTCGGCACCAAGAACGCCATGATCACATGTATGAGCAGGAAACCAACGATCGCCGCCATGGCGGCGAAGTGGACATAGCGCGCAAAGTCATAGCCGCCGAATAAGGCGGTGAGCTCCTGCAGCTGCACAGGCTTCCAGATCGAGAGACCCGACAACACCGCGACGACACCAGCCAGGATGACGCCGAGATAGAGCAGCTTCTGCACCGCGTTGTAGACGGAGAGGTCGTCATGGCTCAGCCGGCCCTGTAGCGCCGCTCGCGTGTCGGCGATCACCTCGCCGGGGTGGATCGGCAGGAGCTTGCGCCGGAACCGGCCGGTCAAAACCCCGAGTGTGACGTAGACGAGCCCATTGACCACGAACAGCCACATCGCGGCGAAGTGCCAGAGCAGGGCGCCAGCGAGCCAGCCTCCGAGGGTGATCGACTTCGGGAAGTCGAACGGGAAGAGCGGCGAGGCGTTGTAGATTTCCCACCCCGAGCCGATCATCATCACCACGGCAATTGCATTGATCCAATGGGTGATGCGCAGCCAGGCCGGATGGATCGTCCCACTCGTGCGCGCGGCGGCGGTGTTTCCGGCAGGGTCGATCTGGGTTGCTTCAGCGGTCATTGGCGGCCCTTGCGCATCATCATATCTGACTCTATCGATCCGGGCGCCTATCGTCAGCCCGCACAGGCCCGGGCTTGTAACACAGCTACGTGATGGTAGCCCGACCGGATGCTCCCCTGATGTCACGCCCCCCTGATGAACGCCGTTGTCGTACCCCATGAGCAAGACCAGCGCCGGTAACTTCTTTGAGGACTTTCGCGTCGGAACCCTGATCCGGCACGCGACGCCGCGCACCGTGACCGCCGGCGATGTAACCCTCTATGGCAGCCTCTACGGCCCGCGTTTCGCGGTGCAATCCTCGGACACATTCGCGCAGGCGATCGGCTACCCGCGCGCGCCGGTCGACGACCTTCTTGTCTTTCACATCGTGTTCGGCAAGAGCGTGCCGGACATCTCGATCAACGCGGTCGCCAATCTCGGCTATGCGGGCTGCCGGTTCCTGGCGCCGGTCTATCCGGGCGACACCATCAACGCGGTCTCCGAGGTAATCGGGCTCAAGGAGAATTCCAATCGCAAGACCGGCATTGTGTTCGTGCGCACAACCGGCTGCAAGCCCGACGGCAGCAAGGTGCTCGAATATGTGCGCTGGGTGATGGTGCACAAGCGCGACGAGGCCGCGACGGCGGATGCAGACCACATCCCGCGCGTGCCGGAAGCGCTGTTGCCCAGCATGCTCGGCAGCGCCTGCCCGGCGATCGACGCCGCTGCCTATGATGTGACGCTGGCGGGCGGTCGTTATCGCTTCGGTGACTATGAGGTCGGTGAGCGCATCGACCATGTCGACGGCGTCACGGTCGAGGAGGCGGAGCACCAGATTGCGACGCGGCTCTATCAGAATCCGGCGCGCATCCATTTCAATCAATATGTCGAAGCGCAGGGCCGCTTCGGCCGGCGACTGATCTATGGCGGCCACGTGATCTCGCTCGCTCGCAGCCTCACTTACAGCGGCTTCGCCAACGCGTTTCACGTCACGGCGATCAACGGCGGGCGGCATGTGGCGCCGCTGTTTGCCGGCGCCACCGTGTTCGCCTGGAGCGAGGTGCTGGCACGCGCCGAGATTCCCGGCCGCGCTGATGTCGGTGCGCTGCGGCTGCGCACAGTCGCCACGAAGGATCGTCCCTGCCACGATTTTCCGCACAAGCAAGGCGACCAGGACGACCCGGCGGTCGTGCTGGAGCTCGACTATTGGGTGCTGCTACCCTTTTGAGTGAACTGGCTGGTAATGACTCCGCAGGCAATGCGGTCTCCGGAGTCACCGGCTGGGTCGCTTTGATAGTCGTCTGAGGTGGCGTGAATGACCAGCGAGGTGCCGTCCTGGTCTAAGAGCGAGTTCGGCTTGCCTTGATCGAGGGTCACCTTGGTCGTCAGCAACTCGACTTCGAGCTCGCCGCTGTCGGGTATGTGCAGGTTCGGCAGATCACCGGCGTGGCCTTCGCCCACCAGCATGCCGTGCTTGTGATGGTCAGGGTTGAAGTGTGCTCCCGCGGTCGTAAAAGGCGCATCGCAGCGGCCGACCTCGTGCAGGTGCACAGCATGCTGCCCCGCCTTCATATTTTGGAAGGCGAGCTTGATGAGCAGGCCGCCACGGGTCTCCATCAGGTCGGCGGTCCCGACGTGATCACCCTTCTGATCCTTGATCTGCGCATGAGCCATCAGGCTCGGTTCGGCGCCAATCGCTGGCGCAAGCGCCGCGAGCAGAATGCCCGCGCTGACGAGTTTCAATCGGATCAACGGGTTCATCACCGGCCTCCGTTCGGCGCCTCGATGGTGATGAACCCGTCACACAGCGCTCGGTTCCGGCTCGTGCCGCAATGTGAGCGTTCCACGTTGCTGGAACCCCGACAGATCGGAAGCCTCAAGCGTCGCTTCGCAGATGCTCGACCAGCTGGCGCGCATAGGGCGGCAGCTCGCTGAGGCGCCGGATGCAGATAGTGAGCTCGCGCACCGCCCAAGTGTCCGTCAGCTCGACGATCGCGATCGCCATGGTGCGCTGAACGCGCCGCGCCGTGCTTTCCGGCACGATGCCGATGCCGACATTGCATTCGACCAGCCGGCACACAGCATCGAAGCTGCGCAGCTGCACGCGCAGCCGCAGCGACCGCCCGATCGGCGCCGCCTTCTCGGCGAGAAAGCGCTGCAGCGCGCTCGCCCGGTCAAGCCCGACAAAATCGTAGTCGAGCACCTGCGCGAACGGGATCTTGGCGCGCTTGGCCAGCGCGTGCTCGCGCGCCACCACCAGCACGAAACGATCGCGGCGGAACGGGTAAGTCTCAAGCGCACTCATGTCGACCGTACCGGCCACGATGCCGATGTCGGCCATGCCTTCAGCGATCAGCCCCACGATCTCGTCGCTCAGGCGCTCCTGCAGGTCGACGCTGACGTTCGGATGGGCGGCAAGGAACGAGCTCAGCGCCTCGGGGAGAAACTCGGTGAGCGCGTTGGTATTGCACAAGACCCTGATCTGGCCGGCGGCCCCGCCCGCATAGGCACCAAGATCCTCGCGCAGGCTCTCGGCCTGCCGCAGGATCGCCCGCGCGTGCTGCAAGAGCGTGCGGCCGGCCTGGGTCGGCGTGACGCCCTGGCGGCCGCGCACCAGCAGCGAGGCGCCAAGCGCCTCCTCCATGTTGCGGACGCGGGTCGAGGCCGCAGCCAGCGCCAGATGGGCGCGCTCGGCACCATGCGTGATGGTCCCGGCCTCGACGATATGGCGGAACAGATTGAGATCGACCAGATCGAAATGCATCGACAGAACCCTTCGCAATCCACGAAGGCAGGTTACGCGAAATCCTGATTGCCCTAGGGACTTTCACATCTTACTTCGTGAGCGGCGAAGCTCAAAGGCCCCCACCATCCACAGCTGGATACGGCAAATTGAAGTATTCGGATTGGCATCCCTGTAGGCTCAGGCCCGAGCGTGTGAATCGGGAGGACGACAATGGCCGGTAGCAAGGCCCCCACGCGACCGCTTTCACCGCACATGCAGATCTATCGTTGGCCGCTGCCAATGGCGATGTCGATTCTGCATCGCATCACCGGCGCAGGCCTGTATGTCGGCACCCTCCTGATGGCTTGGTGGCTGATCGCGACGGCCTCGGGCCCGAACGCCTATGCCACTTTCGGGGCCTTCATCAATTCCTGGATCGGACAGCTGATCCTGTTCGGCTATACCTGGGCGCTCCTTCATCACATGCTGGGCGGCATCCGCCACCTGATCTGGGATACCGGGCACGGCTTCAGCCAGAGTGAGCGCGAGTGGCTGTCGCTCGCGACCGCAGTCGGATCAATCAGTTTGACCGTCCTGCTCTGGGTGATCAGCTATCTTTCCATTGGAGGCGGCCAATGACCGAGCACCGCACTCCCCTTGCGCGCGTGCGCGGGCTTGGTTCGGCCAAGACTGGCACCGCGCATTTCTGGCATCAGCGCCTGACTGCAGTGGCCAACGTGCCCCTCACCATCGCGTTCGTCCTGATCGTGCTCGCGCTGCTCGGACGCAACCACGCCGCCGCGCAGCAGATTCTGGCCTCGCCGCTGGTCGCGATCGTCATGCTGCTGTTCATTGGCTCGATCACCTATCACATGCGCATCGGCATGCAGGTGATCATCGAGGACTACGTGCATGAGGAGACCGCGAAGCTCGCGCTCATCATGCTCAACACCTTCTTCGCGGTCGCGGTCGCGCTCGCCAGCGCCTACGCCATCTTCAAGCTGTCCTTCGGAGTCTGAGCCATGGCCGCCAACGGATCAAACGGCAGCGCACCGGCGATCGGCGGCCAAGCCTATCCGATCGAGGACCATACCTATGACGTCGTGGTCGTCGGCGCCGGCGGATCGGGCCTGCGCGCAGTCGTAGGCTGCAGCGAGGCTGGACTCAAGACTGCGTGCATCACCAAGGTGTTTCCGACCCGCTCGCATACGGTGGCGGCGCAAGGCGGCATCGCGGCGTCGCTCGGCAACATGGGCGAGGACGACTGGCGCTGGCACATGTACGACACCGTCAAGGGCGCCGACTGGCTCGGCGACCAGGAC